>Ga0315556_1000234_pt1 | contig 32964 bp, 31 predicted proteins | sample SalMarSW160310MG_FD_202112 | JGI IMG/M metagenome (GOLD analysis project Ga0315556, IMG submission 202112) | Salt marsh sediment microbial communities from the Plum Island Ecosystem LTER, Massachusetts, United States - Salt Marsh Sediment SW1603-10 ...
GGTTGATGTTCTTCAGGGCAAGGAAAGAGCCGTAGTGGAAATTCAGGTTGCGCACAACCAGTTTCGGGAGGGTGGACTGCTCGGCGTTCATCTGCTTGTATCCTCGGGAATTAGTTAATTGTCGCATTCTGGCGGAACAGCACGCGAGCTACAATGTTCAGTGTCAGCACACTAAAGGTGATGAGCAGTGAGGCAGCCCAAGCCAGATGTTGCCAGTCATCATAGGGGCTCATGGCATATTCGAAAATGACCACTGGCAGGTTGGACATCGGTTTGTTCATGTTGCTGTTCCAGAATGTATTGTTCAGCGCCGTGAACAGCAGTGGAGCGGTTTCGCCGCTGATGCGGGCGACCGCCAGTAGTATACCGGTGACAATGCCGGCGCGCGCTGCGCGCAGGGTGATAAAGCTGACGATTTTCCATTGCGGCGCGCCCAGCGCGGCCGCGGCTTCGCGCAGGGTGTTGGGGATCAGGCGCAGCATATTCTCAGTGGTGCGGATCACCACCGGGATGACCAGGATGGACAGCGCAAGGGCGCCGGCCCAGCCGGAAAAATGATGGACGTTGGCTACATACACCTGGTAGATAAACAGGCCAATCACGATGGACGGGGCAGACAACAGCACGTCATTGATGAAACGGGTAACGGGGGAGAGCCAGCCACGCTGACCGAATTCGGCCAGATAGGTGCCGGCCAGGATGCCGATGGGGGTGCCGATCAGGGTGCCGAAGATGGTCATCATCACGCTGCCGTATATGGCATTCAGTAATCCGCCATCATTGCCCGGCGGCGGGGTCATCTGGGTGAAAATCGACAGCGACAGGCTGTGCAGGCCATGCGACAGCAGGGTCAATAGTATCCAGGCCAGCCAGAACAGGCCGAACAGCATGGCCAGCACCGAAACGCTCAGCGCGATGGCGTTGATCAGGCGGCGGCGGGTGTAGAGTGTCATCATGTGGATTGCCCTTCCTGCTTGGCGAGCATGAACAGCAGATAGCGCGCCAGCGAAAGCACGACGAAAGTAATGAAGAACAGGATCAGTCCCAGTTCGATCAGGGAAGAAGTATAGAGCGTACCCACGGCTTCGTTGAATTCGTTGGCCAGAGCCGAGGATATGCTGTTGCCGGGCATCAGTAGCGATTTGTTCAGTTCATGGGCATTGCCGATCACGAAGGTGACCGCCATGGTTTCGCCCAGGGCGCGGCCCAGACCGAGCATGATGCCGCCGACGACGCCGATCTTGGTGTAGGGTAGTACCACGTTCCACATGACTTCCCAGGTGGTCGAACCGACGCCGTAGGCGGATTCCTTGAGCAGCGTGGGCACCACTTCGAATACGTCACGCATGACGGAAGCGATGAACGGAATGACCATGATGGCCAGGATGATGCCGGCGGTCAGCATGCCGATACCCATGGGCGGGCCGTGGAAAAACGGGCCGATGATGGGCAAAGGGCCGATATTGTGGTTGAGCCAGGGTTCAACGTGGTCGGCAAACAGGGGGGCGAATACGAACAGCCCCCACATGCCGTAAATGATGCTGGGAATTCCGGCCAGAAGCTCGATGGCGATCCCCAGCGGCCTGCGCATCCAGCGCGGCGATAATTCTGTTAAAAAAAGTGCGATACCGAAGCTGACCGGGATGCCGATCAACATTGCGATAGCAGAAGTTGTCAGGGTGCCGATTATTGGTATCAGGGCACCGAATTGGTCGGTGACCGGGTTCCATTCCTTGCTGAACAGGAAATGGAAGCCGAACGCTTCTATCGAAGGACGGCTGCCGATTACCAGGGAAACGATGATACTTGCAAGTAATGCCAGTACGGCAAAGGCCGACAGGCGCGTGACATTACGGAACAGGATGTCCAGCAAGTTCTGGCGCTTCAGGCGGGCTTCGTGTAATAACGTCTGCATGCTGTCGGGTCTAGTCAAATATTGAAGGGGGCTTGCGCCCCCTCCGAATTATATCCGAGGAACGCGCTGATATCAGCGCGTTGCCGGGAGATTTATTACCACACCCTTTGACCGTGGGTACCCTTGATCTTGGTCTTCCATGCGCCATGGATCAGCTTGACCACGGAGTCAGGCATCGGGATGTAGTCCAGCGATTCGGCCATTTCGTCACCATTGGCGTAGGCCCAGTCGAAGAACTTCAGCACTTCCCTGGCGGTTGCCGGCTTGTCCTGCTTCTTGTGCATCAGGATGAAAGTGGCGCCGGCGATCGGCCAGCTGTCCTTGCCGGCTTCGTCGGTCAGGATTTCATAGAAGCCGGGGGCTGTTTTCCACTTTGCGCCTGCAGCAGCGGACTTGAAGCTTTGGGCATTGGCCATCACGAAGTTGCCTTCACGGTTCTTCAACTGGACGCCGACCATGTGGTTCTGCAGCAGGTAGGCATATTCCACGTAGCCGATGGAACCCTTGATACGTTGAACGTAGGAGGCTACGCCAGCGTTACCCTTTCCGCCCGTACCAACCTTCCATGCCACCGAGGTGTTGACGCCGACCGACGATTCCCACTCCGGGCTGACCTTGGACAGGTAGTTGGTGAAGATGAAGGTGGTGCCGGAGCCATCGGAACGGTGTACCACGTTGATGTCTGCATCAGGCAGGTTCACACCCTCGTTGGTGGCGGCGATTGCCGGGTCATTCCACTTGGTGATCTTGCCCAGGTAGATGTCAGCCAGCACTTTGCCACTCAGCTTCAGTTCGTTGTTCTTGATGCCGCTGAGGTTGACCACGGGAATCACGCCGCCCATTACGGTCGGGAATTGCATCAGGCCGTTCTTTTTCAGCACGTCCGGCTTCAGGGGCATATCGGAAGCGCCGAAGTCCACGGTATTGGCCTCAATTTGCTTGATGCCACCACCGGAACCGATAGCCTGGTAGTTCAGGCCGACACCGGTTTTGGTGTGGTAGGCGTCAGCCCACTTGGTGTAAATCGGGGCGGGAAAGGTTGCGCCGGCGCCGGTGATGTCGGTCGCAAAAGCGCTGCCTGCGGATAACAGCGAAGCGGCGATGCCGACGCTGCAAAAAAGGCGGTTCAGTTTGTTCATGTTCTCTCCAGAGGTTGAGTTACATTTTATGGTGCTTGCCGTTTACCAGCGTTGAGCATCATAGCCAGAGCTTGTTACACAATTATTACATGTATGAACGACGTGCCGGATGGCGGAAAATTTTTCATATTCATCTGGATGCATGGAGTTGCCAAGCGCGCGGGGGCGGCGTTGACCATTTTGGCTTTCACAGGTAGGATTGCCCCCTTTCGTTTGCAGGGGGTGGCCTGAATGCGCCGAAAACTGGTTGCCGGAAATTGGAAAATGCATGGTTCGCTGGCACAGAACGCGGCCTTGCTGGATGCGGTGGCTGAGGGGATGAAACAGCTTTCCGGAGTCGATTGCGCGGTGTGCGTTCCCTTCCCTTATTTATTCCAGGCGCAACAGAAACTGTCCGGGACCTCCGTGAAATGGGGCGCGCAGGACGTACACCAACTGGAAAAAGGCGCTTATACTGGCGAAGTGTCGGCATCCATGCTGCAGGACTTCGGTTGCCGCTACGTAATTGTAGGCCATTCCGAGCGTCGCAGCCTGTATGGCGAAAGCAGCCAACTGGTGGCGGAAAAGTTCGCGGCAGTACAAAAAACCGGGATGCTACCTATCTTATGTGTCGGTGAAACGCTGGAGCAGCGCGAAGCCGGCAGCACTGAGACAGTGGTGGCCGAGCAACTGGATGCGGTAATTGCGCTGCTGGGTGTGCAGTGCTTGCGCGAAGCCGTGGTTGCCTACGAACCGGTGTGGGCCATCGGCACGGGCAAGACAGCTACGCCGGAGCAGGCGCAAGCGGTACATGCTTTCATTCGCCAGCGGATTGCCGAACATGATGAGCAGGTGGCAGCAGGCTTGTGTATACTTTATGGTGGTAGTGTGAAGGCCGGCAATGCGGCAGAGCTGTTTGCCATGTCGGATATTGATGGCGGCCTGATCGGCGGGGCATCGCTGATTGCCGAAGATTTCCTGGCGATATGCCGGGCCGGGTAGAATTGATTTGTAGTCTGGAGTGATGTGTGGAGACTTTGGTTTGGGTTGTTCATATTGTGACCGCGGCGGTGCTGATTGGTCTGGTGTTGATGCAGCATGGTAAGGGTGCGGATATGGGCGCCGCTTTCGGTACTGGTTCGGCCGGTAGCCTGTTTGGATCGAGTGGCTCGGCCAATTTTCTGAGCCGTAGCACAGCCGTTGCCGCAACGGTTTTCTTTCTTACCAGTCTGACGCTGACTTATCTGTATGCGCACCCGTCGCAGGGTCAGGGTGTAATGGACAAAGTCGACATATCCAAGACGGTACAGCAGGCGCCGGCAGCGGCGGGCGGCAGCGAAGCGCCTGATTCGAAATCGAAAGAAATACCAAAATAATCAAAAAGCCGATGTGGTGAAATTGGTAGACACGCTATCTTGAGGGGGTAGTGGCGAAAGCCGTAGCAGTTCGAGTCTGCTCATCGGCACCAAATCGAGCCGGGGGCTATGCCCTGGATAATATTCGGGCTAAAGTACGCAGGGTGCATCTGCGAGACAGATGTGTCCGGCGGAGGGGGGAGACTGAGTATGCTGGAGAATTACTTTCCGGTATTGTTATTTATCATTGTCGGTCTGGCGGCAGGTGTTGCGCCGCTGGTGCTTGGCCGTCTGTTGGGGCCGCATCGTCCGGACAGCGCCAAGCTGTCGCCGTATGAGTGCGGTTTCGAGGCCTTCGAAGATGCGCGCATGCAATTCGACGTGCGTTACTATCTTGTCGCCATCCTGTTTATCCTGTTCGATCTGGAAATTGCCTTCCTGTTTCCGTGGGCCATTGTGCTCAAGGAAATCGGGACGTTCGGTTTCGTCTCCATGATGGTTTTTCTGGCGATCCTCGTGGTCGGCTTCGTCTACGAATGGATGAAGGGGGCTTTGGAGTGGGAATAAGCAATATGTCCGGGACAATCCGTTTGCGCGAGGTTTTGCTATGAGTATTGAAGGCGTTCTGGAAAAAGGATTTGTCACTACCACGGCGGATACGGTGATCAACTACGTGCGCACTGGCTCGCTGTGGCCGATGACGTTCGGCCTGGCCTGCTGTGCGGTGGAGATGATGCATGCGGCGCTGCCGCGCTACGACCTGGACCGCTTCGGCGCCGGCGCCTTTCGTCCCAGCCCGAGGCAAAGTGACGTGATGATCGTGGCCGGTACGCTGTGCAACAAGATGGCGCCGGCCCTGCGCAAGGTCTATGACCAGATGGCCGAGCCGCGCTGGGTGATCTCCATGGGCTCCTGCGCCAACGGCGGCGGCTACTATCATTATTCCTATTCGGTGGTGCGCGGCTGCGATCGTATCGTACCGGTGGATATCTATGTTCCGGGCTGCCCGCCGACCGCGGAAGCGCTGCTGTATGGCGTGATCCAGTTGCAGAACAAGATCAAGCGAACCAACACCATTGCGCGTTAAGGATGAAAAATGGCTGTTGATTTGAATGTGTTGCAGGAAAAACTGAGTGGGATGCTTGGCGGTAAGGCGGTCAGTCTGGTTCACCGGCTGGACGAGTTGACCCTCACGATTCGCGTCGGTGACATGGCGGAGGTATTTGGCCGCCTGCGCGACGATGCGGAACTGCGTTTCGAGCTGCTGATCGACGTGTGCGGCATGGACTATTCCGCTTATGGCAGCGACGTTTCCGAGGGCGGCGCCTACTTCAAGTCGGACTTTGCGCCCGCCGCGTTCCCGTTCCGCTTTGCCGCGGTATACCAGTTGCTGTCGGTCACCCACAACATGCGTTTGCGGGTGCGCGTATTTGCCGAGGACGACAGTTTCCCGGTGCTGGATTCGGTGACCGACATCTGGCCCTCTGCCAACTGGTACGAGCGCGAGGCATTCGATCTGTACGGCATCGTGTTCACCGGGCACCCCGACCTGCGCCGTATCCTGACCGACTATGGTTTCGTCGGCAATCCGTTCCGCAAGGATTTCCCGCTGTCCGGCAACGTCGAGATGCGCTATGACCCCGAGCAGCAGCGCGTGGTTTATCAACCCGTTACTGTCGAACCGCGCGAGATTACGCCGCGCACGGTACGGGAAGACGACTACGGTCGCCATTGAATGAGCAAGAGATAAGCGGAATTATGGCTGAGATAAAAAACTACACCATCAACTTTAGTTACGGCCGCCCTGCGGGCTTAACTTGCTTGCGCAAGTTAGCCTGCACTGAAATTTATTGTGAACGCAGTTTTAATTGCGTGTGAGGCAGGCAAAGAGCTATGGCAGAGATTAAAAATTACACAATAAATTTTGGGCCGCAGCACCCGGCGGCACACGGTGTGCTGCGTCTGGTGCTGGAACTGGACGGCGAAACCGTGGAGCGTGCCGATCCGCACATCGGCCTGCTGCATCGCGCCACCGAGAAGCTGGCCGAGCACAAGACCTTCCTGCAGAATGTTCCCTACATGGATCGCCTCGACTACGTGTCGATGATGTGCAACGAGCACGCCTACGTGATGGCGGTCGAAAAACTGCTCGGTATCGAGGTGCCGATCCGCGCCCAATACATCCGCGTGATGTTCGACGAGATTACCCGCATCCTGAACCACCTGCTGTGGCTGGGAGCTTCCGGTATCGACTTGGGCGCGATGACCATGTTTTTCTATACCTTCCGCGAGCGCGAAGATCTGCTGGATGTCTACGAGGCCGTGTCCGGTGCGCGTATGCATGCGGCCTACTACCGTCCGGGCGGCGTCTACCGCGACCTGCCGGATTCGATGGCGCATTACCAGCCGAGCAAGATCCACAATGCGGAGACGGTCAGGAAGATGAACGAAAACCGTCAGGGATCGGTGCTCGATTTCCTGGAAGACTTCACTAATCGTTTCCCCGGACATATCGACGAATACGAAACCCTGCTGACCGACAACCGTATCTGGAAGCAGCGCACCGTGGGCATCGGTGTGGTCTCTCCGGAGCAGGCGCTGGCCCTGGGCTTCACCGGCCCGATGCTGCGTGGCTCGGGTGTGGTGTGGGATCTGCGCAAGAAACAGCCTTATGAGGTGTATGACCGCCTGGATTTCGACATCCCGGTCGGCGTCGAGGGCGACTGCTATGACCGCTACCTGGTGCGCGTGGAGGAAATGCGCCAATCCAACCGCATCATCAAGCAGTGTATAGCTTGGCTGCGCAACAATCCCGGTCCGGTGATGATCGAGGACCACAAGATCGCGCCGCCCAAGCGCGAGGCGATGAAGGAAAACATGGAGGAGTTGATCCACCACTTTAAGCTGTTCACCGAGGGCATGCACGTGCCGCCGGGCGAAGTGTATTCCGCGGTTGAACATCCCAAGGGCGAGTTCGGCATCTACCTGGTTTCGGACGGCGCCAACAAGCCCTACCGCATGAAGATACGTGCGCCGGGCTTTGCCCACCTGTCGTCGCTGGACGAAATGACGCGCGGCCACATGATTGCCGACGTCGTCGCAATCATTGGAACACAGGACATAGTTTTCGGAGAGGTAGACCGCTGATGAATACCTCTCAAAATCCAAATTTCAGTTCCGGCATAACATGCTTTGCATGTGAGCCTGCACAGCAACTGCGTTGTATCCCAACTGCTGCGTTGCGAAGAAATTTGCTTGCTTACATATTGCCTATATGCCGCGCGGCGCAAATTTCTTCGCGCCTTGCATTTGGGCGCACTTTGAATTTTTAGAGGCATTCATACATGCTATCCGATCAGATACAGGCGCAAATCGAGCGCGAGCTGAAAAAATATCCGTCGAACCAGAAGCAGTCGGCGGTGATGGCCGCGCTGCGTTTTGTGCAGGACGAGAAGGGCTGGGTCTCCAGTGAGGACATGGCGGACGTGGCGGCTTATCTTGGTATGCCGCACATGGCAGTGTACGAAGTGGCGACTTTCTACCATATGTACAACCTCAAGCCGGCTGGCCGGCATACGTTGACCGTGTGCACCAACCTGTCCTGCCAGTTGATGGGTGCCAACGAGACGCTGGATTACCTCAAGCAGAAACTGGGCATCGGTCTCAATGAAGTTACCGCAGACGGCAAGATTGGTCTGCGTGAGGCCGAATGCATGGGTGCCTGCGTGGAGGCGCCGCTGCTGACTGTGAACAACAAGCGCCTGTGCTCGCGCCTGACCCCGGAAAGCATAGACCAGATACTTGCGGAGTTAGATAAATGAACGGCCCGGTCATATACACCACCATGGATTTCGAGCAGCCGTGGACGTTGGAGAACTATCTAAAGGTCGGTGGCTACCAGGCGCTGCGCAAGGTGCTGTCCGGGAAAATGTCGCCCGAGGCGATCATCGCCGAGGTCAAGACTTCGGCGCTGCGCGGCCGCGGTGGTGCCGGTTTCCCGACCGGGCTTAAGTGGAGCTTCATGCCGAAGAACTACGACGGCGAAAAATACCTGGTCTGCAATTCCGACGAGGGCGAGCCGGGGACTGCAAAAGACTGGTACATCCTGCGCTACAACCCGCACGCGCTGATTGAGGGCATGGCCATCGCGGCTTATGCCATGGGCGTGAAGACCGGCTACAACTACGTGCACGGCGAAATCTTCGAGGCCTACGAGCGCATGGAAGAAGCCTGTGAAGAGGCGCGCAAGGCGGGCTACCTGGGTAAAAACATTCTCGGTCTCGATTTCGAGTTCGACCTGCACAACCACCTCGGCTACGGCGCCTACGTCTGCGGCGAAGAGACCGCACTGCTCGAGTCGCTTGAGGGAAAGAAGGGTCAGCCGCGCTACAAGCCGCCGTTCCCGGCCAGTTACGGCCTGTACGGCAAGCCGACCACGATCAACAATACCGAGACCTTCGCCAGCATTCCCTACATCATTCGCGAGGGCGGGCAGAAATTCCTCGGCCTGGGTGTGCCGAACAGCGGCGGCACCAAACTGTTCTCGGTATCCGGCCACGTCAACAACCCGGGCAACTTCGAGGTGCCGATGGGCACGCCGTTTCGCGACCTGCTGGAAATGGCCGGTGGCGTGCGTCACGGCCATAAGCTGAAAGCAGTGATTCCCGGCGGTTCGTCGATGCCGGTATTGCCCGGCGAGATCATGATGGAAACCAACATGGATTACGACTCGGTCCAGAAGGCCGGCTCCTATCTCGGCAGCGGCGCGGTGATTGTGATGGACGATACCACCTGCATGGTCAGGGCGCTGGAGCGCTTGGCCTATTTTTATTACGAGGAATCGTGCGGGCAGTGCACGCCGTGTCGCGAGGGCACCGGCTGGCTGTATCGTATCGTGCATCGCATCGAGCACGGCGAAGGTCGTCCGGAGGATCTCGACCTGCTGAGCGATCTGTGCGAGAACATTGCCGGCCGCACCATCTGTGCGCTGGGCGATGCCGCAGCGTGGCCGGTGCAGGGTATGCTCAAACATTATCGCGACGAGTTCGAGTACCACATCGAACACAAGCGTTGTCTGGTGTAGGACGGATATGGTTAACATCGAAATCGACGGCAGGAAAATCGCGACGGAAAACGGCAGCACCGTGATCGAGGCGGCGCACAGTGCCGGCATCACCATCCCGCATTTCTGCTACCACAAGAAGCTGTCCATTGCCGCCAACTGCCGCATGTGCCTGGTACAGGTGGAGAAGGCGCCGAAGCCGCTACCTGCCTGTGCCACGCCGGTGACCGAGGGCATGAAGGTATTCACCAATTCCGCGCAGGCAGTGAAGGCACAGAAGGGCGTGATGGAATTCCTGCTGGCCAACCATCCGCTGGACTGCCCGATCTGCGACCAGGGCGGCGAGTGTGAACTGCAGGATCTGGCGGTAGGCTACGGTGCTTCCGCCTCGCGCTACCAGGAAGAAAAGCGCGTGGTGCTATCCAAGGATCTTGGCCCGCTGGTATGCGCCGAGGAAATGTCGCGCTGCATCAACTGCACGCGCTGCGTGCGCTTCGGCCAGGAAATCGGCGGCCAGATGGAACTGGGCCAGGCGTTCCGCGGCGAGCATGCAGAAATCATGTCCTTCCTCGGCGAGCAGATCGATTCGGAACTGTCCGGCAACATGATCGACCTGTGCCCGGTCGGAGCACTGACCAGCAAACCGTTCCGTTATACCGCACGTGGCTGGGAGTTGTCGCGGCGCAAGGGCGTCAGCCCGCACGACAGTCTGGGCTCCAATCTGGTGGTGGAAGTGAAGGACGGCCGCGTAATGCGCGTATTGCCGTTCGAGAATGAAGAAATCAACGAATGCTGGCTGTCGGACAAGGATCGCTTCAGCTATGAAGGTCTGAATTCGGACGAACGCCTGACCACGCCGATGATCCGCCAGGACGGCAAGTGGCAGGAAGTGAACTGGCAGCAGGCACTGGAATACGTGGCCAACGGCTTGCGCCAGATTGGCGAGTCGGGCGCAGAACACATCGGCGCGCTGGCCACGCCGAATTCCACGCTGGAAGAACTCTACCTGTTGCAGAAACTGGTGCGCGGTCTCGGCAGTGACAATGTCGATTTCCGCTTGCGCCAGTCCGACTTCAGCACAGATGGAAAACAGGCCGGGGCACCGTGGCTAGGCATGCCGGTGGCGGAGATCAACAACATCGACCGTTTCCTGATCGTGGGCAGTTTCCTGCGCAAGGACCACCCCTTGCTTGCCTCGCGCGTGCGCCAGGCAGCCAAGCACGGTGCCAAGGTCAATCTGGTGCACAGTGCCGGCGATAACCCGCTGATGAAAATTGCCAACCAGGCGATTGTGGCGCCGGACGCCATGATTGATGTGCTGGCACAAATCCTCAAGGCGCTGGCAGCAGAAAAGCAGGTGAGTGTGGATGCGGCAGTGCAGGGCGTTACTGTGAGTGATGAGGCTGCTGCCATCGCCAAAAGCCTGGCCGCAGGCCAGAATGTGGCGGTGCTGCTCGGCAATTTTGTGCAGCAGCATCCGCAGGCAGCACAACTGCAGTTGCTGGCACAGCAGATTGCAAACCTGGCCGGCGGCAAATTCGGCTTTCTCGGCGAAGCCGCGAACAGTGTTGGCGGCCATCTGGCCAATGCATTGCCCGGCGCAAAGGGTATGAATGCCGCCGCGATGCTGGCTGCGCCGCGCAAGGCTTACCTGCTGCTGAACGCCGAAGTGGAGCTGGACTGCGCCAATCCGCAGCAGGCGCTGGAGGCGATGTATGCTGCCGACATGGTGGTAGCGATGAGTGCCTACAAGCATTTCGCGCAGGATTATGCCGACGTGCTGCTGCCGATCGCACCCTTCGCCGAGACTTCCGGCACCTACGTCAGCACCGAAGGCCGCGTGCAGAGTTTCCGCGGCGTGGTCAAACCGCAGGACGAAGCGCGTCCGGCGTGGAAGGTACTGCGCGTGCTGGGCAACATGCTCAACGTCGAGGGTTTCGACTACAACGACAGCGAAAGCATCCGCGACGAAGCACTGAACGGGATGGATATACCAGCGAAGCTGGACAACACACTAACCGAATCCCGAATCCTGAATCCTGAATCATCGGTTTCGTCCGGCTTGCAGCGTGTGGCCGATGTGCCGATTTATGCAGCCGATGCCGTGGTGCGCCGTGCCGCATCGCTGCAGGCAACGCACGATGCCGCCATGCCGCGCGCCGTGATGCATAGCGGGGAACTGAAGAAACTCAGCCTGCAGTCCGGTGACGAGGTGCAACTGACACAAGGCTCGGGCAGCGTACATCTGCAGGTGATGGCGGACGACAGCTTGCCGATGGGTGTGGTGCGCGTGGCGGCGGGCCATGCGGCGACCGCGCAACTGGGTGCGATGTTCGGAACGATTACCGTGGAAGCGACAACCGGGAGCCAGGCATGATGGAAATGTTGCAGACCCTGGAACAGACCGGCCAGCACCTGCTCGGTCCGTTCTGGCTGCCGCTGTGGACACTGGTCAAGATCGTGATCATCGTGGCACCGATCATGGGCGGCGTGGCCTACCTGACGCTGGCCGAGCGCAAGATCCTGGGTTTCATGCAGGTGCGCCCCGGCCCCAATCGCGTGGGTTACTGGGGGCTGCTGCAACCGATCGCCGACGGCGTCAAACTGCTGCTGAAGGAAATCATCATTCCCAGCAGCGCCAACAAATTCCTGTTCATCGCGGCACCGGTGCTGGTGCTGGTTCCCGCGCTGGCGGCCTGGGCGGTAATCCCGTTCGGCGACGGCATGGCGCTGGCCAATATCAATGCCGGCCTGTTGTACATCCTGGCGATGACCTCGGTCGGCGTGTACGGCATCATCATCGCCGGCTGGGCATCCAACTCGAAGTATGCCTTCCTCGGCGCCTTGCGTTCCACCGCGCAGATCGTGTCCTACGAGCTGGCGATGGGTTTCGCGCTGGTGTGCGTGCTGCTGGCGGCACAGAGCATGAACCTGGGTGACATCGTGCGTGGGCAGCAGACCGGCGCCGGACTGTTCGGCTGGTACTTCATCCCGCTGTTCCCGATGTTCGTGGTTTATTTCATTGCCGGTGTGGCCGAGACCAATCGCGCGCCGTTCGACCTGGCGGAAGACGAGGCGACCATCGTCGCCGGCTTCCATACCGAATATTCCGGCATGGGTTTCGCGCTGTTCTTCCTCGCCGAATACGCCAACATGATGCTGATTTCGGCGCTGGCTTCGGTGATGTTCCTTGGCGGCTGGCTTAATCCGTTCCATGGCTGGCCGTTGTTGGGCGAACTTACCGACTGGATACCGGGACTGGTCTGGCTGCTCGGCAAGATCACTGTCATGCTGTTCCTGTTCCTGTGGTTCCGTGCCACCTTCCCGCGCTATCGTTACGACCAGTTGATGCGCCTGGGCTGGAAGGTGTTCATCCCGTTGACGCTGGCCTGGGTGGTGGTGGTTGCCGCCTGGATGCAAACGCCCTTCTGGTTGTGGTGAGGGGAGGATAAACCATGAAAAAGATCGCTAGTTTCTTCAAGAGCTTCCTGCTGCTCGAATTGCTCAAGGGTATGTCGGTCACCGGCCGCTATTTCTTTGCGCCGCACATCACCGTCCAGTACCCGGATGAGAAGACTCCGCAGAGCTATCGCTTCCGCGGCCTGCACGCGCAGCGCCGCTATCCCAACGGCGAAGAGCGCTGCATCGGATGCAAGCTGTGCGAGGCGGTGTGCCCGGCGCTGGCGATCAAGATCGAGGTGGCCGAGCGCGAAGATGGCACGCGCCGCACCACGCAATACGATATTGACATGGTCAAGTGTATTTTCTGCGGTTTCTGTGAGGAGTCGTGCCCGGTCGATGCGATCGTTGAAACGCGCATCTACGAATATCACGGCGAGAACCGCGGCGACCTGTATTACACCAAGGACATGCTGCTGGCGGTGGGTGATAAATATGAAGAACAGATCGCCCAGGACCGCGCGGCGGATGCGAAGTATCGTTAAGGGGTTGGTTGATGATTGAAACGCTGGTTTTCTATTTCTTTGCAGCAGTAACGGTGTTTGCCGCACTGCGCGTGATCACCGCGCGCAACCCGGTGCATGCGGCGCTGTTCCTGGTGCTGGCGTTCTGCAGCATGGCGGGTATCTGGCTGTTGCTGGACGCGGAATTCCTGGCGATGACACTGATCCTGGTCTACGTCGGTGCGGTGATGGTGCTGTTCCTGTTTGTAGTGATGATGCTGGACATCGACCTGGTGCAATTGCGCGAGGGCTTCTGGCGCTGGTTCCCGTTCGGCCTGTTGCTGGCTGCAATCATGGTGGGCGAGATGATCTGGGTGCTGGGCAGCCGCCTGACCGCCGAAGGCGGCGTGAACACGGTGGTGAAGCACGCCGCCGACTACAGCAACACCAAGGAACTGGGGCGGCTGATCTATACCGTTTACGTTTATCCGTTCGAACTGGCCGCGGTGCTGCTGCTGATCGCGATGGTGGCGGCGATTGCGCTGACGCTGCGCCGGCGCAAGGACACCAAGACGCAGGTGGTGTCGCAACAGGTGGCGGTGAAGCGCGAGGACCGCGTACGCATCGTGTCGGTGCCTGCCGAAAGCAAGCCCGGCGGCGTCAACAAATAACAAGAAACAAGGGGGAAGCATGTTGAATCTGAGTTTGTCTCATTACCTGGTGCTGGGCGCGCTGCTGTTCGCCATAGCCGTGGTGGGCATCTTCCTGAACCGCAAGAACGTGATCGTGCTGCTGATGGCGATCGAATTGATGCTGCTTGCGGTGAATACCAATTTCATCGCCTTCTCGCACTATATGAACGATCCTGCGGGACAGGTGTTCGTGTTCTTCATCCTCACCGTGGCTGCGGCCGAAGCAGCCATCGGGCTGGCGATCCTGGTGGTGCTGTTCCGCAACCTGCGCACCATCAACGTGGATGATATCGGTAGCCTGAGGGGTTAATGATGAGTATGCAAAATCTCTATCTGCTGGTTCCGGTTGCGCCGCTGGTTGGCGCCATCGCGGCCGGGCTGTTCGGCAGGCGGCTGGGTCGCGCCTGGTCGCACCGCGTCACCATCGTCATGATGGCGGTGTCGTTCTTCGCCTCACTGGCGATTTTCCGCGATGTGGTTTACGGCGGCCATCTGTTCAATGGCGCAGTTTACAAATGGATGACATCCGGCGATACCAGCTTCGAGATCGGCTTCCTGATCGACCGCCTGTCGGCGATGATGATGCTGGTAGTGACCTTCGTGTCGCTGATGGTGCACATCTACACCATCGGCTACATGGAAGAAGATCCCGGCTATCAGCGCTTCTTCAGCTACATCTCGCTGTTCACCTTCTCCATGCTGATGCTGGTGATGTCCAACAACTTCATGCAGTTGTTCTTCGGCTGGGAAGCGGTGGGTCTGGTGTCTTACCTGCTGATCGGTTTCTGGTATACGCGGCCGACGGCGATCTATGCCAACCTCAAGGCATTCCTGGTCAACCGTGTCGGCGATTTCGGTTTCCTGCTCGGCATTGGACTGATCCTGATGGTATTCGGCACGGCCGACTATACCGCGGTGTTCGCGCTGGCGCCCAATCACGCGCATGACCTGGCGCCGATCCCGGGTGTGTCGTGGAACATGATGAGCGCGATCTGCATCCTGCTGTTCATCGGCGCGATGGGAAAGAGCGCACAATTTCCGCTGCACGTCTGGCTGCCGGATTCGATGGAAGGCCCGACCCCGATCTCCGCGCTGATCCACGCCGCGACCATGGTGACCGCCGGTATTTTCATGGTGGCGCGCATGTCGCCGCTATTCGAACTGTCCAACACCGCGCTGTCGCTGATCCTGATCATCGGCGCGATTACCGCACTGTTCATGGGCTTCCTGGGGATCATCCAGAACGACATCAAGCGCGTGATTGCCTATTCCACGCTGTCGCAACTGGGTTACATGACGGTGGCGCTGGGCGCCTCGGCCTACTCGGTGGCGCTGTTCCACCTGATGACCCATGCCTTTTTCAAGGCGCTGCTGTTCCTGGCGGCCGGCTCGGTGATCATCGGCATGCATCACGACCAGGACATTCGCAACATGGGCGGGGTGCGCAAATATATGCCGATCACCCACTGGACTTTCCTGGTCGGTTCGCTGGCGCTGATCGGCTTCCCCGGTTTTTCCGGTTTCTATTCCAAGACCAGCATTCTGGAGGCGGTGGAGTCGTCGCACCTGTTCGGTTCCGGTTTTGCGTATATATCGTTGCTGCTGGGTGTATTCGTTACCGCGTTCTACTCCTTCCGCCTGTACTTCGTGGTATTCCACGGCGAGGAACGTTTCGGCCAGAACCATCATGAACACCGGGGAGATCATGCCGACGAGGAAGTGTCGGCCGACCACCATCACGGCCTGGCGCCGGGTGAGAAGCCGCACGAAACACCATGGGTGGTGTGGCTGCCGCTGGTGTTGCTGGCAATCCCCTCGGTATTTATCGGCTACCTTGTGGTCGAGCCGCTGGTATTCGGCAATTTCTTCCGCGATGCCGTGTACATCAGCAACGAACATTATCATGCCCTGAAGCACATGCTCGACGAATTCAGCGGTCCTGCTGCCATGGCATTCGAAGATCTCGAGAGTGCGGCATTCTGGCTGGCGATGGCCGGAGTGGGATCCTCCTGGTTCCTGTACATGAAGCGCCCGGACCTGCCGGCAAAAATCGCGCAGCGCTTCAGCTTCATCTATACCGTGCTGGACAACAAATATTACTTCGACCGTTTCAACGACTGGTTCTTTGCCGGGGGCGCGCGCGGTGCCAGCCGCTTCCTGTGGAAATTCGGCGATGTGACACTGATCGACGGCCTGATGGTGAACGGCAGCGCGCGGATGGTCGGCATGATTTCCGGCGTGATGCGGCGCTGGCAGACCGGCTACGTTTATCACTATGCATTCTGGATGATCATCGGCGTGTCGGTGTTACTGACCGTACGCAACTGGTTGGGATAGGCGCTATGACTGAAGGAACGAAGGCATGATTTTTGGATTTCCTGTAATCAGCGTTGTAGTCTGGCTGCCGATAATCTTCGGCATCCTGGTTCTCGCTACCGGCAACGACCGCAATGCGCAACTGGCGCGGGTGATCGCGCTGATCGGCGCGGCGCTCGGCTTCTGGGTAGCGGTTCCGCTGTACACCGGCTTCGACAAGATGACCAGTGCCATGCAGTTCGTCGAAATGCACGACTGGATTACCCGCTACAACATTCATTACCACGTCGGTGTGGACGGCATCTCGATGCTGTTCGTGCTGCTTAACAGCTTCTTTACGCCACTGGTGGTAATCGCCGGCTGGAAGGTGATCGAGAAGCGCGTGGCGCAGTACATGGGCGCGTTCCTGATCATGTCGGGCCTGATCAACGGCGTATTCGTGGCGCTGGACGCGATGCTGTTCTACGTGTTCTGGGAAGCGATGCTGATCCCGATGTTCATCATCATCGGCGTGTGGGGCGGCCCCAACCGCGTGTACGCGGCGGTGAAGTTCTTCCTGTACACACTGCTCGGCTCGCTGCTGATGCTGGTCGCGCTGCTGTACCTGTATTACCAGTCCGGCGGCAGCTTCGAGATTCTCGACTACTACCAGACGCCGATCCCGATGACCGCGCAGATACTGCTGTTCATCGCCTTCTTCGCGGCGTTCTCGGTCAAGGTGCCGATGGTGCCGGTGCATACCTGGCTGCCGGATGCGCACGTCGAGGCGCCAACCGGCGGCTCGGTAGTGCTGGCGGCGATCATGCTGAAGGTGGGCGCCTACGGTTTCATTCGTTTTTCGCTACCCATCGTGCCGGATGCGAGCCACAAACTGGCCGGGGTAATGATCGCGCTGTCGCTGATCGCGGTGGTATACATCGGCCTGGTGGCGCTGACCCAGTCCGACATGAAGAAGCTGGTGGCGTATTCCTCGATTTCGCACATGGGCTTCGTCACCCTGGGATTCTTCATTTTCAACGCCTACGGCATGGAAGGCGCGCTGTTGCAGATGATCTCGCACGGCTTCATTTCCGGCGCGATGTTCCTGTGTATCGGTGTGATGTATGACCGGCTGCACTCGCGCCAGATCAGTGACTACGGCGGGGTGGTCAACACCATGCCGGTGTTTGCCGCCCTGTTCATGCTGTTCGCCATGGCCAACAGCGGCCTGCCCGGAACCAGCGGTTTCGTCGGCGAATTCCTGGTGATCCTGGGCGCGGTCAAGGCCAACTTCTGGTATGCCTTCCTGGCCGCCAGCACGCTGATTTTCGGCGCGGCCTATACGCTGTGGATGTACAAGCGGGTGATTTTCGGCGCGGTTGCCAACAGTAAGGTCGCGGCGCTGACCGACATTACCCTGCGCGAGAAACTGGTCTTGGGAATACTCGCCGTTACCGTACTGGCGATGGGTGTCTATCCGCTGCCGTTTGCCGAAATCATGCATGCGTCGGTGAACGATCTGCTGATACATGTTGCCCGTTCCAAGTTATAGGCTACCGTCAATGAGGATGCTATGAGTTTCTTGTCCAACCTGTTACCTGTCTATGCGGAAATGTTTCTGCTGGTGATGGTGTGCGTGATCCTGATCGCGGATCTGTTTGTTGCCAACCAGAACAGGACGGTTACCTATGTGCTGGTACAGTTGACGCTGCTCGGCTGCTCGCTGATCACCGTGTCCACCCACCAGCCCGGCGTGGCGCATCTGTTCCACGGCATGTTCGTCGACGACCTGATGTCCGACGTGCTCAAGTTGTTCGGCTACCTCGCGGTGTCGATGATGCTGGTGTATTCGCGCAATTACCTGCTGGTGCGCGGGCTGTTCACCGGAGAATTCATGGTGCTGGCGCTGTTTGCGCTGCTGGGCATGATGGTGATGATTTCCGCCAGTCATTTCCTCACGCTATACCTGGGCCTGGAAATCCTGTCGCTGTCGCTGTACGCGATGGTCGCATTGCAGCGCGATTCCGCCATCGCCACCGAGGCGGCGATGAAATACTTCATTCTCGGCGCGCTGGCTTCCGGCATGCTGTTGTACGGTATGTCCATGTTGTACGGTGCGACCGGTTCGCTGCAAGTCAACGTGGTGTCTGCCGCCATTGCCCATGGCGTACCGAATCAGGACCTGCTGGTGTTCGGCCTGGTGTTCGTGGTGGCCGGTCTGGCGTTCAAGCTGGGTGTGGTGCCGTTCCACATGTGGGTGCCCGATGTCTACCACGGCGCGCCGACCGCGATGACCATGCTGATCGGCTCCGCACCCAAGCTGGCAGCCTTCGCCTTCGTCATGCGCATTCTGGTGGAAGGTATGCAGCCGCTGGTGGTGCACTGGTCGGGCATGCTGGAAATTCTTGCCGTGCTGTCGATGGCGCTCGGGAATATCGTCGCCATCTCGCAGACCAACATCAAACGCATGCTGGCCTATTCCACCATCGCGCACATGGGTTTCATGCTGCTGGGAATATTGAGCGGCAATCTCGAGGGGTATGGTGCGGCCATGTTCTACGCCGTGATTTACGTGCTGATGAGTCTGGGTGGTTTCGGCATGATCATGCTGCTGTCGCGCGAGGGCTTCGAGGCCGACACGCTGAACGATTTCAAGGGCCTGAACCAGCGCAGTTCGTGGCTGGCTTTCATGATGATGATATTGATGTTCTCCATGGCCGGGATACCGCCCACGGTCGGCTTTTATGCCAAGCTGTCGGTGCTCAGCGCGGTGGTCAATGCCGGACATATTCCGCTGGCGGTGTTTGCTGTGCTGATTTCGCTGATCGGCGCATTCTATTACCTGCGCATCGTCAAGCTGATGTATTTCGATGCCCCGGAAAGCCATGCGCCGATTATCCTGCAGCCGGACAGCAGCATCCTGATCTCGTTCAACGGCATGGCGGTGCTGTTGCTGGGCATTATTCCGGGCAACCTGATATGGGTGTGCGCGCAGTCGGTGCAGCAATCGCTATTGCTGCATTGATGTAACACCGTTCTGAAAATTCTCCCGCGCCAGGCGGGAGTTTTTATTTGGGAGTTTGCAATGGATCTGAAGGAAACCCGAATCGATTCCGAGACAGTGTACGACGGCGGCTTCTTCAAGGTACGCAAGGATCGCGCGCAACTACCGGATGGTCGCATCGGCACGCGCGAGTATATCGAGCATCCCGGAGCGGTAGCGGTGCTGGCCGAACTTCCCGGCGGCAAGCTGGTGATGGAACGGCAATATCGCTATGCGCCGCAACGCGAGTTCATCGAAATTCCCGCCGGCAAAATCGACACTCATGAAGATATTCTGCTCACTGCGCAGCGCGAGCTGCTGGAAGAAACTGGTTATGTCGCCAGCGAGTGGACGCATCTGACCACTGCCTGGCCATGTATAGGCTATGCCGACGAGCGTATCGAATATTTCCTGGCGCGCGGCCTCACCCATCAGGGCAGGCAACTCGACGATGGAGAATTCCTTGAGGTTTTCGAATTGTCCCTGGATGAAGCGCTGGACTGGGTGCGGCAGGGAAAGATTAGCGACAGCAAGACCATCGTGGGGCTGTTCTGGATGGAAAAAGTACAGCGGGAATGGCACGATTTATCTGCGCGGGAATAGCGTTTGAGTGTGATGCGAAATAATTAAAAATTATTTTTGGGGAGAAAATTATGGAGGACTTAAAAACCAGCAGTGATGCATTGTTCATTCTGCTAGGGGCGATCATGGTGCTGGCGATGCATGCCGGTTTTGCCTTTCTGGAACTGGGCACGGTACGCAAAAAGAACCAGGTCAACGCACTGGTAAAAATCCTCACCGACTTTGCCGTCTCCACGCTGGCGTATTTCTTCATCGGTTACGGCATTGCCTACGGCGTCCACTTCTTCAACGGTGCGGAGGACCTCGCACAGAAAAGCGGCTATGAACTGGTCAAGTTTTTCTTCCTGCTGACATTTGCCGCGGCGATTCCCGCCATCGTTTCCGGCGGCGTGGCCGAGCGCGCGCGCTTCAACCCGATGCTGGCCGCGACATTCATTCTGGTCGGTTTTGTCTATCCGTTTTTCGAAGGCATAGCCTGGAACCACCGCTTTGGTGTGCAGGGCTGGCTGAACACCACCTTCGGTGCGGAATTCCACGACTTCGCCGGCTCCGTGGTGGTACATGCGGTGGGCGGCTGGATCGGACTGGCGGCGGTGCTGATGCTGGGAGCACGGCGCGGACGCTACAACAAGGAAGGGCAGATCTCGGCGCATCCGCCGTCGAGCATTCCTTTCCTGGCGCTGGGTGCGTGGATACTCACCGTGGGCTGGTTCGGCTTTAACGTGATGAGCGCGCAGACCATCGGCAACATTAGCGGCCTGGTTGCGGTCAACTCGCTGATGGCGATGGTCGGCGGGACACTGGTCGCGTTGTGGGCGGGCAAGAACGACCCCGGCTTCGTGCACAACGGTCCGCTGGCCGGGTTGGTGGCAATCTGTGCCGGCTCCGACCTGATGCATCCGGTCGGCGCGCTGATCGTCGGCGGCGTGGCCGGCGGCCTGTTCGTGTGGATGTTCACGCTCACCCAGAATAAATGGAAGATCGACGACGTGCTCGGCGTGTGGCCGTTGCACGGCCTGTGCGGCGCATGGGGTGGCATTGCTGCGGGCATCTTTGGTATGAAGGCCTTGGGTGGCATGGGCGGCATCAGCTTCATGTCGCAACTGATCGGCACGCTGCTGGGTGTGGGCATCGCATTCGGCGGCGGCTTCCTGGTGTATGGCACGATCAAAAAATTCGTCGGTATCAGGCTGGAGGCGGAAGATGAGTTCATCGGCGCAGACTTGAGCATCCACAAGATCAGTGCGACACCCGAGCGCGAAGCGGGTTGGTAGCCGCACTGACAGAAAAAGTTTGTCGGATAGGGTTTATAAAGAATGGCCCGGATCAAACCGGGCCATTTCAATTTATGTCGGTTGGCTAACAGCCTGGTTGAAAGTTGGAGATAATTCGTAAGTTGATCCAGAGATGGCTGATTGTCGGCCTTTGCTGCTCTTGAGGCGGAACACCGATATGGCTGTTTTTCTTGGCCAAGCTGACTTAAGTTCGAGTCTCGGACGGCTCGCCGGATCGGACTCGAACTAAGCAGCTGTTCAGCTATTACTTATCATTCAACAACCCCTGCATCGCCGCCACCGGCCTGACCTGCGGGTAATGCATACGCAGGAACGGCGTAAGGTTACCCGACCATGCCTTCGCCATTGCTAACCTGCCTTGCCTTTGACCGGTTTGCGAGCAACCGCCACAGCTTTATGAGACATCTTCCAGCTGGGCGGGATCACCCCTGACAGCCAGTAAGATGTATATGATTCCCCGTCCTTGATCCCGTAGCAGACCTGTAATTCGTGGCTCGTGCACATCGAGTCCAGTTCCCTGGTTAGCGCGTCCGGCTCGACATTCGGTACAAACATCGTCTGCAGTTTTGACAGATTGACCGGCGCCTGGCTGGAAGACCCGGCCAGTGCTTTGAGTATTCTTTCGTGCAGGGTAGGTGTGGTCATTGCGACATTCAGCCTGTTCATTGCAGGAGCGGGTGATCTTTGGGAAGCTGTTTCGAATACCAGATTGCCAGTTTGTGCCTCAGGGTTTTTTCGGCGACCTGATCTTCGGGCAGCGGTTGAATGACCTTGTCATGGACAAGCAGGCGGTAGATGTATAACAGCCTCTCGCTGGCCGAGTCGGTCGGTTCAAACTTGACCACGCCACGATCCTCGGCATATTTCATGCCGGCGAGTAGTGCACCCTTGAACAATTCCGCTTCGTGCTTCAGTTTTTTCATGGTGACTCCCTCGGGTTCCAGATACGCCAGGCGTGCACCGGAGTAACAGTCGGACTATGGATACATGGTTGTCCCCAGCCAATAATATACCCTTCTGCCGATCGGCATTACTTGTCGTTCAGCAATCCCTGCATCGCCGCCACCGGCTTGACCTCCGGGTAGTACACGCGCTGGAACGGGGCGAGGTTGCTCGACCAGGGCTGGCCGTCGCTGCGGCCGAGCTGCTGCCAGTATTGCATGATGCTCCGGTCGTAGGCGTCGATGGCATCACGATAGCCGGATGCATCATATCGTTCGTCGTGGCGGAAGGCCTTGATGTCGATGCGCGGCTTTTGCGGCGCCTCGTTGGCGATGTGGCCGACGCACATGCCGACCAGGGGGAAGGTAAGCGGCGGCAGTTCGAGCAGGTCGACCATGCCCTGCGGATTGCGGCGGATGCCGCCGATGGGCACGATGCCCAGGCCCAGCGACTGTGCGGCGGCCATCATGCGGCCGAGCGCGATGCCGGCATCCACGGCGGCGACGCCGAAGCCTTCCATGCTCTCGTGCACAACCTGGGTCATGCCGGCCTTGCGCAGGCCGAGTTCGGTCTTGTTGAAGTCGAGGATGACGGCGATGAATACCGGCGCCTGTGCGATCCACGCCTGGCCGTTGGCGAGTTCCGAAATGCGCTTGCGCTTCTCGGCGTCGCGCACCACCACCAGCGAGATTTCCTGCGCGTTCATCGAGGTCGGGCCGAGGTGTGCGGCTTCGACGATAGCGTCCAGCATTTCGTCACTCACCGGTTCGTCGGTGTAGCTGCGGATGCTGCGGTGCGCGTGCAGGGTACGGATGGTTTCGTTCATACCTGATGTCTGCTCCATGATTCTGTCTCCGGAATTTTGTTGTTGTGTTTCGACTTCGCGGCAGCAGACTGCCGCTACGCTCAACATGAACGGTCAGGCACCTGACTTGTGTTTCGATTACGCTACAGCGGAGTTTATCCTGAGCCTGTCGAAGGGCTCAACACGAACGGTCAGTGGTGTTTTGCATTTGCCATGGCCTGGACGATTTTATCGTGCGTCAGTTGCGGTGCGAACAGTTCGATGAAGTCGTAGCAGTAGCCGCGCAGGTATTCGTTGCGGCGGATGGCGACGCGGGTAATGCTGGGCTGGAACAGGTGCGCGGCATCCAGCATGCGCAGGTGCTTGTCGCGGTCCGGGATGTAGGCCATGTGTGCGACGATGCCAATGCCCAGCCCCAGCTCGACGTAGGTCTTGATCACGTCGGCGTCGATGGCGCTGAGCACCACGTTGGGTTCCAACCCCCTGGCCTGGAACGCGGCGTTGATCTTGTTGCGGCCGGTGAAGGCGAAGTCGTAGGTGATGATCGGGTACTGTGCGACCTTTTCCAGCGTCAGCTTTTTCTCGGCCAGCAGCGGGTGCTTCGGCGGCGTGATGATGCAGTGGTTCCATTCGTAGCAGGGCAGGGTGACCAGCTCGTCGTACAGCGCCAGACTTTCGGTGGCGATGGCGATGTCGGCCTCGCCTTCCAGAACCTGCTCGGCGATCTGCGTCGGGTTGCCCTGGTGCAGTTCGAGCTTGACCTTGGGATAGCGTTTGATGAACTGCTTCACCACCGGTGGCAGCGCGTAGCGCGCCTGGGTGTGGGTGGTGGCGATGGTCAGCGTGCCGCTGTCCTGGGCGCGGAATTCCTCGCTCACCTGCTTCAGGTTGTTGGTGTCGAGCAGGATGCGCTGCGCGATCTCGAGGATGGCCTTGCCCGGCTCGGTGATGGCGGTGATGCGCTTGCCGTTGCGGATGAAAATCTCGATGCCGAGCTCTTCCTCCAGCAGCTTGATCTGTTTGCTGACGCCGGGCTGCGAGGTATACAGCGCATCCGCAGCGTCGGATATTTTCAGGTTCTGCCGCGCGATCTCCTGCAGATAGCGCAATTGCTGCAAATTCATGCCACTTCTCCTTATAACGACAGGTTATAAAATACTAACATAATACCACTTGGTAACCATATGCCCGTCCGTTACGATGCGCTCCAATTCAGGAGATTGCATGGACTGGCTCTTCACATTTTCAGGTTTTCTGGTCGGCTTCATCGTCGGCGTGACCGGCGTCGGCGGCGGTTCGCTGATGACGCCGCTGCTGGTGCTGGCGTTCGGCGTGGCACCGGCCGTCGCGGTCGGCACCGACCTGCTGTACGCCGCGCTGACCAAGCTGGGCGGCAGCTTCGCGCACGGCCGCAACGGCACGGTGGACTGGAAAGTGGTGCGCCTGCTGGCAACAGGCAGCGTACCGGCCGCCTTGCTCAGCCTGCTGGTGCTGCACGCCCTGGCGCTGGATGCGCAGCACCTGAAGACGCTGATCACCGGCGTACTGAGCGTGGCGCTGGTGCTCACCGCGCTGGCACTGCTGTTCAAACCGCATTTGCAGAAACTCGGCCGCAAGCCAGACGGCGCAGTGCGTGAGCTGCACGCGCATCACCTGACCGGCACCACCATCGCCACCGGCGCTTTGCTCGGTGCGCTGGTCACGCTGTCTTCGGTCGGCGCCGGCGCGCTGGGCGTGGTGCTTCTGCTGTTCCTGTATCCGCGCACCGACAGCGCGAAGATCGTCGGCACCGACATCGCGCATGCGGTGCCACTGACGCTGATCGCCGGGCTGGGCCATGCCGCGCTGGGCACGGTGGATTACGGCCTGCTGGGTAGCCTGCTGCTGGGTTCGCTGCCCGGCATCTACCTCGGCAGCCACCTCGGGGTGAAGATTCCGGAGCGCGTGCTGCGCCCGACACTGGCGACGATGCTGATGCTGATCGGCGGCCGTCTGCTGCTGGCGTAAAGATTTTATTTGGGAGACCGCGATGAGCGTGAATACGAAAAATTTGTCCAGCCTGGAAGAGATCGACGCCTTCGAGCAGGCGCTGCAATCCTTTCTCGACGGCCAGGTCGATGCCGACCGTTTTACCGCCACCCGCCTGCAGATGGGCGTGTACGGCCAGCGCCAGGAGGGCGTGAATATGCTGCGCGTGAAGGCGCCGGGCGGACGCGTTACGCCGGAGCAACTGGAAGCGCTGGCCGATGTGGTCGAGACCTATTCGCAGCACGATTACTCCAACATCACCACGCGCCAGTCGATCCAGATCCACTACATCCCGCTGGCACAGACGCCGGACGCGATGCGCCGCCTGGCGCAGGCCGGGCTGACCACGCGCGAGGCGTGTAGCAACACCATCCGCAACGTGACTGCCTGCCCGCTGGCCGGGGTGTGCCCGCGCGAGCACGTTGACGTCGGCAGGCACGTTGACGGCACGACGCTGCATTTCCTGCGCAACCCGCTCAGCCAGCAGATGCCGCGCAAGTTCAAGATCAGTTTTTCCGGCTGCGAATCCGACTGCGCACAATCGCTGCTGCACGACGCGGGCGTGGTGGCAACGGTCAGGGACGGTGTGCACGGCTTCATGGTGAAGGCGGGCGGCGGTCTCGGCCACAAGCCGCGCGAGGCGATCGTGGTCGAGGAATTCATCCCCGAACGCGAGTTGCTGTTCGCTTTGGAGGCGCTGGTCAGCCTGCACAACCGACATTCCAATCGCAAGCTGCGAGCAAAGTCGCGCATCAAGTTCCTGGTCGAGCGCTTCGGCGCCGACGGTTTCCGCGAGCTGTACCGTGAGGAATTCGAGCGCACCCGTAACGCGCTGGCCGACCATTCGTATCCGCAGGGCGTGTGGCGCGAGGCCAGCCAGGTTTCCGCACCGGGACAGGGTGCGCCGCGTGTGCTGTTCCACCAGCATCAGGGAAGCGGCATGACACGGTGCGCGAATGCGGCTGGTGCGGGAATGCCGCTTGATCGCCCCCTCCCGCAATCGGCCGGCTTCGCCGGTAACGTGTCGGGGGCGAGCTTATTTGTTCTTCCCGTTAGCGTGCCGCTGGGCGAGTTGAACGCGGCGCAGTTGCGCGGCATTGCCGCCCTGTTGCGCGAGCAGGGGCTGCAGGAAGTGCACACCACGCAGGACCAGAACCTGGCGATCATGAACGTGCTGCAGGAGAACCTGGACGCGCTGCGCGCCGGACTGGCCGCGCTCGGTTTACGCGAGCCGGAAGTTGGCGACAACGTGGTGGCCTGCCCCGGTACTTCGACCTGCCGCCTCGGCATCACTTCCAGCACCATCGTCGCGCCGAAGCTGTCCGGCGGGATCAAGGACATCAGCATCCGCGTGTCCGGCTGCCACAACGGCTGCGCCCAGCCGGAGACCGGCGATATCGGCATCTACGGTGAGGGCAAGCGTTTGCACGGCAAGCTGGTGCCGCACTACCAGACCTATTTTGGCGGCAGCGGCATGGGCGGCGGCGGGCTCGGCCTGAAGGGGCCGACGGTGCCGGCAGCGCGGGTGAAGCCGGCCATCGAGCGCGTGCAGCAGGCGCATATCGCCAGCGGCGAGGCCAGCTTTTTCGAGTGGGTGCGCAAGCAGGAGGATGGCTACTTCAAGCAATTGCTGGCCGACCTGGTCGAGGTCAGGGCAGAGGACGTGCAGTCAGTGATGCGCGACCACGGCGACGAGAGCGATTTCCGCGTGCTGCAACTGGGCGGCGGCGAGTGCGCCGGCGCAACCCAGGTGCTGATCGGTGCGAACTTCTTCGAGGCCGCGCACGAACGCGATTACCGCACCGCGCTGATGTTCCAGCGCAAGTATGCGGAGGCGGCGCAGTGCAGCGAATCCATCCTGCGCGTGCTCGGCAGTGGCCTGGCACAACTGCTGGGTGGCCTGCGTCAGGACGATCTGGTGCAGCTCGCCGTGCAGTTGCAGCAACTGGCACCGGCGGAGATTGCGCACGGATTCGAACAACTGCTGACCATGCTGAAACATGCATTGCGCGCGGCCGACGACGAGACGCTGACCGCGTTCAACCGTGCGGTGGATGCGTGGACGGTGCGGGTGGCAGTGTTCTGCGCAGAGAAGGACGAAGGACTGGATTTGGCAGAAGCCTTGCCGGAAGGGATAGCGATATGAGCCTGGAACGGAAAATAGAGCAGACGGTTGCGGTGCTGAAGGAGGCAACGCGCGATTACACGCCGGTGGTGTTCGCCAGCAGCCTGGGCGCGGAAGACATGGTGCTGACCGACCTGATTGTGCTGCATCGCCCCGACATCGGCATCTTCAGCCTGGACACCGGGCGCCTGCCGCAGGAGACCTACGAGCTGATGCAGGAAGTGCGCCGCTATTACGACGTGCCGCTGCAGGTGTATTTCCCGGACGGCAAGCTGGTCGAGCAATATATCGCGCAGCACGGGGTCAACGGCTTTTACGACAGCGTGGAGAGCCGCAAGGCCTGCTGCTTCGTGCGCAAGGTGGAGCCGCTGCGCCGCGCATTGAAAGGCAAGGGTGCGTGGCTCACCGGCATGCGTCGCGACCAGGCGGTGACGCGCGGCACGCTGGAAGTGTCGGCTTACGATGCGGACAACGGCCTGCAGAAATTCAACCCGCTGCTGGACTGGAGCATCAACGAGGTGTGGTCCTACATCCGCCAGTACGACGTGCCCTACAACAAGCTGCACGACCAGTTCTATCCGAGCCTGGGTTGCGCGCCATGCACCCGTTCCGTCACGCCCGGCGAGGACGTTCGCGCCGGGAGATGGTGGTGGGAGGATCCTGCAAGCAAGGAGTGCGGCCTGCATGCAAGCGCCAGCGTGGCGCATGGAACCGGCGTGCAGCCGGTGAACTTCCAGCGCAGCAAGGCAGAAGACAAGGCAGAACAGAAAGTGCCGGCATAGGCAGCGGAGCGCAGATTATGAAACTGGTAGAGAACAATATTATGAGCAGTCACAGCTTCACCCATCTCGATGCGCTGGAAAGCGAATCGATCCACATCATGCGCGAGGTTGCGGCCGAGTGTAAAAATCCGGCGCTGCTGTTTTCCGGCGGCAAGGATTCGATCGTGATGCTGCGCCTGGCGGAGAAGGCTTTTCGCCCGGCCAGATTTCCGTTCCCGCTGGTGCACATCGACACCGAGCACAACTTCCCGGAAGTGATCGCATTCCGCGACAAGCGTGCGGCGGAACTGGGCGAGCGGCTGATTGTGCGCTCGCTGGAGGATTCGATCAAAAAGGGCAGTATCGTCATCAAGGACGAGAGCAAGCCGCGCAACCCGTACCAGTCGGTGACGCTGCTGGAAACCATCGAGGAGTTCGGTTTCGACGCCTGCATGGGCGGTGCACGCCGCGACGAGGAAAAGGCGCGCGCCAAGGAACGTATCTTTTCGTTCCGCGACGAGTTCGGCCAGTGGGATCCGAAGCACCAGCGCCCCGAGCTGTGGGACATCTACAACACGCGTGTGCATCCAGGCGAGAACATCCGCGTGTTCCCGATTTCCAACTGGACCGAGCTCGATATCTGGCAATACATCGCGCGCGAACAACTGGAAATACCGGACATCTATTACGCGCATGAACGCGAGATCATCCGCCGCAACGGCCAGTTGGCGCCGGTGTCGCACCTGGTGCAGCCGCAGCCGGGCGAGCAGGTAGAGCGCGTGAGCGTACGTTTCCGCACCGTAGGCGACATCACCTGTACCTGCCCGGTGGAGTCGAACGCCAGCAATGCCGCCGAGATCATCGCCGAGACCGCGATCACGCGCATTACCGAGCGTGGTGCAACGCGCATGGACGACCAGACTTCCGAGGCATCGATGGAACTGCGCAAGAAGGAAGGCTATTTCTAATGGATACCTCTCTGAACCAAAATTTCGTCGCCATACGTCGTTGCACGCGAAAAATCTTGCTTACATAGACCACCTATGCGGCGCTGCGATTTTTCGCTTGCGCCTAGTCTGGCTTAGAAATTTGGATTCTTAGAGGCATCCATGCCAAGAGGAATGTTGATATGAAAATAGAAAACGTGAGCACCCTGGAAACCGAAAAAATGACCGACACCATACAACTGCTGCGCTTCATCACCGCCGGCAGCGTGGACGACGGCAAGAGCACGCTGATCGGCCGCCTGCTGCACGATTCGAAGTCTATCTTCGAGGACCAGTTCTCAGCGATCTCGAAAACCAGCGAACGGCGCGGCATGGGTGCGGTCGACCTGTCGCTGCTGACAGACGGCCTGCAGGCCGAGCGCGAGCAGGGCATCACCATCGACGTGGCCTACCGCTATTTCGCCACGCCGCGCCGCAAGTACATCATCGGTGACACACCGGGGCATGAGCAGTACACGCGCAACATGGTGACCGCGGCTTCCACCGCCAACCTGGCGATCATCCTGGTCGACGCGCGCAAGGGCGTGCTGACGCAGACGCGCCGCCACACTTATCTCGCCAGCTTGCTTGGCATTCCGCATATCGTGCTGGCGGTGAACAAGATGGATATGGTCGATTACTCCGAACAGGTGTTCAACGACATCCGCGAGGAATACCTGAAGTTCGCCACGCCGCTGGGCATCGAGAACGTGAACTGCATTCCGATGTCGGCGCTGAACGGAGATATGGTGGTGGAGCGCGGTGATAACCTCGATTGGTATGAAGGTCTGCCCCTGTTGGAACTGCTCGACACCATCGAGATCGACCACGACGTGAACACCACCGACTTCCGCTTCCCGGTGCAGTGGGTGTGCCGCCCGCAGACGCAGGAGCATCACGACTACCGTGGGTTCATGGGCCGCATCGAGGCGGGCGAGGTGTCGGTGGGCGACGAGATCACCATCCTGCCTTCTGGCCGCACTACTAAAGTGAAAGAGATCGACACCTACGGCGGCAAGCTGCAGACCGCCTACGCACCGCAATCGGTGACGTTGCGGCTGGAAGACGAGATCGATATCTCGCGCGGTGATATGTTTGTCAGAGGCAGCTTGCACGTGTCGCAGGTGGAAAAGGAATTTCGCGCCATGCTGTGCTGGCTGGCGGAAGCGCCGCTGGAAAAAAGCCGCAAATACCTGGTCAAGCACACCACGCGCACGGCCAAATGCCTGTTCAGCGGCATCGATCATCGTGTCGACGTCAATACGCTTGATCTGCATCAGGCCGATACGCTGCAAATGAACGATATTGCGCAGGTCGCACTCAAGGTGCAGCAGCCGCTGGTGTTCGACAGCTACGCCATCGATCGCGCCACCGGCAGTTTCATCGTGATCGACGAGGCCAGCAACAACACCGTCGCGGCGGGAATGATCGTTTAAAGAGCCATTGATGTAATGACCTGTTTGGCTTATGCCATCAGGTCATTGCTTATCTGAGGCTGTATTATTCAAAGCTACTCGAATGAGTGTTGGTTACTCGGCCATAGCGGTCTATGTGATCACTTTCCCGACTAGTCAGTAATCTGTCTGGAAGCGGACGAAATGCCCGGCTCCTTATCCAGCGTAAGCGAAGCCATGAATCTTGCTTCAAAGACTTCCACCGGTACTGGCTTGCTGAACAGGAAACCCTGCATTTCGTCGCAGTTGTGCAACCGGAGCAGGTGCGCTTGCTCCTCGGTTTCGACACCCTCCGCTACCACCTTGAGGTTCAGCGCATGCGCCAGGCTGATGATGGTGGATACCAACGCCAGCCCCTCCGGCCCCGCGGTCATTTCGATCACGAAGGCACGATCGATCTTCAGCGTATCCACCGGCAGTTTTGCCAGGTAGCTAAGCGAGGAAAAACCGGTGCCGAAATCGTCGATGGCGATGGTGATACCTAAGTCACGGATCGCCTGCAGGCTGGCAATATTATGTTCGACTTCATCCATGATCACGCTTTCGGTGATTTCCAGTTCCAGCCCTGCAGCCGCGTGCGCGTCAAGAGCGATTGCCTGTTTGATCTCGCCTATGAAGTTGATATTGCGCAGTTGCAACGGCGACACGTTTACCGCGATCCTTACAGCAGGCAGGCCTGTATTTCGCCAGCGAAGATTGTCTTCGATCGCTTTGCGTAACGCCCAGCGTCCGACTTCATAGATCAAGCCGGTTTCTTCCAGGATCGGGATGAATGTGCCGGGCGGCACCAGGCCGGTGTGTGGATCATTCCAGCGGATCAGAGCCTCGGCGCTGGTGACCTTGCCGCTCACCAGGCTCACCTTGGGCTGGTAATGCAGCACGAATTCCTCGTTGTCGATCGCCTCGCGCAACTGATTTTCCAGAGTGAGCTTGCCGGCCACCGATTCGGTCATTTTCTGTGTGTGGAACAGGTATTGTTCTCCGGTCGCCTTTGCCCTTTTGAGGGCGGCCTCGGCGTTCCTGAACAGGATGTCGGCGTCGTTACCGTCATCCGGGAATAACGCGATGCCGGCCTTGATGCCGATGCGAAGTTCGGCCTTATTCATGTGGAACCGATGATCCAGAAAAGCAACCATCAAACTCTCGACCATCTTCGCCAGGTTGCCGTCCGACTTTACTTCCGGCAACACGACGGCAAAATGGTCTGCGTCTACACGCGCCAACAGATTGGCGTCCCCCGTTTTGCGCGTCAGCCACTCCGCCACCTGTTTCAACAGCGCATCGCCGGTTGAACGGCCGAGACTGTCGTTGATGCTCTTGAACCGGTCGATGTCGATCAGGCCTATTGCGAGTTTGTAACCACTGCTGGTCGCGCTGTGCATATACTGCACCACCCGCTCAAGAAATAGCGTGCGGTTGGCAAGTCCGGTAAGCACGTCGTAATAGGCGAGGTAATTGAGCCGTTCCTGCTTGTTGATGTGGTCGATCGCGTATGCGATGTCGCCGGCCAGCTCGGCCAGCAATTTCATCTCATCTTTCTGGAAGAAATTAATCTCGCTGGCGTAAAGCGCAAGTATGCCTACTGCTTCACCGGAGATGATCAGCGGCAATACTGTCATCGAGTTTACCCCTGCTTCGGTGTAGTGCTTGCCGAATAAAAGCCTGGGATCGTTTTGCGTATCATTCGATATGATGGCCTTCTTCTCTTTGATAGCCTGCCAGATCAGGGTCTTTTGCATGTCTACGCTGGATGACAATACGTTTTTGATTTCTGCCAGAAGCTCCTCGTTCTTTCCTGCCGACGTGATCGAGGCCGGCAGCATCGTGACCGGGTCCACGATAACCAGCATGGCCATGCGGAACCCGCCTGCATCGACCGCGATTTGGCATGCCTCCCCGAACAATTCATCGCGTTCCGTTACGCGCACAATCAGTGTGTTGATGCCGCTCAGCACGGAGAGCACCCGGTTGAGGTATTTGATGCTGGCTTCGGATTTTTTTCGCTCACTGATGTCCTGGATCATGGACAGGTGGCGCGGGGATGTTTGATCATCGAATTCCAAAGGCCTGACCGTCATGTCGATCCAGACGACTTCTCCATCGGGATGAAGATACCGTTTTTCCATCTGGAATCCGTTTATCTTTCCGGCATTCAACAGTGCCATATTATCCAGGTCGGCCTGCACATCATCAGGGTGGGTGATTTGCAACCACTCAGTATTCAGCAACTCTTCCATAGACCTGCCGGCAATCTCGGCAAAGCGCATGTTGACTTCGCAGAAATGGCCACTGAGCGAATCGATCAGGGCAATGCCCAACGGTGCCTGCTCAAACATGGTTCTGATACGATCTTCGCTGGCTCGCAGTGCATGTTCGGCCAGTTTGCGCTCGGTGATGTCGCGCGCGATGCTCAGCAGGTAGGGTTTGTCGATTTCGACCAACTTAATGCTGACTTCCACGGGGAAGGTCGAGCCGTCCTTGCGCCGGTGCATGGTGTCGAATTGCGTGCCTCCCCTGGACTGAATCTGTTGTTGAAGTAATTTGGCCGAATCCTCGCCGAACTCGGGATCAATATCGAAAATACGCATGGAGAGCAGCTCTTTC
>Ga0315556_1000236_pt1 | contig 32811 bp, 30 predicted proteins | sample SalMarSW160310MG_FD_202112 | JGI IMG/M metagenome (GOLD analysis project Ga0315556, IMG submission 202112) | Salt marsh sediment microbial communities from the Plum Island Ecosystem LTER, Massachusetts, United States - Salt Marsh Sediment SW1603-10 ...
ACGCCTGACGCAGACCATCGTCGAGCGCGCCGGCATGGAGACGGGCGAACTGATGGAGCTGGCCGGGTCGGAAGCCTTCCGCCGCATGGAGGTGGAAGCGCTTCAGGACCTGATCGCCCAGCCGGGACAAATCGTGCTGGAGACCAGCGGCGGCATCGTCGCCGACGGTGAGGCCTACGATCTGGTGCGCAAACATTTTCACACCGTGTGGGTCAAGGCCGCCCCGGAAGACCACATGGCGCGCGTCGTCGCCCAGAACGACCTTCGCCCCATGGCCGGGCGCGAGGCCGCCATGGACGACCTGCGCCGCCTTTTGGCCGAGCGCCAGCTGGCCTACGCGCAAGCCGAATTCGTCCTCGACACGCATGGCCTCACGGCGGACGCAGCGGCCACTCGCCTGCATCAGTTGCTCGAACCGCTGCTGGGGTGATCCTTGCCGAGGACGATGGGCGGAAATTCGCCTGTCCCGTGGACCGCCGCGACAAAGCGCACCGCCAGCGACCGGATATCGAGGCCCTCGCCCGAGAGGTCGGCATCGAGCGTCAGGCGCGCCGCTTCGTCGGCCAGCCGCCGGCAGGCGTTGGGCTTTTTCATGTCCCGCTTGAGCAACGCATTGGCCATCTGGATGAGCGCCCTCACCCCCTGGCGGCGGCCGCTGTTGGGAGGTGCGGCGCGCCACACCGCCTCCCAGACCTCATGAGCTTCCCAGAAAAACCCGTGGTTGAAAAGATCGACGCCATAGCGGAAAGCCTGCGCATCGGCCTTGGCCCCCTGCAGCGCCGCCCGGTCCGGTTCACTACCGCTGCCCGGCACATGCGGGCGGGCGGGAAGGGGCAGATCTGAGTAGCGATTCATTGACCAATCGTCATTGCGGCGAAGGCCGCAATCCAGAGCTACAAGCCAAGGCTTCGCCATGCGCCTGCTGGACCCCGGCCTTCGCCGGGGTGACGATGACAATCATGTCTTCAATCCTTCGACAAACCGCACGATGGCGGCAAGCGTCGCCTCGGGCTGGTCGCGTTGGGGAGAGTGGCCGCACCTTTCCAGCACCAGCCGTTCGACGGGCGCGGCAACGAGGCGTCCATACGTTTCGATGTGGTCGAGGGTGCCGTATTTGTCATCTTCACCCTGGATCAGCAGCGCGGGCACGCGGATATGCGGCAGATATTCGGTGATGTCCCAATCGCGGAACTTGGGATCGAGCCAGGCGCCGTTCCAGCCCCTGAAGGCCACGTCCACGTTCGCCCCGTGATGGCGCTTGAGGCGCTCGCGCAAGCTGCCGGTCTCATAGGCTTCGCGAGCCACTGCGATGCTTTGAAGCCCCATCTCCTCGGTGAAGAAATGCGGCGCCATCAACACCAGTCCGGCAAGGTTCTTGTCCGCCACCGATCCGGCATGGATGGCGGCGATGGAGGCGCCGTCGGAATGGCCGACGAGCATGGTGCGGCGAAAGCCTGCCGCCGCCATCACCCCCGGCAGCACATCTGTCGCCTCGTCATGCATGTAGCTCAAGGGCCGTGGCAGTTCGACCGGCGATGAGCGCCCATAGCCGGCGCGCGAATAGGTGAAGACCGGACAGCCGGTAGCGGCGGCCAGGCGGTCGGGAAAATCGCGCCACAGGCTCACCGACCCGAGGCCCTCGTGCAGCAGGATCAGCCCCGTGCCATCGCCGCCCCCGATGCCCGAGCGGCGGCATTCGAGACGCTCACCCGCCACCTCGATGCAATCGAAGTCATCCTCGCTCACTTGGGCGACCTGAGCTTGAAGCGCTGGATCTTGCCGGTGGCGGTCTTGGGGAGCGTGTCGACGAATTCGATCCAGCGCGGGTATTTCCACTTGCCGATCTTCGCCTTCACATGCTCCTTGAGCTCGTCGTAGAGCCCGTCGGGCGATACCCCGTCCTTCAGGATGACGAAGGCCTTCGGTTTGGTGAGGCCGTCCTCGTCCTCGTGCGCCACGACGCCTGCCTCGAGCACCGCTGCATGGGCGATCAGCGCCGCCTCGACCTCGAATGGCGAGACCCAGATGCCCGAGACCTTGAACATGTCATCGGTGCGCCCGCAGATGTGGTAATAGCCTTCATCGTCGCAAAAATACTTGTCGCCGGTGCGCGTCCAGCGGCCCTCGAAGATGGCGCGCGACTTCTCTCGCTGGTTCCAGTAGCCGATGGAAGACGACTGGCCGTCGACCAGCAGTTCGCCGATCTCGCCGCCGGCTACATCGGCGCCGTCCTCGCCGATGAGGCGCAGGGTGTAACCGGGCACGGCGCGGCCTTGCGTGCCATAGCGCACGTCGTCGGGGGCGTTGGATAAAAAGATGTGCAGCATCTCGGTCGAGCCGACGCCGTCGATGATGTCGACGCCAAAGCGCGATTTCCACGTCTTGCCCACCTCCTCCGGCAGCGCTTCGCCGGCCGAGACGCACAGCCGCAAGGCGTCGGAACCATTTTGCGGCGTGCAGGCGGGGTTGGCGAGGATGGCGGCGTAGAGCGTCGGCACGCCGAAGAACAGGCTCGGTTGGTGCGCCTCCATGGTTTCGAAAACCGCATCGGGCGTCGGGCGCCCGTTGAACAGCACCGTCGTCGCTCCGACCGCCATGGGGAAGGTGATGGAGTTGCCGAGCCCGTAGGCAAAGAAGATCTTCGCCGCCGAAAAAACCTTGTCCTCGGGGCGGATGCCGAGCACCCGGTTGCCATAGGTGAGGGCCGTTTCCATGAGGCTCGAATGGATGTGCATGGTGCCCTTGGGATTGCCGGTCGAGCCGGAGGAATAGAGCCAGAAGGCCACTTCATCCGACACCGTCGGCGCGGTGGCGAAATCATCGCTGGCTTTATCCAGCAGGTCGGACAAAGACAGATACGCCCCCGCCTCGCCACCCGCCACCACCACTTTTTCGACGCCCGTCTCGTTGATGATGTCGGCCACCGCCGGCAGCAGCGGGGCGCTGACGATGAGCACGCGGGCGCGCGAATCGTTGAGCATGTACTGGTACTGGGCCGCCGCCAGCAGGGTGTTGAGGAGGACAGGCACGACGCCTGCCCGGATGGCGCCCCAGAACACCGCCGGGTAATCGACGCTGTCGAGCAGCAATAGCGCCACCCGCTCCTCGCGCCTCAGGCCGAGGGTGCGTGTCAGCATGTCGCCCGCCTTGCGGCTGGCGGCGTCGAGGCCGCCATAGGTCAGGGTGCGCTCATGGTCGATGAAGGCGGGATGGTCGCCGCGTCCGGCCGCCACATGGCGGTCGATGAAGTCGGCGGCGGCGTTGTAGTCGCGCGGAAAGCTCATTGGCATCCTCCCTGACGGCTAGAGCATGCTGTGCGAAAAGTGGAAACCACTTTTCGGATAACATCATGCTCAACATTCTGGAGTCGATCAGCCTTTATGCAATTGGGTGATGACACCCAATTGCATGCTGATCTAGTCACTCAAACCTGTCATTGCCGGATTCATTCCGGCAATCCATAACCGCCGCCGATGCGACTTTGCCGACGACAGTGGTCATGCATGCCCGGAACAGGTCCGAGCATGACAGAAACAAGCGCGCAAGTCGTGGCATCGGCTCCCTCATTAAACGCCCAGATAGCGCTGCTGCAAGTCCGGGTCGTCGCTGAGGGCGGCCGAAGAACCGGTCCACACGATGCGGCCCTTTTCGATCATGTGGTGGCGGTCGGCGAGGCGGACGAGATCGGCGACGTTCTTGTCGACCACCAGGATCGACAGGCCGTCTTCGCGGATGGCATCGAGGGCGGCCCAGATCTTGTGGCGGATGAACGGGGCGAGGCCTTCGGTCGCCTCATCGAGGATGACGAGGCGGGGGTTGGTCATCAGCGCCCGGCCGATGGCCAGCATCTGCTGCTCGCCACCGGACAGGAGATTGCCCATGGAGGCGCGCCTTGCCTGCAGTTCGGGAAACAATTCATAAACCCGACCCAGCGTCCACGGGCGGCGGGCGCCCAGCCGGTCGGCGGCGGTTGCGATGAGGTTTTCCTCGACGTTGAGATTGGGAAACACCTGGCGTCCTTCCGGCACCAGGCCGATGCCGAGCTTGGCGGTGCGAAAGGAGGAAAGCCCGGCCACTGCATGGCCGGCAAAGCTGATCGATCCGGCGGCGGGCGCGACGATGCCCATGATCGAGTTGATGGTGGTGGTCTTGCCCATGCCGTTGCGGCCCATGAGGGTCACCACCTCGCCTTCGGTCACCTCGAGGTCGACGCCAAACAGCACCTGACTCGAGCCGTAGAAGGTTTCAAGGCCCTTCACCGCCAGCATCGCCTATTCCTCCCCCAGATAGGCCCGCCTTACCGCTTCGTTGGCGCGGATGGCGGCAGGGGGGCCGGAGGCGATGACGCGGCCGTAGACCAGCACCGAGATGCGATCGGCGAGGGCGAAGACGGCATCCATGTCGTGCTCGACCAGCAGCATGGCGGCCGTTCCTTTGAGGCCTCGCAGGGTGGCGATCATGCGCGCCGATTCCTCGGGGCCCATGCCGGCCATGGGTTCGTCCAGCAACAACAGGCGCGGGCTTGAGGCCAGCGTCATGGCGATCTCGAGCTGCCGCCGCTCACCATGCGACAGGGCGCCGACGGGATCGCCCGCCCGGGAGGCGATGCCGACCTTTTCGAGCGCTGCCATCGCCGGTTGTTCAAGCTCCTGGTCGCCGGCCGCCGGGCGCCAGAAGCGGAAGGAGTGGCCGGCCCGGGCCTGCACCGCGAGGGCGACGTTTGCCATGACCGTCATGCCAGCCATGAGGCTGGTGATCTGGAAGGAGCGGGCAAGGCCTTGATGGGCGCGAGCATGGGCGGCAAGCCGGGTGATGTCGCGGCCAGCAAAGCGGATGCTTCCCGCATCGGGCCGCACCAGGCCGGAAAGCTCAGAGATCAAGGTGGTCTTGCCGGCGCCGTTGGGGCCGATCAGCGCATGCACTTCAGCCGCATCGACGCTCAGGTCCACCGCATCGGTGGCGCGCACGCCGCCGAAGCTCTTCGATAGGCCGGTGATTTCGAGCAGCGGTTGGCTCACTGGCGGCCTCCGAAGCGTTCGATGAGGCCGTTGAGGCCGCCGCGCTGGTAGATCACCACGGCGATCAGCAACAGGCCGAAGGGTAGCTGCCAGTCGTGCTCGATGTTGGGAACGGCCTGATGCACGTGAAAAAGATCGGCAAACCAGGCAAGGAAGGGTCCCAGATATTCTTCCAGCACCAGGATCACCACCGTCCCCATGACGGGACCAAAGAGCGTACCCGCACCTCCCAGGATGACCATGAACATGAGGTCGCCCGAGCGCGTCCAGCCCATCATGCTGGGGGCGATGAAGCTGGAGAAATCACCCAGCAGCGCCCCGCCGTAACCGGCCACCGCCCCGGCGATGACATAGGCGGCGAGGCGAAAGGCGTAGGTATTGTGGCCGAGCGCGATCATGCGCGTCTCGTTGGCCTTGGTGCCCTGTAGCACCATGCCGAAGCGCGAGTTGACCAGGCGGTACTTGAGATAGAGCACGATAACGAGCGACACGAAAGCGACAAGGAAGAGCTGCGGGCGGTGGTCCAGATCGAGCCCGGGCAACGTCGAGCGGTTGTAGATGGTCAGGCCGTCGTCGCCGCCATATTCATCGAGCGACTGGAACAGGTAGTAGGCCATCTGGGCGAAGGCCATGGTAATCATGATGAAGTAGACCCCGCGGGTCCTGAGGCACACCGCACCGGTCAGGAGAGCGAACAGGGCCGACACCGCGATCGCCAGGGGGAAATGCAAGAGGCCCGAATCGAAGCCGTAGAAGGCCGAGATGCCAACGGTGTAGGCGCCGATGCCGATATAGGCGGCATGGCCGAAGGAGATGAGCCCGCCGTAGCCGAGGATGAGGTTGAGGCTCGTGGCGATGAGGGCATAGATGACGATGCGGGTGCCGAAATCCACATAGAAGCGATGCCCGGTCCACCAGGCGATCAGCGGCAGGACAAAGAGCAGCGCCAGCACGATGAGCCCGGCGGCGTCGCCGGGGCGCGCCGCACGCAGACGGCCGAGTTTTGCCATGGCACCTTGTGCGGGCATCGCCTTACCGGGTCTTGGGCGGGAACAGGCCTTGCGGCCTGAGCGCCAGGATGGCCGCCATCAGTATGTAGATCAGCATGGCCGCAAGAGCGGGCGCTGCCGTCTCGGCGGCGGTGAGCGGCATGAACAACTTCAGGAGGCCATCGAGATAGGAGCGACCCATGGTGTCGATGAGTCCGACGAGCATGGCGGCAACGAAGGCGCCCTTCATGGAACCGACGCCACCGACGATGATGACGACGAATGCCGTGATGATGATGTCGTTGCCCATGTTGATGGCGGCATCGGTGATGGGCGCGATCAGCATGCCGCCCAGCCCCGCCAGCACCGCGCCCACGGCGAATACCCCGGCGAACAGGAGGTCAATGTTGATGCCCAGCGCCGAGACCATGGTGCGGTTGGAGGCACCGGCGCGGATCAGCATCCCGATGCGGGTATGGTTGACCAGCCAGTAGAGAGCGGCGGCGATGACGAGGCCCGAAGCGACGATGACCACCCGGTAGGCCGGCAGCTCGATGCCGCTGGTCAATGTCACCTGGCCGCGCAGCCACAACGGCAGCGGCACCGAAACGCTGTCCGGTCCCCAGACGATCTGCGCCAGGCTATCGAGGACAAGCAGCAGGCCGAAGGTCGCGAGCATGTGGTCGAGGTGCTCGCGCCGATAGAGCGGGCGCGCAACGAAGCGCTCCAGGATGAGGCCGATCACCGCCACGATGGGCAAGGCAAGCGCGACCGCGAGAATGAAGGAGCCGAGCGCCAAGGTGAGCTTGGCGGCGATATAGGCCCCCAGCATGTAGATGGCGCCATGGGCGAGGTTGACGAAGTCCATGATGCCGAAGACCAGCGTCAGCCCGGACGCCAGCAGGAACAGCAGCACGCCGAGCTGCAACCCGTTCAGCAACTGGGTGACCAGAAGGCCGGTGTCCATCGCTCCCCTTTCACCGCCTTGTTTGTTCCATCATGGCATTTCCGCCGTCCCTGCGAAAAGGGCATAGACGGTGGTCATGGATTGTCGCAACGGGCCTGACAACGACAAGGGGCCGAGGGTGTGCATGGGGCGAAACCCTTGCCCATCCAGCAGCGGCGCAAGGGGTGGGCAGGCTCACGCCTTGCCCACCCCGGGCCGTCACTTCATGTGGCAGTCCTTGGCGAAGCTGTCCTGGTTCATGGTGTAGACGGTGCGCACCACCTTGGTGGTCCACTTGCCATCAGCATCCGGCACCACCTCACGCAGGTAGAAATTCTGGATGGGGAAGTGGTTGGGACCCATCTTGAAGGTGCCGCGCACCGAGGGGAAGTCCGCCTTCTCCAGCGCGGCGCGGACCGCGTCGTGATTGGAGAGATCGCCCTTCACGGTCTCGACCGCGCCCTTGATGTAGTTGATCGCGTCATAGGCCTGCGCGGCATAGAAGGAGGGATAGGTGCCGTACTTCGCCTTGAACTCGGAGACGAACTTCTTGTTGGCGGCATTGTCGAGGGTCGGATCCCAGAACTGGGTCATGCGGCTGCCGAGCACGTCGATGCCGCCGGCCTGCAGTCGCGGCAGCGACAGGGCATCGACGGTGAAGACCGTATAGAGCTTGAGCTTGTCCTTGAGACCCGCCTGCACGTACTGCTTGAGGAAGGCGCCGCCGGGCTTGCCCGGATAGAACGCGAACAGCGCTTCGGCGCCCGAGGCCTTGGCCTTGGCGAGCTCGGCCGAGAAGTCGAGCTGGCTCGGCCACTTGGTCAGATCCTTGCCCTTGATCTCGCCCTTGAAGGTGGACTCAGCGCCCGCCGCCATGTCCTTGCCGGCGGCATAGTTGGGCGACATGATGTAGATCGACTTGATGCCGAGCTGGTTGAGCACGGTGCCCATGGCCTGCGGCGTCTGGTCGTTCTGCCAGGAGATGTTGAAGAAGTCCTTCTGGCAGCCCTTGCCGGCGAGCTGCGAGGGCCCGGCATTGGCACTGATGAGAAACTTGCCTGCATCCATGGCCGACTTGACCGAGGCGAGCAGCACATTGGACCAGATATAGCCGGTGACGAAGTCGACGTTGTCCTCGTTCACCAGCTTGTCGGTGGCCTGCTTGCCGATCTCGGGCTTAAAGCCGTCATCAGCGAAGATCAGGTTGACGTTGAGGCCAGCCATCTTGCCGCCCATGTTGGCGACCGCCAGTTCGGCGGCCTTCTTCATGTCGTTGCCGATGACGGCGGCGCCGGTAGTCAGCGTGGTGACGAACCCGATCTTCACCTCTTTGGCCATGGCGGCCGTCGCGCTGACCCCCAGGACGAGCGCCGTTGCCAGAATTTTGCGGATCATTGTTTTCTCCCGTTGGTGTTTTCGTTGGCGAAAACTGTTTTGAATCTAGAATGCGTGCGGACCATAGCACAGGCAAGAGAGTATACAATTTTCGAGTCCGCAGGCCAGTGACTTTGCGGCATCGGGACTGCTGCAAGATTGTGGATGGGGGTGCGAGGCGGCGGCCGCTTCAGCCGCCAAAACCGTCCCAGAAAGACTTGGCGCGGGCGAAAAAGCCGGCCGACTGGGGCGAGTTGTCCCGCGCTTCGGCCTCGAACTCCTTCAGCAGTTCGCGCTGGCGGCGGGTGAGGTTGACCGGCGTCTCGACGCTCACCTGTATATATAGGTCGCCGTGCTGGCTGGAGCGCAGCACCGGCATGCCCTTGCCGCGCAGGCGGAACTGCTTGCCCGACTGGGTGCCGTCGGGAATGGAGACGCGGGCCTTCTTGCCGTCGATGGTGGGGACCTCGATCTCGCCGCCCAGCGAGGCCGCGGTCATCGAGATAGGAACCCGGCAGAACAGGTCCGAGCCGTCGCGCTGGAAGAACTCGTGCGCCTTGATGGAAAGGAAAATATAGAGATCGCCCGAAGGGCCGCCGCGCATGCCGGCCTCGCCCTCGTTGGCCAGGCGGATGCGGGTGCCGTCCTCGACGCCGGCGGGAATGTTGACCGACAGCGTGCGCTCCTTGGTGATGCGGCCCTGGCCCGAGCAGGTGGGGCAGGGGTCGGAGATGGTCTGGCCGCGGCCGCCGCAGGTGAGGCAGGTGCGCTCGACGGTGAAGAAGCCCGAAGACGACTTGACGGCGCCATGGCCGCCGCAGGTGGCGCAGACCTTGGGAGCCGAGCCGGGCTTGGCGCCCGAGCCCGAACAGGTCTCGCAGGTCTGGGCGGTGGGCACGCGGATCTGCGCCGTCTTGCCGGCATAGGCCTCGGCCAGGTTGATTTCCATGTTGTAGCGCAGGTCGGCACCACGCGCGGCACCGCCGCCGCGGCGCTGGCGGCGGCCGCCACCCATGAACTCGCCGAACAGGTCCTCGAAGATATCCGACATGGAGGAGTTGAATTCCGGGCCGAAGCCCGGACCAGCGCGTCCGGGACCGCCGTTCTCGAAGGCGGCATGGCCGAAGCGGTCGTAGGCGGCGCGCTTCTGGGGATCCTTCAGGACCTCGTAGGCCTCGTTGATTTCCTTGAACTTGTGGTCGGCCTGGTCGTTACCGGAGTTGGCGTCGGGGTGGTACTGCTTGGCTAGCCGGCGAAAGGCGCTCTTCAACTCCTTTTCGTCGGCGGTCCTGGAGACACCCAGAATTTCGTAATAATCATGCTTGGCCATGCATGAACCCTGTTGTTGGCGCGGCGCCCGCCCCTCACCCCCCGAAACGCTCGGGCCCTTGACGGGCCCAAGCGCTCGAAGAACCTACACGAGGCGGGGTGGTGGCGGAAGTCCGCGATTTGGTCAGGCGGACTTCTTGTCGTCGTCCTTGACTTCCTCGAAGTCCGCATCGACCACATCGTCGGCGGCCTTGCCCTCAGCGCCGGGCTGCTGACCGTCCGCTGCGCCATCGCCCTCGCCGGCGGCCTGCTGCTCCTTGTAGAGCGCCTCGCCGAGCTTCATGGCCACTTGCGCCAGCGCATTGGTCTTGGCCTCGATGGCCGAGGCATCCTCGCCTTCCAGCACGGCCTTCAGGTCGGTGACCGCCGCCTCGACGGCCGAACGGTCGGCCTCGCTCACCTTGTCACCCAGTTCGCCAAGCGTCTTCTGGCTCGAGTGGATGAGCGCCTCGCCATGGTTCCTGGCTTCGATAAGGGCCTTTTTCTCCTTGTCCTCGGCGGCATGGGCCTCGGCGTCCTTGACCATCCTTTCCACCTCGTCATCGGACAGACCGCCCGATGCCTGGATGCGGATCTGCTGCTCCTTGGAGGTGGCCTTGTCCTTGGCCGAGACGTTGACGATGCCGTTGGCGTCGATGTCGAAGGTGACCTCGATCTGCGGAATGCCACGCGGCGCCGAAGGAATGCCGACCAGGTCGAACTGGCCGAGCATCTTGTTGTGGGCCGCCATCTCGCGCTCGCCCTGGAAGACCCGGATGGTCACTGCCGTCTGGTTGTCGTCGGCGGTGGAAAACACCTGGCTCTTCTTGGTGGGAATGGTGGTGTTGCGCTCGATGAGGCGGGTGAACACACCGCCCAGCGTCTCGATGCCCAGCGACAGCGGGGTGACATCGAGCAGCAGGACGTCCTTCACCTCGCCCTGCAGGACGCCGGCCTGGATGGCGGCGCCGATGGCCACCACCTCGTCGGGGTTGACGCCCTTGTGGGGCTCCTTGCCGAAGATCTGGCGCACCGTCTCGATCACCTTGGGCATGCGGGTCATGCCGCCCACCAGCACCACTTCGTCGATCTGCGCGGCCGAGACGCCGGCATCCTTCAGCGCCGCCTTGCACGGGGCGATGGTCTTGTGGATGAGATCATCGACCAGCGCTTCCAGCTTGGCCCGCGTCAGCTTCAGGGTGAGATGCTTGGGGCCTGACTGGTCGGCGGTGATGAACGGCAGGTTGATCTCGGTCTGGGTCGACGAGGAGAGCTCGATCTTGGCTTTCTCGGCGGCCTCCTTCAGGCGCTGCAGGGCGAGCTTGTCGCCGCGCAGGTCGATGCCCTGGTCCTTCTTGAACTCGTCGGCCAGGTAATCGACGATGCGCATGTCGAAGTCCTCGCCACCGAGGAAGGTGTCGCCATTGGTCGACTTCACCTCAAACACGCCGTCGCCGATCTCCAGCACGGAAATGTCGAAGGTGCCGCCACCGAGATCGTAGACGGCGATGGTGCCCGAATCCTTGCGGTCGAGGCCGTAGGCCAGGGCCGCCGCGGTCGGCTCGTTGATGATGCGCAGCACTTCAAGCCCGGCGATCTTGCCGGCGTCCTTGGTGGCCTGGCGCTGGCTGTCGTTGAAGTAGGCGGGCACCGTGATGACCGCCTGGGTCACCGTCTCGCCGAGATGGCGCTCGGCGGTTTCCTTCATCTTCTGTAAGACGAAGGCCGAGATCTGGGCGGGGGCGTATTTCTTGCCGTGGCCCTCGACCCAGGCGTCGCCGTTGTCGGCCTTGATGATCTTGTAGGGGACGAGCTTCCTGTCCTTTTCCACCATCGGGTCGTCATTGCGGCGACCAATAAGCCGCTTGATGGCGAAGAAGGTGTTTTCCGGGTTGGTGACGCCCTGGCGCTTGGCCGGCTGGCCGACCAGGTTGTCGCCTTCGCTGGTGAACGCCACGATCGAGGGCGTGGTACGAGCGCCCTCGGCGTTCTCGATCACCTTGGGGTTCTTGCCTTCCATGACCGCGACACAGGAATTGGTGGTGCCGAGGTCGATACCGATAACTTTTGCCATTTCAATCCTCCGATCGGCAAACCATGCTTTCGCGACCCTTTTCGAGAGGCGCCGCTTGGCCGGCCACGCCGGTGCACGGTTCCCTGTTGGTCTAGGGGTCTTCAACTGTCCGTACGAGGCGAACCCCGCCAGCCTGGCGCTTATATAGGGACCGTTATTCTTGCCATCAAGTAATTGTGATAGGCGAGAGGCGGGCAAAATACTGCTGGCTGGTGAAAAAGCGACGGCACGAGGATTTGAGACCAGTGAAGGGACCCGAGGGCTTTGTTCATCTGCCGGGCTATCTCGACCGGGCCGCGCAGGTCGAACTGGTGGATACCTTGCGCGCGGCCATCGCCGCATCGCCGTTCTTCACGCCGCGAATGCCCGGCAACGGAAAGCCGTTTTCGGTATCGATGAGCAATTTCGGGTCGCTCGGGTGGGTGTCGGACCGGGCCGGCTACCGCTACCAGGCGCAGCATCCCGAGACCGGTGCCGCCTGGCCGCCGATCCCGCCCCAGGTTCTCGCCATCTGGCAGGCGGTGGGCAATTACCCCCACCCGCCCGAAGCCTGCCTCGTCAACCGCTACCGGGCAGGCGCCCGCATGGGCCTGCACCGCGACGCCGATGAAAACGACTTTTCGGCACCCGTGGTGTCGATCTCGCTCGGCGACAGCGCGCTCTTTCGTTTGGGCGGGCTGGTGCGCAAGGCGCCGACGCGCTCGCTGAAGCTGCACTCAGGCGATATCGTGGTGCTGGGCGGTGAGGCGCGGCTTTTGTATCACGGCATCGACCGCGTCATCGCCGGCACATCGCAGCTCCTCAACGGCGGTGGCCGCCTCAACCTGACGCTGAGGCGGGTCACCAAACCCTCAACCTGATGTCGGGTTTCAGCCGGGCCAGCCGTTGGCCCTGGCGTTGTGCTGGCAGTCCTTCTTGGCCTTGTAGCCTTCCGAGGAGCGGCCCACCTGGCGGCCGTTGGAGGCGGTGGCGCGCCAGCGGTGCTCACCGCGCTTGTCGGTGTAGAATTCCCACTTGTCCTTGGAGCCGTCGCGATTGGCGTTTTTCTGGCAGTCGGACTTGTCCCTGTAGCCCTCGGACGAAGCCCCGATCACCTGGCCGTTCACCGCCTTGCGGCGCCAGCGCCATTCGCCCTTCTTGTCCTGATAGTATTCGACCTTCGATTCAGCCATGGTATATGTACTCCCCGGGAGTTTTTGCAGCCGTTGTCATAAACACTACCCACCCACGCTCACCTTCGGTAATTGTCGGCGATTTGTCCAGACCGGCAGTGCAAAAGACTTCGCTTCACCAGGGTCACCACCTCGCCAGCCCGGGACTTGATGCCGGGGTCCATTCCGCCCGCCTCTCGGCAAGTTGCGGCCCCGGTGGAGAGGCGATGACGGCAAAAGACCCTGCATCCGAAAAATGTCTTGACAATCGGCAAATGTTCCTGTATTGTTCTTGGCGCCTGCTCCCACCTCGCGGAAGTGTGCACAAACCGTCGGTGCATGGGGGCAAAACGGTTCCCGAGCCGAGTATCAGTCCTGACGTGTGGCTGCGAAAGGTCCGGGCGGGTTGCGCGTCGACCCTGGGGGGAAACTTCCAGCGCGCCATATTGCAAGCCGGGCCGGCCGGAGGTGTCCTCCTTCTACCAAGAGGGCATGTGGCTTCATAAGACCGGTACTGGTGAGAGCGACGGCATGTCCCGATAAAAGACCGGGTGCGGAGCGCCTTTCAGGTGCCCATTGTTTTACCAGCGTTGCACCTTGAAAGGCGCTCCGCTCTTCCCATCCACCTCCGCCACGGCCAAAGCGCCACCGGAGCCAATGAGGCTTGTCCTGTCCCATGCCATCACCCCCACCACCGTCACCCCGTGACTTGATCGCGGGGTCCATTCCGCCAAGCCCTCATCCCGCCGCGAGGCCGGCGGCATGGATGCCCACAACAAGCGCCGACGACGCCGTCAGTCGACCCGACTCAGCAGCGGCTTGCCGGCGAAATGAGCCGCCAGATTGTCGATCACCAGGTCGCCCATGGCCTTGCGGGTCTCGACCGTCGCCGAGCCCTGGTGCGGTTGCAGCACCACGTTGTCCATGGCCATGAGAGCGGCGGGCACGTTGGGTTCATGGGCAAAGACATCGAGGCCGGCGCCGCCGAGCTTGCCCGACCGGAGCGCCTCGACAAGCGCTGCCTCGTCATGCACCGAGCCGCGCGCCACGTTGACGAAGATGCCCTCAGGGCCGAGCGCTTCCAGCACCTTGGCATTGACGATGCCGCGGGTGGCCGCCCCGCCCGGGCACATGGCGATGAGAATGTCGCAATCGCCCGCCATGGCGGCGAGGTCGGCATAATAGCGATACGGCTGGTCCGGCTGCTCGTGGCGGCCGTGATAGGCGATGCGGCAGCCGAGGAAGGAAAGCTTTTCGGCCAGCGTCTTGCCGATGCGCCCGAGGCCGATGATGCCGATGGTGCGGCCGCGAATGGAATGAGCAAGCGGCGGGTCACCCTCGCTCGGCCAGCGCCCGGCGCGCAGATAGCGTTCGTTGGCGCAGAAATTGCGGGTGGCGGCAAGCACCAGCATCACCGCCAGGTTGGCCACATCGTCGTTGAGCACATCGGGCGTGTTGGTAACGGCGATGCCCTTCTTGGACGCGTGCGCGACATCGACGCCGTCATAGCCGACCCCGAAGCTGGAAATGACCTTGAGGTTGGGCAAGGCGTCCATGAGGGCCGCGTCGGCCTTGCCCATGGTCGCCACGGCCTGAATATCCTCAGCGACGGCGGCAAGCAGCGCTGCCTTGTCCGCCGCCTCGTTGAGGCGATGCGTCGTGTAGGCCGCATCGAGGGCGGCCTCCACCGGCTTGGGCATGCGGGTGGCGATGAGGACGTGCGGCTTCATGGTGTGGCTTCCTTTGCAAGGGGTGAGGCGAGGGCGGTGCGAATGCGCGCCACCAGGATCTCGGGATCGAGGCCGGCATCGAGCACCATGGCCGGCTCGTCGGGGGATGGCGGCTCCAGCGTCGCAAGTTGGCTGGTGAGCAGGTCCGGCGGCATGAAGTGGCCCTTGCGTTTTGCCATGCGTTGCGCCAGCAGTGCCTGATCGCCGTCGAGATGCACGAACATCAGCGGCCCGGCGGCGGCCTGCAAGCGCTCGCGATAGGCGCGCTTGAGGGCCGAACAGGCTGCCACGGCCTCGCCGCCGCGTTGCTGCTCGGCAGCGATCGCCGCCGCGATGGCATCGAGCCACGGCCAGCGGTCTTCATCGCTCAACGCTAGGCCGGCGCTCATATGCGCCACATTGCGAGGAGGATGAAGCCGGTCGCCTTCGATGAACGGCCACCCGAGGCTTTGCGCCAGCCGTTGTCCCACCGTCGTCTTGCCCGATCCGCACACCCCCATGACGACGACGCTCATCCAGGCGTCCTCCGCCACGGTCCGTGATGGATGCCGGGCTTGTCGGTGCGCTGAAAGCCGTGATCGCCAAAACGGTCGCGCTGCGCCTGGATCAGGGCGGTCGGCAAGCGGGCTGCGCAGAGGCCGTTCCAGTAGGCAAGGCCGGCGGCGGTAACCGGTATGGCAAGACCGTGGGCCAGGCCCCACGCGGTGGCCTGTCGCCAGCCGCCGAGCGCTGCTTCGATGCGCTGGCGCAGGGTCGGGGCCGCCAGGACCGGCGTGCCTCCGGGCAGCGACATCACCTCGTCCAGCAACGCCATGCGCAGGATCGAGCCATTGCGCCACACCCGGGCGGCGGCCTGCGGCGTCGCCGGCCAGTCCTTGGCGGCGGCAGCAGCGGCGAGGAGATCGAACCCCTGTCCCAGCGCCATGATGATGGAGGCGCCGAGGGCATCGGCGACGGCTGCTGGATCGAGCGCCTCGCGTGCTCCGGCGTAGGGCGGCTGCGGCCCATGGTGGCGGCGCAGGTTGCCCGACGCCGACAGCTGGCGCATGGCCACGGCTTCGGCGATCGAAGGCAGCGGCACGCTGAATTCGAGCCCGGCAGCGCAGCACCAGGTTCCGGTCCCCTTTTGACCGGCACTGTCGGCGACGATGTCGATGAGCGGCCCACCGCTCTCGGGATCGATGGTGGCATGGATTTCGGCGCTGATCTCGACCAGATAGCCGCCAAGCGGTCCCTTGGCCCAGGTGCCCATGATCTCCGCAATGTCGGCCGGTTGCCGTCCGCCGGCGGCCAGCAGCGCCGCTGCTTCGGCTATCGCCTGCATGACGGCATATTCGATGCCATTGTGGACCATCTTGACGAAGTGCCCGGCGCCGCCGTCACCGAACCGGGCAAGGCACGGCTCTATGCCGCAGCGCGCCGCGATGCTGGCGAGCAGCGACTCGGCCTTGGCCCAGGCGTCCGCACCGCCGCCTGCCATGATGGCCGGACCGCGACGAGCGCCCTCGGCACCACCGGAAATGCCGATGCCCAGAAAGCCGATGCCATACCCGGCCAGTTCGGCGGCCAGAGCCTCGCTGTCCTTGTAATACGAATTGCCACCGTCCAAGACGACATCGCCGGCAGACAGCATGGGGGCCAGTTCGCGGGCCAGCGCCATGACTGGCTGGCCGGCCTTGACCATCAAAAGCACCAGGCGCGGGTGGTCGAGTTCGAGGACCAGGCCGGCAAGATCGGGCGCCGCGGCAATCCCTTGCGCCCGCCAGTTCCGGGCCTCGGGCCACGTATCGAAGGTGATCACCTGGTGACCCACATCGCGCAGGTTGAGCGCCAGATTGCGTCCCATGGGCCCCAACCCAATCAAGCCGACCTGCATGGATTGCCTCCTCCGGTTGCCGTGGTGGCGCGCAAGTCTTACGTGGTCTGCCCTGTGAGGAACTCGAACCCCGTATCGAAGCGCTTAGGCGCTTCAATACCCGCCAGGCGCTGGACGATGCAACGGGCAGCCTGCTGGCCCATGGGAAAACGTGGCGAGCGGACAGTCGTCAACCGGCGCGGCAGCAGCTGGCCGATGACCAGTCCATTGAAACCCGCAATGGCGACGCGTTCAGGCATTGCGATGCCGGACGACAGGCAATGAAGGACGGCACCGATGGCCAGGTCGTCATTGGAGAAGTAGACGGCATCAAGATCGGGGCATTGAGAGAGGACATGCACCAGTGCGGCGGCACCGCCCGGCACGGAGGTGGGCAGGGGCAGTTCGTGCCTGATTGCAATCTCCAGTCCGTGCTGCGCCAGCACTTCCTCGAAGCCCCTGAGGCGTTTGCCGGCCCGGAGGTCGCGGTTGATATCGCACGCAATGAAGCCGATGCGGCGGAACCCCCGCGCCACGAAATGCGCCGCCATGACGCGCCCTGCCTCGCTGTGGGAAAGGCCGACGCACATATCGATGGCCTCGCCGTCCACATCCATCAGTTCAACCACCGGCACACCGGCCCGCTTGAGCAGCCGCCGCGTGTTGTTGCCGTGCTCGAGCCCGGCGATGATGATTCCGGCCGGGCGCCATGACAGCACGCCTTCGACCAGGGCGCGTTCGCGCTCGTCGTCATATTCGGTAACCGCCAGAACGCCCTGCAACCCGGCCTCCACCAGCACCGAGTTGATGCCCGACATGACTTCGGTAAAGACGATGTTGCCGATGGTGGGGATGATTACCGCGACCTGGGTCGAACGCGCCGAAGCCAGCGCTCCGGCCAGCCGGTTGGGCACATAGCCCACCGTTTCCACCGCTTCCATCACCCGGCGCTTGGCGTCGGCGGAAAACGAGCCATGACCGCGTAGCACCCGCGACACGGTCATCCGCGACAGGCCGGCATGGGCTGCGACCTCGTCGAGCGTCCCGACCTTTAGATTCTTGGCCAGGCGCGTATTGCGGACTTCCTCGTCCATGTCCAACTCTCTCGCCTCCGCTTCTGCTTGCCAATGCCACCTCAGACTTTTTCGTTGACAGCTTGCAGCTCGATAGGCATTGTTAGCGCTAACAAACATAACAACAATACTGCGGGAAGCCAACCTGTTTGGTATCGCCGGCCCCGGCAAGGTCAAAGACCAACTGGGTCTCGGGAGGAAAGATGGCACACGTCGACATTCGCGATGTGCGCAAGGCGTTCGGCGCAACGGAAGTTCTGCACGGCGTGTCGGTCGACGTGCCGGACGGTTCGTTCACGGTACTGGTTGGCCCCTCGGGCTGCGGTAAGTCCACACTTTTGCGCATGGTGGCTGGGCTGGAGGAAGTGACCTCCGGCGACATCGCCATAGGCGAGCGCATCGTCAACCGCGTTCCACCGAAGGAGCGCGACATCGCCATGGTGTTCCAGAACTACGCGCTTTATCCCCACATGAAGGTCTTCGACAACATGGCCTTCAGCCTCAAGCTGGCCAAGGTCGATGCCGCCCGCATCCGCGAGCGGGTGGAGGAAGCCGCCCGCATTCTCAATCTCACCGATTATCTCGACCGCTATCCCCGCCAGCTCTCCGGCGGCCAGCGTCAGCGCGTCGCCATGGGTCGCGCCATCGTCAGGAAGCCGCAGATTTTCCTGTTCGATGAGCCGTTGTCCAACCTCGATGCCAAGCTTCGGGTGCAGATGCGCACTGAGATCCGCGAACTGCACCAGCGCCTTGCCGCCACTTCCATCTATGTCACCCATGACCAGATCGAGGCCATGACCATGGCTGACCAGATCGTCGTGATGAAGGACGGCGTGGTGGAACAGGTCGGCCAGCCGCTGGACCTCTATGACACTCCCGCCAATGTCTTCGTTGCCGGCTTCATCGGCTCACCGGCCATGAACCTGCTGGAGGGTGAGGTGGGCAGCGACAAGGGTGATCCGGTGATGTGGATTGATGGCAGCATTGCGGTGCCGCTGGGCGTCCGCACCGGACTCTCGGCGGGCCATAAGATTATCTGCGGCCTGCGCCCGGAACATTTCGCCCTGTCCGGCGGTGGAACTGGCATGGAAGCCAAAGTCAACGTGGTGGAGCCGACCGGCGCCGAGACGCTGGTGGTCTCCAGGATCGGCGAGCAGACGCTTCTCGCCTCCTTCAAGGAGCGTCATGAGTTCAAGCCGGGCAAGGTCATCCACCTGACGCCGGATATCGTGCATCTGCATGTTTTCGATGCTACGTCCGGCCAGCGATTGTGACAGCGACAGGAATTTGAAACGGCAAGATTGCCGGGTGCTCACAAAGGGAGGAAACCGATGAGCAGATTTACCAGACGCGAGATCATCAAGACGGGTGCCGGGCTTGGCGCCATGGCGGCCTTCACCTCACCGTTCCTGCGGCCCGGCGTTGCCCGCGCCGATGCGATGATGTACACGCCCGAAGCCGGCGCCGAACTGACGCTGCTGCGCTGGAAGCGCTTCGTGCAATCGGAAGAAGACGCTTTCAAGAAGCTGGTCGCGGACTTCACCGCCAAGACCGGTTGCAAGGTGAATGTTCAGAACGAATCGCTCGACGACGTACAGCCCAAGGCCTCGGTTGCTGCCAATGTCGGCCAGGGACCCGATCTGGTTTGGGGCCTTTATTCGTTGCCGTTCCTGTTCCCCGACAAGTGCATCGACCTCACCGACCTCGCCAACGCGCTCGGCAAGGCCAATGGTGGATGGGTCAAGTCGGCGGTCAAATACGGCAAGAGTGGCGACAAGTGGATCTGCATTCCCGCCTGCTTCAACGGCAACTACATCAACTATCGCGTTGACGCGGTGAAAAAGGCCGGTTTCTCCAATGGCGTACCGGGGGATACGGCCGGCTTCCTTGAGTTGATGAAGGCGCTGAAGGCCAACAAGACGCCCGGCGGCTTTGCCCTTGGCCACGCCTCGGGTGACGGCAATGCCTGGGTACACTGGGCACTATGGGCGAACGGCGGCTTTCTGGTGGATGAGAACGACAAGGTTGCCATCAATTCGCCCGAGACAGCCAAGGCCTGCGAATATGTCAAGGCGCTCTACGAGACCTTCATTCCGGGCACCGCTGCGTGGAACGACGGCTCCAACAACAAGGCCTTCCTCGGCAATGAGCTATGGTTGACCAACAACGGCATTTCCATCTACGCCGCCGCCCAGCGCGACAACATGATGGACATTGCCAACGACATGGACCACGCCCTGTGGCCGACGGGCCCGGTGGGTTTCCCCACCGAGTTCCACATCGCCTATCCGATGCTCGCCTTCACCTACACCAAATACCCCAATGCCTGCCGGGCTTTCATCGAATACATGATGTCGCCCGAAGCCTACGGGCCGTGGCTGACAGGCGCGGTTGGCTATCTCACCCAGTCGCTCAATGCCTATGATTCGCTGCCCGTGTGGACTGACGATCCCAAGCGCACGGTGTTCCGCGATGCTGCCAAGCGCACCCTCACGGCGGGCTACAAGGGTTCGGTGGGCGAGAAGGCGGCAGCCGCTCTGGCCGACTTCATCGTCCTCGACATGTTTGCCAACTACGCCACCGGGCACCTGGACCTGAAAGAGTCCATTGCCCAGGCCGAGCATCAGGCCAAGCGCATCTATCGCTAGGCAACGCGTCCGGCCGGGCACGGCATCTTCCGTGCCCGGCCACAATTTTCTTCATTGGATGAAGCGCGATCCCCATGGCGGTCACCACAGCTCAAGGCAAGATTGACGACAGCGGCCCCGGCGTGTGGACGCTGCTCCGGCAGAACCGCAACTGGCTCGGCTTCTGGTACATGCTGCCGGCTATGGGGTTTCTTGTCATATTCCTCGCCTATCCGCTGGGCCTGGGCGTATGGCTCTCCATGACCGATGCCCGTATCGGCCGGGTGGGCGAATTCGTCGGGTTGGACAACTTCACCTGGCTATGGGACGACAACGTCTTCTGGCTATCGGTATTCAACACGCTGCTCTACACCATCGTTGCCAGCACCATAAAATTCGCCATCGGCCTTTATCTGGCACTGCTGCTCAATCATCACATGCCGTTCAAGGCCTTCATCCGCGCCGTGGTGCTGTTGCCCTTCATCGTGCCGACGGTGCTGTCGGCCATCGCCTTCTTGTGGATCTTCGATCCGCAATTCTCGATCATCACCTGGACACTGAAGACCGCCGGCCTCATCGGGCATAACATTGATTTTCTCGGCGATCCCTGGCACGCGCGCATTTCCGTTATTTCCGTCAACATCTGGCGCGGTGTGCCGTTCGTGGCGATCACCCTGCTGGCCGGCCTGCAGACCGTCTCGCCGTCGCTTTACGAAGCCGCCACCATCGACGGTGCCAGCCCATGGCAGTTGTTTCGCCACATCACTTATCCGCTGCTGACACCGATTATCGCCGTGGTCATGACCTTTTCGGTGCTGTTCACCTTCACCGACTTCCAGCTCATTTGGGCGATCACCCGCGGCGGACCGGTCAATGCCACCCACCTCATGGCGACGCTGTCTTATCAGCGTGCGATCCTCGGCGGTTATCTGGGTGAGGGCTCAGCCATATCGACCGCCATGATTCCCTTTCTGCTCGCCGCGATCATGATCTCGTGGTTCGGTCTGCAGCGGCGCAAGTGGCAGCAGGGAGAATCCGATGACTGAGTCGCCTGCAGAGACGGCCAACGGCGTCGTGGGGCGCTGGCAGGAACGCGGCCGCGTGGCGCGCCTGGAAGCCACCAGCATGTCGGGCAGCGATTACCTTCTGTCGCTGCCTCAGCGCTGGGTACGCATCTATATCCCTCTGTCGGTGATTGTCTTCGTGTTGCTGTTCCCATTCTACTGGATGGCCATCACCGCCATCAAACCCGACGATCAACTTGTCAATTTTGGCGCCGTGAACCCTTATTGGGTGGTGGCGCCCACATTCGATCACATCCGCCACCTGCTGCTCGACACGCCTTACATCCACTGGATGTGGAACACCATGTTCATCGCCATGGTGTCGACCTTCCTGTCGCTGGTGGCGAGCGTCCTTGCCGCCTATGCCATCGTGCGCTTGCGCTACAAGGGCGCGCGTTGGATCGGCGGGACGATCTTTCTCGCCTATCTGGTGCCGCCCTCCATTCTCTTCATCCCGCTGTCATTGATCGTGGTGAAATACGGGCTATGGGACACGCAATGGGCCTTGATTCTCACCTACCCGACGATCCTCATACCGTTCTCGACCTGGCTGTTGATGGGCTACTTCAAGACCATTCCATTCGAACTTGAGGAATGCGCCCTCATCGATGGCGCCAGCCGCTGGCAGATCCTCACCAAGATCGTGCTGCCCCTGGCCGGCCCCGGGCTCATTTCGGCCGGTATCTTTTGTTTCACGTTGTGCTGGAACGAATTCATCTATGCCCTGACCTTCCTGTCGTCGCCAGCCAAGAAGACTGTGCCCGTCGCCATTCTGTCGGAGATGGTGGACGGCGACGTCTACCGCTGGGGCGCCTTGATGGCGGGTGCCCTGTTCGGCTCCATACCTGTAGCCATCGTCTACATGTTCTTCGTGAACCACTACGTTTCGGCCATGACCGGCGCGGTGAAGGAGTAGCTGGTGATGCGGGTAGGGTTTATCGGTCTTGGTGCCATGGGCCTGCCGATGGCGGCCAATCTTGTGGGCGCCGGACACGATGTGTCGGGTTTCGATCTCAAGCCGGCGACCATGCAGGCCTTCACGGCAGCCGGGGGCAGGGCGGCCGCCTCGGCGGCACAGGCGGCTGAAGGTGCTGCAATCCTCATCCTCATGGTGGTGAACGGCGATCAGGCGAAGACCGTGCTGTTCGGCGAGGCCGGCGTCGCGGCAGCGCTGGCCGCCAATGCCATCGTGCTTGCCGCCTGCACGCAGCCGCCGGGTCAGGCGGCAGAACTGGCCCTGAGCCTCGCCGGCCGGCAGTTACGGATGCTCGATTGCCCGGTCTCCGGCGGTGTTGTGGGTGCCGAAACGGCAAGCCTCACCTTCATGTGTGCCGGCCCCAAGGTGGTGTTCGACGAGGCTCGGCCGCTGTTGGATTCCATGGGTCGCAACATCTTCCACGTGGGCGAGGCGCATGGTGCGGGATCAACCGCCAAACTCATCAACCAACTGTTGTGTGGGGTCCATATCGCCGCCGCCGCCGAGGCCATGAACGTGGCCGAGCGGGCGGGTGTTTCCCTTGAGACAATCCACCACATCATTTCCGTGTCGGCGGGCAACAGCTGGATGTGGGGCAATCGCGGCCCGCGCATGATGGAAGTCGACCCGCAGGTCACCAGTGCCGTCGACATCTTCGTGAAGGATCTGGGGATCGTCCTCGACCACGGCCGCCAGGTAAGGCAAGGCCTGCCGCTGGCGGCGGTGGCGCATCAGATGTTTCTCGCCACTTCTGGCCTCGGCCACGGCGCCGAAGATGATAGCCAGGTGATCAAGGCCTATCGCGCCCTCAATGGCGGAGCCGCCACAAAGACCAGCACTTGAGAAGGAATGATCAGTTGAGCAAACAGACCATCGGTTTCATCGGCGTCGGCCTCATGGGCCACGGCATGGCAAAGAACATCATTGAAAAGGGCTATCCGCTGATCGTCATGGGCCACCGCAACCGGGCGCCCGTCGATGACCTCGTGAAGCGCGGTGCCAGGGAAGCCAGGACGGCGAAGGAATTGGCTGCGGCCTCAGACATTGTCCATATCTGCGTCACCGGTTCACCCCAGGTGGAAAGCCTCATCCGCGGTCCCGATGGCATCATTGCCTCGGAGAAAAAGGACCTCATCGTCATTGACTGCTCAACCGCCGATCCGGTCTCGACACTGGCGCTCGCTGCTGAACTGGTCGCTGCCGGTATGGCAATGGTTGACGCGCCCTTGAGCCGCACCCCCAAGGAGGCCGAGGAAGGAACACTCGACTGCATGGTCGGCGCCGATCCCGAGGTTTTCGCCAAGGTGAAGCCGGTCATCGAATGCTGGTCGACCAACATCAATCATCTCGGCGCCCTGGGGCTTGGCCACAAGATGAAGCTCATCAACAACTTCGTCGCCATGGGCTATGCCGCCATCTATGCCGAAGCGCTGGCACTGGCGCAGAAATCGGGGTTGACGGTCGACCAGTTCCACGCCGTCATTGGCTCCAGTCGCATGCGCAACGGCTTCTATGACACCTTCATGCAATGGACGCTCAATGGCGATCCCAATGCCCACAAGTTCACCATCTCCAACGCCCACAAGGACATGCGCTATCTCGCCAGCATGGCCAATGCGGCGGGCGGGGTGAATTACCTGCAGTCGGTGGTGAAGAACCTCTTTGCCGGCATGGAAGCAGCAGGTGAGGGCGCCCGCCATGTCCCCATGCTCGCCGACTACGTCTTGCGCCTCAACGGGCTGCAGCCGCGCCACGACAACGGAGACGCAAAATGACCAGTCGCGCCATCAAGAATGTCTCCAACGAGGACTTGCGCGAAAAGGCGCGGATGATCCGCCTCGAGACGCTGCGCCTCACCGACATCTGCGGTTCGGGCCATTACGGATCGACCTTCTCCATGGCCGAACTTGTGGCCGTCCTTTATTACCAGCTTCTCAACGTCGACCCCAAGGATGCCAGATGGGCCGACCGCGATCGCTTCACCCTGGGCAAGGGCCATGCCGCCATCGGCCTGTTTCCGGTGCTGGCCGATCTCGGGTTCTTCCCGAAGGACTGGCTCGACACCTACACCCGCTTCGGATCACCGCTGGGTGATCATCCCGACATGAAGAAGGTACCGGGAGCGGATTTTTCCTCTGGCTCCATTGGCCATAACCTGTCGGTGTCGGTCGGCATGGCGCTGGGCCTCAAGCGCAAACAATCACCGGCCCGTGTCGTCTGCCTGATGGGCGACGGCGAACAGGCGGAAGGCCAGATCTGGGAGGCGGCGATCTCGGGCGCCCACTGGGGCCTCGACAATCTTATCGGCATTGTCGACATCAACGCTGCCGGCTCCGACGGGTTGACACAACAGACCATGAAGACCGAACCACTCAAGGCCAAGTGGGAAGCTTTCGGCTGGCGAACATTCGTGCTGGAGAACGGCCACGACCTTGATGCCGTCTCCGACACCCTCAACCGGGCGCTCAACGCCCCCGACGGGCGGCCGACCTGCGTGCTCGCCTACACGGTCGCCGGCAAGGGTGTGTCGTTCATGGAGCACGGCTGGGAGTGGCATCTGGGCTTTCTCGGCCCCAGGGATCTGGAACAGGCATATCGCGAAGTGATGGAAGGCCACATCGGATGAACCAGTACGTACCCCAGCCGCGCGCGCCCGGCATGAGCTACATGACGGCCGAAATGAAGGCGGCGATCGACCTGTCGGAATCGCGCGTCGGCGACATGAACGACGAGGCCACTTGGGACATGGCCGCATCGCTGGGTCTGTCGCGGCAACTGACGACTGGCGAGGTGCTCATCGGACTCGCCGATGCCGGCCGCGACGACATCGTGGTGTGCACCGCCGATCTCGGCCGGCCCACTCAGGTCATCAATTTCGGCCGTAAATATCCCAACCGCTATTTCAACTTCGGCATCGCCGAACGCAACATGATCGGCGCGGCAGCGGGCCTGGCGACCACCGGGCACCTGCCGGTGATCTCCAACTATTCCTTTTTCCTCGCCCTGATGGGTTTGGAGAACATCCGCAACGACATCTGCTATCCGAATCTCAACGTGCGCATGATCGGCACCCATTCCGGCATCGCCATGGGCTTTTACGGCACATCGCACCATTGCAACGAAGATATCGGGGCCTTGCGCGCCGTCGCCGGCCTGACCGTGATGGCACCGTGCGACGGCAACGCCATCCGGTCTGCCTTCCGCGCCACCATCGACCATCATGGACCCATCTATTTCCGTGCCGGCCGCGGCCGCGAGACGGTGGTCTACGATACGCCGCCGGCTTGGGAAATCGGCGGCTCCAACACCTTGCGCGAGGGTGGCGATGCGACGATCCTCGCCATTGGCAACCTGGTGGCGGCGAGCCTAGGGGCCGCCGACATCCTGAAGCGCGAGGGCATAGCCATCACTGTCGTCGACATGTATTCGCTCCGCCCCATCGACCGCCAACCGATCCGCCGCGCCGCCAGGGGGGATGGCATGGTGATTTCCGCCGAGGAGCACAATATAACTTCCGGCTTCGGTTCGGCCGTCGCTGAAGTGATCGCCGAGGAAGGCCTTGCCTGCCGCCTCCATCGCATCGGGATGCCGGACGACTATTCGTTGCTGGGTCCGCCCACCCACCTCTATCGCCATTACGGGCTGGATGCCGAAGGCGTTGCGGCACGAGTGCGCAAGGCTCTGGGCAAAGGGAAATAGCCATGCTTTTGAAGGGAAAGATCGCTGTTATTACCGGGGCGGCCAGCCCTCGCGGGCTCGGCCTCGCGATGGCGCGGCTGTTCGCCGAGCACGGTGCGAGGGTGGCCATTCTCGATCTCGATGCCGAAAAATCGAAACAGGCGGCGATGTCCCTGAGCCGTCGCGGCCACATGGGTTTCAAGTGCGACGTGACCAAGAAGCCGCAATGTGATCGTGCCATTGCGCGCATCCTCAAGCGCTGCGGTCGTATCGACGTGCTGGTCAACAATGCCGGCATCACCTCACCGGAGCGGCTGCTGGAGGTGACCCCGGAAAGCTACGGCCGCATCATGGACATCAACATGCGCGGCACCCTGTATATGACGCAGGCCGTGGTACCGGTTATGCGGGCACAACGTTCGGGTTCGATCGTCAACCTGTCGTCGGTCTCCGCCCAGCGCGGCGGTGGCATCTTCGGCGGCTCGCATTATTCGGCCTCCAAGGCTGCCGTCCTCGGTTACACCAAGGCATGCGCGCGTGAGCTTGGCCCCGATAACGTCCGCGTCAACGCCATCTGTCCAAGTTTCATCGACACTGACATCACCGCCGGGCTGATGACGCCGGAAATGCTCAAGGCCGTCATCGCTTCGGTGCCCATGGCCAGACCGGGCCACGCCGTCGACGTCGCCGGCTGCGCGCTGTTCCTGGCCAGTGATCTCGCCTCCTACGTCACCGGCAGCGAGATCGACGTCAACGGCGGTAGCCACATCCATTAGCTGATGACAAATTAGCGTTTTGCCCTGTCGCATTCGCCACATTCGTGTGAGAACTTTCGTCATGCCTGATCAACCGCTGCCTCTCGTCTTCGACGGCCATAACGATGTCCTGTTGCGTCTCTACAAGAAGAAAAAGCCGGGGGTGGAGAGGGACTTCATCGACGGCGACGGTAAGGGCCATCTTGACCTGCCACGCATGCGCGAGGGTGGTTTCGGCGGCGGTATGTTCGCCATATTCGTGCCCTCGGGTGAGAGTTTTGCCGCCATGGACAAACTCATGCAGGGCGAGCGTTACGATGTGCCGCTGCCTCGCGTGATGCAATCTAGCGATGCATTGCCGGTGGCGCTAGCCATGGCAGCAATACTGTATCGCATCGAGGCGGCGGCGAAAGGTGCCTTCAGGGTCTGTCGAAGCGCAAGCGATATTCGCGCCGCGCTGGCCGAAGGCGTGGTTGCCGCCGTTTTTCACATCGAGGGCGCCGAAGCCATTGACCGCGATCTCAACGCGCTCGATGTACTCTACCGGGCCGGCCTGCGTTCGCTTGGGCCGGTGTGGAGCCGCCCGACGATTTTCGGCCACGGTGTGCCTTTCCGCTATCCCTCGACCGGTGACACCGGACCCGGCCTCACCGATCTTGGCAAGGCGTTGGTCAAGGCGTGCAACGATCTGGGGATTGTCGTCGACCTGTCGCATCTCAACGAAAAGGGTTTCTGGGATGTCGCCGCAGAAAGCCGGGCGCCGCTGATCGCCACTCATTCCAATGCCCACGCGATATGCCCCCATGCCCGCAACCTCACCGATCGCCAGTTGCATGCCATCCGCGACACCGGCGGCATGGTCGGCCTCAACTTCGCCACCTGCTTCCTGCGCCCCGACGGGCAAAGCGGCACCGACACCCCCCTCGATACTATGGCGCGCCATCTCGACCACCTGATCGCCAACGCCGGGCTAGATCATGTGGGCCTCGGCTCAGACTTCGATGGCGCGCATGTGCCGCGCGACATCGGCGATGTCACTGGCCTGCCCGTCCTGCTGACTTTCCTTCGCCACCACGGATACAACGACGATACGCTTCGCAAGCTCGCCCACGAGAACTGGATTGCCGTTCTCGAACGCACCTGGGGGGCGTGATCACGTAAAGGCGAGGCCGACTTTGCCGAGGCGGCCGAAATCGGCTGTGAAGTGATCACCGGGGCTGATCGGCAACGGGATGGCGCAAGTGCCCGTCGTCACCACCTCGCCGGCCTTCAAGCCGATGCCCAATCCTGAAAGTTCGTTGGCGATCCAGGTAAGCGCAAGGCGCGGGTCGCCCAGTACGTTGGCACCCAGGCCGTCGCGCTCCAGTTTCCCGGCGACGCTGCAGGCAACCGGGTAGGTGGCGAGATCGAGGGTGCGCCAGTCGTCGGCTTCGGCGCCCAGCATGAACAGGTGGGCACAGGCATTGTCGGCGATGAGTTGAGCCTCGCCCACGACGGTGAAGTCCTCAAAGCGCGAATCGGGAACCTCGATGGCCGGGTACAGGCTGGCGACGGCGGCCATCACCTCGTCCATCGCATAGGGTTTGCGACGTGGCGGCAGGTTGGTGCCCATGCGGAAAGCGAACTCCGGCTCCGCCACCCGCATGCGGTTGCCCTCTAGCGATACGCTCGATCCGTCTTCCACCACCCGCTCGGCGAGGATACGCCCGGCCATGGGGCCGCTCACATTGATGTGTGCCTGGCCGGCGGTGCTGGTGGCGGCGATCTTCCAGCCATAGAGCGGCGCGGCTGTATGGGCTTCCAACCGCGCCTGGATGGTATAACCTTCCGCGCGCGTTGCCGGACGCATGTCGTCGGGCAGGTGAGCCATCACCCGGCCCGCCCTCCAGGCCTGCCAAAGGTGAGCCAAAGCCCGCTCGATATCGTCGTGTGTCATCATTCGTCAACCAGCCACCTTGCCGCCCAGCTCATCTTCGATATGAATCCTGATAATGTCGTCGAAGGAGCCGTCTGCGGTGAACCCCAGTTCCAGCGCGCGGCGGGCATCGAACTGGCGCGGCCAGCCGGCGACGATCTTCTGAACGAAGGGGTCCGGTTCGCGGCGGATGCGTTTGACCACTGCCTCGCCCGCCACCCGCTTGAGCGCCGCGATCTGCTCGCCGACCGTGACCGGCAGGCCCGGCATGGTGAGGGATCGCCGGGTGCCCAGGCGGTTGCTGTCAATGGTGGCGGCGTGGGTGAGGAAGCCCATGGCGGCGCGTGGACTGGCGTGCCAGTGAAGCACGTCCTCGGATACCGGCAGGACGGCCTCGCGACCGGCCAGCGGCTCGCGGCAGATATTTGAGAAAAACCCTGAGGCGGCCTTGTTGGGCTTGCCCGGCCGAATGCAGATGGTCGGTAGGCGGATGCCGACGCCGTCGAGCATGCCCTTGCGGGTGTAATCGGCCAGCAGCAGTTCACCGATCGCCTTCTGGGTGCCGTAGCTGGTGAGTGGCGTCAGGTGAAAGTCGTCGGGTATCTTTTCCGGAAACGGCGCGCCGAATACGGCAATGGAGGAGGTGAAGACTACCCGCGGTTTGCTGGCGCTCGCCTCATAGGCATGACGCACGCTTTCAAACAGATTGTGGGTGCCCTGCATGTTGATGCGATAGCCCTTGTCGAATTCCTGCTCGGCCTCGCCCGACACGATGGCCGCCAGGTGGAAGACGACATCGGGGCGCTCGGCGACAAGCCGGTCGGTCTCGCCTTCGCCCGGCAGATCGCCGGTCATCAAGCGCACCGGAAAGGGCGCGCCATCGGGAACAGTCGGCGTCACCACATCGTAGAGCGTGAGCCCGGTGACCTCGCGCCCGCCCAACTGACCGTTCAACGCCAGATGCTGGGCCAGCTTTCTGCCCAGCAAACCGGCGCCGCCGGTGATGGCAATCTTCATTCGCAAACCCCTCCTTCAGACGGATGCACTTTTCCACCCCTCGCGCCGCACGGCAACCTTTTTGACATCGGCGTGATTGTCTGGACCAGGTAGACGTCATTTGCGAGGATCAAAGTCGGGATGGCCGCTGATGTTTCGGACACGGGACGCGAGATATGGCGGCTCCTTAGGGATATTGAGGGGGACTTCCGCGCGTGAGGGGGACCGCAAACGGCAAGATGGGGCTGGTCGGGGCTGTCGCCATCGGCATTGGCGGCATGGTGGGCGGCGGTATTTTCGCTGTCCTCGGCCTGGCGGTGCAGCTTGCCCGCGGCGGTACGCCGGTGGCCTTTGCGCTTGCCGGCATCGTGGCGCTGCTGACGGCATATTCCTATGCCAAGCTGTCTGTTGCCCATCCCAGCCGCGGGGGGACTGTTGTCTTTCTCGACCGTATGTTCGGTGTTGGGCTGTTCTCTGGCAGTCTGAATGTTCTCTTGTGGCTGAGCTATGTCGTGATGCTGTCGCTCTATGCCTTCGCATTCGGCAGTTATGGCGCGACATTCCTGGCCGAAGCCTGGCAGGGACTTGGCAAGCATATGCTGATCAGCCTCGTCGTGATCGTCGTCACGGGGCTGAACCTGTTGAGCGCTGATTTGATCGCCAAGGCGGAAGACTGGATCGTTGGCCTGAAACTGGCGATCCTTATTGTGTTCGTGGGTGCCGGTCTGCCGAGCGTCGAGATGGCGCATATCGAGCCAGGCACTTGGTCGCCGCCTCTGCAACTGGCGGCCGGCGGCATGATCATCTTTCTGGCCTATGAGGGTTTCGAACTGATTGCCAATACCGCCCAGGACGTACGCTTGCCGGCGCAAACGTTGCCGCGCGCCTTCTTTCTGTCGGTCGGCATCGTGATCGTTCTCTATATTCTGGTCGCGCTCGTCACGGTGGGAACCCTCGGACTCGATCAGATCATCGCGGCGGAGGACTACGCGCTAGCCGTGGCGGCGCGGCCATTTCTCGGTGAATCTGGCTTCACCATGATCGCTGTGGCCGCCATGTTGTCCACCGGCTCGGCCATCAATGCTACTCTGTATGGCGCGGCGCGCCTCAGCTATTGCATTGCCCGCGACGGCGAGTTGCCCTCGGCGCTGGAGCGCAAGGTGTGGGGCGAGCCGGTGGAAGGGCTGCTGATCACTGCCGGTCTGACCCTGATCGTGGCCAACGGCTTCGACCTCACGAGCATTTCGACCATGGGCAGCGCCGGATTTCTTGCCATATTCGCAGCGGTGAATGCGGGTAACGCCCTCAAGGCATCGGAAACCGGCAGCCGCAGCTGGATTTCGTGGCTTGGCGCGACCGCATGCCTGTCAGCACTTGCTGCCTTGATCTGGCAGACGGCCATGACGGCGCCGGCAAAACTTATGGTCCTGGTTGCGATGGTGGCTCTGGCGGTGGCCATAGAAGGCGGTTACCGCCTGGCGCGACTGATCCTGCGTAATCGATAGCGGGCACGAAAGCCGGGCGTAACTGCTGATCAGCGATGATTGCCTGCACCAAGGCCGGTGCGCGATTGCTTGCAAAAGCCAAGTTGGGAAGTCATCGAATTGGTGATATCACTCCGCTGAAATTACCAAGCATTCCGCATGGCCCCCTGCTGGGTACGGTTTCAAGGTCGTGCTACAAACTGGGCGCCAGGCTTGTTCGGTTGCGGCCGTTTCTCTTGGACGCGTACATCGCCTGGTCGGCGGCTCGCAGAAGGGCATTCGGGTCTTTGGCATGGAGCGGATAGACTGCTATGCCGGCGGAGATCGTAATCCGGCCCAACGGCTGGCCGTGATGGTCAACGGTGAGCAATTCGACTTTTCTGCGGATGCTCTCGGTACGACGCAAGGCGACGTCCTGATCCGCGCCGGGAAGTAGCACGATGAACTCCTCACCGCCATATCGGGAAACGGCATCCTCGCCGCGGACCGACTGCCGCAACAGTGCGCCGAGATCGACGAGCACCGCATCGCCTGCCTCGTGGCCGAACCTGTCATTGAAGATCTTGAAATTATCGACGTCCAGCATGATGACGCTGAGCGGTTGACCGTGACGGACGGACCGATGCATTTCGCGCTCCAAAGTCTCAATGAGAAACCGCCTGTTGGGGAGTCCTGTCAAAGGATCCTGAAGGGCTTGCTGTTGCAGAAGTTCACGCAGACGAAGATTAGAAATCGCCAGCGCGAGGTTCTTGGCAACTGCGCCGTAGAACTGCATTCGGTGCTGCAGCGGCCTGCTGGCGTCGTCGCTCGCGTGGTCGCAATCTGCATCGAGGCAAAGTACACCAAGCGCCTCGCCCTGGGCCGTCAACTGCACGCGCAATCGTCGTTGGTCCTCTATTTGCGCTTTGTTTGAGGTCGAATCGGATGTCGATTTCGGCTTCCCGCCCCACTCGGCAACCTTAACGAGGACATCACCCACCTGATCTTTCACGTATACCGACCCGGAGAGTTCGGGAAATATTCGGCTCAGCTGTTCACTGGAAATGCGGTATGCGTCATCGGGGGCCCGACACTCTTGCAAAGCCTGACCCATTTCGTTCAGAGCAGCAATCTGTCGTTGCTGGCGCGTTGCCCGATCGACGGCCTGTTCAAGCTCCCTGGTTCGTGCGGCAACCCGTTGTTCCAGCTTGGTTTCGGACTCCATTAGCTGCTGATTTTGTTCGTCGAGCTTTTTGAAGACAAAAAAATATAAACCCGGAAAGACGATGATGGTCAAAAGCAATGCATCAATAATTCCTTCAAAGGCCGTATTGCGCATGTCAGGGAAATCGAAGCCGATAAATTGAGCAATAGTCCGGCTCAGATGAATTTGGCCTAGGCCGAAGGCTAATGTCATTTCGGTGGAGAAAATTGCCACGGACAACAAGATTAACAGCCGAGCGAGGTTTCCGCTGGTTCGACCACTCCCCTTCATTGAGAAGGTGTACGTTTTTTCACCAAACTCGAGACTGCTCATGCGTTTCGTTCCACATTGTGTGTGGTGAAGATTGCTTAAATAAGTTAGGGATACGAAAACATGCGTCGAATGAATTGAATAATAATTAGAGATAAGTTGGTCTTGCAGCGACATAAATTTCGACAGGAAAAAAGAGAGAAGAAACTCCCCGTAAACGGTCTCATCAGTCACGCTTTAGAGCGTGTTTGAGAAGGGGATTCCCATCGGCGTGTTTGCGTGATTCATCGAGTGTCGGTTTGATTCGGAGGCCGACACGATGGCAAGACAGAAGCGAAGGCGGCG
>Ga0315556_1000237_pt1 | contig 32740 bp, 30 predicted proteins | sample SalMarSW160310MG_FD_202112 | JGI IMG/M metagenome (GOLD analysis project Ga0315556, IMG submission 202112) | Salt marsh sediment microbial communities from the Plum Island Ecosystem LTER, Massachusetts, United States - Salt Marsh Sediment SW1603-10 ...
CTACCCCATGGACCCGGTGACGCCCCGGCAGGCCGTCACGTTCATGCTGGAGCAAAAGGGGTTGCGCCGCTCGGACCTCGACGACGTGATGGGCGGGAAGGCGCGCGTCTCGGAGTTCCTCGGCGGCAAGCGCGATCTCTCCAAGTCACAGGTCGCGGGCTTGAGGCGCCTGCTCGGGATTCCCGCCGACGTCCTGCTCGGTCTGGACGGTTGAGCGGATGACCGGTCGACATCACTGATGCTGGGCCCGCGGACATCCGCGCCAGCGACCTGGCCGCGTGCTCCGGATCCGCCCCCACCAGACGTGGACCCCCTCCTCGGGGATCTCGCCGCGCCGGTGCGCCGGGGCCCGCTCCACCAGCACGCTCAGGTGGGCATCCATCGCGTCGACGGCGTACGCGGGATTCCAGACGGAGACCAGGTGGCGCGGTCGATCGGCGTCCATGGTGCGGCCTCTCGGACGGGGTGGTACGCGGGGGGGAGTGCGGCGTACGCGGGGGGCAGGTCAGGATAGCCGGAGGGGTGGGGAGGCGACAGGTGAGCGGGGTGCGAGCCGTCCCGAGCCGCCATCCTCCAGGCTCGCCCTCCCCGGTAGGCTGAGTTGCCCAACAGCCAACCGGGAGTCGGAGCTTGCCGAAAGTCAGCGAGTTCTTCGGGATTGCGATCTATGTGTACTGGCGTGAACATGGTCCTCCGCACTTCCATGCGGTGTACGGAGAGCACGAGGCGTCCATCGCCATCGGGAATCCAGCTGTCCTGTCCGGGTACCTGCCTCCGCGAGCCACTCGGCCTGGCGTTCGAAATGGGCCAGCTTGCGACGACGGGAGTTGGAGCGGGTGTGGCGAGATGCCGCGGAGATGAAGCCCATCCAGAAGATCGAGCCACTCGGATAGCGGGGAAGAGCGCATGTCCTATCGACTGACCGTCGCCGAGCCGAGACCCGACTACCGGCTCTGGGTACGTTTCGAGGACGGCGTGGAAGGCGAGGCCGACCTCTCCGATGTCGCCGGGCGAGGCGTGTTCGAGCGGTGGACGGACCGTCCCGACGAATTCGCGCGCGTCGAGATCGATCCGGCGACCGGGGCGCCCACCTGGCCGGGCGGCCTGGACGTGGCGCCGGACCGTTTGTACCGGGAGGTGGCCGGGATTCAGGAATCGAAGGCCGACGGGTCTCGCTGAAGGCACCGCCCCCGATCTCGCCGTAGCCGCCCGTTCGGCATGGGATCGCGGCGGCGATGGCCTGTGCTGGTGGTCGAGCTTCTGGGGCGACTGGTACACGGTCGTGCTCTTCACCGGCCGGCTGGGGGATGCGCTCGGGTTCTCGGAGCCGACGCCGCTGAGCCTCGAGCGGGCATCCGTGCTTCAGGCCGCCGCCCTCCTGGGAATGGCGACGGACTGAGCGGCGACCAACCTGGACTGCGGATTCCGGATCCGCGATATTTCTTTCGTGCGGGTCGCACCGCACCCCGGCGATTTCTGGCGATTGCATCCGGGTGACCAACGTGCTAAACCGCTCGGGGGTCCCGTGCGGTGTTGATCGCGCGGGACCCCTTGTTATTTGAATGCATGGGAAGTCCGGCCCGGGCCGAAGAGGTCCGGGCGGGGACGGGCGCTTTGAACGCGACAGCTTGGCGGGCCCGCCCCCTGGAAACGGCAACCGCCTAAAGCGTCGGAAGGCCCCATGCCGCTCCTGCGCGGCTGGGGCCTTTCGGCTTCTCGACCACTTTTCAGGAGCGCGGCCGATGAACGTGATCCGGCGACCCACGAGGGCCGAGATGGACCCCGAGGCCATGGCCAGCTACGTCGAGCGTCATCCGGCTCTCAAAGCGGAGCTGTTGGCGGATCGATTCGCCGGGAGGTTCTGCGTCGCGTGCTCGGGCAGGGGCGCGCTCTTCGCCACGCCCATCTGGTTCGTGCCGTGCCCGCGCTGCCTCGCCGCCCGCATGCGTCGGCTGATGGAGAGCCGAGAGGACCTGCCCTGGTGGGTCGAGTACCTCGCCGACCAGTGCGAGCGGACGGTCGTGAGCATGGAGCGAGAGGAGCGGAGCGCGCTCTCCGTGGAATTCGACCCACTCCTCACGTGCCACCGGTGTGGACGGCTGATCCCGAAGGACAAGGCGCGGTACGTCTTTCCCGGGGGGAAGGGGCCGGGGCGTCCGCATTGCCAGGAGTGCATGGAGCGACGTGCTTGGGATCAGGATTGAGACGGGGACCCGCGGACGAGCTCGATCCAGGACTCCCGCAGCGGCTCGAGCAGCCTCCCTCTGACCCACACCTGACCACTGCGGGCCGCTAGCTGCCCATACGCCCAACAGGCGATCCGGAGGGAGGCCTGGAGGTCGTGGCGGACCCGGCGAGCGTCGAACTCCCGGGCAAGCCGGTCGCCGAGCCGCTCGTTTCGATTCGCCCAGTTGGCGAGGTGCTGCTGCCCGGCCAGGTGGTCCGACTTCTGGCCGTTGCAGCGGCCGTCGGCGAGGACGAAGTTGTGCCCCAGGTCGGTGGGGTACCGCCACCAGGGAATGAAATGGTCGACGTGCTGGTCTTCCTTGCGGACCCGCTTGCCGCAGTAGAAGCACGTCTCCTTCTGGATGTCGGCCAGGATGGGCCGGACGGCCGCCAGCGACTGGCGGGGTGTGCCGAAGAGGAAGCTGCGCAGGTCGACCTGCTCGCCCAGAGCGGACGCGTTGGTCCTGCGGATGCAGTTGGACCAGGCGCCCTCGACCAACTCGCGGACGAGGGGGTGGAACGTCCGGAAGCACTCGGCCACGCCGGGAAGCAGGGTGATCTCGTGGGCGCCCTCGTCCTGGTGGTAGAAGACCTCCTGGACCTGGTTGCCGACGACCTGGAGTCGCCAGAGGGGCATGACGCGCACGACGCGGTCCACCTCCCGGACCAGGCGACGCCACGCCACGGGATCGTCCTCGATCGTGCCGATGCTGTCGCCGTAACGCACCCGCGCCTCGGCTACCCGGTTCACGATGGCCGCCTGCCGCCCCGTGTTCTGGCTCAGCAGCCCCGCTTCCGCCGCTCCAGGAAACGGCACCACCTGCCGCCAGTACAGGTGGATGAAGCGCTCGGCGATGTCCCGCGTCGGGAGCGTGAGCGGCACCCCCGAGTCGTTGCCGCGCTCCACCGCCAGGTCCGCCAGCGCGTGGATGAGCGCGAACTTGTACGTGGCGACGAAGCTGCCCTCGTCGAGGATCCGTTGGAGGTTCTGGAGGAAGGCGACCTGCGCTTGCGGCGTGGGAGGCGTCACGGCCTCCAGGCTCACGGCGCCCCTTCTCCTCCTGCTCCCTCTCCCGCTTCTCCCGTGCGCGGGGACCAGTAGTCCGCCTCCACCGGGACGATCCACCGGATGCCCCCCCGCGGGTCGCGCACGTCGCCGGGGGTGCGCGGGATGACGTGCACGTGGGCGTGCTCCACGGTCTGGCCGGCGGCGGCGCCGTCGTTGACGCCGACGTTCGCGTCCTTCCCCTGGAACTCGTCCCGCTCCTGCCGCACCTGGCGCACCAGGCTCCAGAGCTCCCGCCACTCGTCGGGTGTCAGTTCGAAGACGCTGGCGACGTGCCGCTTCGGGACGACGAGCGTGTGGCCGTGCGTCACTGGGTAGCGGTCTCGGATGGCGCGGACGAGATCGGACTCGGCCAGGATCGCCTCGGGGGGTGGTGAGCAGAGGGGACAAGTCGACGGCGTCATACCATCAATCTAGGACCGGGTCGCCGGCCCCGCAGGGCCGGGGATGGACGACCCGGTCCCGATCCGCCATCCCTGCGCCCGGGTGACGTCGCGACCCTTGTTGGCGACCGTCGACGCTGGCCACGGCCAACGCCGCCCATCGACGCCACCCCGGACCGACCCGACCCGCTTGTCTGATCTGTACATGTAATTGTACAATAAGGCATGGCCAAGCAGATGAGCATCTCCCAAGCCCGGGCGCGCCTGACCGAGTTGGCGCACCGGATCGCGGGTTCGCCGGGGCGGGTGGAGTACATCGCGCATCGTGACCTGGACGACGACATCGCCATGACGACCCGGAGCCACCTGCGCTTCCTGGAGGACTCGCTCGCGCAACTTCGGGCGCGGGCGGATGGCGACTTCCGCCTCGCCGAGAGCATGGCGACGGAGCTCACGGACGCCGAGGTGGAAGCCGGGCTCGCCGCCGTGAAGCGTGAGGCCGCGGGGGCGGCCGCGGACAAGCAACGGAACCTGAAGGGGTGACGCGCATCGCGGTCGTGGACACGCACGCGCTGGTCTGGTATGCCCTGGGCCGCCGGAAGCGCCTGGGCCGGGGGGCGGCCGCATTCCTGGACCGCGTGGACGCCGGCGAGGCCGCGGCGTGGATTCCCGCCATCGTGCTGGTCGAGCTGCTGGAGGCCGCACATCGCGGGGTGCTGGGCCTCGCAGGCGGGTCGGAGGCGTGGGTCCAGGGACTCGTGAGCTCGGGCTCCTTCTTCGTGGCCGACCTGACAGCCGCCATCGCCCTGCGCGCGGATACCCTCTACGTCATCTCCGAGCGAGGCGATCGGCTGATCGCGGCCACAGCGGCCCACCTTGATCTGCCGCTGGTGACGCGTGATCCGGCGATCGCGCGGGCGGCTGCGGTGCCGGTGGTGTGGTAAGTCGGCTGCACGGGCCTCGGAGCTGACGGCCGGGCTCACGCCGCCATCGAGTCGTCCGATTCATCGGCGCCCGGGCGGTCGCCACCCTCCGACGCCGCGACCGCCTCGTCACCAGGCCGCCGGGGGTCCAACGCCTCCCACGCCGCCGCTTCCATGCGGTAGGGAATGTCGCCGTCGCGCCGGTACCGCGGGGCCAGGTCCCGACCGGTGGGTTCGATGCCGCGCGGCCCGTTTCGACCTACCAGCCCACCGACAGGATCATCCCCGAGCGCCGGGGGCTCGGGCGCGTCCGCGATCGCCCTCCCGCCGGGCGTGAAGAACACCACGTTGTCGCCGTCGCTGTCGCTGCAGATCCGCCAGCCGCCCTCGTGCACCAGGCGGTGATGCCGACGGCAGAGCAGCGCCGTGTTCCGCAGGCTGGTCTCCCCCCCGTCGGCCCAGTGCACGATGTGGTGCGCGTCGGTGAAGTGGAGGCCGCAGCCCGGGAAGCGGCATCCGCGATCCCGGGCCTCCACCGCCCGGCGCAGCGCCGGTGGGACGGTCCGCCTCCGGCGCCCCACGTCGAGGATCGAGCCGTCCGGGGCGTGGCGAACCTCCACCACACCGGCGTCGCACGCGAGCCTGCGGGCAGTTACCGCGGTAACTCGGGTGCCGTCCTCCAGCTCCGAGCGGCCGGGCTCCCCCTCCTCCTTCAGCGTCGCCGCCTCCACGTGGAGCACGACCTGATGTCGCGCGGCCCGCGATCCGCTGACCGGGGCGTCCACGTCGCCGAAGCCCGCCGCCAGCGCGCGCTCCGCCAGGAGACCGACGGCGTCGGCCCGTCGCTGGCGGGGCTCGACCGGCTCCTCCTCGGGATGGTCGCGGTGGGGATGCTCGGGGACCGGTCCTGGCCGGCGTCGGTCCTCGTTCCCGCGCGACCGCCGGAACAGCGCGTCTCCGGCCGCCTCCACCGCCCGCATGAGCACCGCCGCCACCTCCGGCGTCAGCCGTCCCCGCACGACGTACATCCCGTCCTCGTCGGGAAACACGGAGAAGCAGCGCCGCCGGTGCCGCGCCCGCTCCCACGCCGCCTCGTCCTCCCGGCTCAGCCGCTTCCAGCCACGCACGACCCGCTCCAGGTTCGCCGCCGATCCGGCGCGGGCGAGCTCGAGGAGTGCGCTCTCGTTCTCCCGCGTCGCCACGCGGGTCAGCGCGCGCACCTTGCTGAAGGACAGCTCCCCCCGCGCCATGGCCTCCGACGTCCGGGGCAGCGCCTCCAGCGCCCGGGCCGCCCGCACCTTCTCGTTGGCCGTGTTTCGCGTGACGCCGATGCGCCACGCCAGCCACTCCGCGCACGAGGCGAACCCTTCCTCGGCCCAGTCCCCGTGCCGGTCGGACTCCGCCAGCGCCACCAGGAACTCCCGCGTGGCCGCCGTGATCCGGGCGTAGAGCACGGCGACCCGGTCCATGCGGGCCTCGCGCTCGTCCGACGCCCGCGCTGCCCGTTCCAGCTCCCTCACCTCCGCCTCCGTCCGCATCCCCGCGTCCTCCTCCCAAGACGATCACGCTCAACGACTTACAAAGATACGCGCGGGTATTTCGGAGCCCGGATTCGCCACGAGAGCACGAAGACGAGGCTAGGAGGCTTGCGGGCGAGGACGGAGGCCGCGAGGACGCGCACGGGTCGGAGGACAGGGCCGAGGCGGGGCAGTGCGGGGACATCCCGGATCACCCCGGCCGTGCGCCGACAAATCCGTCCATGTCTGGATGGGACGACTTTCGCGGGGTCCGGGCGACTCCCCGGGAACGAAGCGGCTCGGCCGCGCCGTCCCCCGTCGCCCGCCCCCCCTACCTCTTCGGCGGCCGCACCACCATCCCGAAGTCGTGCCGACGGCACATGGCTCGGTGCTCAGCGCGCATCGTCGCCCGCACGGCCCGGGCCCCCTGAACGGTCAGCGTGTAGCGGAGCATGACCTCGAACAGGAGCACCTCGAAGACGGCCGAGTCGAGCCAGTCCACGGGCGTCCGGAATCCGGAGGCCGCCACCAGCCCAGTACGGTCCAGGAACCGGCGGATGATGCGCCGGTCCACCCTCAGCGTGTCGCAGGAGCCGAAGTGGACCACGCGGCGCGAGAGGCCGGTCCCCAGCATCTCCGCCAGGTCGTTCAGCGTCACCACCGACTGCTTGCGACGCTGGTCCCCGATCCGGATGCAACCGGGCTCCCCGTGGAAGGCCAGGTAGAGGATGCTGTAGCGCGCTGTCCCGCGCTGGGCCCAGCGGCTCAGGTAGAACGCCAGCTCCTCCCGCGTGCCCACGTCGCGGTGGACGTGGGGGACGTCGGTCCGGACGCCCTGGGACAGGAGATGGAGAACCGGCTCGACGGTGGACGATCGGTTGAAGTCGGACCACCAGTCGGTCTCGAGGCAGAAGATGCCGTGGGGCTTCCTTCGCATGGGGGTCCCGGGGGATCGGGGTTGCGGCAGGCGCCCTGAGCATCGATGGGCGCGGGGCCGTCGTCAATCGGGCGACCGCGGGCCCGCCCGCGATCCTGGAGATGTGCGATGTTACTTGGGAAGACCGACCAGCCGGGCACACCGCAGGAGTCGACGACGCCGATGAACGTCGGACACACCCACGCCGGAGGGGACGGGGCGCTTCCCGTCCCTCCCGAAGTCTGGAAGGCCATCCTCGACGGCTACACGCTCCCCCTTCTCGGAACCCACGGCGTCGTCCACTGGGCGCGCGTCCTGGAGAACGGCCGCCGCATCGCGGGCCCGTCGGGGGCGGACCTGGCCGTGGTCGAGCTCTTCGCGCTCTTCCACGACGCCCGCCGGTCGAGCGAGGGCGACGATCCCGAGCACGGGCCGAGGGGCGCCGAGCTGGCCCGGGCGCTGCGGTCGCTCCTCCCTCTCGTCACCGACACGCAGCTCGAGCAGCTGTGCGTCGCGTGCGAGCAGCACACGCACACCCTCACGCACGACGACCCAACCGTGCGGGCATGCTTCGACGCGGACCGGCTGGATCTGGCCCGGGTGGGCGTCACCCCCGACCCGCGCCTCCTCTGCACCGACGCGGCCCGCGACCCCGAGGTGCTGGCGTGGGCCACCGCGCGGGGCAGGGAGCGGGTCGTGCCGGCCTTCGTGCACGGGGTGTGGCTGCGGTAGGGATGCTCCCGCGGGCCTGCGCCAGCACTCGAACGAAACGATGGACCTGATTCAGTTCGAGTGGACATGGTGGCATATTGGCATATGCCTACCGACGACCGGCGGGAACCGCGAGCCGACCTGCGCGCCCGCTTCCGGGATCTCGGCGTCTGGGAGCGCGAGGGCGAGCGTGCCCCCTACAAGCCCCTTCTGCTCCTGCACGTCCTGGGTCGGTACGCCCACGGCGCGCCGCGCCTGATCGAGTACGAGCGCCTGGACGAGGATCTCCTCCCCCTCTTCCGGGAGTTCGGGCCGCCGCGCGCCGGGTACAACCCGGTCTACCCGTTCTGGGATCTGCGCACCGACGGCTTCTGGGAGGTGCCGGGTGGGAAGGCGGCCCGGGTGCGGGAGGGGAAGTCGTCGGAGCCCACGAAGACCTGGCTGCGCGACAACCACATCGCCGGGGGGCTGACGCCCGAGCTCTTCGACGCCGTGGCCGCCGATCCGTCGCTGCTCAGGGACATCGCCGGCGACCTGCTGGTCGCGCACTTCCCCGACACGCTCCACGGGGAGATCATGGCCGCGGTGGGACTCGACCCGGAACTGGGCATGCCGCCCTCGCGCCGGGACCCCAAGTTCCGCCACGACGTCCTGCGCGCCTACGAACGCCGCTGCGCCGTATGCGCCTTCGACGCCCGCCTGGGGGACGCGCTGGCCGGCCTGGAGGCCGCCCACATCCAGTGGCACCAGGCCGGCGGTCCCGCCACGGTGAGCAACGGCCTGGCGCTGTGCAGCCTCCACCACAAGCTCTTCGACCGGGGGGCGTTCAGCCTCACCGAGGACCGTCGCGTGCTCGTCTCCCAGGAGCTCCACGGCTCGGAGGCCACGGAGCAGTGGATCACGCGCTTCCACGGATCCGCGCTCCGCGTGCCACGCCGTGCGGCGCAGCAGCCCGGCCCCGCCTTCATCGCATGGCACCGGGGCGAAGTGTTCCGGGAACCGGGGCGGTGGATGGCGTGAGGGCAGGAAGGCCGGCTCTCAACCGGTGGCGTGACAGGTGCCTCGCCCCCCCGTAGGTTTGCGCGCCCCCCTCCGAGGCCGGTTTCGTCCCTCAGGAGCTCCTTCCGCCCATGCCCGAACCACTGCGTCGCCAGGGACTGCGCCTGGCGGCGGTCTCCTGCCTGGCGCTCTTCCTCGAGCTCACGCTCATCCGCTGGCTTCCGGCGGAGGTGAGGGTCACCGCCTACTTCCCGAACCTGGTCCTCATCGCGGCCTTCCTGGGGCTGGGGATCGGTTCGCTGCGCAGCGGTCGTCGACCGCTCCTGGCCCTGCTGCCGGCGCTGCTCGCCGTGGTCGTGCTGGTGAGCCTCGCCCTGGGTCGGGTGGCGTTCACCGACGCGGGGGTGAGCGAGCATCTCTGGCTCCTGTACGACGACCTCCCGAAGGACGCCCTCGTGGTGTCGGGCGTGCGCGCGCCGATCGTGCTCCTCTTCATCCTCACGGCCGCCACCTTCGTGCCGCTGGGCCAGTTCGTCGCCGAGCGGATCCAGGAGTTCCGGGAGGCGGGCGTGCCGCTGAAGGGCTACGCCATCGACCTCGCGGGGTCGCTGGCGGGGGTGATCGGCTTCGGCCTGCTCTCCGGGCTGCGCACGGGGCCGGTGGTGTGGTTCCTGGCCGTGGCAGTGCTCGCCTCCGCGTTGGCTCTGCCGCGCCGCGGGCTGGCGCTGGCGCTGGGGGCCGCGGGCGTGGTCCTGGCCGCGCTGGTCGGCCACATGGACACCGCCACGATCTACAGCCCCTACTATGCCCTCTCGCTGGATTCGGTCCCGGACCTGCCGGACGTGCGGGTGCGCGCCAACGGCTCCCTGCACCAGGTCGCGGCGGACCTGGTGAACCCGATCCCGGCACAGACGGACCAGCGGGCCCGCGCGGTGGAGGGCTATCACGCGCCGTACCGCATGCTCCACAAGCCGCTCGGGAAGGTCCTGGTGCTGGGCGCGGGAACGGGCAACGACGTGGCGGTGCTCCTCGACGAAGGGGCCAGGGAGATCCACGCCGTGGAGATCGATCCGGAGCTGGTCGCGCTGGGCCGGAAGATCCACCCGAACCACCCGTACGCGTCGGACAGGGTGAAGGTGTTCGTCACGGACGCCCGCTCCTTCCTCGACCACTCCGACGAGACGTACGACCTCATCGTCTTCGGGACCCTCGACTCGATGACGCGTCTCGCGGCGCTGTCCACGGTCCGGCTCGACAACTTCGTGTATACGGAGCAGTGCATCCGGGCGGCCCGCGACCACCTCGCCCCGGACGGGGGGATGGCCCTCTACTTCATGGTGGGGGAGCCGTTCATCGGCGACCGGCTGGTGGGACTGCTGGACTCGGTCTTCGGGAAGGTCCCGACGCTGGTGCGCGGCGACTACTCGATGTTCAACACGGTTCTCCTGGCGGGCCCGGCCTTCGAGGCCACCCGGAACGCCCCGCCCGATCTGGACGCGTGGTACCGGGAGAACGAGCTGCCGGGCCTCGATCTTCCCACGGACGACTGGCCGTATCTCTACCTCGCGCAGCGGACCGTCAACGGGTTCTATCTGTCGCTCATGGCAATTCTGGCGGTCGTGGCGATCGTCGGCGTCCTCCTCGCCGACCGCACCCTCCTGACCGGCGCGGGCCGCGGGGGCGCGGACTGGGAGATGTTCCTCTTCGGTGCGGGCTTCCTCCTTCTGGAGACCCGCTATGTCACGGCGATGAACCTCCTGTGGGGCGCGACGTGGATCACGAGCGCGGTCGTCTTCGGGGCGATCCTCTTCACCGTCCTCGTCGCGACGCTGGCCACTCCCCGCGTGCGCGTGCCCTGGTGGCTGGCGTCGACCCTCCTGGTGGCGAGCCTCGCCGCGTCGTGGGTCGTCCGACCCCACGCGCTCCTCGCGGTTGAGGGTGCCGCCCGCTTCGCCGTGTCGATCGCGTACGTGGGCGTGCCGGTATTCTTCGCCGCGACCTGCTTCGCGATGCGCTTCGCGCGCCGGGCGGACGCGGGCCGGGCGTTCGGGTGGAACCTCCTGGGCGCCGTGCTGGGTGGGCTGGTCGAGTTCCTGGGGATGGCGGTCGGCTTCTCGGCGCTCGTCCTCGTCACCGTCACCTTCTACCTGGGCGTGATCCTGCTCAGGGAGCGGGAGGAGCGCCGCGCCGCGGCCTAGCAGCCGCCCGGCGCCTTCGCATCGTATTCGGTAGCCACCGCAACCAGGAAGCGGTACATCTACCCCCCACGAGCTTTCCGACGCACCTGCCCGCGTGCATCCCCAGCCCGGAGGTCCAGATGAAGCTCTCCGTGAAAGGCCTCGCCATCACCGCCGCCATCGTATGGGGGGGCGCCATCTTCCTCACCGGTCTCCTCAATCTGATCTGGATGGGATACGGTGTGGCGTTCCTCGACTTGGCCCGATCCATCTACCCGGGCTACGCGGGCACTGCGGGGTTCGCGGGCGTGATCGTCGGGACGCTGTACGGCGTCGTCGACGGCGCCGTGGGCGGGGCCGTCTTCGCCTGGCTGTACAACCGCCTGTCGGCCGGGGGGACCCAGGCGTAGCCTGGCCTGCACGGCGGCGCTTACCGGCGCCTGGACGGTGGTCACGATCCGCAGACGCTATCGGTGGATTTGCACCGAGACGGAGGAGGACCGTGCAACCGGTGGCACGGTCCTCCTCCGGTTTTGGCCCGAAAAGCCTCCTCCGGCATCGATTCCGGCCTCTGGACCGTTCCTTGCAAGTCCATACCCGTGGAGGGCGCTCCCGCGGGGACGCCCGAACGACGTGAAATCGGAGTCGACATGGCCGCGGCCATGGAGGAGGACCTATGAGACGCATCGTCACCACGGCGCTCGCTGCGCTGGCCCTGATCGCCACCACCGCGTGCGCCACCGGAAGCCCGCAGCCCTACTCGAACGAGGTCAAGCCGGAGCGCGACAACGTGGTCCTGCACGTGACCAACCACAACTTCAACGCGGTCACCGTGCGGGCCCTCACGGGCGGCCAGAACATCCGGCTGGGCACGGTCGAGACCGACCAGAATGGCACCTTCGTGGTGCCGCCCACGTTCAACCGCACGGACCTGCGCTTCGAGGTCGACGTGATCGGCTCGAACGAGACCTACGTGTCGCCGCAGCTCACCGTGATGCTCGGCTCGGTCGTGGACATGGAGGTGGACCAGCAGCTCGCCTTGACGAACGTGACCGTCGCGAGCCCGTGACCGGACGCACATCGCGAAGCGGGGGCGTCATCCGGAGATCCTTCCGGGTGGCGCCTCTGTGCGCAACGGATTATGTTGCGCAAGTGATACCGTTGCGTAGGAGATTGAATGCTCGCGATCCTCGAGTCCGTCGCCCACCATCACCTCGCCGCCTGCCGGGCGGCCCTCGGCTCCGACCGGGCCGTCGCCGACATCCTGGGGGTCTCCCCCTCGCAGGTGTCGCGCTGGCGCAGGGGACAGCTACCGGATCCCGACAACGCCGACCGGCTCGCCGGGTTGGCGCTCGTCGTCGAGATGCTCGGCCGCTGGCTGGCGGCCCCGGTCATCGAGGGTTGGCTGCACGGACCCAACGCACACCTGCAGGACCGCACGCCGGCCTATCTGATCTCGCTCGGCCGCGTCGCCGACGTGGTGGGCGCCATCGAGGCCGAGAAGGCCGGTGCCTACGCCTGAGCCGGTGGCCCTCTGGCGGGTCTTCCCGCTGGACCGGGCCGCCGCGCCCGGCGCGCGCTACTCGCCCCGGCAAGTCCCGCCGCCGACGGGACGGGGCCGCTTCGATCTGCCACGCGACCTCTCCCCGGTGCTCTACCTGGCGGACACGCCCGAGCACGCGGTCGCCGAGACGCTTCAGCCGTGGCGGGGCCGGTGCCTCGAGCCGTGGCACCTGGAGCGCGCGGGGCTTCCCCTGGCCCTCGTGGAGGTGACACTCGCACCGGACGTGGCCGCAGGCCTGAGCGACCTTTGCGATCCGGCCACGCTGATGGCCCTGGGCACCACGCCGGACGTGACTGCGTCACGCCGGCGCGAGCAGACGCAGCCCATCGCGCGGTCCGCCTGGGACCGGGGAACCCCCGGGCTGCGCTGGTGGTCGAGCTTCTGGGGGGATTGGCACACCGTGGTGCTGTTCACCGCGCGGATCCCCGACGGCCTGGGCTTCGGGGAGCCGGAGGTGCTCGAGGCGACGAGCGCCTCGGTGCTCCGCGCGGCGCAGCTGCTGGGGATGCCCGCCTGAGCGGATCCTACGGTGCGGCGGCCGGAGCCGGCCGGACCCTCAGGCGACCTCTCTCCCCACCCCCACCCCCAGGTCGAGCAGGCCGGCGCGCCCGAGGGCCTGCAGCAGGCGCGCCTCCGTCGACGGCGCGGGCGGCACCAGCGGCTCCCGGTAGCGCGCCGTAGGGCCGCCGAGCAGCTCGACGCCCTTCTTCACGGGGATCGGGTTGATCTCCGTCGCGTTCGCGCGGATGAGGTCGAGGAGGCGGAAGTGCAGCCAGCGGGCGCGCGCGAAGTCGCCGTCGAGCCCGAGGCGGACCATGTCGGCGGTGTCGCGCGGCGCCTGGTTGGCGACCACCGAGACGAGGCCGTCGGCGCCGAGGGCGAGCATGGGGAGCGCGAGCTCGTCGTCTCCGGACAGGACCAGGAAGTCGTCCGGGCGCCGGGCCAGGATCGAGGTCACCTGCTCGAGGTCGCCCGACGCCTCCACGAGGCCGGCCACGTTGGAGATCTCCGCGAGCCGGAGCGTGGTGTCGGGATGGAGGTTGCCCGCAGAGCGCCCGGGCACGTTGTAGAGGAAGACGGTGATCTCCGCCGCCCGCGCCACGGCGTCGAAGTGGCGGAAGAGCCCCTCCTGCGGCGGCCTGCCGAACCAGGGGGTGACCGGCAGGACGGCGTCCGCGCCGGCATCCCTCGCCGCGCGCGCCAGCGCCACGGCCTCCCTCGTGTCGTTCGCGCCGATCCCCGCCACGACCGCGACGCGCTGCGCCGCGACCTGGACAGCGACCTTGATCAGGTCGACCCGCTCCCGGAAGGTCATCGTGACGCTCTCGCCGGTCGTCGCGCACGGCACGAGCATCTCCACGCCTCCGGCGATGATCCGCTCGGCGTGCGCCGCGTAAGCGTCCACGTCGAGCGTGCCGTCCTTCGCGAAGGTCGTCACCAGCTCCACGCCGGTGCCCCGGAACCGGTTCCTCGTCGTCATCCTGCCTCTCCGTCCGCGTGTGTGGGAGGGCCCCCACGCCTCCCGCGCGTAGGGTGATGCAAGCTGCGGACCACACTCTGCCGCTTCGACACGCCGGCCCCGGCGCGTCGGTCAGAATGACAGGTGCGCGAGCTGCGTAACCCATTGGGCTCGTTCACTTTGACAGGTCGGAGGGGTCCGCGGGGCTGGCACGCCGGTTGCATCGATGGGAGGGCATCAGGCGAACCTGTCCAACATGGGAGGCAACCATGGCCATCATGCGGTACCCGCTCCGGAACCCGACCTTTTCCCCCTGGCGTGACCTGGAGGAGGTGTCCAACCGTCTCGCGCGCATGTTCGAGGACACTTCGCTCTCGACGGGCACGAACGGCGGAACGTGGGTCCCCGCCGTGAACGTGGAGGAGACGAAGGACGAGCTGATCCTCTCCGCGGAGCTTCCGGGGATGACGCACGACAACATCTCCATCGACCTCGAGAACAACGTGCTCACGATCAGCGGTGAGAAGACCGAGGAGCGCACGGAGGGCGACGAGGAGCGGCGCTACCACCTGTGGGAGCGGCGTTACGGCAGCTTCCAGCGCTCGTTCACGCTGCCCCGCAGCGTGAAGGCCGACGACATCCGCGCGGGCTTCGACAACGGCATCCTGCGTGTGCGCATGCCGAAGGTCGCCGAGGCCAAGGGCCGGAAGATCGAGGTCCAGACCAGCGGGAAGTGATCCGCACGACGTCGTCCGGTCGCGCGATCCTCCGGGCACGACCTCCGAGGTAGACGCGGCCGCACCGGCGGTCCGGGCTCCGGCCCGGACCGCCGGTTCTCGTTTCGGGGACCCTCTTCCCTGGTGGTGCGCCACCGGCACGCTTCGCTCCGGGCGCCACGTTATGTTCCTGTAAGGTTCTCCCCTCTACCTTTCCGGTCTCCCGAAACCGGAGTGTGCACCTGAGGCAGCGGGCGGCGGCCATCGCCATCGGACGACTTCGTGGAGGACGCGGCGGCGCCCTCCTCCTGGCGCTTCTTTCCTCCGCCTGCGTCCGCTACCACGCGCAGCCCATCGCCCCGGCGGGGAGCCTCGAGGACTTCGAGGCCCGGAGCCTCGACGACGCCGAGCTCGGGAGCTTCCTCGCCGCCCGTGGCGAGGCGGCCACCTGGCCGCCCCGACGGTGGGACCTCCGCACCCTGACGCTGGCCGCGTTCTACTACTCGCCCGCGCTGGACGTGGCGCGCGCCCAGTGGGCCGTCGCCCGCGGGGGCGTCCTCACCGCCGGAGCCCGCCCGAACCCGACCCTGACGGCGGGCTCGGGCTACAACGCCACGACCCCCACGAGCGAGGTCACACCGTGGATCCCCGAGGCGGCCCTGGAGCTGCCCATCGAGGTGGCGGGCAAGCGGGGCATCCGCATCGCCGAGGCGACCCAACGCTCCGAAGCGGCGCGCCTGAACCTCCTCACGTCCGCCTGGCAGGTGCGGGGTCGCGTCCGCGGCGCCTTCCTCACCCTCTACGTGGCGCGCAGGACGGACTCCCTCCTGGCGCGTCAGCGGGACATCCGCACCGAGACGGTCCGGATCCTGGAGGCGCAACGGCAGGCCGGTGAGGTTTCGCCCATCGACGTCACGCAGGCACGCGTCGCGCTGGCAGCCAGCAGGGTGGCCGCCCTCGACGCTGCCCAGGCGGCGGCCCGGGCCCGGAGCGACCTCGCCGACGCCATCGGCGTGTCACCCGCCGCCCTCGACTCGGTGACGCTCGACTTCGCGGAGCTGGGCGCGGTGGAGGTCGTGGTACCCGAGGCGGAGACGCGCAGGCGCGCGCTGCTGCATCGATCCGACGTGCTCGCCTCGCTGGCCGAGTACGAGGCGACCCAGAAGGCGCTCCAGCTCGAGGTGCGCAAGCAGTACCCGGACATCAGCCTCGGCCCGGGCTACCAGCTCGATCAGACCGACACCAAATGGACGCTCATGCTGTCGCTGTCGCTGCCCATCCTGAACCGCAACCGCGGACCGATCGCGGAGGCGGCGGCGCGGCGCGAGGCGGCGGCGGCCAGCTTCCTGGCGCTGCAGTCGCGGGTGCTGGGCGAGGTGGAGACCGCGGTGGCGTCGGCCCGCGCCGCCGCGACGCAGGTACAGGCGGCGGATACCCTGCTTTCCGCGTTGGGGCGGCAGGAGGCCACGGCGCAGGCCGCCTACGACGTCGGGGAGATCTCGCGCCTCGATCTCCTTGGACTGCAGGCGGAGGCCGTGGCGACCGCGTTGACCCGCCTGGACGCCCTGTCCAGGGCGCAGTCGGCCGTCGGGGCCCTGGAGGACGCCATGCAGACGCCGCTGGACATGGAGAAGTGGGCGCTCGATCGCCCGCAACGCACCCCCGGATCGCACGAGGACGCGCGATGATCAGCCGTCGACAGACCCTGGGCCTCCTCGCCGTCGTCGTGGTCGTGGTGATCGTGATCGCGTGGCTGCGGCGTGGCGGGGGCGAGGAAGGGGAGGTCACGCCGAACGTGGCGGTGCACGTGGAGCCGATCCAGCGCGCCACGCTCCGACGCACGGTCACGGCGTACGGCACCGTGGAGCCGTCGCCCGCGGTGGACGGCAAGCCGGCGGCCGGAGCGATGATCACGCCCTTCGTGGACGGCGTCGTCTCCTCGGTGGAGGTGGTCGAGGGCCGTCGGGTGGCCATGGGCAAGGTGCTGGTCCGCCTGGACAGCCGCATGGCGCAGGTGGCCGTGGACCGGGCGCGCGTCGAGGCCGCCGTGGCCGACAGCGCGTTCCGTCGGCAGGAGACGCTCCTCGGCTCCGATGGCACGTCGCAGAGGGCCTGGCTCGACGCCCGCGCGCGCCGGGACGCGGCGAGGGCCGACCTGGCCGCCGCCGAGACCGCGCTGGCCTACCTGAACATCTCGGCGCCCCTGGCCGGAACCGTGCTCCACCTGGGGGCGGCGGTGGGCCAGCACGTGGACGCCACAACGGTGCTCGCGCAGCTCGTGGACCTGAACCGCCTGGTCGTCACGGCCGGTGTGCCCGCCCGGGAGATCGGCGGCGTGGCGCTGGGACAGCGCGTCCTGCTGGGCGTGGGCGACTCCGTGCCGGAGGGCGCGGTGCTCGTTCTCGGGAGGGACGTGGACCCCGTCAGCGGCACGTACCGCGTCCAGGCCTCGGTGCCGGCCGGGGCGGGCCTCATGCCGGGGCAGTTCACCGAGATCCACATCGTGGCCGAAGAGCACCCGGACGTGCTGGCCGTGCCCGAGAGGAGCGTGGTCACCCGCCCCGACGAAGGAACGTGGATCGTCGTCGTGCAGGGGGACCACGCGGTGCGCCTGCCCGTCACCGTGGGGCTGCGCGACCGGGGTATGATCGAGGTGTCGGGCGAGGGCGTGGAGGAGGGCGTGCGCATCGTCACCGACGAGGCGTACGGGCTACCGGAGGAGACCGCCATCCGCGTGGTGGGCGGCTGACATGCTGGGCCGTTTCGCGACCAGACAGTCGCTGTCCATCGTCTTCATCAGCGCGGCGCTGTGCCTGGGCGGCGTGTACGCGGCCACCAGCATCTCTTCGTCCGTCTTCCCCCAGACGAACTTCCCCCGCGTCGTCATCCTGGTGGACAACGGCGTCATGCCCGGCGACGAGATGATGGCGCGCATCACGCGCCCCATCGAGGAGTCGATGAAGGACATCCCGGGCACCGTCACCGTGAAGTCCGCCACGGGCCGCGGCTCCGCCGAGATCAACGTCTTCTTCACGTGGCAGGTGGACATGGTCCAGTCCGAGCTCTACGTGCTGAGCCGGCTGGGCCAGATCAGGAGCCAGCTTCCCGCCACCGCCGAGACCACGGTCTACCGCCTGACCTTCGCGGCCTTCCCCATCGTCGGCGTGAGCCTCACCAGCGACACGCGTGACATCACCGAGCTGTGGGAGGAGGCGCGCTACGACCTGAAGCTGCGCTTCCTCCAGATCCCGGGCGTCGCCCGCGTGGACCTAGTGGGGGGGAAGGCGCCAGAGTACCAGGTGGTGGTGGATCCGCTGCTGCTGGAGCAGGCCCGCCTGAGCCTGTCCGACGTCACGGCCGCACTGGACGACAACAATCTGGTGGCCTCGGCGGGGATGCACGAGGAAAGCCACACCCTGTACCTCACGGTGGTGGACGGGCGGGTGCACGGCATCCGGGACATCGAGGACTTCGTGGTGAAGGCGCCGGACGGGCGTCCCGTGCGCATCGGGGACTTCGCCAGGGTGCAACGGGGTCCGGAGCCGGTCTTCAACATCGTGACCGCCGACGGGCACCCCGCGGTGCTGCTCAACGTGCGCAGCCAGCCGGACGGGAGCACGCTGAAGATCGCCGACGCGCTCCGGGCCGAGATCGCCCAGCTCCGCGGCGAGCTTCCGCCCGATATGAAGCTGGCCTTCTTCTACGACCAGTCGGAGATCGTGCGCGCGTCGGTGCACAGCGTTTGGGAGGCCATCCTCTTCGGGTTGGTCCTCTCGGTCGTGATCCTCTTCTTCTTCCTGAAGAACTGGGGCACGACGCTGGTGGCGACCACGGTCATTCCGGTGACGATCCTGATCACGCTCGTCGCCATGCGCCTCACCGGGCTCACGTTCAACCTCATGACGCTGGGGGGCATCGCGGCGGCCGTCGGCCTCGTGATCGACGACGCCATCGTGGTGGTGGAGGCGATCCACACCCACCTGATGGAGGGCATGAGCCGGCGCCAGGCCGTGGAGGCCGGCATCACGGAGATCTTCAGACCGTTGATCGGCTCCACCCTCACGCCGGTGGTGGTCTTCATCCCCCTGGCCTTCCTGGACGGCATCACCGGCGTGTTCTTCCGCGCCCTGGCCATGACCATGGTGGTGTCGCTGCTCATGTCGCTGGTCCTGGCCGTGACGCTCACGCCTTCGCTGGCCGGCTGGCTGATCCGCCGGGGCCACGGGGACGAGACGGGCCCGGTCCACGAGCAGGCTGGCCCCCTGCTGCGCAAGGTCATCGACCTGTACGAGGAGGCGGTGCGCCCGGCGCTGCACCATCCGTGGTGGACGTTGGGGGCGTGCGCCGTAGTGCTGGTCCTGGGGATCGGCGTCTACCGGCGGCTCGACAGCGAGTTCCTGCCGCCCATGGACGAGGGCGGCTTCGTCATCGACTACTTCACGCCCCCGGGCACCAGCCTGGCGGAGACGAACCGCCAGCTGCTGGGCGCCGAGGCGATCCTCGCCACCGTGCCCGAGGTCGAGAGCTACTCGCGCCGGACGGGCGCGCGCCTGGCCCTGGCCATCGCCGAGCCCAACACCGGCGACTTCCTGGTCAAGCTGCGCACCGACCGGAGTCGCTCCACCGACGACGTCATCGCCGAGCTGCGCCGGCGCTTCAACACCGAGATCCCCGGAGCGGAGTGGGAGTTCCCCGGCATCCTGTCCGACCTCATCGGGGACCTCATGTGGGCGCCGAGCCCCATCGAGGTGAAGCTCTACTCCACGGACCAGGCCTGGCTGGAGGAGCACGCGCCCGAGGTGGCCGCCCGGCTCGAGCAGATGCCCGGTGTGGTGGACGTGTTCGACGGCCTGGTCTACACCGGCCCGACGATCAGCCTGCGCACGCGGCCGGCCGACGCCCGCCGCTTCGGGCTCACCGCGGGCGACGTGGCCAACGCGGCCAACACCGCCATGCTCGGCCAGACGGCATCGTCGGTGCTGGAGGGCGACCGGGTCGTGAACGTGCGCGTGAAGGTGGACTCCACCCGACTGCTCAAGATGAGTCAGGTGCAGGATCTGCCCATCCGCACGCCGACAGGCGCCTTGGTGAAGCTGTCGCAGGTGGTGGACGTGGTGCAGGAGCCCGGCCAGCTCGAGCTGCGCCGCGAGGACGGCCGCCAGGACGTGGCCGTCACCGCTCGCCTGGAGGGGAGGGACATGGGGAGCGCCATGGCGGAGATCCGACAGGCCCTGGACGCGGACGCCTCGCTCCCACCGGGCACGTTGGAGTACGGCGGCCTCTACCAGCAGCAGCGCGAGTCGTTCCGGAACCTCGTGTTCGTCCTGCTCATGGCCATCACGCTGGTGTTCACGGTGCTCCTGCTGGAGTTCGGGTCGTTCTACGAGCCGGTGTCGATCGTCTTCGGGGCCGTGCTGGCCCTGTTCGGCACGGTGCTTGCGCTGTGGGTCACCGGAACGTCGTTCAACGTGGTCTCCTTCCTGGGGGCCATCATCGGCATCGGCATCGTGGCCAAGAACGGGATCCTGATGCTGGACTTCGTCCGGGTTCTGCGGGCCGAGGGGCTCGACCTGGAGGAGGCGCTCGTGCGCTCGGGACGCAGGCGCCTGCGCCCCGTGCTCATGACCTCGCTGGCCGCGGCGCTGGGCATGCTGCCCCTCGCCTGGGGCATCGGCTCGGGCGCCGACATGCTCAGGCCCCTGGCCATCGCGGTCATCGGTGCGCTCGCCATCTCGGTGCTCCTCTCCCTTCTGGCCACACCCACCCTCTACTTCCTGCTCCAGCGCCGCCGGGGCAGGGGGCTCTCGAGTCCATCGGAGGTGACGTCATGAGTCGCGCATGGTTCCTTTCGGCCCTTTCCCCCCTCCTCGTCGTGGCCGCTTGCGGGTCTCCGGCGAAGCGCACGACGCAGGAGGCCGTTCCCACGTACCACCCGGTCGCGGAGATCGCCGTCGGAGGTGACGCCGGCTTCTGGGACTACCTGTCGGAGGACCCGGTCGCCCGCCGGCTGTACGTGACCAACGGCACCCGCGTCGTGGTCATCGACATGGACGCCGACTCGGTGGTGGGGGAGATCTCCGACCTGCCGGGTGTGCACGGCTTCGCGGTGGCCCACGATCTGGGCCTGGGCTTCGCCAGCGACGGCCGTGAGAACAAGGTCGCCGTGGTGGACCTGGCCACGCTCCAGGTGCAGTCGCGGGTGGACACCGGCGACAACCCCGACGGCATCCTGTACGTACCCGACTTCAAGGAGGTCTACGCCTTCAACGGGCGCGGCCATTCGGCCACGGTCATCAACGCCGCGACCGGCGAGGTGGTGGCGACGATCCCGCTGCCCGGCAAGCCGGAATTCGCCGTGTACGACCCGGGAGCGAAGCGGATCTACAACAACATCGAGGACCAGAACGAGATCGTCGCCATCGACCCGACGGCCCACGAGGTCGTGGCCACCTGGCCCATCGCGCCGGGCGAGGCCGCGTCGGGGCTGGCCATCGACCTGGAGCACCACCGACTGTTCGCGGTGTGCGACAACGGCATCATGGTCATGGTGAACAGCCAGACGGGCGAGGTGGTGGACACGGTTGCCATCGGCGAGGGCCCGGATGCGGCGCGCTTCGATCCGGCCACGCAGCTCGCCTTCAGCTCCAACGGCGGCGACGGCACGGTGACCATCGTCCACGAGGACTCTCCGTCGGAGCTCACCGTCGTCCATACGCTCCCGACGGCGCGGTCGGCCCGGACGATGACGCTCGACCCGACCACGCACCGGATCTACCTGTCCGCCGCGGACTTCGGGGAGACACCGCCGGCCGACTCCATGGGGCGGCCCCGGCGCCCCCCGATGATTCCGGGCTCGTTCAAGGTCCTCGTGTACGGGAGCGGCTCATAGACGAAGCGGCGCTGCCGGACTCCGTCCCGGGCGAAGCCGGTCGGACGGTGGGCGTAGCCAGGATCGGCGCGCTCGCCGTCTGGCTGGCGGGCCTTTGGGTCCTCCCCGCCGGGGCCGGTGCACAGACTGCACGGGCCTCGGAGGAACCGTCCGGCGGGACGAGCTGGACGGCCGTCGCCGTATCGGCGGCGGCCGTGGCCGCCTCCCTCCCGCTGGACGGGCGCGTCCGGTCGTGGGTCCAGGGTGCGCCCAGGCAGGAGAGCACGGTGCTGCGCCGTGCCACCGAGCTGGTGACGCCTTGGGGCACGTGGGCGCCGCTGGTGGTCGGCGCCGGCCTTCTCGGAGCTGCCGAGGTCCTCCACCACCCCACGCTGGCCGAAGCCGTGTGGCACACGGGGGAGGGCACGGTGGCCGCCTCCGCGATCGGGCTCGTGCTCAAGGTGGCCGTGCACCGCACGCGCCCCTACGCATCCCCCGACGACTCGTGGACGTTCTTCCACGGGCCCATCTTCCCCACCGGGTCGAGCCGGCAGTCCTTCCCGTCGGGCCACACCGTCGTGGCCTTCGCCGTGGCGTCGGCCGCCACCGAGGAGGCCGGCATCCACTGGCCCGGGCACACGCGCCTGTTGGACGTCGCCCTCTACGGGATGGCCACCGGGGTGGCGTTCGCGCGCGTGTATGACGACGTGCACTGGACCAGCGACGTGGTGGCGGGCGCCGCGCTGGGCACGCTGGTCAGCCGGGCGGTGGTGCGTCGTGCGCATCGCGGGGGCGGCGCGGATGCGGGTTCGCCTGCTTTGACCGTGATGCTGTTGCCGGGTGGCGGTGCGGGGGTGGGCTGCCGCATCGTCCTGCCATGACGGACACCGAAAGGCGGGACCTGGGCTGGTGGCGGCACCGCCTCTTCCAGGTGGGCATCGTCCTGAAGGGTCTCGACGGCGTCCTGGAGGTCGCCGGCGGCATCCTGCTGGCGATCTTCGGGTCGGCGGGCGTCAGCCGCGTGGTCGCCTTCTTCACCCAGCACGAGCTGTCCGAGGATCCCCGGGACGCGGTGGCCCGATGGGTGTTCGACCACTTCGGCCACATCGGGGTGGGGACCGCGCACTTCGCCGCCGCCTACCTCCTGGTCCACGGCGCCGTGAAGGTGGTGCTGGTCGGCGGCCTCATCCGCGAGCGCCTCGGGATCTTCCCCTGGGCGCTCGGCTTTCTGGGGATCTTCATCCTCTACCAGGGCTACCGGCTCCTCGTCCATCCCTCCGCGGGGCTGGCGTTCCTCACCGCGCTCGACCTGGTGATCATGGCGCTGGTCTGGCGGGAGTACGAGGCGCTGCGCCGCGCGGCGTGACGCGGCGCGTCGCGGAAGGTCGGCGCGGTGTCTCTCAGAGGCGGAGCTGGACTCCTGCGCTGATTCGCCTGCCCTCGAGGGGCGCCCACTCCTCCGTCGTCCAACTCCGCGTCCGCCAGCGGGCGTCCTTCCGCCGTCACCGTGACCAGGAGGTGCGGAAGCCCCGCGGCCGGCTGCTGCTGCGCGGTGAGCGGATGGGCGAGGATGGCCGCCAGCGCGAAGGCCGCCCACGCACCTCCACCCGACTTCACGCCTCCGCGCCCCCGCTCCGCCTCGGGAACGTCACCCGCACCGTCGTGCCCACGCCCACGGTCGAGTCCAGCGCGATGTCCGCGCCGTGCGCGTCGGCGATGGTGCGGGCGATGGCGAGCCCCAGGCCGCTCCCTCCCTCGCGCCTGCGCGCGGGGTCGGCGCGGTAGAACCGCTCGAAGACGTGGGGAAGCGTCTCGGGGTCGATCCCCGGCCCGGTGTCGTGCACCACGACGCGGCATCGGCCGGCGTCGGCGGTGACGCCGGCCCGTACGGTGCCGGGCGAAGGCGTGTACTTCACCGCGTTCTCGAGGAGGATCAGGAAGAGCTGGCGCAAGAGGTCGGGGTCGGCGTCCACGGGGGCCTCCTCGAAGTCGTCCAGCTCCAGGGCGATCCCCTTGTCGTTTGCCAGCGGCCGCGCCATCTCGGACGCCTGCACCAGGAGGTCGTCGAGGAACACCGGCCGCCTGCGCACGGGCAGGCGGTCCTCGTCCGCGGCCGCCAGGAGGAGAAGCCCGTCCACCAGGCGGCCCAGACGCTCCGCCTCGCCCTTCATCTTCTCGACGATGTCGGCGTACTCCTCGACGGTGCGGGCGCGCTGCAGCGCCACCTCCGCGCGGGTGCGCAGGACGGCCGAGGGGGTGCGCAGCTCGTGGGACGCGTCGGCCACGAAGCGACGCATCCGCTCCATCGAGCGCTCCACCGGCACGAGGGACTTCCGCGCCAGCGCCGCGCCCCCCACGGCGACGAGGACCAGGGCCCCGAGGGCGGCCAGGAGGAACGACGCCATGAGCGCCGGATACTGCTCCTCGACCTCGACGGCGTTGGCGACGGCGAGAGCCGCGTACGTCCGGCCGCCGGCCACGATGCGCCGCGCGTAGACGCGCAGGCTCGTGTCCTGGCCGGTCTCGGGCCGCCCCCACGCCTCACCCTGCGTCAGCGCCGCGCGCGCGAGAGGTGCGAGGAAGGCGGGAGGCGTGCCCGGCTCCAGCGAGTGACCCTCCTCGTCGAACACGAAGAGCTCCCTGCCGGGGATGCGCAGCTCCTCGAGGGCGTCCACGGCGTGGCCCGTCAGGCCCCGCTCCTGCTCGCGGATCTCCATGGCGCGCTCGATCTCGTGCGTCGCGGCCACGAGCTGCGCGTCGAGGACGCGCTCGATCTGCTGCGTCACCGCTACGTAGACCGCGGTCCCGAAGAAGAGGAGGATCGTGGCGAAGATCCCCACGTACCATGCGGTGAGGCGCCGGCGGATCCCCCGGAAGGCGTCGGTCACGTGCCGAAGCGGTAGCCCGCGCCCCGGACGGTGTGGATGAGCTTCGGCTCGAAGTCGCCGTCCACCTTCTTTCGCAGCCGCCACACCAGGACCTCGAGGAGGTTGGTGAACGGGTCGTGGTTGTCGTCCCACACGTAGGCGGTGATGTCGGCGCGGGAGACCACGGCATCCTCGTGCCGGACGAAGAACTCGAGCAGCGCCCACTCCTGCGCGGTCAGCGCCAGGTTCCGTCCACCCCGGGAGGCGGTATGCGCGTCCAGGTCCACCTCCAGGTCGGCGATGCGGCGCACGGCGTGCAGGAGCTCGGGGGGCCGCCGCGCCAGCGCACGGATGCGCGCGACGAGCTCCCGGAAGGAGAACGGCTTCGTGAGGTAGTCGTCGCCCCCGGAGCGGAAGCCCTCGATGCGATCGTCTTCGGCCCCGAGGGCGGTCAGGAAGAGGATCGGCGTCTCGTTGCCCTCATCCCGGAGTCGCCGGCAAAGCTCCACGCCCGTGCCGCCCGGGAGCATGACGTCGAGGACGATCACGTCCTGCGCGCCCAGCCCCGCGCGCAGAACGCCCTCGCGGTACGACGTCGCCGTCTCCACGCGCATGCCCTCCTCTTCGAGGCCTTCGCGTACGGCTTCGAGCAGCTGGTCATCGTCCTCGACGATCAGGACCTTCATGCGTTTTCCCCACGTGCGGCGCCGTGGAATGAAGCTGCGGCGCGAACAAGAAGCTGGAGCGCAGGAAGAGCGAAAGGTAGGGTCATTCCCCTTTCAGTAGTCTTACCCGAGCACGATGGTCGGGGCCATTCGCGGGTGAGGTGTCTCCGTTTAAAGGTGCTTGCAAGGTGGTGTCGGTAGCTTGATCGTTTGCTGGGCGATGGGCACCCGTCGAGTACACCACGGAGCGAACCGGTTCGAAACAGATCGAACCACCTCGCAGGACGATGCGGATGAGGGCAGGCCGAAATACGACCGTCGGGTATCCGGTTGCGGAGGGGTTCGGGCTGCTCCGGACGATGTGCACGGTCGTGGTTTCGTTGGCGGGATGCACGACGTATCACGCCCGGCCCCTCCCGCCGTCCGACGCGATCGGGACGCGCCCCGAACAGGATCTTGGTGCCATCGAGATCCCGGCCTCCGAGATCGAGCATCCCTTGCTACGGCCCCTCGTCGTCAGGGTCGAAGACGGGCTCACCCCGGACGAGGCGGCTCTATTGGCCGTGGCGGCGAATCCGGAGCTCCGCGCGGCGAGGGCGGCGAGGGGCGTGGCCGCCGCCCAGTTGGTCGCCGCCGGTATCCTCCCCAATCCCGTGCTGTCGGCCTCGGAGGACGTGCCGGTCTCCGACACGACGGGCGCGGTGACGGGCGTGTCCCTCGGAGCGGCGCTGGACATCCTGGGCTTCCTGACGCGCGGCGCGGAGAAGGAGGCCGGACGGCGAGGCGTGGAATCCGTGGATCTCGGACTGGCCTGGCAGGAGTGGCAGGTCGCCCAGAGCGCCCGTATCGAGACCTACTACGCCATGCTTCTGGATCGTGCCGTCCGGCTCGCGAGGTCGCAGGAGCAGCAGATGAGCCAGTCGGTGAGCACCCTGGAAGACGCCGTGAGCCGGCAGTTGGCCACCAGGGTCGAGCTCGGGGCCGCGGAGGTGGCGTACCGGACCACGGTGGACGCGCGCCTCACGCTCGAGCTTCAGCGCGACACGGCGGCAGTGTCCCTCGCGCGCATGCTGGGCGTGGATCGGACCGCCCTGCCCGAGCTCCAGGATGTCGGCATTCCGTTCGACACGGACTCAGCGGACACGGGCGGCGCCGGCCTGCCGACGCTCGACGCCCTCGTGGCCGGCCTGGGAGCGCGTCGGCTCGACCTGCAGGGGCTGCGGACGGGATACCTCAGCCAGGAGGCCCGGGTGCGCGCGGCCGTGCTGAGGCAGTTCCCGCAGATCGGCATCGGCGTGAACCGGATCCGGGACACGGGGAACCTGCTCACCCTCGGTCCCGCGGTGACGATGTCGTTTCCGCTGTTCGACCGGAACCAGGGGGAGATCGCCGTCACCCGCGCGACCCGCGACGTGCTCAGGGCCGAGTACGACGCGCGGGTGATCGGCGCCCGAGCGACGATCGAGGCGCTCTTGCTCCAGGTGACGGTGACCAGGCAGCGGCTCGCGAACCTCCGAGCGGGCGTGGCTGCGCAGGAGCGGACCGTGGAGCTCTACAACCGCGCGCTCCAGAGCGGAAACGCGGATGTCCTCACGTACTACAACGCGCGGAGTGACCTGATGAACCGTCGACTCGAGGCCGTCGCGGCGCTGCGCGATCTCGTCGGACTGGCCATCGCCCTGGAAACGGAATCCGGCGTCCACTTCGTCGGGACGATCCCATGACCAGAATGAGCAGACTGCTGCTTCTGGCGGTGAGCGCCGGGTGCGGAGGGACATCAGGCGGTGGGCAGGGCGACACGGCCGAGGTCTCGGCCCTGGTGAATGTCGAGGTCGTCCGCTCCGCCCCGCTGACCGAGTCTTTCGTGGCCTACGGGACCGTGGTTCCCGCTCCCGGGTCGGTGCGCGCCTCCACCGCGCCCTTCGAGGCGATCGTCGAGCGGCTCCACGTCAGCCGGGGACAACGCGTGGCGAGAGGACAGATGCTCGTCGACGTCGCGCCGAGCCCCGACGCGAGGCTCCTCATCGAGAACGCGCACTCGGCCGTGCTGTCCGCCCGCGGCCGCATGGCGGACGCAAAAGAACGCCTGAACTTGGGCCTGATCACTCGCGACGAGGTTCTCGTGCAAGAACAGGCGCTGTCGGATGCGGAAGCGAAGTGGGCCGTGTACTCCGAATGGGCCGACGGCCTCACGGTGACGGCACAGGACGGTGGGGTGGTCGACAGGCTGCCGGTTTCGGAGGGCGAGCGCATTCCTGCCGGCGACCTCTTGGTGTCGGTGGTGACCGAGGGTCGTTTCGAAGTTGAGCTGGGACTCGAGCCCGAAGACGCCTCGCTCGTCGCGACGGGCCGGAGCATCTCGGTCGAGCGGCTCGCCGGAGGGTCCGATGCGCGTGCGATGACGGCCACCCTCCGCAGCGTGTCGCTGGCCGTCGATCCGGCCACGCGACTCGCTTCGGCTCTCGCCGTACCGGACTCGGGAGCGGACCGCCTCATGCTGGGCGAGTTCGTGCGCGCGTCGATCCCGGTCCAGGGCGACACGGGCCTGGTCGTGCCGAGGTCCGCGCTTCTCCCTCAGGAGAGTGGGCCGGTGGTCTTCGTGGTGTCGGGGGGGCGGGCGTTCAGGCGGTCCGTGACCGTGGGGGTCGAGACGGACTCCCTGGTTCAGGTGACCGCGCCGGGCGTCCGCGCGGGGGACACCGTCGTCGTGTTGGGCAACTACGAGCTTACGGACAGCATGCGCGTGCGCCTTCCGGGCGACACGGCGTCAGCGGGTGGAGCATCGTCCGCGACGCCAGGGCGAAGTTGAGCATGGGTTTCGAAGGATGGGTGCGACGGCACCGCCGCTCTCTTCTCTTCGCGCTGGGCGTGCTGGTCGTGGGTGGAGGCGCGTCGGTGTTTCGGACCCCGGTTGCGCTCTTTCCCCACATCCAGTTCCCCCGAGTCGTGGTCGCCCTCGATGCCGGAGATCGCCCCGCCGAAGAGATGATGGCGCTGGTGACCGCCCCGGTGGAGCAGGTGCTGCGGGCAGTGCCCGCGGCGCGCTCCGTGCGTTCCGTAACGAGCAGGGGGAGCGCCGAGATCTCCGTGACCTTCGACTGGGGCACGGACATGACCACGGCGGCGCTCCAGATCGGGGAGGCCCTCGCCCGGACTCTGCCGGACCTTCCCTCCGGGACACGTGTCACCACCAGGCGCATGGATCCCACGGTGTTCCCTGTAATCGCGTACAGCCTGGTCTCGCCGCTGCGCAGCGAGACGGACCTGTACGACTTGGCCTACTACCGGATCAGACCGCTGCTGGCCAGAGTTGACGGCGTCGCACGCGTCGAAGTGCTGGGAGGGGCGCCGCAGGAGATCCAGGTCTACGTGGATCCCTTCGAGCTGGAGCGGTTCGGCCTGTCCATCGATGCGGTGGCGCAGGCGCTCTCCGCCGCGAACGTGGTGGCGGCGGCTGGCGTCCTGGAAGACAACTACAAGCTGTATCTCGTCCTCACCGATACGCGATTCCGGGACATCGACGAGGTCCGCGAAACCGTGGTCCGGTCGGGATCGGAAGGCTTCGTCCGCGTCTCCGACATCGCCACGGTGGTGCGCGCCGCGGTGCCCAGCCGCAGTCGGGTCACCGCCGACGGTCAACCCGCCGTGCTGTTCCAGGTCTACCAGCAACCGGGCGGGAACACGGTCCGGATTGCCCGCGACGTCCGCACGACCCTCGAGGGTGCCACGGGCCTGATTCCCACGGACGTGCACGTCGCGAACTGGTACGACCAGAGCGATCTGATCAACGCATCGGTGAGCAGTGTGCGGGATTCGGTGCTGATCGGGATCGTCCTGGCGGCCCTCGTCTTGTTCGGGTTCCTGAGGGATGTCCGCATCACGCTCATCGCGGTCATCGTCGTGCCGTCCGTGCTGGCTGCGACCATCCTGTTCGTCGCGGTCCTGGGGATGGGCTTCAACCTCATGACATTGGGAGGGATGGCTGCTGCGGTAGGGTTGATCATCGACGACGCCATCGTGGTGGTGGAGCACATCGTGCGACGCACGGCGGAGAGCGGCGTGCCCGCGGACGACCAGGACGCTCGCCTGGGCCGCGCGCTGGGTGCCGCTCGTGAGTTCACCGCGCCGCTGGTCGGATCCTCGATGTCCACCATCGTCATCTTCGCCCCCCTCGCATTCCTGAGTGGCGTCACCGGGGCCTTCTTCAAGGCGCTGTCGCTTACGATGGCATCGGCCCTGGTGATCTCCTTCTTCGTGGCGTGGCTTGCGGTTCCGTTGATGGCGGGATGGCTCCTCCGGCGGGAGGAGAGCGGAGAGGTCGAAAGCCGCCTGGCCACCCACCTCCACTCGCGCTACGCGACGCTGATGCAGCGATTGTTCGCCCGACCTGTCCTGGTCCTGCTCGGCATCGTGCCGCTGGTGCTCCTGGGATACATGGGATACCGCCGCGGCGGATCCGGCTTCATGCCGGCCACCGATGAGGGCGGGTTCATCCTGGACTATCGCGCGGATCCCGGTACGTCGCTGACCGAGACCGACCGCCTGTTACGGCAGGTCGAGCAGATCCTGCGATCCACGCCGGAAGTCGATACGTACTCGCGGCGCACCGGCCTGCAGTTGGGCGGAGGCATCACCGAGTCCAACGAAGGAGACTTCTTCGTCCGCCTGGTGCCCCCGCCGCGACGTCCCATCGACGAAGTCATCGACGACGTTCGCGGGCGCGTCGAGACGCGGGTACCCGGGATTCGCGTCGAGATGGCCCAGCTCATGGAGGACCTGATCGGAGACCTCACCGCGGTGCCTCAGCCCGTCGAGGTCAAAGTCTTCTCCGAGAGCGGCGAGGTGCTCGACTCGTTGGGGCCGGTCGTGGCGTCCATGATCGATTCGATCCCCGGGGTGGTGGACGTCAAGGACGGGGTGGTCTATGCGGGAGACGCCGTGATCGTGCGGGTCGACCGGGAGCGGGCCGCGCTCGAGGGGGTGGATCCGGACGACGTGGCCCGCCGACTCGAGGGGTTCATCGGGGGGACCGTCACCACCACGATTCAACGAGGCGAACGGGTGGTGGGGGTCAGGGTGTGGATACCCAGCTCGGGCCGCCGTCGGGTCGGCGACGTCGGGAACCTCATTCTGAGCGCGCCGGACGGTCACCGCTTTCCGGCCCGCCGCGTCGTGACGGTCGAGACCGTCTCGGGTCAGCCGCAGATCGCGCGCGAGGATCTCAAGCGGATGGTGGCCGTCACAGGGCGGATCAGCGGCCGTGATCTGGGCTCCACGATCCGGGACGTCAAGGCCCGCCTGGATCGCCCCGGCGTGTTTCCCGAGGCGGTCTACTATCAGCTCGGTGGCACGTACGAGCAGCAGCGCATCGCGTTCAAGGGGCTGGTGGTGGTCTTTCTCGCCGCCGTGGTGCTCGTGTTCCTGCTGTTGCTCTTCCTCTACGAGCGGTTCCTGGTGGCGGGGGCGATGCTGGCGACCACCCTGCTGGCATTCCCCGCGGTGATGATCGGGCTGTGGCTGACCGGGACGGAGCTCAACATCTCGTCCATGATGGGCCTCACGATGATCGTTGGCATCGTCACGGAGGTGTCGATCTTCTACTTCTCCGAGCTTCAGGACCTGGCTCCGGGGCTGCAACACCCTCTGCCCCTGCTGGAGGCGGGGCGCAATCGGGCGCGACCGATCGCCATGACCACCGTCGCGGCGATCCTCGCCCTGCTTCCACTGGCGCTCGGCATCGGCCAGGGCTCGGGCATGCTGCAACCCCTGGCTATCAGCATCATCTCCGGGCTGCTGGTCCAGCTTCCACTCGTGCTCGTGGCGTTCCCGGTTCTCCTGTCGGTGCTGCTGAGGGACTCCGGCCAGGTAGCGCCCGGCGAATGATCCGGGTTGGGGTTGGGACCGCGGCCGGCACCAGCCGTGGAAGAACCAACTGCCGCCGGCCACCCACGACCGGTAACCGTGGAGCTGGTGTGCACGATCGGGTTGGCGCACACTCTGTTCTCGGCGCTCGAGGTGTCGGTCTCGATCAAAGCTAGGACAACAATCAGGCGGTGCTGTTGCGGCCCGGGTTCACCTATCGCTTGCGATGAGTCGACGGGTCCTCCGGCGTGTGTCATCCTGGTGAAAGGTAGCCGGACGCTTTTTGCTACGTCGGCCGATCCGTCCATCCTCCACAGGCGGGTTCTCCCATGATCACGCTGCGCACACGCTCGATCCGCTCCCTCGCCGTGCTCGGCTCGGTGCTCCTCTTCGCCGCCGGTGCCCGACAGGCTGTGAGCTACCACGTCGCCCGGGCCTTCACCCTCGGGGGCGACGGCAGCTGGGACTACCTCGCCCTGGACACGGTCGACCACCGCCTGTTCATCGGACGGGAGGACCGGTTCATGGTGGTCGACCCGGCCACGGGCGAGCTCATCGGCGAGATCCCGGGCATGCACCGCGCCCACGGCGTGGCGTTCGCGTACGACGCCGGCCACGGGTTCGCCACCTCCGGCGCGGACAGCACGGTGACCATGTTCGACCTGAAGACGCTGAAGGTCCTGGGAACGACCATCGCGGCGGTGGACGACGACGCGCTCCTCTACGACCCGGCGACCCGTCGCGTCTACACGTTCAACGGGGACGCCCACTCGGCGAGCGTCATCGACCCGGTCACGGGGAAGCGGATCGGCACCATCGACCTGGGCGCCAAGCCCGAGTCGGGCGTCACCACCGGGGACGGCAAGCTGTACGTCAACCTGGAGGAGGAGGGCGCGGTGGCGGAGATCGACGCGGCGGCCATGAAGGTCACGCGCACGTGGTCGCTGGCGCCCTGCGGCTCTCCCACCGGCATGGCGCTCGATGCGGCCCACCACCGCCTGTTCAGCGCCTGCAGGAGCAAGGTCATGGCAATCTCGGACCTGGACGCCGGCAGGCTCGTGACCACGGTTCCCATCGGCGCCGCCGTGGACGGTGCCGTGTTCGACCCCGCCACACAGCTCGCGTTCGCGCCCAACGGCGACGGCACGCTCACCGTGATTCACGAGGACACGCCGGACCGCTACAGCGTCGTCCAGACCGTCACGACCATGCCCGGAGCCCGGACCATGACCCTGGACTACGCCACGCATACGGTCTACACCGCCAGCGCCAAGTACCAGCCGGTCCCCCCCGGTGCCCAGGAGAACCGTAGGCGGCCTCCGGTCGTGCCCGGGTCCTTCGCGCTCCTGGTGATCCAGCCCTGACGGAGGGCGCCACCGTGTAATCCACCTGTGAGGTGGAATGTCGATCTTCCGGCCCGACGACTTACCGCAGCTACTGGAGACAGCATGATATCCCGGAACATCCTGACCGCGGCGTTCCTCGTAGTCACGGCCACCGCCTGCGGAGAGGGCGGCGGGAACGGGGAGATCCAGGCGCCCCCCGAGCTGGCGGCCCGCGCCAAGGTGAGCGGAGAGACGGCGAAGGCGACGGCGCTGGCGCGCGTGCCCGGAGGCAAGGTCCTCTCCGGCGAGCTGGAAGAGGAAGGGGGCATGCTGATCTACTCCTTCGACATCAAGGTCGAGGGGCAGCCGGGCGTCGAGGAGATCCAGGTGGACGCGCTCAACGGGGAGCTGGTGGCGGAGGAGCACGAGACGGAGGCGCAGGAGGCCGCGGAGGCCGGCTCGGAGCTCGCGGGCTCCGGGGCCGCGCTGGTCGTGG
>Ga0315556_1000242_pt1 | contig 32428 bp, 27 predicted proteins | sample SalMarSW160310MG_FD_202112 | JGI IMG/M metagenome (GOLD analysis project Ga0315556, IMG submission 202112) | Salt marsh sediment microbial communities from the Plum Island Ecosystem LTER, Massachusetts, United States - Salt Marsh Sediment SW1603-10 ...
CAGTGCTGGGAAGCAGTGGTGGTAAGAGATCCGGAAACAAAAGAGCGGTTGAAGGAAACGCTCACCCCGACGAATCCGGGTGCAAAGGCGGTCATCCAGGCGCCGGTGGTGCTTGCTCTCTGCGGGAAGCTCCGGAGTTCAGGGTATAAGAAAGGAGAGGTAACCACCAAGTTTGGAGACTGGTTCCTCTACGACCTGGGGATCGCAACGCAGTCAATCTGCCTATCTGCTTATGCACAGGGCTTAGGAACCGTGGTAATAGGCCTGCTGGACCATGACAGGGCAAAAGGGGTGCTGGGAGTACCTGAAGGGTATGAACTGGTCAGCTTGATCCCCCTGGGCTATCCGGCCAGGGAGTCATCGGCGCCCAAGCGTCGTGCGATCGGTGAGTTTACCCACGAGGGCAAGTTTTAATTTTTTTTTGACAGGATCAACAGGATTGTCGGGATTGGTTCTTGCTTGCTGCGCGTGGTTTCATTTTTCACAGGATGTATTTTGAACAGCTGAAGCCTTGGTTCATCGGATTTTTGCGTACTTTGATATTCAAAGCTTGATTAAAACACATGTAGGATATGGTCTTTTTTCTTCGTGACTGTTGGGATGGCTTCGTATTTTCGTGACTTATCTATGGGGGGAAGCCGCAGAAGTCCGCTTTGCGGAGTAAATGCGGAGTCCCGCCTATAGATCTCTATAGGCGGGACGTGGATAAGTTACTGAAAATACCAGCCCGGGAGACTCGGAATCGAAGAAAAAAAGGCATATCCTACACATGGTAAAATGAAATTTCCCCCGCTCCGCGTAAATGCATGGGACGGGGGAAACAGGGAAGTCTTTCTTAGAAATTGAATACCGTATCCAGTTCCTCATCGGGAATATCAAAGATCACGTCATGGGGCGGCAGCTTTTCCTGGCGGAAAAATTCCGGCAACCGGTCATCAGCCGCGGTAAAGCCCGCCCGGGCATTGAAATCCCGCTCTATCTGCAGGACCTTCTGGCCAAGGGCCGTCACGTCGTCCCCGGTGAGCGAGAGGCCATACTTGGCATTGAGCATGTCCACAATGGCAGTCAGGGCGTCGGGCATATCCAAGACCGGGAAGGCCACAAACAGGCACAGGCCGGCACTGTCAATGGCCGCCGTGGCGACCTGCAAACCCTTGGAAAGTTCCACCTGGCCTTCAGGTTTCAAAGGATCCAGGCTTCCTCCGACATTCATGATATTGGCTGTAACGGCATATCCCGCCGTGTGATCAGCCCCCATGGGTGACGTGGCATAGGTGACACCGACACCCTTCACCGCCCGCGGGTCATAGGCCGGCAACGCCTGGTTCTTGACCACCGGCACCCTTCTTACGCCAAAAGCCTTGCCCACCGCGCCTGCCCCTGAACCTAAGAGACGTCCCATTGGGCTTCCTTTCCCGATTTCAGCAAGGAGTTCTTCTGAACCGGCAACATCACCGAATCGCTTCACCCCTCCTTCCATGGCCACCGCAATGGCATTTCCCGTTTCAATGGTATCAAGCCCAAAATCATCGCAGGCCCGGTCCATCCTGGCGATGGCATCAAGGTCATCGATCCCGCAGTTGGGACCCCAGGCCCAGACCGTCTCATATTCTGGCCACTTGGAAAAATACTCGCCGTTCTTGTCCATATAGTCGCCGGAACAGCGGATGATGCAGCCGGACATACAACCATGGGAGGGATTCCCCTTTCGGTCAACGGTGATTTTGTTCAGGGTTTCCCCGCTTACGTTCTCTGCGTTCTTGAAGCGGCCGGAACTGAAATTGCGGGTGGGCAGAGCACCTGCCTCGTTGATAATGTTGATGAGGATATCAGTGCCGTAGTTGGTGAGCCCCTTGCTCGTGACCGGGTGGTCCTGCAATGCTTTGGCAAACCGTTTGGCTGCAGCTTTGAATGCCTCTTTGTCCACCAGCGGGGCCAGTTCGCCCTCGGCAGGATCGATCACGATGGCCTTGAGTCCCTTGGATCCCATAACCGCGCCGAGCCCCCCACGGCCGGCGTGCCGTGTGGGTCTGACTTCCCGGTCAGTGAAGGCGACGCTGGCCGCAGGAAGCTTCATTTCTCCTGCCTGGCCGATGCTCACAAAACCGGCCTTGTCTCCGAATGCTTCTTTCAGCTTCTCCACCGCGTCATAGTTGCCCAGTCCCCTGAGATCATCCGCAGCTGAAATTTCCTGTTTGTCCTTGCCCACGTACAACTTATAAAGTTTCCCCTCCTCAGCCATGCCTTCGATAATGATGGCGGCAATGCCCAGCCTCGAAAGATATCCTCCGGCCTGGCCGCCCGAGTTGGCCTCCTTGATACCGCCGGTAAGGGGGCTCTTGGCACCAACGGAAATACGCCCTGAATTGGCACAATTTGTCCCGCCCAGGAGACCCGGGGCAAAAATGAGCTTGTTGTTCGGGCCGATAGGAGAGCAGGTGGGGTCCACCTCGTTTGCCACGATGGCCGAAGTGAGTCCTCTTCCACCAAGTCCCTGATAGGTCTCGGAAATATCCTCGGTCTTGATTGAAAGATCAGACATATTGACACGAATAATTTTGAACATAGCTGTCTCCTTTCCTTGAAAGCAGTTAATAATTTAGTGCATCCTTTCAAACTGATAGGCGGTATGTTTTCGGTAATGAGGTGTTGACCTTTAGGCTTCAGCCTTTGGTCTTATACCTTATGCCCTCTGCCTGCACTAATGATGACACAAAAATAATAGTCTTTCAAGGCGTTTTTTAATAAATAATCAACACGTTATGTCAATTTTGATAGAAGCCGCTTCTTGAAGAAGCTGTTGACACTCACTGGATGGTCAGGGATAATGGAATGAATTGCGTATGGAGGGGATATGTCCATCAAGATCTTCCTTAGTTCATCGCTGCGGAAATATGTGGAGAGCTACGATCCCCTCACCGGGGTTGAAAGAACCATTGAACACCCTATTTCCGTGAAAAATTTTTGCAACGACCTGAAAATACCGGTTGAAGCAGTAAAGATAGTCATGATCAATGGGAAACGGGTTGGGATGGATCATCACGTGAAGGAAGGCGACCGGGTTGCCCTTTTTCCCCCGGTCGGCGGAGGATAGCATGAAGAGTGGCGTGAAGGGAAAAGTCGTTGAAATGCGCGTGTTCGGGAGTCTGCGACGGCACCTGGAGGAACAGGGACTTCCCGCAACCATGGAAATGCCCATGGAAGAGGATGAAAGCCGGGCCTTTGACTTTGCCCTGAAAGTGGGTCTCCCTCCCGAAGAAGTGGAGGCGGTTTTCTGTAACGGGCACGTGCAGAATATCTATGATCCGGTGCATCCGGGGGACCGCCTCGCCTTTCTGCCTTATGGCACTCCTGGTCCCTATAGGGCATTTCTTGGCATATGGAAGGAAGGACGGAAGGCAGACGAAAAAAGAAAAAAAGAGGAGGAATGACCCGTTGGCAAGGAATGACAAAAATATCACTTTGCTTGAAAAAACGGTTCAGACATCAGCCCGTGTGATCGAGGATCCCGCAGGGCGCCAGGTAAAAGTCCTGCAAGAGGATGATGTTGAGAAATTGTGCTCCAGTCATGGGCAGACCTACGCGAACGTCTATGTTACCGCGCTCAGGCAGGGGGTGCTGCCGTACCGGTATCTTCGAAATCAAGATTCTCTTACCCCCGCCATGCAATTGAAGCTTGCGGAGTCCCGGGTCGGCGTCATAGGGGCGGGCGGACTGGGAGGGCATGTCATCCTTCTCCTGGCAAGGTTGGGGATCGGCAGCCTCGTGGTAGTGGATGGAGATGTCTTTGATGAGACCAATCAGAATCGCCAGGCCCTGTCAAACATGAAAAACAAGGGAGAGAGCAAGGCCCTGGAAGCGCGTTCTGCAGTGGCTTCAGTAAATCCGGGCGTGGAAGTTATTGCGCATCCCCTGCGCCTGGATGGAGTGAATGGGAAAGAAATCCTCGTGGGATGCCGAGTGGTGGTGGACGCCCTTGACAACGTGGCTGATCGATTCATCCTTGAAAAAATCGCAAGAGATCTGAGAATTCCGTTGGTCCACGGGGCCGTTGCAGGCTTTGAGGGGCAGGTTATGTCAATTTTGCCGGGCGATGCGGGTCTCGAACTCTTGTATGGCAAAGACAGGACAGCATGGGAGCCAGGAAAACGTCCGGAGGCAGTGTTTGGTGTCCCTGCAGTCGCCCCTTCCCTCATAGCAACCCTCCAGGTCATGGAGTGCCTTAAGATTCTTCTGGACAGGGGGAGGCTCCTCAGAAACAGGATGTTTCGGGTCGATCTCGAGACTGCAGAATTCCACGAGATCGTGTTCAAAGAGTGAGAAATATGGGTTCGCATGCTTGCCGAACTACTGGTGTTGCGGTTTTTCCCGTGAAAGATCAATGGTTTTGAATTTTTCCGGTTTTGCCACTTGAAAGACGCCGGAGGGGAGGTGAGGGTTGAAGAGGGCATGCTTGACTTTCAGGATCAAGGATCTCTCGTGTACAGTATCGTTCAAAACCACTTTCTGGGCGAAATCGACTGCGCCATCTTTTTTAAGTGCTTCATAATATTGGGTTATCCCGATTGCAGGAAAAGAGCATGACTGCGGTCTGAGGGGAGAGGGATAAAACTCAAGACGCTGGAGCAGGTTATTTTTTTTGTCAAGGAGGCTGATGATCCCTTTCCCCGGGGAGACAGCCTTCTTATACTCCGGTACCGGGGGGTACCCTCTGACAAAGGCCCACATGGCTGATGGGTCCAGCGGAACCGGGAAGGAACGTTGGGGTATGCCCTTCTTCACCGATCCCAGAAAGATCCGTTTTTCAGGAAAAAAGACCAGGGTAAAGCGGTCATTATCTACAAGGAGATTAGCAATGGGTGGGCCCCACGGGTGGGTTATTTCCACTTTGACCTGGAAAGGGCTCTTTTTCCCCACTATTGTTATATTTGCTTCCTGTTCTTTTGCCCCCTGTTTGAAAGTCAATGTCCCCGTGCAGAAAAGGGTATTTACGAGATTTTGCTGGGCAGTTACCTGGTCCAGAATAGCGTGTATTTGATCTTCGCTGTAGGGAGGGGCCGGGGGGCCGAGGAGTGCAGGGGGAATACAGGCCGGCGACAGAAAGACCGCTGAAAGGCAGCAAAAGAACAGCAGGAAGCGGCCGCCTCCCGGCATCAGGTTCATTTGAGCCGCTCCATGGTTTTGATCAGATCCCTGATTTTTTCTTTTATTTGCTTCTCATGGGGATGATGTAAAGAAAGGGCTTTTTTGAACTGCGCCAGTCCGGCAGCGTACATTTCCTTTTTTACGTAAATATCTCCCAGGTGTTCATTTATGGTGGGGTCATCTGGAGTCAACTCTGCAGCCTTTTTCAATAAGTCAAGCGCCTTGTCAAGCTCTCCTTTCTGATAATAAACCCAACCGAGGCTGTCAATGATATAGCCGCTGTTCGGCTTGATCTTGAGTGCCTTCTGAAGCATGGCCAGGGCTTCGTCGAGATTGATCCCCGATTCAGCATAGGTATACCCGATGTAATTGAGTGCCTCCGCGTGATTTGGGTCTATTTTCAGTATTTCTTTCATCTCCTGAATACAGGTGTCCTTGTCTCCTTTCTTGTCATACAATACGCCCAACCGGAAAAGAAGATCGACATTCTTGGGGGCGTGGCGAAGCCCTTCTTTGACAATGGGAATAGCTTCATCGTACCTTTCTTGGGTTTCATAGATCGACGCCAGCATGAGCGATGCTTCAGCCTTTTCCGGTATTGCAACGATAATTTTCTTCAGGATTTTGATGGCCTCATCATACTTTTCCTGGTTTTGTAGCAGGTAAGCCATGTGCAATCTGGCATTGGTGTAATAGTCCGAGCTGGGTTTGATCATCCCGAAGTGTTCCAATGCCTTGTCAGAATTTCTCTTTTTTTCATACGCGGAGGCAAGGTAATACCGCGATTTGTAGTCATTTGGCCAGGCCTTGACAATGAGTTTGAGTTCCTCGATAGATTCGTCCAGCTTTCCCTCCCGGAGATAAATGAGCCCAAGGGCCTGTCTCCCGGGTTCACCCGGTTTTGAATGGCTCTTGATCTCCTGGGTCTCTTTCTCGGCCTCCTTTTTGAGCCCCATTTTCAGATACAGGTTCACGAGCCTTTCTCTGGTTATCAAATTGTCGGGATAGAAAGAGATCAGTTTCTTGTAGATTTCCACTGCTTTCTGGGGCCGGTTTGTCATTTGATAGAGGGTCCCCAGGTCAAAGAGCGCGGGTTCTAGGCTCTCGTTTCGGTCAAGGGCATCCCGGTAGGCCTTTTCGGCATTTTCATATTCCTTTAATTCCAGATAAATTCGGCCGCGGTAATAATAGGCGATCACCAAGTTGGGGTTTTGCTGGAGAAGTCTGTCAAGCTGGGGCAAGGCTTCGTTGAAGCGCTGCTTCCTGATCAGGATAGTGCTCAGGATGAGCCTCGCTCTCTGGTCTTGGGTTTTTACTTTCAGTATCTCCTGGTACTCTTTGAGGGCGAGGTCATCTTGTCCGGTCAGGGTGTAGAGATCCGCGAGCAGGATACGATGGCGAACGTCCTCTTTATCCAATGCAACACACTTCTTCGCAAACAGGGCGGCTTCCTGATAGTGCTTCAATTTCTTAAGTACCAAGGCCATCGTGCGATTCAGATGGATGCTGTCGGGGTCCCTTTCAATTGCCTTTGTGAGGTACTTCCTGGCCTTTTCATATTGGCGATCTGAAAGGGCCAGCATAGCCATGGTAAAATCCGTGTAGGCTTTCGAGAGCTCGTCTTTTTCTTTTTTTGGTGCAGGCACAGCCTGGGTTTGTTTCTGTTTCACCGCAGGGCTTGTCATGGGTTTTGGAAAAAAGCCGGCACACGATGAGAAGATGAACGCCGAGAAAAGAAAAATGAAAAGGTTCTTCAGTGCTGTAAATATAATTTGTTTTTTCTGATTCATGGTGTTTTCGCTTTATGCCTCATTCAGGTTGTCAGGTTCACAGTTTAACGTTCACGATTAATTTTTTTCAGATCTTCTTAAAGGCTTAACCTTGAACCATGAATCCCTGAACGCTGAACCTTAGCAGTTTTCTTATTTCATAAAATCGGAATAAAGTTCTTCAAAATCGGGAATCTGTTCCTTGAGAAATTTCTTGATATTTTTGATCATTTTTTCCTGGATCTGCCGCACCCTTTCACGCGAGATATGATACTTATCTCCCAGTTCCTGCAGGGTCACGGGCTTTTCCGCAAGGATTCGGGTGTCGAATATCTCCGCCTCTTTCCCGGAGAGAGCCTGACGGTATTCCCCGAGTTTTTCCAACAGGAGCGTTTTTGTCTGGGCGTCTGAGAGCTGTTCCTCGGCATCGCTTTTGTGGTCCGGCAGAAGGGAACCGAATACCTCCCGGGAATCATCACCCACAGGAGCGGTCAACGAAAGTTCCCATCCTCCCAGTCGCTGGCTCATTTCCACGACTTCTTCTTCTTTCACGTCAAGACGTTCTGCAAGCAGACGAGGTTCTGGTCTAAATCCTTCAGCAATGAGCTTGTCACGTTCTTTGGCAAGATTGAAAAAAAGCTTTCGCTGGCTTTGGGTGGTCCCTATTTTCACCAGTTTCCAATTATCCATGATGAATTTGAGCATGTACGCCTTGATCCAGAATGACGCATAATAGGAAAATTTTATGCCGCGATAGGGATCAAATTTTCGGACCGCCTGGAGCAAGCCCAAGTTTCCCTCCTGGATGAGATCCAGGAGATTCTTTGTCCAGTACCGATGAAAATCCATGGCGATCTTGATCACAAGCCGCAGGTTGGAAGTCACGAGTTTATAGGCGGCCTTTTCGTCATTCTGTTCTCTCACAAGGGTCGTGAGCTCCAGTTCCTCTTCCCGGGTGAGGAGATTGAACCTCTTTACTTCCAGGAGATACATCTGGAGAGGATCGTAAGGGATGAGGGCCTTTTCCACGGGGGGTAGCACGGGCACGAGGCCTGAGGACACCGGTCCGGAAGCAGGCTTTCCCGCCACCTGTTGATCCTCTTTCTGTTTTAAGGGTTTTTTGCTTCTAGGCATAATGATTCTTTAATTTCATTTAAAAACACGGCATACGGCACCGCGCCAAGATACTGCCCTCTCTGGGGGGAAACCAAAACCTGCCCCCCGGTTCCGGGTCAAGTGAGAATAATTTTCATGTATCGCTTTTTCCCTGCCCGCAGGAGCAATTCACCATTCTGCAGATCCCGGGAATCTATGACTTGGTCAAAGGTCTCGATCCTCCTATCATTCAGGTAACCCCCGCCTTGACCGATGAGCCTCCTGGCCTCACTGCGAGTTGCGCAGAGGTCGACCTTTTCAAAGAGTATATATGCAGGGATTCCACTTTTCAGGGAATCCCTGTCCAGCACAGAGGCCGGAATAGATTCGACAGACACTGTACTGCCCTTTCCGAAGAGTTCTTGTGCCGCCCGGCGTGCTTTGTCAGCAGCTTTTTCTCCATGGCAGATCCTGGTGGCCTCGTATGCGAGGATTTCCTTTGCCTTCCGTAAGTCCGCTCCCTGGAGTTTTCCCAGCCTGTGTACGTCATCCATGGGCAGAAAGGTAAACAGTGCCAGAAAACGCTCAACATCCTCGTCGCCCTGGTTAATCCAGTATTGATAATAATCATAAGGAGAAGTCAAGTCAGGATCGAGCCAAATGGCACCTTTATGGGTCTTTCCCATCTTCGTCCCGGAGGAGGTGGTGAGAAGGGGGAAGGTGAGCGCATGCGCCACTTCTCCTTCGAGGCGCCGTATAAGATCCGCCCCTGCCAGGATATTGCCCCACTGGTCATTTCCCCCCATCTGTAATCTGCAGTCAAATTTTTTGAAGAGGTGCCAGTAATCATATGCCTGGAGAAGCATGTAATTGAATTCAATGAAGTTGAGCCCTGTTTCCAATCGGACCTTGTAACTTTCGGCCGCGAGCATACGGTTGACACTGAAATGCCGGCCTATATCACGAAGGAATTCAATATAGTTGAGCCTGGTCAGCCAATCAGCATTGTTGATCATGATCGCGCCATCATCAGCAAAAGAGATGAACCGGGAGAGTTGTTTCTTTAAGGCTTCCGCGTTCTGGTCAATCTTTTCCCTGGTCAAAATCGGGCGTGTTTCGGTCTTCCCACTGGGATCTCCCACGAGGCCGGTTCCTCCTCCAACCAACGCAATGGGTCGATGTCCCTCTTTCTGCATGTGCACGAGAGCCATAATCGGAAGGAGGCTCCCTACGTGGAGACTTTTCGCAGTGGGGTCGAAACCGATGTAACAGGTTGAGGGTGTTTCAAGGAGCCCCCGCAAGAAGTGCGGGTCAGTGGTTTGTTCTATGAATCCTCTCTCCTCGAAGATATCGAACACATTTTTCATGCTATTCACGCCCATTCCTTTCACCTTTTTGGGGAAGTTTCAGGTGGATGACCTTCCCGTGTCCACCCAAATTGTCCATTTTTCTCCCATTAAATTCAAGGGCTATTCCTCCTGCATTCCCAATAAAAAGTTCAAATCCCTCCTGGGCCTTCCATTCAGGACGACTCCCCGGCTGGAAGATATATTCTTTCGGTTCTCCCCGGTCCAAAATAATCTTTACCCATGTTGTTTCTCTTACCTCTGCTTTGAGAAGGAAGGTTTTTGCCGGCGGAGCGGGTTTCATTTCCACCGGATTCGGGGTTTCTGTGATGGATTTGGCTGTATCCTGCTGGAGAGGCTCAACCGTTTTTGCAGCTGGAACCGGTATTTCCTCCTGCACCGCTTCAGGAGTTGATTGTTTTTCCAGGATATCGGTCTTCGCTTCTTGTTCGGGTTCTTTCTGGGCTGTCTCAGGTGTGGTTTCAGGCTTTGCGGATTGTTCACGCCCGACGGTATCTCCTTTGGTATGATCATTCTTTTCAGGAGTCGGCGTGAGGGCAGGGGTCCGTGGTTCCACCACAGGCAATTGTTTCCTGGTTTCCCGCTTGGAGACATAGTGCAAAGCGAAAAAAACAGCCACCGCGAGCAGGGCAAGGAAGACAAAAAGAGCCGGAGTTCTCCTGCGGGAAGCCGCCAGAGAGGACAGGGGATGGGGTCCGGAATCCACTGTCGGATTTTTTTCATCATATATGGTGAGGACAACTCCCACATCCAGTTCAAGAGCGCCGGCATAAGAGCGAAGGAAACCCTTTATAAAGACGGGAGCAGAGAACGTATGCCACTCCTCTTTTTCGAGGGACTCCAGGATGTGGGGCTGCAGCTTGGTCATCTCTGAAAGCTGGGCATAGTCAAGCCCCTGGCGTTCACGTGCCTCCTTGAGGATTTTCCCCAGGCTTTTTTCAGGATTTTCCCCTGTGTTCTGTGGGGGGACTTCTCTTGATTGTGCCATACCTTTTTCCGGTCTTTTCTGCTTCGCCGTTTTCTAAAAGAGGACCTTGATATAGGACTTCTCGCGCAGACTCTTAATCCAGGAGGCAAATCTCCTGTTCACCTCTTCTCGATAAAGGGTGTCATAGATCTGTTCCTTTACCTCAGTGAGTGGCCTCAACCCGGCCTCTCGTTTTTCAACGACCTTCAGGATCTGAACGCCTGCCTCTCTGATGATGGGTCCACTGACACCTCCGGCGGGTAAGGCATTAGCAGTCTTTGCCAGCACCTCGTCCAACTGTGATGTCTTGAAAATTCCCAAGTCGCCCCCTTCCTGTGCACCGGGACCCTGGGAGTATTGCCTGGCGAGTTCCGCAAAATCGGCACCTTGTTTCAGCTTGGAGATGATTTCCCTGGCCTTTTGCAGTGTTTTTTTATCCTCTCCCGATTGTTGATCACCCTGTTTCTTGAGAAAAATAGCCGCAAGATGGACTTCGCCGGGGCTGGTGAATTCCTTGATGTGTTTTTCATAGTACTCTTTGATCTTCTCTTCACGAATGATGATCTTGGATTTGACTTCGTCATTGATGAGTCGTACTCGCTGGAGTTCTCTTTTGATCTTTTCCCGGTACCGTTCGTAAGTGAGCCCGCGGCTCTTCAGACTTGCCAGGAGTTCTTTCTGGCTTATGGCATTTTGTCTTTTCAATCGTTCGATTGCTTTGTCCACTTCTTCTGGGGGCACTTGAATATCGAGTTGCTTGGCTTTCGACGCTGCAAGCCTTTCATCGATGAGCATATCCAGAATCTTCCAACGTGCCAGGAAATATTGTTTCTCGTCTTTATTCTTCAAAGCTGCCGGGTCAACACCCGATATTTCTTTCAGCTTGGCGTTGAGCTCATAGAGGGTAATAATATCATTGTTGACGATGGCAACGACCCTGTCACAGGTTTCCCTCGCCGGTACAGTTGCAGGCTTGAAGAGGAAAAGGATTGAGGCAAGGGTAACGATTGTGAAAATTCTTGAAACGGTCATATGTTATTGCTCCAGCATTTGAAAAATTCTTGGGTTCACCTTTACCTTGACATGTTTTTTCTGTTTGATCAACCATTCTGCAAGAAAAGCGAGCCGTCTGGCGCGAGAAAGCTCCTGTTCAATTTGTCTTGTTACCTCCAGTAGAGGTCTTACGCCGGCAGGCCGTGATTCAAGGACCTGAAAGATATGGTATCCGTAAGGGGAGTGTATGATTGCCGAGATTTGCCCGGGTTTCAGAGAAAAGAGTGCCCTGTCCATGGTCTTTTCAAGCTCTCCTTTGGCCATCCATCCGACCAATCCGCCGTTTCTTGCCTCGGGAGCAATAGAGCTTTGGCGGGCCAAGGCTTCAAAATCCTCGCCTTGGCGCAACCGCTTCTGGAGATTTTTTGCAGTCCGCAAATCACTGGTTACGATTTGCCTGAATCTGACCTGTCTTTTGCTCGTGAAGGTATCGGCATGGGTCTTATAATAATGCAAAATAGCTGCATGATCGGGGAGCGGCATTTTCGCCGTCACCTGGTCGATAATTTTCTTTTCAAGGAGTCTTTTGCGCAGTTGCTCCTTCCATTGTTCAAAGTCAATATAGTCGCGCAACAGGGCTTCCTTAAATCCTTCTTCGGTAAAGTCATTGCGGATGCGGTTTACTGCCCTAGCAAGGGCCGCGTCTGAAATGGAGATGTGGTGCTCCTTCCCATATTCCAGGATAAGGTAACGATTAACAAGCTGGTTCAACAGTTCTTTCTTGAGAGATTCCTGGTCCTTTGCGGATTCGGGAAGATCGGATAGGAGATCGTGAAAGTCCCTTTTTGCTTCGTCCAGAAGGATAGGAGTGGTGCCGATTGTGATGACCGTTTTCGATTCCCTGTCACCTGCCCTGTCACACCCTTGAAGGAAAAGAAGAGGAAGAAGCACGGCGAATGCTATCAAACATCCCTGAAACCGGAGAGGGAGGGGATGCACTGAGAGATGCCTTTTCAATGGAGACGAAAATGACCGGACTATCCGGCGAAGAAACACCATTCTTTTTCTCGATATTCTTATGATTTTTATCAGACAAAATAATAAATTATAAAAAGTAACAGGTGAGGGGCAAAATGCAAGCATAATTTTTTTTATCTCCGAGCACTGCCCGAGACAGGGAGACGCTCTATGACGGATGCTATCTTGGAAAGATCGCCCGGAAGACGCAGCCTTCCCATCATCATCTTCACGGTGTGGTCATTGAGAAACTGGAGTTTGCCGGGCCGGTTTTCCACAAGTCGCACCCAAGCTTCCGTTTCCATCGGAGTAGTTGGAGCAAAAGTGAGGGTCATTGCGTGAGGACCGGCGTCAAGTCTTGAAATACCAACCCTCTTCAAAAGAATTCGCAATGACATGAGGGAGAGCAGATTCTTGACCTCTTGCGGGGGCTGTCCAAACCGATCCTTGATTTCCTCTTCCATTTCGGCAAGCTGTGACGGATCGGTGAGAGTGGAAAGCCTGCGGTACAAATTAAGCCGCACGTCGGTATCCACCACATAATCGCTGGGCAGGAATGCGGACACGTCCACGTTGATTTCAGGGTCGATGTCCTCCTGCAACTGCTCACCTTTCAGCTCAGCGATCGCCCGTTCAATAAGTTTCACATAGAGTTCATATCCAAGAGCGGAGATGTGTCCGGCCTGGGCATATCCAAGGATATTTCCTCCGCCTCTGATCTTGAGATCATGCATGGCCAGATGAATCCCTGCCCCAAGTTGGCTGAAATCCATGAGCGCCTTGAGCCTTTTTTCAGCATCCCGGCTGAGGTGGGAGCCCTCGGAAAGCAGGAGGTGCGCGTAGGCCTTCTCTTTTCCGCGACCCACCCTGCCTCGCAATTGATAGATCTGGGCCAGACCAAGACGGTCCACCTCGTTGATGATAATGGTATTGGCTGAAGGAATGTCAAGACCGGATTCAATAATGGTGGAACAAATCATGACATCGATCTCTTTGCGCAGAAAAGAGAGCATGGTTTCTTCAAGTTCTTTTTCTTTCATCTGACCGTGTGCAACGGCGATCCGCGCATGCGGAACGATCTCCCGGAGCGCACCAGCAGTGCGGTCAATTGTTTGTACCCGGTTGTGGACAAAAAAGACCTGCCCCTCCCGTTCCAGTTCCCGTTGGACTGCCCGGGCAATGGTTGCCTCGTCATAGGGCGTGAGGTACGTCTGGATGGCAAGCCTCTCCTCCGGAGGTGTCTCGATGATGCTGAGATCCCGGACACCCATCAAAGACATCTGCAAGGTCCTGGGAATTGGAGTGGCGGTTATAGCCAGCACATCCACCATGGCTCTCAATTTTTTGAGGGCCTCTTTCTGTTTTACGCCAAACCGCTGTTCTTCATCAATGACCAGTAGACCGAGGTCCTGGAACCGCACGTCTTTCTGGAGCAAACGGTGTGTGCCTATGATGATGTCAACCTTCCCTGATCTGAGCTTTCCCAGGATTTCTGTTTGCTCTTTTCTTGACTTAAATCGACTGACGACCTCTACCCGGGCTCCATACAACTCCGTTCTTTTCCTGAAGGTTTCAAAATGTTGTTCAGCAAGAACGGTTGTAGGGACCAAGACCCCAACTTGTTTGCCGTCTGAAACGGCCTTGAATGCAGCCCGGATGGCTATTTCCGTCTTTCCGAAGCCCACATCACCACAGACCAGGCGGTCCATGGGTTGATCAGAAATCATATCGTCGATCACTTCTTCGATGGCGCGGCTCTGGTCAGGTGTTTCCTCGTGTTCAAACGCGGCCTCGAATTCCCTGTAAAGGGGGTCAGGGGGAGAGAATGAGAACCCCTTTCGATATTCCCTGAGTGCATATATTTCTATGAGCTGTTTTGCGATGTGTCTGACGGATTTTTTTGCCTTCTGTTTGGCCAGATTCCAGGCATTTGCGCCGAGTCGATCCAATTTCACAATGCCGTCACCGGAGCCGATGTATTTCTGGAGCACGCTTACACGGTCGGCCGGTATATAGAGCCTGTCATGGTTTGCGTATTCCACCCGAACAAAATCGTTGGTTTTTCTTGCGACCTCCATTTTGCAGAGGCCTCCATATCGGCCAATCCCGTGTTCTTCGTGAACCACAAGGTCCCCATCCTTGAGTTGGCTGAAGCCGGACCAGCCTAAACTCTTTCCCGCGGGAGGACGTTTTGCCTTTGCGCGGGAGCGTTTGGATCCGAATATTTCATCTTCCGTAATCACATAGAGAGCGATCTCCGGCCAGGTAAACCCCCGAGAAAGCCTGCCAATGCAGATAGAGAGCCCTGGTGCAGAGGGAACATCTTCCCAGTTCGAGACAAGGGCTGTGAGGTGAAGAGTGTAATTTTCAAGGATTTCCCGCAGACGCTGCGCCTGTTGCGGGGTACGGCAGGTGAGTACCACACGCCCCCCATGATCCACCCATCGAGAGATCTTTTCAGCGAGAGGCGCGAGAGAAATCCTCCCCTTTCCTTCAAGACGGAGGTGAAAGGGTGCGTCATGACTGAAGGTCCCCGGTATCTGGATTTTTCCAGTGGTCCTGTCCTGTATTCCAAGATCCAGTTCACAAAACAGGACCCGCTGGCGGGCTTCGAAGTGATCAATGATTTTTTGCTCGGGTATGAGGAGATTTTCTGTGTCTGGAAAGGGTTCTCCCCTGTCAGCGGAGTGGTTCCTGTTTAGTTCAACCTCTTTTTCGAACCAGGTAGTAATCTTCTGGATCGTTCGATTCCATCGATGATAGTCAACGGAAATGAAAATCCCGTTTCGAGGAACATAGTGGAACAAGGTTTCAAGATAGGGGTAAAAATGGTTCAGCCAGGCTTCCTGACCGGGGAATGACATTCCCTCCCCCATCCCCTTGGGCAGTCGTCCCATGGATCTTGCCCTCTGAACGCCTGCTTCACCCATAATGATTTCGTTTGCGGGCAGGATCACCAGTTCATTGAGGGACTCTTTGGACCTCTGGCTCAATGGGTCAAAATGACGAATGGACTCAAGCTGGTCGCCCCAGAATTCCATTCGGACTGGTAATGGGTGCAACGGAGGAAACAGGTCAATGACGTTTCCTCTCACAGAATAATCTGCCTTTTCTTCCACGAGGGATGTCCGCTGGTATCCCGCAGCCTCCAGTTTTCGGATGATGGCGTCTCTATCAGCCTCTTCCCCCACTTCCAGGTATTCAATGGCCTTGATAAAAGCATCCTTGGGGAGGATTCCATGGAGAGCCGCCTCGAGGGAGGTTACCACGATGGCATTCTCTTCGTTGGACAAGGCATAGAGAGCTTCGATCCGTTGAGAAACCACTTCTCGATGGGGGCTGAGCCCTGTAAGGGGTGAGAGATCATAGGCGGGAAAACTTCGGATCCGGGTATCAGGGCCGTTTCGTTTCTGGGTTCCGGACGCAAGGAAAAAAGCCAGGGCCCGTAAGCATTTTTCCGCATCCTTTGCTTCGGGAAAGAGGACCACACAAGGTCTTTGAAGGTCCGTAAGGAATTGAGCGAAATAGTACGGAATCGCAGAACCAGGAAGGCCTGAGACCTCAACGGCAGGGATTCCTGTCTCGATGCATTGCAACAACCTGGAAAGATCTTCGTTTGGATAAGGTACCATGTTACAGTATCATGTTATCAGATTCTTGGGGAATCTTGACACGAAAAAATCCTGTCTGGAAACGAGAGAGTGGCGGGGGTTGGGGGATCTCAGCAACGTTTAAATACCCTGCCCGGCAAAGGATCGTACATGCGGACAGGGGGAACCCTCTTGCAGGCGAAAGACCTATCCATAGAGGTAGGTGTCGTAGGTGGTCTTTTGCCCGAGCAGTGAGTCTATTTTATCTTGTATTTCAGCCCGTTGTGGACTTGAAATCCACTTGTCCCAATCCTCGGTTGACTGCCAGGTGCTGATAACCAGATATTTCTCGGGGTTCTGCATATTTCTCAATGTCTCGCCCGAAATATATCCTGGTTGTGCCGTGGCGAGTGCCCGAAGCTGGATCAACAGTGGAAGGAGATTCGCCTCTTTGTCTTTAGAAACTTTTCTCTTGATAATGATTTTAACAGCCATTTCCTTCCCCCTTTCCCTAACGTTTAATCAAAGTGGCCTTGCTCCTGAGTCCCAATGAAGCACGCTCCCGCTTTTCTGTCTCAGGCCCAAAACCGCACATCCCATATGTTTGCCCACGTTTTAAGATAATATATCATAGAGAACAAAAACTTGAAATCAATTTTTTTGGTTCTTCCGCTTCTTGCATACCTTGAAGCTGGAGAATTTAGACAGCTGTATGAAATGGTATACCATAAATCGTCAATATGCTGACACTGACTATGGTGATGAAACGGGTAGCAGCTTTTTCCAAAAGATGCTGGAGGATAAAACCGGGCCATTTTTCGTGCGGCGGAAAATACTGGGGCGGGCTGTCGCGCAGACCAGTCAACGGAAATCAAGATGGGACCCTGTTTTTGAATACGCGGGGATGCCGGACGCTTCCCTGCGCCCGAAAATTTTTGATTCATGGGGCACAATGGCACGCCGATTGCAGAGATTAACAGTAAACCATGATCAGATCAAAGGAGGAAGGTGAATCATGAGTCCGAGCAGTCTTTCAGCCTTGAAGGCAGAACGAAGGAGTGAACCGCGCTTCCCGGCAGCACATTATTACAGCGTGGAATTCTCCATTAACGGTCTCGACTTGTCGTACCAGTTTAAGATCTGGAATATGGCATCCCAGTCCATGTGTGTACTGGTACGGGAGGACTCTGAGCTTTTACCTCGGATCAAGGTGGGTGACGTCCTGGATATGCGTTACTATACGGGATCAACAACAAGCCCTTCCGAGGATCTCAAGACCGAAATAAGGCATATCACGAAAGACGAAGACGGGAGATTCAAGGGGCACTGTCTCGTTGGGTTGAGTATCCTGCATGAGGAAAGCCAGCGGGTGACCCATTAAACACTCGTCCGTTTTTCCCTTTGCAACACCTGAAGCCCATGCTATCCTTCCTTCGTTATGAAGAAATCGAACAACCTCGCGGTTTTTGGCTTTCTGTTTCCTTTCGCTGCGGCGGCAATCGCCGGGAGCCTTATCCTGGCAGTGAAAAGGGATTTTACATCGACAAAATTTCTCATCCCCTACTTCAGCATTGTCCCATTGGTGCTGCTTAGCGGCCTTGTCTGTTCCATTAGATCCATTCCCCTTATCCCGGATTTGGACGATAAAGACTATGCGTATTCCGGGTTGACCCTGAATATTCTCTTCTTGATGATTTATTCCACCTCCGCCATCTATTTTTTCTTATCCTGATGTGTGCACCATCTGGCTCAATGAAAACCGGAGATTTCCTTCCATAACTTTTCTTGTCTGTTGTGTCATTTTTCCCCTTCTTTTTTCTTGACATCCCGCAATTTTTTCCGTACAAGTGTCACAAAGTGGAATAAAGTGTCATTTAGTGGTAAAGAAAGGTGTTTTATGTTCAGGGGACGCTCCAGGCATACACTCGACAGCAAGGGGAGGTTAGCCATTCCGACGCGGTTCAGGGAGGCACTGGAAATCGCAGGGGAAACCACCCTGGTCGTGACAAATCATGACAGCTGTCTCTGGGCGTACACCCGCAGTGATTGGAAGGTAATCGAAGAAAAGGCGGCAAATCTCCCCCAGTTTGATGAGGCGGTTAATGCCTACCTGCGATATTTCATATCCGGTGCTGTGGAATGCCAGCTGAAGCAGAACAGGATCACTATACCACCGGATCTTCGCGAGTTCGCCGGTCTCAACAAGGAGGTTGTCCTGGTGGGAGAACTCAAGCGGTTTGAGATCTGGGATAGGAATGAATGGGAAAAGGCTTTCAGAGAGGCGAAGGAACATTTTCCAAAGGCCAGCCAGGCCCTCAAGGAAATGGGAATATGAAATGTGCGTCGAGGGTCTGGGGTCGTGAGTCGAGGGTCAAAATCCTGAACCACGGCTCATGACTCACGACTCAGGACGCATGATGACGGGATATCCCCACGAACCGGTTCTTCTCCACGAGGTGGTAAGGATGCTTTCCATCGTTTCCGGCGGAACCTATATTGACTGCACGGTTGGAAGCGGGGGACACAGCGAGTCAATTGCGAGGAGGCTGGAAGCTGGAGGAAGGCTGGTGTGTTTAGACAGGGACCCTGACGCCGTACACATTTCAAAAAAGAGGCTGGCATTCTTAGGACATCGCCTTGTTATCGGCCAGGCAAGCTTCGCGAATATGGCAGATTTTCTTCAGGAGAGGGGCATCAAGATGGTAGACGGCGTCTTGCTGGATCTCGGGATGTCTTCATACCAACTGGAAAAATCAGGGAGAGGATTCAGCTTCCGTCGGGAAGAACCACTTGATATGAGGATGGACCCGGATCTCCCAAAAACCGCTTACGACCTGGTGAATAACGCTTCCAGGCAGGAACTTGAATCCATCCTGAGGGAGTATGGAGAAGAAAAGCGGGCCAGGATTATTGCGAAAAGAATCGTCAGGGTTCGTGAAGGGAATCCCATCAAGACTTCCCTTGAATTGGCTGAACTGGTCAAGGCAGTTTCTCCTGTTCGCCACGGGACGAAGGCCAGGCACCCAGCGACAAGAACGTTTCAGGCCTTTCGGATTGCGGTGAACCATGAACTGGAACAACTGGTCTCGTTCCTGGAGAGACTCCCGGCGGTAGTGCGGGAAGGGGGCAGAGTCGTCATTATCTCGTATCATTCCCTGGAGGACAGGATTGTGAAACAGCGGATGGAAAAATGGGAACATCCCTGCACCTGTCCTCCTGATTTTCCTCAATGCGTGTGCGGAAATAGGCCCCTTTTTATGCGGGTGGGAAAACGACCCGTCAGGCCTGATTCCCGGGAGGTGGCAAAAAATCCGAGAGCAAGAAGTGCCGTAATGCGGGTGGCAGAAAGGGTTTTGCAATGACACGACCGGAACGAGTGACAAAGATGGTAGGAGCTCGAAATTCCAGGACCGGAGTGCGGGTGAAAAATTCCAAGACAAGAAAGAAGCGGCCCTTCCTGTCAGCCAGGCAGGTCTTTTTGATCATTGCATTGCTTTTCGTGTTTATGGGGAGCGGTATCACCTATGTTTGGTCGACATTTGCAAAAACGCAAATCGGCTATGACTTGAGCCGGTTGAAAAAGGAAGAGATGAAATTGAGAGAAACCCATCGCAGGCTTGAGCTGGAGTTGGCGTATTTGAAGTCACCAGAGAACCTTACACGGCAGGCAGTAAAGAAGTTTGGCCTCAAGCCGCCTGCGCCGGAACAAATTATCGTACTTCCATGAAGGTACAGCAGAAAAAGTGGATTCGATTCAGAACATACATTGTTGCAGTCCTTCTTGTCTTGGGTTTAGGGGTGATGCTTGGCAGGGCCTTTCAGCTCCAGGTATTGGAGAGAGATCGGCTGGCGGCTCTGGCAAAGGCAAACTACCGGGACAGAATAACACTGCCGTCAAAGCGAGGAACCATTTATGACCGGCAGGGGCACGCACTGGCCCTGACGGTGGAGGTGGGGTCAGTTTATGCGCACCCTTCCTGCATAAAATATAAGCGAAGCGTTGCCCGGAAAGTAGCAACGGTCCTGAGAATGCAAAGGCGCAAGGTCTTGTCGTCTCTCCGGAGCAAGCGCTCCTTTGTGTGGGTGAAACGCAGAATCCCGCCACCCATGATCGAGAAGATCAAAGCGCTTGGAATAGATGAGGTGGGTGTGATCCCGGAAAGCAGGCGTTATTATCCGGGACGGGAAACCGCCGCGCACCTGATTGGATTTGTGGGTGCGGATAATCAGGGTCTTGAAGGCCTGGAAAAAATCTATGACTCGGTCTTAAAAGGCCCTCCCACGAGACTCCTGCAACTCCAGGATGCCCTTGGAAGGCCTTTTCTTATTCAACGGACCGAACCATCAGGGTTTGGTCTCCACGATCTCGTATTAACCATTGACAAAGATATCCAGTTCCAGGCGGAGCAGGCACTGGAAACGGCTGTTCGCAAATCAAAGGCCAAAAGTGGCCAGTGCCTTGTAGTGAATCCCCGAACAGGAGAGATTCTGGCCCTGGCAGTTGTGCCGGAATTCAACCCGAACATTTTTTCCCGGTACCGTCCTGCGCAGTGGCGGAACAGGGTTGTAACGGATTGTTATGAACCTGGATCCACCATGAAGGCATTCCTTTTGGGAGCGGCCCTGGAGGAGCATGTGGTGAATCCCCAAACCCGGTTTAACTGTGAAGATGGATCATTCGGAGTTGCAGGAAAAACCGTCCATGATACCCATCAGTACAGCATCCTGAGTGTTCAGGATATTGTTAAATATTCCAGCAATATAGGTGCTCTAAAGATAGGCAGGACACTCGGATACAAAACATTTGTCCGTTACCTGGAACGATTTGGCTTCGGCGCTAAGACGGGGATAGGACTCTTGGGTGAACAGAAAGGTTTTGTCCGAAGTCCAGAAACAGCAAGAGAGATTGAGAAGATTACTGCCTACTTTGGGCAGGGCATGAGTGTGACCACCCTCCAACTCGCCATGGCCATGGGTGCTATTGCGAACGGCGGCGAGTTGATGCGGCCCTTCGTCGTCAGTCAGGTGAGGGACAGCTCCGGAAAAGTGACACAGGTAACGAGGCCAAAGGTGGTCAGGCGGGTATTGACGAAGAGGACATGCGGAAGGGTGCGCCGAATACTCGAAGGGGTGGTGGAGAAGGAAGGAACCGGGTCACAGGCGGCCATACGAGGATTCAGGGTTGCCGGGAAAACGGGAACCGCCCAGAAGGTGGATCCCAAGACCAGGAGATACTCTTCCCACAAGTACGAAGCCATTTTTGCCGGCTTTGTGCCGGTGGATGATCCGAGGTTGGTGATCGTGGTAATGGTGGATGAACCGGAGGGCGTTCCCTACGGCGGGATTGTGGCGGCTCCGGTGTTCAAGGGGGTCGCACAGTGGACCTTGAACTATATGAGGGTCTCTCCGCAGGTGGAGGTGGCATCGACAACAGAGGCGCAAAAACCGGAGAAGATTGATCAAAAGGTGCGCATACGAATGCCGATCGTATCCCAAAATGGAAACGGGCATCTTCCTGATTTCAAAGGCCAGACCATGCGGGAAGTGTTGAGAAACGGCAAGGCCCTCGGGTTGAAAGTCGTTCTGAAAGGCACGGGGCTGGCGTACAGGCAATTCCCCCGGCCCGGGATTACCTTGAAGAAGGTTTCCATTGTAAAGGTGCGATTCAAGCCGCCGGCGTAACGCAGGCGAACCAACAAGACAGGCGTAGGGCATAAGGTATAAGTCATAAGGCAAAAGAGGAAAAGTGACATTTTATCCGAGATGGCTTGAAGCAATTAACCGGCAAACCGGCCAACGGGCAAACAGAAAACCATGAAACTGGAAAACATCCTGCAGCATATCCAATACGAGCATTTTTCCGGGGATCCCGAAGTGGCATTCAAGGAAATCACCTACGATTCGCGGGCAGTGAAACCGGGAGATCTTTTTGTCGCCATCAAAGGGGCGAGCTCCGATGGGCATCTTTTTCTGGAAGAAGCGGTCACAAGGGGTGCCGCAGCGCTGGTGGTGGCAGATTCACGAAAGTGCCCTGAAAAGGTCCCCTGTATTCAGGTTGCTGACACCAAAGAGGCCCTTGCACAGATGGCCGTCCATTTCTACCGTCGTCCCTTTGAACAGATGAATCTCATCGGGGTAACCGGCACAAACGGCAAGACAACGGTCACGTATCTTCTGGAATCAATTTTCAGAAATGCGGGGCGGAAAGTGGGGGTGATAGGAACGGTTAACTACCGCTTCCCGGGAGAGGAGTACAAGGCCCCCGTGACCACTCCCGAATCGCTGGATCTCATGCGGATTATGCGGAAGATGGCAGATGCGGGAGTGGGTGACGTCTTGCTGGAGGTCTCATCCCATGCCCTTGATCAGGGACGCACCAGGGCCTGTCCGTTCAGGGTTGCGGTTTTTACGAATCTCTCCCGCGACCATTTGGATTATCACGGTTCAACAGATGCCTATTTCGAAGCAAAAAGTGCGTTGTTTACATCGCTCAAGAAGCATCATTCGGGCCGCCGGCCAATGGCCGTCATCAACATGGATGACCCGTGGGGGCCCCCATTGAAAGAGATGACATCGGCGGAGGTGATCACCTATGGGTTCGGAAAGGGATGTGATGTTCAGGCTGTCGATGTACGGGCCAGCGACACCGGTACGTCGGTCGTGTTCAAGACCCCCAAAGGGGAAGCGGTTGTTCGATCAGCACTCATCGGGGATTTCAACGTGCAGAACATGATGGCTGCGGCTGCAACAGCCATGGCCATTGGGTTGGGCGCCCGGGAGGTTGTCTCAGGCATCGAAGCGCTTCCCGGGATCCCCGGGCGTCTGGAACGCGTGAAAAACAGTGCAGGGAAGAATATCGTGGTGGACTATGCCCATACCCCGGATGCGTTGGCAAAGGCCCTTCGGGCGGTCAGACCCTATGCGAAGGAACGATTAATCTGTGTTTTTGGATGCGGCGGAGACCGGGATAGGGGGAAAAGGAAGGAGATGGGCCAGATAGCAGCGCAACTGAGCGACCTGGTTATACTTACCTCGGATAATCCGAGGAGTGAGGACCCGGAAACCATCATTACTCAGATTGAAGAAGGGGCACGGCTGGCGGGTATCACAATGCAGGCGGGAGCACCGCCTGGAGACTTCCCCTCCAAGTCCTACCGCATTGTCCCGGACCGGGCCGAAGCCATTCAGATGGCTGTTACCCTCGCGACTGACAGGGACCTGGTGCTCATTGCAGGGAAAGGTCACGAAACATACCAGATTGTGGGACAAGAGAGAAGAGATTTTGATGATCGCAAGATTGCGGCAAAGGCGTTGTCTTGAGAGACCAGCATGCAACCTGAATGGGGAAAAATAACTACTGCAGAGCTCATCGGTCCGATCCAGGGAAAGCTGGTTTCGGGTCAGCAAGATATCCCTTTTGCGGAACTTTCCACCGACTCCAGAAAAGCGGGCCGGGGAGAGCTTTTCTGGGCACTCAAAGGAGAGAAGTACGACGGTCACGATTTTGCACAAAAAGCGCTGCAATCGGGGGCATCGGGCGTTGTTATTTGTGAAAGATATCTTGCGCATCTCCAGGCCCAGCTGGAATCAGGCCTGACACAGGACCTGCAGGTCATTATAACCGTAGAGGATACACTGAAATCGCTTGGCGAGTTGGCCCGGTGGTGGCGAAACCAATACGATGTTTCCGTGGTGGCTGTCACCGGGAGTACAGGAAAGACGACCACAAAAGAAATGTGCACCTGCATCCTGGAACAGGGAGCCAGCGTGCTCAAGAGTCATGGGAATTTTAATAACCTGATCGGTGTCCCTTTGACCCTGCTTCGGCTGACCCCTGGTGTATCACGGGTGGTCCTGGAAATGGGCATGAACCATGCAGGAGAGATCGCCCGCCTGACACAGATAGGCAATCCCGATCTTGGGGTGATTACGAATGTGGGAAAGGTGCATTTGGAGGGGATCGGGAGTGTTGAACAGGTGGCAAGGGCGAAAACGGAACTCATCGAAGAGAGCTCTCCGGCTGCTGATATGATCGTGAACGGTGATGATCCGTTATTGATGAAAGCAGCCCGGCGGCTCCGGCAGGATCTCTTTACCTTCGGCATGAGACCGCAGAATGATGTGTACGCTGGGGAGATCCAGGAGAACACTATTGAGGGGATTTCTTTTGTCCTGCATCACGGGGAAGGATCTTGGCCCGTGAATCTCAGGGTCCCGGGACACCACAATGTGCAAAATGCACTGGCGGCAGCGGCGGTGGGGTTTTCTGTGGGCATGGGCCCAGATCAAATTGTCAAGGGTCTTGAAGAGTTCCGGGGCATGGAGGGGAGGTTCACCATCGAGCGGCTGTCATCCGGCATTACGGTGATAGACGATACCTATAACGCCAATCCCGAGGCACTGCGGGTTGCGCTGGAAACAGGAAAGTCTCTTGTCCCGAAGGGGGGCAGGTTTCTTGTTGCCCTCGGTGATATGCTGGAACTTGGTGATGCCGCCATCATGGAGCACAGGGCAGCGGGCCGCCTTGTGACGGATGTGGGGGCCGCCGCTTTTGTGGTTCTGGGAGAATATGCCCAGGACATGGCAGAGGGGGCGAAAGAGGCGGGATTTCCAGAGAAATACCTCGCGGCGGCAGAAAGTCATGAATATATGGTGGAGATCCTGACCCGGGAAGCAAGGGAAGGTGACATAGTTCTTTTCAAGGCTTCACGGTTGATGGGACTGGGGAGGGTGGTGGAATTATTCAAGGCCGCCATGGAACGGGAAAGGGCAGCAGATGCTGTATAAACTGATCTACATGTTGCACATGGATGTCTCCTGGGTGAACGTATTTCGCTACATCACCTTCAGGACCATTCTGTCCGCGCTGACAGCCCTCTTGATCTGTTTTGTCTTCGGAGGATGGGCCATCAGACGACTGCGGGCTTTGCAGGTGGAACAGTATATCAGGGATAACGGCCCTCCCAACCACAAAAATAAGGAAGGGACCCCGACCATGGGAGGATGCCTCATCATACCGGCGGTGATTTTCGGCACTCTTTTCTGGGCGGAGCCGGCAAATAGATATGTCTGGACGGTGATTTTCGTGGCCCTTTCGTTCGGGGTCATCGGTTTTGCGGATGATTATCTGAAGGTCTCCAGGAAGAACAGCAAGGGAATGCGGATGGTTACAAAATTTTCCCTCCAGGCCTTGGCGGCCCTTGCTGTCGCCATTTTCCTCTACCAGGACTCGGAGCTGAGCACTCGCTTGAACCTCCCTTTTTTTAAGACCATCCATCCCGATCTCGGCCTTTGTTACATTCCATTCGCGCTGGTGGTCGTCGTGGGGTCATCGAACGCAGTCAATTTGACGGACGGCCTGGACGGCCTCGCCATCGGCCCGGTTACCATCGCTTTTGCCAGCTATCTGGCCTTTGCGTATCTTGCCGGGCACGCCAAAATAGCGTCGTATCTCCAGATCCCCTATGTGGGGGGAGCAGGGGAATTATCGGTGATCTGCGGAGCAGTGGTGGGGGCCGGACTCGGCTTCCTCTGGTATAATGCTTATCCCGCAGATGTATTCATGGGCGATGTGGGCTCTTTATCCCTTGGTGCCATCCTGGGAACGGTGGCCCTCATTACCAAACAGGAAATTGTCCTGGTTCTGGTGGGGGGGCTGTTTGTATTCGAAGCCCTGTCCGTCATTTTTCAAGTGGCGTATTTCAAGATAACGGGGGGACATCGGATTTTTCGCATGGCACCCATTCACCACCATTTCGAGCTGAAAGGATGGGCTGAACCAAAAGTTATCGTGAGGTTCTGGATTATTGCCATTATCCTCGCGCTTCTTTCCATCAGCACCCTGAAACTGCGATAGCAGGGGGAGCAGGAGCGGAGATCCCGTGGCGGTTCAACACTTGGACATTGAAGGGAAAAGAGCCCTGGTCGTAGGCCTGGGAGTTTCGGGATATTGGGCCTCTCGCTGGCTCATGACCCATGGGGCAAAGGTGACAGTAACGGACACCCGTAGCCGGGAGAAATTAAGCAGTGCATTTTATGAGGATCTGGCGGGAAAGGGTATCACATTCGAGTTGGGCGGCCATCAGGGAAAATCCTTTCAGAACGCGGACATGATCATCATAAGCCCGGGCGTTCCGCATACTCTGTCCTTGCTCCAAGAGGCACGGGAGAGGGGCGTTTCGATAATGGGAGAGCTGGAGCTGGCCAGCCGGATTACCCCCACTCCCCTGATCGCGGTTACCGGCACCAATGGGAAGTCCACTGTTACCGCCTGCCTAGGTTCACTCTTGCAAAACGCCGGGATGGCCGTGTATGTGGGTGGAAACATTGGGACGCCCTTGATGGCATATGCCTGCGGAGAAATGAGTGCAACATATGTGGTGGTGGAGGTGAGCAGTTTTCAGTTGGATACTGCGGAAACCTTTTCTCCGTACATCGCGATCATCCTGAATATTTCACCTGATCACCTGGATCGCTACCAGGATTTTGAGGCGTACACACGATCGAAGAAAAAAATCTTTTCGCGCCAGGGCCCGGACCAATATCTCATCGTGAATAACGAGGACGAGATACTGGCGGGCGTTTCTCCCGAAACAGGAGTGTCGGTTCTCCGGTACGGGTTTCAGAAAAGGGAAGGACAGGCTACGTTCCTGCAGGATCGGGTCATCATGGCCCCCGGGAAGTCCGGGGAAATGGTGCGTTATCCCACGGGCTCGTTCGGGATGCCGGGGGATCACAATATCTTGAATCTTCAGGCGGTTATTCTGGCAGGCCATATTCTGAGTATTGATACAGCAACCATTCAGGCAACCCTCAACAAATTCAAAGGGTTGCCACACCGGCTGGAACGGGTGGGAGAAAAGGACGGCGTGATCTTTTACAATGACTCAAAGGCAACAAATGGAGAAGCGGCGATCGAAGCTATTCAATCCCTGTCGTGTCCAATTGTGCTCATCGCGGGCGGAAAACACAAGGGGCTCAGGTATGAAAAGCTCGCAGCCGTTTCCGCCGGGAGGGTCAAGGAAGCGATTTTCATTGGGGAGGCGAGAGAACAGCTTGGAAAAGCATTTGAGGGAATCGTGGCCTACCATCTTGCCGAGGGGCTGGAAGAGGCGGTTCGTCTGGCCTTTTCCCTGGCCGAGGGAGGAGAGGCAGTCCTGTTATCCCCCGCATGTTCAAGCTTTGACCAGTTTCAGGACTACAAGCATAGAGGAGATGTTTTTCGGACGAGCGTGGAGCGGCTGATCTATGAGTAAAGCCAGATCTCTAAGGGCAAAATATGATTTGTGGATTCTCATCCCGGTTCTCTGCCTTATGGGAATAGGGCTGGTAATGGTCTACAGTGCGTCTACAAACCTGGCGGCCCATCGGCTCGGTGACAACTATTTTTACCTCAAACGGCAGGCATTTTTTGCCTGCGTGGGCATTGTTATCATGCTCATCGCAAAGAACATCCCCAGTCGCCTTTTTTCCAGGTTGACCTATCCGTTGCTGTTCGGGACGGCGTGCCTCATGGGCATGGTTCTGATTCCCGGTATGGGCACAAAGGTGGGTGGTGCCATGCGTTGGTTCAGACTGGGCAGTTTCTCGGTCCAGCCGTCGGAATTCGTGAAATTCGCACTTGCGGTGTACCTTGCCTATTCCATGTCCAAAAAAGGTCCCGATATGCGGCATTTTTCAACGGGGCTGGTTCCGCATCTGCTCGTGGCAGGGGCGTTCATGTGCCTGATTATCCTCCAGCCGGATCTGGGCACGGCAGTCATCATCGGGTGCTGGCTCGTTACCCTTCTTTTTGTGGGGGGAGTGAATCCACTGCAGCTCGCGGGAGCCTTGTCTCTTTTCGCACCGCTGGTGCTTTGGCTGGTTTTGCACGCCGATTACCGGCTCAAGAGGTGGTGGGCGTTTCTCCACCCATGGAAAGACCCTACCGGTATTGGATTTCAGATCGTGCACTCTTTTCTGGCATTCGGGTCCGGCGGTATTTTCGGGATGGGCCTCGGAAACAGCAAACAGAAACTTTTTTATTTACCCGAGCCGCATACGGATTTTGTGCTCTCCATCCTGGCAGAGGAAATGGGATTCTTCGGTGTCGGAGTTACGATTATCCTTTTTGGCATTTTGATCACTCGCGGAATCAAGGTTGCGCTGGACGCGAGGGATCTTTACAGCAGTTATCTTGCACTGGGCCTGACCACGTTCATCGGGCTGCAGGTCCTGGTGAACATGGGAGTTGTTATGGGGATGTTGCCCACGAAGGGGTTGACTCTGCCCCTGATCAGCTACGGGGGGTCATCGCTCATTATGACGTTTCTTAGCATAGGGGTGCTCCTGAACATCTCGTCACAAAGCTGATTTTATGGGGGTTCTTCCAGACGGGATATTCACGATGGCAAGGACGGGAAGAAAAAGAAACAAAATGAACATCGAACGTTCGTCTTTTAGGACAACAGCGTATGGCTGAATGAATGAGAGCTTTCAGCGCCATCATAGCGGGAGGCGGAACAGGGGGACATCTTTTCCCCGGTATTGCGGTGGCAAGGGAAATGGAGAAGCGGTTTGATCAAACGCGCGTCATTTTTATCGTCGGTCACCGGAAAATGGAAATGAGTATCCTGGATCGATACGGATATGAAAAACAATCCATCGACGTGGAAGGTCTTAAAGGCAGAGGATTGCTCAAAGGTGCCGGGGTTATGGTACGGCTGCCCAAGGGGTTTTACCAGTCCGCACGGGTGATCAAACGGGTATCTCCTAAGGTCATCCTGGGGGTGGGAGGTTACACCGCCGGACCGGTCTGCATGGCGGGCCGTATCTTGGGCGTACCGACAGCCATCCACGAACAGAATTCTTACCCCGGCCTGACGAACCGGATCCTTGCGAGGGTGGTGAACAAGGTCTTGATTTCCTATGACGAAAGCAGGGAGCATTTTTGTTCTGCCTCAATCGCACTGACCGGGAACCCCGTGCGGGAGGAACTCTTGATTGCTCGTGACAGTAAAGCAAGAGCATCATTGCGTTTTACCATACTGGTTCTTGGGGGCAGCCAGGGAGCACAGGCGGTCAACTCGGCCTTTGTGGATGCGCTGGTTTATTTGCAGGAAAGGGGTCTATCCCCGGATGTCATCCACCAAACCGGAAACCTTGATTATGAAAGAATGCAGCAGAACTACCGGGAGCATGGACTTCAGGGGGAGGTCATGCCTTTCATAGAAGATATGGCGGAAGCATACGCCCGTGCCGACCTTGTAGTAAGCAGGGCGGGGGCCACGACCTTGGCCGAAATTGCCGCCCTGGGCAAACCATCTCTCCTGATTCCTTATCCGTATGCGGCGAACCAGCACCAGGACACGAATGCGCAGGTCCTCGAACAGGCCGGGGGCGCGATCGTAAAGAGAGAAGAAGACATGAGCGGAGAGGACCTTGCACATGAGTTAAGTGACTTGATGGAGCACCCGGAAAGGATCGTGGACATGGGACGTGCGGCACTAACCCTGGGGAGAGGGGATGCCGCCCGTCAGATCGTTGATCAATTATTGGAAATGGTGCCATGATGGTAAAATTTGGCAAGACAAAAAAGATCCATTTCATTGGTATCGGTGGGATCGGGATGAGCGGGATCGCGGAACTCCTTCTCAATCTCGGGTACCGCGTCAGCGGGTCGGATCTGAAGACCACAGCGGTTACGAAAAACCTTGCGAGACTGGGAGGAAAAATCCTTGAAGGCCACCGGGAAGAGCATGTGGAGAAGGCGGATGTGGTGGTCTATTCCTCAGCAGTAGCAGAGGATAATCCAGAGATTGTTGCCGCAAAAAAGCGGTTCATCCCGGTGATTCCCCGGGCGGAAATGCTGGCGGAGTTGATGAGACTGAAATCCGGGATCGCCATTGCCGGGTCCCATGGCAAGACAACCACCACTTCCATGGTGGCATCCATCCTGACAAAGGGAGGGCTGGATCCTACCGCTGTTATAGGAGGAAGGCTGGACACCTGGGGGGGGTCCAATGCGAGACTGGGTGAAGGAGATATCCTGGTGGCGGAAGCCGATGAGAGCGACGGCTCATTCCTGGCGCTCTCACCCATCATCGCCGTGGTGACAAATATCGACCAGGAACACCTGGATCATTACGGAGATATGGAGACCATCCGGGAGACGTTTGTAGATTTCATAAACAAGGTCCCTTTTTACGGGACATCCGTCCTATGCCTGGACAGCGAGGAAATTCAGAATATCATTCCGCGACTGAAAAAAAGATACATCACCTATGGACTGACCTCACAGGCGGACCTCCAGGGAAAGGGTATCCACCGGGAAGCAACCGGCAATCGTTTTGAGGTCTTTTATCAGGGCAGTTCCATGGGGGATGTTCTGGTCGGGATTCCCGGTGAACACAACGTATTGAACAGCCTGGCCGCCCTTGGTGTTGCTTTGGAACTGGGCCTTTCCATGGATGTTGTTCGTCAGGGTCTCAAGGATCTCGGGGGACTTGCCAGAAGATTCCAGGTAAAGGGTGAGAAGAAGAATATCCTCGTGCTTGATGATTACGGTCATCATCCGAGCGAGATCGTTGCAACTCTGAAGACAGCACGAGAGTGGTGGCCGGAGAGGCGAATAGTGGTCGTGTTCCAGCCCCATCGGTATAGCAGAACGAAAGCCCTTTTTGACCGCTTTGTCACCAGTTTTAACGAGGTAGACGTGCTTCTGACAACCTCCATCTACCCGGCAGGAGAAAGGCCGATTGCCGGGATAACCGGTGAAACACTGGCCCAGGGGATCAGGGAGCACGGACACAAGGATGTTGCCTTTTGCGGGGAGAGGGAAGAGACCCTTGAAACACTCCTTTCCATTGTTCAGGAAGGGGACCTGGTAGTGACCCTGGGTGCCGGGGATATTGTGAAAGTCGGTGAAATGTTCCTGGAGACACTGGATTGAAGGGTGGGAAGGAACCGCGGTGAACAGAGAGCAGAGAGAGGCATTGGGCGATCTTGCGCATGGGAATATCCTGTTTCACTGCTCCACGGCGGATTATACCACGTTTAAAGTGGGCGGGAGAATAGAGGCCCTGGTGAATGTTGAAAAATTAGAACATCTGCAGAAGGTTGTCCCGTTTCTCCGGAAAGAAGGTATCCCCTCCTTTATCCTGGGACGGGGGAGTAACATGCTGGTCATGGATGGAGATATCCCAGGGGTTGCCCTCCGGCTCAAGGGGACATTTGATGCAATTCAGGAAGAGGACTCTCAAGCGCAGACAGTCATGGCAGGGGCCGGGGTCTCATTAGGGCGATTATTGGAGTTCTGCCGGAGCAGAGGATATGGCGGAACAGAATTTCTGGCGGGAATTCCGGGCACGGTGGGCGGCGCCACTGTCATGAACGCCGGGGCCTTCGGCAAGGATATGTCCTCTCTGATCAGCGGGATGGAAATGGTTGCTCCTGGAGGTGATCTGGTCAAAATAGACCGGGGAGCACTCTTTTTCAGCTACAGGAGACTGGAGTTAACGGAAGGTGGAGTGTCGATCCGGGTCCGGTTGAAGCTGGAAAAGAGCAGTACACCGGAAGTGACGGACAAGATCAGAAAGTATCTGAGAAGACGAAGGAAGACGCAGCCCCTGGAATATCCAAGTGCGGGTTCCATTTTCAAGAATCCCCCGGGGGATCATGCGGGGCGGTTGCTGGAGGAGGCGGGGCTCAAAGGGAAGCAACAGGGAGGGGCCATGATCTCCACGAAGCATGCCAACTGGATTGTCAATACCGGGGAGGCAAACGCACAGGATATTATGGACCTGATAGCCTTCGCACGGGAAACAGTCATGGAAAAAACGGGCATTGAACTGGAATTGGAGATCAAGGTGATCGGCCGATGAAGCGGGTTTCAAAAAAGAAGAGAGACGTGCTCCAGCGTCAAACGGTCAGTCGAAAAAGGAAAGAGAGAAGACCCGCCTTGAGATTCGGAATGATCTGGTCGGTCTGTAAAGGGTGCCTCAAGGGGTTCGGAGCGGTGCTGGTGCTGGCACTCATTAGTCTATCGTTCCTGAGTGTTTACCACTATCTTGTCACCTCTCCGTATCTCAAGCTGGAACACGTGGAGGTGAAAGGGGCCCAGCAAGAGCTGAAAACAGAAATTTTGAAAACGGTCGCTCTTGAGCCCGGAGTGAGTCTCCTGGCCTTGAATCTTCAGGCGTTGAAGAAACAGCTGGAAGAACTTCGCTGGATTCGTTCTATCCAGCTCGAGCGGAGATTCCCCCATACACTGTTGATCAGGGTCGAAAAACAGGAACCAAGGGCGATCCTCGTCAGTGACGGCATGTACTATCTCAACCGGTATGGAGAACCGTTTAAGAAAGTAGAAGCTTCTGAAGATGCCGATTTTCCCCTGGTAACGGGGCTCCGAACAAAGGGACAAAGGGAAATAGATGAACTGCAGAAAGTTGCCCGGGTCATGGAAGAGCTTCGTGAAGAAAAGAATCCCTGGTCCCTCGCTGCCCTGGC
>Ga0315556_1000244_pt1 | contig 32350 bp, 32 predicted proteins | sample SalMarSW160310MG_FD_202112 | JGI IMG/M metagenome (GOLD analysis project Ga0315556, IMG submission 202112) | Salt marsh sediment microbial communities from the Plum Island Ecosystem LTER, Massachusetts, United States - Salt Marsh Sediment SW1603-10 ...
CGAGCGAGGACCTCTATGAGGAGGCGCTCGCCCTGCTGGACGCTCCTGCCGCTTAGAGGAACCGGGCATGGCACCTTCACCGATAAAGGTGTCGAAGGCCGCCCAGAACTGTTCACGCACCTGATCGCGCTCCTGCAACAGTTCATGGCGGGCATGCGCGATGAACACCGCCGCCACCCCCGGCCGCTTGTGAGCGAGGCGCCTGATGGCATCGCTTGAGACCACCTGATCGTCACGCGCTGCGACAATCAGCACCGGCGCCAGAAACAGGCTCGATCGAGGCTGGCGGGCCAGTTCGCGCATGGCGTTGAAGGCGGCATTCAGCCAGGCAAAGGTCGGCCCGCCGGTGCCCAGATGCGGCGCCTCGCCGGTGGTACGGACCGCGAGTGAAAAGCGGCCGGGATCGCTTGTCAGCGGGTTGCCGGGAAAATCCTTGTCCGCAAGCGGCCGGCGCGCCTGGGTCGGCACGAACACACCGCCCAGTCCGCACATCACCGCCAGCCGCGCCATCACCCTGACCAGCGATCGCGGTAACGGCGTCGGCGCGAAATCGATGAGCGGCGCCGACAACACCACCCGTCGGAACCAGTTGCGGGTGATGAGCGCCCTGAGCAGAACCAGTCCGCCGGTCGAGTGGCCGAGGGCATAATACGGGGGCGGGCAGTCGGGAAGCACCACGCCCGTCATGAAGGCGATGAAATCCTCGTCATAACCGCGAAAGCTGCTGACATGGCCGCGAAACGGATTCTTGAACCGACGCGCCGAACCGCCCTGGCCGCGCCAGTCGAGGACGGCGACGGCAAAGCCGCGCTTGCACAGATCCTCGATGGTTTCGAAATATTTCTCGATGAACTCCCCGCGTCCCTCGAACACGCACACCGTGCCGCGCGACGCCCCCGCCCGGCGGCAGATGCCATAGCGCAGCCGGGTGCCGTCAGCACTGACGACTTCGCCGGCAACGAGGCCGCTCGGCACCTCGTTGCCGGGGACGGGATGAAAGTCCATGCAACCGCTCCGCCGCCTGCCGGTTCCCCAACGGCCCGGCGCTGCGGGCGGAACTTAGGGCAAGGCGGCAACCCCGGGCAAGGGGTGGAACTCTAGAGCATGATCCGAAAAGTATAAGCACTTTTCGGGTAAAATCATTCTCTATCTTGTTGGAATCGATCAGGATGACTTTGGATCGACTCGATCCAAAGTCATCCTGATCTAGCGGCGCTTGACCGAGATGAGTTGGCCCGACAGGCTCGACAGCCTGACATCGAAGCCCTTGCCGTCACGCTTGGCGCGGAAGCCATATTCCTTGCCGGCACAGCCCACCGTCTGGATGTCGGTAAAGCCGAAACTACCGACGATCGCGCGCGCCTTGTCACAGGAAAGCACCGCCTCGGCGGGCTTTTGCGCCGTCTTGTCGGTCTCGACGATGGTTGCCTTGGGATCGGTCGAGGCAACCTGCTGCGGCACTTCCGGCTTGGGCCTCGGCTTGGGCACATAGGAAAGCCCCTGGCGGGGCTGAACCTGCCTCGCCCGCGGCGCCGGCCGATAGGGCAGCGGATTGCCGTATTGATCGGTCATCACCGACTGGTTGCGGCTATTATTGGGATAAACCGGCACAAAACTGCCCGGTGCCACCTCGTAATAGAATTCCGGCGCCACCTGCTGCGGGCCGGCATAGACCGGCGGGTAGGCGGCATACGCGGGCGGATAGGCGGCATAATATTGCGGTGGCAATGGCGGCGGGGCCGGGCGCGGTCCGGCCCAGTAACCGAAATCCACAACGGCGCCGCGATCATAGGCGCCGTAATTGCCGTAGAACCAGTGGCGCCCGCCGGCAGCGGCAGGCAACGTCAAGGCCGCCAGTCCGGCGGCGGCAAGCCCAATAGCACCAATTTTGCGCAATTTCATGAGCTCCGCTCCTCAAGCCGGCACGGGGCGGAAACCCGCGCCGAATGTTAACCTAACTAGCCCGACATTGAGGCGACAAATGGGCTCTATTGACCCTCTTGAAACCGGTTAAAGCCTCACTATCTTGAGTTTGTCGGCGCCGCATGGGCGGGCCGGCAAGCGTCATCTGGCCCTTACTCAGGGCAGATGGAACTTGAACGTTCATTGCTTCCCAAGGAGGATGAAACCATGTTTGACTTGACCCCTCTCTACCGCTCCAGCATCGGCTTTGACCGCATGGCCCGTCTGATGGACGACGTGTCGAAGTTCGAGGCTCCCACCTATCCGCCCTACAACATCGAGCTGGTCGGTGAAAACGCCTATCGCATCACCATGGCGGTAGCCGGCTTTTCCGAGGCCGACATCGGCATCGAGGTGAAGGAAGGCACCCTCACCGTCACCGGCAAGAAGCAGGCCGAGACCGAAGAGAACCGCGGCCAGTTCCTGCACCAGGGCATCGCCGCGCGCAGCTTCGAGCGCCGCTTCCAGCTTGCCGATCATGTGGAAGTGACGGGCGCCGAGCTCGAAAACGGCCTGTTGCACATCGCCTTGAAGCGAGAGGTGCCCGAGGCCATGAAGCCGCGCAGCATCGAGATCACGACCGCCGACGGCAAGTCGAAGGCCAAGACGATCGAAGGTAAAAAGGCCGCCTAAGTCGGCCCAGCCAGTTGCAGATTGAACGAAGGGCGCCCCAAGGGGCGCCCTTTTTGCTTGCGCGCTACGAAGCTCAAGCCTCCTTAGCCATGTCCCTGAGCTTGAATTTCTGGATCTTGCCGGTCGATGTCTTGGGGATTTCGGTGAACACCACATGCCGCGGCACCTTGAAGTGGGCGAGGCGCTCGCGGCACCACGCGATCATGTCTTCGGCCGTGGCGGTCTTGCCGGGCTTCAATTCGACGAAGGCGCACGGCGTCTCGCCCCATTTTTCGTCGGGCTTGGCGACCACGCCGACCGCCTGCACGGCCGGGTGCTTGTAAAGTGCATCCTCAACCTCGATGGAGGAAATGTTCTCGCCGCCTGAAATGATGATGTCCTTGGAGCGGTCCTTGAGCTGGATATAGCCGTCCGGATGCCTGACCCCGAGATCGCCGGAATGGAACCAGCCGCCGGCAAACGCCTCGGCGCTGGCCTCGGGGTTCTTCAGATACCCCTTCATCACCACATTGCCGCGGAACATCACCTCACCCATGGTTTCCGCATCGCGCGGCACCGGCTGCATGGTGTCGGGATCGATGACGTCGAGTTCTTCCAACGCCGCATAGCGCACCCCTTGCCTCGCCTTCCTGGTGGCGCGCTCGGACGCTTCGAGATTGTCCCAATCGGCCCGCCAGTCGTTAACCACCGCCGGCCCGTAGGTCTCGGTGAGGCCGTAGAGGTGGGTGACGTTGAACCCGGCTTCCCCCATGGCCGCCAGCACCGCTTCGGGCGGCGGCGCCGCGGCGGTGAAGAATTCCACCGTTTGCGACAGGGCGCGCTTTTGCTCATCGGGCGCATTGAGGATGGTGGACATGACGATGGGCGCCCCGCACAGATGCGTCACCTTGTGCTCGTCAAGCGCCTCCCAGATGGCCTTTGGCCTGACATAGCGCAGGCACACATGCGTGCCGCCGACCACCGACATGGTCCAGGTGAAGCACCAGCCGTTGCAGTGGAACATCGGCAGCGTCCACAGATACACCGGGTGCTTCTTTATCGAGGCGGTGATGACGTTGCCCTGCGCCAGGAGATAGGCGCCGCGGTGATGGAAGACCACGCCCTTGGGGTTGCCGGTGGTGCCGGAGGTATAGTTGAGGGAAATGGCGTTCCATTCATCGGCCGGCAACGACCAGGCGAAATCGGGATCGCCCGAAGCGACGAAATCCTCATAGTCGATGTTGCCGATCGTCTCGCCGGCGACCTCGTGCTCGGGATCGTCGTAGTCGATGACGATGGGCTTGGCCTTTTTGGCGAGGGCGAGCGCCTCCTTGACGATGGCGGAATATTCCTTGTCGACCAGCAGCACCCGGGTGTCGGCGTGATCGAGCGAAAAGGCGATGATCTGGGCATCGAGCCGGGTATTGAGGGTGTTGAGCACCGCCCCCATCATCGGCACCCCGTAATGCACTTCCAGCATCGGCGGCGTGTTGGCGAGCATCACCGAGACCGTATCGCCCTTGCCAATGCCGGCCTTGGTGAGCGCCGAGGCAAGCCGCCGGCAGCGGGAATAGAAATCGCCATAGCTGACGCGTTGGGTGCCGTGGATGATGGCGGGGTGATCGGGATAGACGCTGGCCGAGCGCTCGAGGAAGGTAAGCGGCGTCAAGGGCTGGTAGTTGGCCGGATTACGGTCGAGATCGGTCTCGTACATGTTGTTCGCCATCTGCGTCTCCTGGCCATGGCATCGAAGGGCTGTTCCCTCGCGGCGATAGAAAGCAGAAAGCCGCGCGCCTGTCCATGCATACCGGCTTCAGGCAGCAGCGGCGGCAGCCACCACCGGGCGGTGGCGCCGGCGGTCGAGATGGCTGGCAAGGGCGATCTGGATGGCGAGGCCGATCGCTACGAGCAGCGCATCGACCAGCACGCCTCCGCCCCATTCGATGCGGAGGATGGCCGCGCACATGGAAAGAAGGGAACCGCAGCAGAAAACGCCCAGCGCATTGCGCCCCATGACGGCAAGCGGATTGTCGGTGGAGATGCGTGCAAGCCAGCGCCCGAGCGGGCTCATCATGACCACGTAAGCCAGCGCCAGGACGTGAACGAGACGTGGCACCGCTACGAAGGTCTTGTCGAATTGATAAAGCTGCAGCGGCAGGTGGAGCACCGGCCAGCTAGCCCACATCCCACCCAGCACGAACACCGCCGCGAACACCACGTAGGTCGCCGCCAGCGTGAAGACCACCGGGTTCCAGCCGAGGCTCCTGCCCTCGCGCCGCGCGATGCCCAACGCCAGGCCGATGGAGAACAACAACTGCCATGAGAGCGGATTGAAGTACCATCCGCCGGTGCGCGGGTAGTTTGGCAGGTCGAGGCCGAATGAGCCCGCCATGAGCCACAGGCCGAACGAGAACACCAGCAGCCGCGAAATACCCGTGCGCGCCAGCAGCATAAGGCCAGGCGCCATGAGCAACAGGCAAATGTACAGCGGCAGGATGTTGAAGTAGCCAAGCTGGTGGCCGCCGGTGAGAAGGCCGATGGTGCCCTTGGCCGGGTTCGACACCACCGTCGCCAGGTTGAGATAGAGCCCGGGCGCTGCATCCAGCAGATAACCGGGCCAGCCGGTGACGCCGGCCGCCAGCACAAACAGCGTGATGGCGATCAGCGTCGTGGCGAGGTGGCAGCCATAAAGCAGTCCCGCCCGCTTCACGATGCGTTTGACCATCTCACCCGCCCGGCCATCGACAAAGCCCGGATACCAGGCCATGGAGGCGGCAAACCCGGCCAGCAGCACGAACACTTCCGCAGCATCGGAAAAGCCGAAGTTCTTGTGCGTCAGCCGCTCGAAGAAATTGCCGGGTATGTGGTTGATGAAGATCGACGCCAGCGCCAGTCCGCGCAGGACATCGACCCGATTGTCGCGGCCGAGATGGTTGGCCATGTCATATGTCCGAGACGCCGCCACGGAGGTATGGACGGACGATTCTCATTGGCTGATCAGGTAGGCCGGATTATGGCGGCTTGGCGGCTCAATGCGGGCGTCAGCGGTGCGGCGATAAGGCTCAGCCGAACGTCGGCTTGAAACCGCCGGCCCAAGAGCCGAATATCGCCGCCAGGTCATACAGTCTTCGCCAGAGGGGTAAATCGCCGTGAGCCGCTATCACGAAATCTACAACGCCTGGAAAGCCGACCCGCAAGCCTTCTGGGCTGGCGCGGCCGAAGAGATCGACTGGGTGAAACCGTGGACCAAGGTTTATGACCGCGTCGACGGGCTCGACCGCTGGTTCGTGGGGGCCGAATGCTCCACCTGCTGGAACGCCCTTGACCGCCATGTCGAAGGCGGCCGCGCCGACCAGGCGGCCCTCATCTACGATAGCCCGGTCACCGGCCGCAAGAAGACCTACACCTACCGCGAACTGTGCGATGAGGTCTCCACTTTCGGCGCCGTGCTGCAGGACCTCGGCGTCGCCAAGGGCGACCGGGTCATCATCTACATGCCGATGATCCCCGAAGCCGCCATCGCCATGCTGGCCTGTGCCCGCATCGGCGCCGTCCATTCCGTGGTGTTCGGCGGCTTTGCCTCCAACGAACTGGCCACCCGCATCAACGACGCCATGCCGAAGGTGATGATCTCGGCCTCCTGCGGCATCGAAGGGGCGCGCGTCATCGCCTACAAACCGCTGCTGGACGAGGCCATCGACCTGGCGACCGCAAAACCCGAGGCCTGCATCGTCTTCCAGCGCCCCGAGGCCGAAGCCTCCCTCAAGGCCGGCCGCGACCACGACTGGGCCTCCAGCATGGCGGCCGCCAAGGCGGCGGGCAAGACCAGCCCGTGCGTCACCGTCAAGGCGACCGATCCGCTCTATATCCTCTATACCTCGGGCACCACCGGCCAGCCCAAGGGCGTGGTGCGCGACCATGGCGGCCACATGGTGGCGCTGAAATGGTCGATGCATAACATCTACGGTGTCGAGCCGGGCGAGGTCTATTGGGCCGCCTCCGACGTCGGCTGGGTGGTGGGCCATTCCTATATCGTCTACGGACCCCTGCTGCACGGCTGCACCACCATCCTGTTCGAGGGCAAGCCCGTCGGCACCCCCGATGCCGGCACCTTCTGGCGGATCATCGCCGAACATGGCGTCGTCGCCCTGTTCACCGCCCCCACCGCCTTTCGCGCCATCAAGAAGGAGGACCCCAAGGGCACCTTCATCGGCAAATACGACCTCACAAAGTTTCGCACCCTGTTCCTGGCCGGCGAGCGGGCCGATCCCGACACCATCCAGTGGGCCGAGAATTGCCTCAAGGTGCCGGTGATCGATCACTGGTGGCAGACCGAGACCGGCTGGTCGATTGCCGCCAATCCCATGGGGCTGGGGCAATTGCCGGTGAAATACGGCTCCCCCACCGTCCCCATGCCGGGCTACGACGTGCAGATCCTCGATGAGGGGGCCCACCCGGTAAAGGCGGGCGACCTCGGCGCCATCTGCGTGAAGCTGCCGCTGCCGCCGGGGTGCCTGCCAACCCTGTGGAACGCCAACGAGCGCTTCACAAAGAGCTATCTCGAACACTTCCCCGGCTGGTACGAGACGGCGGACGCCGGCTACAAGGACGAAGACGGCTACCTCTACATCATGGCCCGCACCGACGACATCATCAACGTCGCCGGCCACCGCCTGTCGACGGGCGGCATGGAGGAAGTCCTGTCGGGCCACCAGGACGTCGCCGAATGCGCCGTCGTCGGTATCGCCGACAAGCTCAAAGGCCAGATCCCGGTGGGCTTCATCGTGCTCAAGTCAGGCGTCAATAAAACAGCCGAAGACGTTGAAAAGGAATGTGTTTCTCTGGTGCGCCAGAAAATCGGCGCCGTCGCGGCCCTGCGCACCGTGATGCACGTCAAACGCCTGCCCAAGACCCGCTCGGGGAAAATCCTGCGCGGCACCATCAGGAAGATCGCCGACGGCGAGGCCTGGAAGATGCCCGCCACCATCGACGATCCCTTGATCCTCGGCGAGATCACCGAGGCGATGACGGATAAGAAGGTGGGTGTGCTGGGGGACTGACCTTGCACGCCATCCGGTAGCCGCGATAGAAGGCGGTGCGTTGATCCACCCCCGGGAGACCTTCATGTCCGAGGCCTATATCTGCGACTATGTCAGGAGCCCCATCGGGCGTTTCGGCGGGGCGCTGTCAAGCGTCAGGACCGACGATCTGGCGGCGCACCCCATCAAGGCGCTGATGGCGCGGCATAAAAAGGTTGACTGGGCAGCCCTCGACGACGTGCTCTTTGGCTGCGCCAACCAGGCCGGCGAAGACAACCGCAACGTCGCCCGTATGGCCGCCTTGCTGGCCGGCCTGCCGGTCTCGGTGCCCGGTGCCACTGTCAACCGGCTGTGCGGGTCCGGCCTCGATGCGGTGGCCATGGCGGCCCGCGCCATTCGTCTGGGCGAGGCTGATCTCATCATCGCCGGCGGGGTCGAATCGATGTCACGCGCGCCCTTCGTCATGCCCAAGGCCGATGCCGCCTTTTCGCGCCACGCCGAGATCTACGACACCACCATCGGCTGGCGCTTCGTCAACCCGGCACTCAAGGCGCAGTACGGCATCGATTCCATGCCGGAGACCGCCGAAAACGTCGCCGCCGATTATCAGGTGAGCCGCCCCGACCAGGACGCCTTTGCCGCCCGCAGCCAGGCCCGCGCCGTCGCGGCTCAGGAAAACGGCCGCCTCGCCGCCGAGATCGAGCCTGTCGCCATTCCCCAAAGGAAGGGCGATCCGCTGATCGTCGACAAGGATGAACACCCCCGCCCCGGCACCGGGGTGGAGCAACTGGCAAGGCTTGCCACCCCGTTCCGCAAGGACGGCACCGTCACCGCCGGCAATGCATCCGGCGTCAATGACGGTTCAGCGGCCCTCATCGTGGCGTCCGAGCGCGCCATCAAGACACATGGGCTCGATCCGATCGCCCGGGTGACGGGTGCGGCGGTCGCCGGCGTCGAACCGCGGGTGATGGGCATCGGCCCGGCCCCGGCCAGCAACAAGCTGCTCGCCCGCATGGGGCTCGTCATCGCCGACATCGATATCATCGAACTGAACGAGGCCTTCGCCGCCCAGGCCCTGGCGGTGCTGCGCATGCTCGGGCTTCCCGACGACGGGGCCCACGTCAATCCCAATGGTGGGTCCATCGCGCTGGGTCACCCCCTGGGCATGTCGGGCGCCCGGCTGGCCGGCACGGCGGCGCTGGAACTCAAGCGCGGCGGTCATGCCAGGGCGCTTGCCACCATGTGCATCGGCGTCGGCCAGGGCATCGCCTGCCTGATCGAAAGGGCGTAAGGATTCAGCGCTTGGGAAGCTGGATGCCGAGCACCGTCAACAGGTGGACGGCGGCGAGGATGGCGACCAGCGCGCCGGCGAACATGAACGGGGTGGTGGGCAGGAGGCTGGGATCGAGACCCTTGCGCGGACGCCGCTCCAAATAGCTCATCGCCCCCATCAGGGCGAGGCCGACAACCAGCGCAGCAACGGTCAGGTCCATTTCCATGGCCGCCATTGGCCATGTCCTCACCGCCATCGTCAATGGCCCAAAGCGGTTGACAGGTTGAGGTTCGCCCCCCTATATCACCGTCACCAATTCACGCCGCCATCGCTGGCGGCAATGCAATCGATCGGGTCCAGTGCCATGAAAGTACGCAATTCCCTGAAGTCGCTGGCCGGGCGCCATCGCGCCAACCGCATCGTGCGCCGCCGCGGCCGTCTCTACATCATCAACAAGGTCAACCCTCGCTTCAAGGCCCGCCAGGGCTGAGAGCCGGTAAGGTTCGCCGCCGATCAATGCCGCGTGAAGAGGCTTCTTTGCGCGGTGTTTCGTGTTGCGCGGCGCCGGATGGGGTGTAGACTCCACCCCATGATCCGTTCCGCCACCTTCGCGGCCGCGCTTGTGGGCATGGCCCTGTCAGCCACCACGCTGCCGGGCCTTGCGGCGCAAACCCAGCCCGACGCCAAGATGCCCGACACCAAGACACCGGACCTTTCCAGGCCCGCCCTCCTTGATCGCCTGTTCGGCCTGCTGCACGGAACCCACAACGCCGATCAGGCCAAGCTCATCGAAGCGGCAATCTGGAAGGCCTGGAGCCATTCCGGCAGTCCCAGCGCCGATCTGCTGCTGGTCCAGGCCGTGGCCGCCATGAAAGCCCAGGCCTACCCGACAGCCATCGCCATCCTCGATACCGTCATCGAGATGAAGCCCGATTTCGCCGAGGCCTGGAACAAGCGCGCCACCGTCTATTTCCTGATGCGTGAGTTCGATCATTCGCTGGCCGACATCGATCAGGTGCTGAAACTCGAACCCCGCCACTTCGGCGCGCTCGCCGGACGCGGCATGATCTACCAGGAACTGGGCAAGAAGCGCGAGGCGCTAAAAGCCTATCGCCGCGCCCTGTCGATCTATCCCGAAATGCCCGGCCCCAGGAGGGCGGTCAAGGAATTGGCACCCGAGGTCGAGCAGGCCATTTGAGCGGCCCCGGATTGGGTCAGTCCAGCGTCCGCTGGAAGCGCATCAGTGCCAGCACCGCATAGACGACGACAAAGGCGCCGAGCGCCAGGCTTTCGCTTGATATCGCCTCCCAGGTCGCCCCCTTGAGCATCACCGCGCGGATGATCCGCAGGAAATGCGTGAGCGGCAGGAGTTCGCCCAGCGTCTGCGCCCAGCCCGGCATGCCGCGATAAGGGAACATGAAACCCGACAGGAGGATCGACGGCAGGAAGAAGAAGAAGGTGAGCTGCATCGCCTGCATCTGGGTGCGGGCGATGGTGGAAAAGGTATAGCCGAGCAGCACGAGGGCCAGCACGAAGGCCAGAATATTGCCTACCAGGAGCGAGGCGCTGCCCACGAACGGCACCGCAAACAGCAGTTTGGCCGCGGTCAGCACCACGCTCACCTGCACCGCCCCCACCACCAGATAGGGCAGGATCTTGCCCAGCATGATCTCGCCCGCCGTCGCCGGCATGGCCAGAAGATTTTCCATGGTGCCGCGCTCGCGCTCGCGCGTCAACGCCATGGCAGTCATCATCACCATGGTCATCTGCAGGATGACCCCCAGGAGGCCGGGCACGATGTTGTATTGCGAGATGCCTTCCGGGTTGTAGCGGCGGTGGACGATGACATCGAGATTCTGCGTCGCGGTGACCGCCGCCTGGGCTTCGAGGCCCTGCTCCCTCAAGAGCGCCTGGCTGGCGACGGTGCCGAGCGTGCTGATGGCACCGCTGGCGGCCGCCGGATCGGTGGCATCGGCTTCCACCAGGATGACCGGATGATCCTTGCGGTCGACACGGACGCCGAAGTCGGACGGGATGGTGACCACGAAAGCGACCTCGCCGGTGGCCAGAAGCTGATCGGCCTGCGCTGCGCTGGTGGCCACATGATCGAAGCGATAATAGCCGGTCATCTCCAGCGCCGTGACGATGGCGCGGCTGTAGCGGTCGTGGCTCATGACAAGCAGCGCCGCCGGCAACTGCTTGGGGTCGTTGTTGATGGCATAGCCGAACAGCACAAGCTGCAGCAGCGGCACGCCCAGCATCATCGCGAAGGTGATACGGTCGCGCCGCATCTGGATGAATTCCTTGGCCAGCATGGCGCCGAGGCGCGCGAATGAGAAAAAGCGGCTCATTGGAAGTTGTCCTGGACCTCGCCCATCAACTTGATGAACACGTCTTCGAGGCTGGTTTCGCCTTCCTCGACCTTGATGCCGGGCTCGCGCGCCAGGGCCTTCATGGTCTGGCCCAGCGCCGCCTCGTCGCTACCCACCACATGCAGCGCCGCCCCGAACAGCGCGATCTGCTTGATGCCCGGCCGGCCGCGAAGACGCGCCGCCAGTTGATCGGGATCGCGGCCGCGCACGATGAAGGTATGCAGACCCGAAGCTTCGACCACCTCGGTTGCGCTGCCCGAGGCGATGAGACGGCCATAGGAAATGTAATTGATGCGGTGGCAGCGCTCGGCTTCGTCCATGTAGTGGGTGGAGACCAGAACGGTGAGGCCCTTGCCGGCCAAGGCATGGATCTGGTCCCAGAACTCGCGCCGCGCCTTGGGATCGACGCCGGCGGTGGGCTCGTCCAGCAGCAACAGTCGCGGCGAATGCATGATGCAGGCCGCCAGCGCCAGGCGCTGCTTCCAGCCGCCCGACAACGTGCCGGCAAGCTGGCCACGCCGCGACGTCAGGCCCAGTTGGTCAAGCGTTGAATCGACTTTCGCCTGCAGGTCCTTCAGGCGGTAGAGGCGGGCGACGAATTGCAGATTCTCGGCAATCGTCAGGTCCTCGTAGAAAGAAAAGCGCTGGGTCATGTAACCGACTTCGGTCTTGATCAGCCGGCTTTGGTTGATCACGTCATAGCCAAGCACCGTACCGGAGCCCTCGTCCGGGGTCAGAAGGCCGCACATCATGCGGATGGTGGTGGTCTTGCCGGAGCCGTTGGGACCCAGGAAGCCGATGATCTCGCCTTCTTCCACCTTCATCGACACATGGTCGACGACCGTGTTGGCGCCGAAACGCTTGGTGAGGTCCCTGACGTCGATGGCGGTCATCGGATCCTACCGGGCGATATCGACATCGACGATCTGGCCAGGCTTCAACATCTCCGCCCCCGGTTCGGGCCGCGCCTCCACCAGATAGACGAGCTTTTGCCGCCGCTGCAGCGAATAGATCACCGGCGGGGTGAATTCGGGTTCGGGCGAGATGTAGCTGATGCGGGCGCGGGCGGCATCGCCACAACCGTCGCAGTGGACGCTCAGCATCTCGCCGACCTTGAGTCTGGCGAGCGCCGTCTCGGGCACATAGACCATCAGCTTTCGCGCCCCTACCGGCAGCAGCGACAGGACCGGCGCACTGGGGCCGGCGATCTCGCCGGGACGGCGGATGACATCGTTGATGTCGCCCGCAGCCGATGCGTGCAGGGTACGCTGGGCGAGGCGCCATTTCGCCTGATCGAGCGCCGCGCGGGCCTGCTTGACGCTGTTTTCCGCGGCAAGGATATGGTCCGGGCGGGCCGGCAGCCGGGCGACATCAAGGGCGGCTTTCTGTTCCGCCACCTTGGCACGCGCCGTCTCCAGCGCGGTCTGGGCACTGTCAACGTTGGCCTGCGGCGTTGCACCGCGCTTCACCAGATCGGCCTGACGGTTGAAGGTCAAAAGCGCCTGGGCCTCTTCGGCCTTGTCGGAGTTGAGCTGGGCCTCGAGGACGGCGATTTCCTCCGGCCGCTTGCCTAGCCTGAGATCGGCCAGGCTGGCCTCGGCCCCCAGCAACGCCGCCGAAGCGTTGTGGACCGCGATCTGGGCATCCTTGTCTTCCAGTTGCGCCACCACCTGGCCCGGCGTGACGTGTTGGCCGCGCTTGACGTTGACACTCGTTACCTGGGCGACGTCGATGGGCGCCAGCAACACATACTCTCCCTCAACATAGCCGACCGCCAGCGGCGGCGGGGCCGCGCAGGGGCTCAGTAGGCCGGCAATGAGCGGCAAGGCACACACGAACTGCATCATGGCATCGGCTCCTCGCTCGCCTCGATGAGGTGGTCGATATTGCCTTTCAGCAGGGCGGCGATCGCTTGCGCCTCAGCGGTCCCGAGTTGTTCCCAGCCCATGCGCCTGACGACGATTTCGCGGCCGATGCGGAAATACAGGACCTGGCCCATCAGCGCAAAGACGGCAAGCCGGGTCGCCTCACTTTCCGCCTCGCCGCCGGTCGCCACCGCCCACAGCCGGCACAGCCGCTTGTGGGTGGGCTCGATGATGCCGCCATAGATGATGTCGAGCGCCATCGAGGGCTGGATCATCTCGCGCAGCATGAAGCGTGCCACCAGATTGGCGCGCGGATTGGTGAGGATGAAGCCGGCCATGCGCTCGAAGATGGCGGTGATGCGCTGGCGCGCCACGTCGCGATCGAGCGCGGCAAAGGCCGCCTCGTCCTCCGGCGCCAGCACCGCATCGGCAACCGAGCGGATGGTTGAGACGACGAACTCGGCACAGGCCCGCCGCAAGCCCTCCTTGCTGCCGAAGTGATAGGCGATGGAGGCGATGTTGGTCTTCGCCGCCCGGGCGATGTTGCGGGTCGAGGTGCCTTCGTAACCCTTGACACCGAAACCGTCGAGGGCGGCTTCGACGAGCGCCTGGCGGGTTGCATCGGATGCTGGTCGTTCCACTGGAGGGGCTATGCCGAATCTCGCTGGATTTAATCAATCGATTGATTAAATAGCATGCAGGCGCGTGAACTTCAAGCCGGGCATCATGCTCAAATTCCAAGGAATTGATCAGCGTTTCTGCAATTAGATGGAATTACCCAATTACAGGTTGATGCGGGCGCCCGGCCCTGGCCAGTGACGATTGCATGTCAGGGGGTGTGCAGCCGGTTTGACGGTGATGACGACACCATCAACCGCCCACTGCCGGGCGGCGTCTGCAGAAGGGGGCTGTCCCCTATCGATCGATCGAGCCTGGACCGCTGTCAGTGGGTGCCGAGTTCGGCCTCAATCTTTGTAATCTCGTCTTTTATTCGCAGCTTCTTGCGCTTCAGTTCAGCAATCAGCAGGTCATCGACGCTCGGATGCAGTAAGGCTTCCTCGATCTGCGTCTCTAAAGCCTGGTGCTTGGCGGACAACTCGCTGAGATGCGTTTGAAGTGACATTCGGACCTCCGATTGGTGGTGGAACCAACGCGAAAAGTTTGCCACAAATGGTGGCGTTTGTCGAACCGTGTGAGGTGTCATCGTGGAAAGGTTGTGAACTCCGGCGCGCTCTTGTTGATGCCCTCACACCTAGGGCTTGACTTGGCGCGCCAAGCTGCCGCTATTTGGGGATGGAGGCCTCAAAAGTGAGCTTCATGGACTTTCCCGACAGCGAATTGCGGCTCAAGCTCATCGAACTGCGCAAGCAGCACCGCGACCTTGACCTCGCCGTCGCGACGCTTGAGGATTCGGGCACCGCCGATCAGTTGCAGTTGCGCCGCCTGAAGCGCCAGAAGCTGGCCCTCAAGGACATGATTCGCATCCTCGACAACAAGCTTCACCCCGACATCATTGCCTGAGCGCGGAGCGCCTGCCCGCATACATCGCCTTGTCAGCGCGCTCGAGTGCCACGGCGGCACCGCCGGCCGCGGCGATGTCGGCAACACCCACCGAGGCCGTGATGGTGACGGGGACCCCGGCATGCGCGACGGGCGTGGCGGCGATGGCGGCGGCCAGACGCGCCGCGATGCGCTCGCCGGCGGCAGGCGCACACTGTTCCAGCACCACGCCGAATTCATCGCCCCCCAGCCGCCCCACCGCGTCGTTGGCCCGCGTCGAGGCCGCCAGCACCCGCCCCACCTGCACCAGCGCGGCATCGCCGGCGGCATGGCCGAATTCGTCGTTCACCCGCTTGAAGCCGACAAGGTCGATATAGACCAGCGTCGCCGGTCTGGCATAGCGCGCGGCCGCGGCAATCGCCCGCTCGATCTCGCGCACGAAGCCGCGGCGGTTGAGAACCGGCACCAGCCCATCATGGTCGGCAAGGCCCTCGAGTTCGGCAATGCGCGCCTCGGCAGCCGCCAGCCGGGCGGTGAGCCGCGCGATCTCGTCTTCTTGTTGCTTCGTCATATGAGCCCCCCGACCAGCGCGACGATCCGACGATGATCTGTCACGGCAATAAAATACACCACCATCCGTTGCGATTTCGTAGCCGCACCATATAATCCGCCCCTTCGCCGGCCGCGGCCGGCCTTTCAGGGTGCAACCAACGGACGCCATGCCGGATACCACCTCCACCCCGGTCGCCGTGATCATGGGCAGCCAGTCCGACTGGCAGATCATGCGCCACGCCGCCGAAACACTTGAGGCGCTGGGCATCGGCCACGAGGCGCTGATCGTCTCGGCCCACCGCACCCCCGACCGGCTCTACCGCTTTGCCACCGGCGCCCGCGATGCGGGCTTCAAGGTGATCATCGCCGGCGCCGGCGGGGCTGCCCATCTGCCCGGCATGACGGCCTCCATGACCAGCCTGCCGGTGTTTGGCGTCCCCATCGAGAGCCATGCCCTGAAAGGCGAGGACAGCCTCCTGTCCATCGTCCAGATGCCGGCCGGCGTTCCCGTCGGGACGCTTGCCATCGGCAAGGCCGGCGCCATCAACGCCGCCCTCATCGCCGCCAGCGTGCTTGCCCTTTCGGACCCGCAACTGGCCGGGCGCCTCGATGCCTGGCGCCAGGCCCAGACCAAAGCCGTCGCCGAACGGCCCGTCGATGAGGGTTGAACACCGGCCGCTGCCGCCCGGCGCCACCATCGGCATCCTGGGTGGCGGCCAGCTCGGTCGCATGCTGGCCATGGCCGCGGCTCGCATCGGGCTCAAATGCTGCATCTATTCACCCGCCGGCGACAATCCGGCCTTCGACGTCGCCGCCGCCCACGCCGAAGGGACATGGAGCGATGCGGCCGCCCTTGCGCGCTTTGCCGCTCGTTGCGACGTCGTTACCTACGAATTCGAAAACGTCCCCGCCGCCGCCATCGCGGCGATCGAGGGCCGGTGCGCAGCATTTCCTCCGGCCCGGGCGCTCGAAATCTCGCAGGACCGACTGACTGAAAAGCGCTTCCTCAACGATCTCGGCATCGCAACTGCCCCCTTCGCCGTGGCCGAAACCGCCGAAGCACTGGCCAAGGAAGCTGGTGCTATCGGCTTTCCCGGCATCCTCAAGACCCGCCGTCTCGGCTATGACGGCAAGGGCCAGACACGCATCGCCGATGCCGAAAGCCTCATGGCGGCCTGGACGGCCATGGGCGGATCGGAACTCATCTATGAAGGCTTCGTCCCCTTTGCCCGCGAGGTTTCGGTGGTCGGTGCGCGCGGCGTGAACGGGCAAAAGGCAGCCTACGACATCGGCGAAAACGTCCACCGCCAAGGCATCCTCCACACCACGACGGTGCCCGCCCGCCTATCCGTCAAGACCGCCGACGCGGCCCGCGCCACGGCGTTTTCGATGCTCGATGCGCTGGATTATGTTGGCGTCATGGGGGTCGAATTCTTCGTGGTGGAGCAACAAGGCGAGGAACGCCTGCTCGTCAACGAGTTCGCCCCGCGCGTACACAATTCCGGCCATTGGACCATCGATGCCTGCGCCTCATCGCAGTTCGAGCAGCATATGCGCGCCGTCGCCGGCTGGCCCCTCGCAGATTGCTGCCGCCACAGCGATGCGGTGATGGAAAACCTCATCGGCACCGACATCGAGGGCTGGGAGACTCGGCCCCCCGCCGCCGGCGAAGCCGTGCACATCTACGGCAAGGCCGAGGCGCGGCCCGGCCGCAAGATGGGCCACGTCACCCGCCTGACGACCCGCTGCGCCTGAGACCCACCAGCCCCGACGGAAATTTTTTTCAGGCCCGGCCAAGGAATGGCCGCGCGCGTTGCGTCTAATGTCCGAAAGACAGAGATGACGATGAGCGACTCAGAGCTGGCATTGAGAGCCCGTGATGGCGAGCGCGAGGCCTTTGGCCTCTTGCTGGAGCGCCACTACGACCTGATCTACCGGCTCGCCTATCGCTTTTGCGGCCATGCCGCCGACGCCGAGGACATTGCCCAGGACGTCTGCGTCGGCCTGCCGCGAAAGCTCGCCTCGTTCCGTGGCGAGGCGCGCTTTTCAACCTGGCTCTACCGGGTGGTGCTGAATGCCTGCCGCGACCGCTTTCGCCGCCAGGCCGCGCTCGGCTCGCTGGGGGTGGCGTTTGCGGAAGTTTCGGCCCTCACCAGAGCCGATGACCGCGAGGCGGCCGGCCGGCGCTGCTGGCTCCACGAGGCGCTGGGTGCCCTCGATGACACCTTGCGCGAGACAGCGCTTTTAGTGGTCGCCGAGGACCTGAGCCATGCCGAGGCGGGCGAAATTCTGGGCGTAAAGGAAGCGACCGTTTCGTGGCGCATGCACTAGGTGCGCAAGAAACTGCGGGCGCTGAAGGGTGACGAAGATGACCGATGAACTGGACCGCCTGAAGAAGGCATTCGCCGATGCCGGCCCCATCGGGCCACGTCCGGGCGCGCGCCGGGCGGCAATCGATGCCGCGCTGAAGGCTTTTGATGAGAAAACTTCCGATGAGCGCCAAGGATCGCCAGTCGGGGAGCGTCTGAAGGGACGGGGCATCACGTTCCTTCAAACGCTCTTCAGGAGACGATCCATGCAACTGACCCACTCCCGCCTTCCCCTGGTGCTCGCCGGTGGCGTAAGCCTTGCCGCGCTGGCGCTGGCCATCGTCAACACCCCGCAATTCCGCCCCCCTATGACCTCCAAGCCGGCGCAAAGCCTCACAACCAGCCAAGCGTCGGTCAAGCAGCAGGCGGCCGAGCTTGCCCTTAAGGGGCAAGCACAAGGTCAACTCGCCAAGCGCAAGGAATTGTTTGCCGACAAGAAGGTTTCAGCCGATACGCTGGCCAACGTGCCGGCGCCGCGTCTGGTCCCCGGCGATCAGCCGGCCATTGCCCGCAATCAGGTCTTCGCCTTTGACGCCGGCAAGGACTCAGCCGCGCCCAAGGCGTATGCTCGCCAGTTGGGTGGCATCGTCGCCCCGGCGCCGATGGCGGCCGAGAGCCTGCGCCGCGATGCACCCCCGGTACCGCAATATCTCGACCAGGGTCGCGACAAGTTCTCCAACATCACCCCCAACCCGGTGAAAGAGGTGGCCGAGGATCCGGTCTCGACCTTTTCCATCGACGTCGATACCGCCTCGTATGCCTTCATGCGCGCCTCACTCAACCGCGGCCTGCTGCCGCAAAAGAACGCCGTCAGGGTCGAGGAAATGATCAACTATTTCCCCTATGACTATGCTGCCCCGGCCGACCGCGAAGCCCCGTTCAAGGCCTCGGTCGCGGTCTACCCGACCCCGTGGAACACCCACACCAAGCTCATCCACATCGGCATCAAGGGCTACACCCTGCCCGCCGCCCAGCGGCCGCACGCCAACCTGGTCTTCCTCATCGACACCTCGGGCTCCATGGACGCGCCCGACAAGCTGCCGTTGTTGAAGAACGCCTTCCGCATGCTGCTATCGTCGCTCAGGCCCGACGACACCATCTCCATCGTCGTCTATGCCGGCAGTGCCGGCACGGTGCTGCAGCCCACCAGGGCCGGCGACAAGGCAAAAATCCTCGCTGCCCTCGACAATCTCTCCGCCGGCGGCTCCACCGCCGGGGCCGAGGGCATCCGCCAGGCCTACAGGCTGGCCGAACAGAATTTCGACAAGCACGGCCTCAACCGGGTGATCCTCGCCACCGATGGCGATTTCAACGTCGGCATCACCGATACTGCCGAACTGAAAGGCTTTGTCGAACGCCAGCGCCAGTCCGGCGTCTACCTGTCGGTGCTGGGCTTCGGCATGGGCAACTACAATGACCAGTTAATGCAGGCGCTGGCCCAGAACGGCAACGGCAATGCGGCTTACATCGACAATCTCAATGAGGCCAGGAAGGTGCTGGTGGAGGAGGCCGGATCGACGCTCTTCACCATCGCCAACGATGTGAAGCTGCAGGTCGAGTTCAACCCGCAGACGGTCTCCGAATACCGCCTTATCGGCTACGAAACGCGCCTGTTGAAGCGCGCGGACTTCAACAACGACAAGGTGGATGCCGGTGATATCGGCGCCGGCCATACGGTGACGGCGATCTACGAGATCACGCCGAAGGGTTCCGCGGCCAAGCTGGTGGACGACTTGCGCTACCAAGAGGCAAAGCCCGCTCCCGAGGGCAAGGGTAACGAATATGCCTTCTTGAAGATTCGCTACAAGCTGCCCGGCAGCAACACCTCGAAACTGATCACCACCCCCATCACCACCGCCGATGAGAGCAATGCCGTCGCTTCGGCGCCGCGCGAGGCGCGCTTTGCCACCGCCGTTGCGGCTTTCGGACAACTCCTCAAGGGCGGGCGCTATACCGGCAGCTATACCTACGACGACGTGGTGAAACTCGCCCAGAGCGCCAAGGGCCCCGACGAATTCGGCTATCGCAGCGAGTTCATCAACCTGGTGCGCCTCGCCAAATCGGCCGCCGCCATGGAAACCCTGCGGCGCTAGACATCGCCCACAGTGAGGGGCAGGTGACTTGCGCCTGCCCCACTTTTACGCGCAATTCCCTCGACAGGCCCCGGCCTTTCTGTTATCACCGCCGCCCATACGGACCGGGCTTGCCCGATCCGGCAGGGTCGTGCATCCGGCGAGCCCTGCCATTTGTAATCGGAACAACAACTGCCAAGCACCATAGGGGTGATTTCACTTGCAGGTTATCGTACGCGACAACAACGTCGACCAGGCCCTGAGGGCTCTCAAGAAGAAGATGCAGCGCGAAGGCATTTTCCGGGAAATGAAGCTGCGCTCCCATTACGAGAAGCCCTCGGAAAAGCGCGCCCGCGAAAAGGCCGAGGCCATCCGCCGGGCCCGCAAGCTTGCCCGCAAGCGCCTGCAGCGCGAAGGCATGGCCCCCGGCGCCGCTCCCCCGGCACGCCGCGCGGCGAAGTAGCCACCTTTTAGCCGAACTGTCTGACATCGGTCTCCGGCCACCCGGATCAGCCTGCCATTGGGTGGTGTTGCCCAATTGCGCAACAGCCGATCGATTGCCTGGAATTCGAGCGGCTGTTCCGCAATTGGCCGCTCGTCAACCGGCACTCGGGATCCGGGACCTCAGAGGGCGAACTCGCTGATCACCGGCTCGCAATCGGTGGCGGGGGTGAAGCTGAGCGCGGCACCTTGCGGCACCTTCACCCACGAGCCGGACTGATCGCTGTCGAGCGGCTCGGAGACCACCACCACCCCGCCGTCGGTACATTTGTAGTAGAGGCTCGGGGCAAGCCCGTCGCTGGCATAGCGAAAGGCATGCAGCGTCTCGCCATTGCCTAGCGCGGCGGTAAAGCGCAAGGGTTCGCTGGTCCCGGCTTCGGCCATCACCTCGACAGCCATCCGCAGCGCCTGGCGCATGGCGCCGGCCACATCGCCCTCGCCCGCCAGCGCAATGGCGATCAGGAACAGCAATTCGCTGTCGGTGGTGCCCGAACGGTGACGGTAGAATTGCTCGGGCACGGCATTTTCCAGTTTGCGCCGCACCTGCTGGTAACCGCCCACCTGACCGTTGTGCATGAACATCCACCGCCCCACCACGAAGGGATGGCAATTGGCCCGCGATACCGCGGTGCCGGTTGAAGAGCGCACATGCGCAAAGAAGAACAGCGAAACGATCTGCCGGCACAGACTCTTGAGATTATCATCGTTCCAGGCCGGAAACGGCTCGCGAAAAAGCCCCGGCTCCTCGCGCGCGCCATACCAGCCGACGCCGAACCCGTCGCCGTTGGTCTCGATCTTGGCCTCGTTGGCCTTGAGCGACTGGGCGACCAGGGAATGGGACGGCTCGGTGACCAGCGTATCCAGATAGACCGGGCGCCCCCGGTAGACGACCCATCTGCACACCTGGATGAAACGCGCTCCCTGATGCGCCCCGGCGCGGGCAATGGCCAATCGACTCAAAGGTCGGACACAACCGCTGTCTCGCCACTATAGACCGGATGCGATTTTCCCGCAGCCACTTCAGCGATCACGGCGTGGGCGGTGCGTAACGCTTGATGAAGCCCTCGATGAGATCCCACAAGGGCTCGGTCAGCGGCGCCACGTGGGTACCGCCGGCGATGGCATGGAACGCCTTCGGTCCCCCGAGCGCGGCATGGATCGCCTCGCCCTGCGCAAACGGCACCACCTGATCGGCGGTCCCGTGGAAGACGAAGGCCGGGATGGTAACCCGGGGCGCCAGGGCAATGGAACGGAACTGGTCCTTCATCAACAGGCTGACCGGCAGAAACCAGTAAGTCCGTCGCGCCACGTCGACGGCCGAGGTAAAGGGTGATTCGAGAATGACCGCCGCGGCCCGCCCCTCTGCCGCCAGGCGGATGGCTAGCCCGGTCCCCAGCGACTCGCCATAGACGACGATGCGCGAGGCTTGAACGCCAGCCGCTTCAAGAAAGCCGACGGCAGCCTCGGCATCGATGGCAAGGCCCACCTCGCTGGGCGTCCCCGGCGAGCCGGAAAAGCCGCGATAGCCCAGTCCCAGGACCCCGAAGCCCGAATGATGGAACAGCCGGAAGCGCTCATAACGCGCCGCCAGCCCCTCGGCGTTGCCTTGCAGATAGACGATGACCGGCCGGTCTTCGCGGGCGGGGGCCTGCCAGGCGACCAGCCGCAAGCCATCCGGCGTCGGCACCGCCACCCGGGAAAATCCGGCAAGGCCAACATCTTCAGGCTCGAACAGCCGCGTGTCGGGGTGGTATTGCAGCCGCCGTTGAAGGCCATAGGCGCCGCCCGCCACGCCGCCATAGATCACCGCCAGCGAAAGGATGATGTTCATGGGTCCACGCTATCGCACGAAGGCATGGCGTGGTTATGGCGCGTTCCCGGAATCGAGCACCCGTTGCACCTCTTCGGCATAGGGGCTGCCGGCAAAGGCCTCGATGACCTCCGCGGCATTGCTCACCAGCCCAATGGCGCCAGCGCCCGCCCCGTGCAGGGTGCGATCGGCGATCTCGCAGCCGAACAGCCCCCCCAGCAGGCCGGCGCCGGCCTCGCTCACACGGTCTTGCTCGAACACATCTTCATAAATCAGCTCGGCCTGGTTCTCATACCCTTTGAACCAGGCCTCCATGCGTTTGGCAATGCCGGCGCTCAGCTGCAACCGACGCGCGCATTGCGGGATGTTGAGGACAAAGGGTTCAGAATTCCTGCTCGCGGTTCCGGCCGCCCCCGGGGCAGTCCGAGCGTCCTGCCGCAATTGCAGCCGCACCGCCTGTTCGAACACGCCCCGATGGCTGAAATGGACCACGCGGAACTGCCGCTCACGGATGAAGTCGGCGAGACGTGGCCGCTGCCCTATGCTGAAGGCACGGCCGTTGAAAAGATTCACGAAATCGATGTCCACATCGAGGCAGAAGTGCTCGCTGCGCACCAGTTCGGCGCAATAGGTCAGATATTCTTCCAGCACCGCGTCCGGCGCGGCGATCAGTTCGGCCGCGCCTACATTGCGGCTCTCCAGGAAGTGAGCGAGCGCGTATTCGTAGCGATTGTCGATGTCGAAGGCCGCCCCCAGGCAGGTCACGCCGTTGGCGTTGAGCACCTGAACGAGCGCCGGCGTTCCGCTGGCCTCGGACGACAGAATGAACACTGGCTGCATCAGGCGCCCCTATTGCCCCTACCTTCCCGCTCAAGCCCCCTGGAGCATGCTGTGCGAAAAGTGGAAACCACTTTTCGGAAAACATCATGCTCAACTTCCTGGAATCGATCAGTTTTTATGCAATTGGGTGTCACCACCCAATTGCACGCTGATCTGAAGCGGGTCGCACCTGCAACGGCCGCCGTCACATCGCCTTGACGATTTCCTCACACATTTTCTTGGCGTCGCCCAGGAGCATCAGCGTATTGTCGCGATAAAACAGCGTGTTGTCGATCCCGGCGTAACCCGAAGCAAGCGAGCGCTTGACGAACATCACCGTATTGGCCTTCCACACCTCAAGCACCGGCATGCCGTAAATGGGCGACTGCGGGTCCTCCTTGGCGGCTGGATTGGTAACGTCGTTGGCACCGATGACGAACACCACGTCGGTGTTGGAGAACTCCGAATTGATGTCTTCCAGCTCGAAGACTTCGTCATACGGCACGTTGGCTTCGGCCAGAAGCACGTTCATGTGGCCCGGCATGCGCCCGGCCACCGGGTGGATGGCGTACTTGACCGAAACACCGGCCGCCTTCAGGTGATCGGCCATTTCGCGCAGCGCGTGCTGGGCCTGCGCGACGGCCATGCCGTAGCCCGGCACGATGATCACCGAGCCGGCGTTCTTCATCATGAAGGCGGCGTCTTCCGCCGAGCCGCGCTTGACTGGCCTTTGCTCGGCACCCGCCGCCGGTCCTGCTACTTCGCCGCCGAAGCCGCCGAGAATGACGTTGAAGAACGAACGGTTCATGCCCTTGCACATGATGTAGGACAGGATGGCACCCGATGAGCCGACCAGCGCGCCGGTAATGATCAGCGCGGTGTTGCCGAGGGTAAAGCCGATGCCGGCCGCTGCCCAACCCGAATAGGAGTTGAGCATCGAAATCACCACCGGCATGTCGGCCCCGCCGATGGGGATGATGATGAGGATGCCGAGGGCCAGCGCGGTGATGACGACGAGCCAGAACAGGGCGTGCGATTCAGAAGCGCAGAACAGGGCGATGAGGACGACGAGCCCGATGCCCAGCGCCAGGTTCAGCATGTGCTGGCCCATAAAGCTCACCGGCGCGCCCGAGACCAGCCCCTGCAGCTTGGTGAAGGCGATGATCGAGCCGGTGAAGGTGATGGCGCCGATGGCCACCCCCAGCGACATCTCGACCAGAGAGCCGCCATGGATATGGCCGACCTCGCCAATGCCGAAGGCATGCGGAGCGTAAAGGGCAGCAGCAGCCACCAGTACCGCGGCAAGGCCGACGAGGGAATGGAAGGCCGCCACAAGCTGCGGCATCGCCGTCATGGCGATGCGCCGGGCAATGACCGCGCCGATGCCGCCGCCGATGGCAATGCCGGCGATGACGAGGATCCACGTCATGACGCCTGTGGGCGGGGCCGCGAACAAGGTGGTGACAATGGCAATCGCCATGCCGGCCATGCCGAGCAAGTTGCCGCGCCGCGAACTCGCCGGGCTCGACAGCCCCCTGAGCGCCAGGATGAACAAGACGCCGGCAACGAGGTACAAAAGTGCGATGAGGTTCTGGGACATCGGCCGGTCTCAGCCCTTTTTCTTGTACATGCCAAGCATGCGCTGGGTGACGAGGAAACCGCCGAAGATATTGACCGAGGCGAGAATGAGCGCGAAGAAGCCGAGGATCATGGCGATGGGACTACCCGACATCGCGGCCCCGGTGGCAACCGCCAGCAGCGCCCCCACCACGATCACCGAGGATATGGCGTTGGTCACCGACATCAGCGGGGTATGAAGCGCCGGCGTCACCGACCACACCACGAAATACCCTACGAAGATCGCCAGAACGAAGATGGCGAGGCGGAACACGAACGGATCGATCCCGGCCGCAGCCCCTGCTGCATGGCCCAACGAATCGGCGGCTAGCCGCGCCTGGTCGGCAAACGTCTGGGCCTGCTCGGCGGCCTGGCGGGCGGCGTCGGCCGCATCGCTTGCTCTTTGTGCTGCCTCGATGGCGGTCATAGCCATGGCTCGGCCTCCTTAACTTGTCAGGATCGGGTGCACCACGGCACCCTCGCGCGTCAGCCCGCAGCCCTTGATGATCTCGTCGTCCCAGTCGAGCTTCACAGCGTCATCGGCGACGATCAGATCGAGGAAGTTCTGCAGATTCTTGGCATAGAGCTGCGAGGCGTTGCCGGCCAGATGACCGGCCATGTTGAGCGGCGCCATGATGGCGACGCCCTTGTGCACCACCAGTTCGTCCGGCTTCGACAACGGGCAGTTGCCACCGCGCTCGATCGCCAGATCGACGATCAGCGATCCCGGCTTCATGCTCTCCACCATCTCTTTGGTGACGAGAACCGGCGCCGGCCGGCCGGGGATCAGCGCCGTGGTGACGACAATGTCCTGGGTCTTGATGTGCTCGGCCACAAGCGCTGCCTGCTTTTTGCGGTCGTCCTCGGATAACTCCTTGGCATAGCCGCCGGCGGTGGCGGCATCGGCCATGCCTTCGACGAAGATGAACTTGGCGCCCAGGCTCTTGATCTGTTCGCCGGCAGCGGCGCGCACATCGGTGGCGGTAACCACTGCGCCGAGGCGCCGGGCTGTGGCAACCGCCTGCAGGCCGGCAACCCCTGCCCCCATGATGAACACCTTTGCCGGCGCCACCGTGCCGGCCGCCGTCATCATCATCGGGAAGGCCCGGGAAAACTGCGCCGCGGCGTCGATGACGGCCTTGTAGCCGGCGAGATTCGCCTGCGAGGACAAGACATCCATGGACTGGGCGCGGGTGATGCGCGGCATCAGTTCCATGGCAAACGCCGCCACGCCCGCCTTGGCCAGCACATCGAACGGCTTCTTGTCGCCGTAGGGGTCGAGGATGCCGGCCACCACGGCACCCTTCTTCAGGGCCTTGACGACCACCGGCTCCGGCCGACGCACGCACAACACGACATCGGCATCCTTCACCGCGGTAACGGAATCCTTGGCGATCGCCGCACCGGCCTGCTTGAAGAGGTCATCGCCCATGAACGAGCCCTTGCCGGCGCCGGCGGCCACCGTCACGGCAAAGCCCTTCTTCACATAGGCTTTGACAACCTCGGGAGAGACGGCCACCCGGGTCTCGGCTGCCGCCGTCTCGGCGATGACCGCAATTTTCATGGAGCCGCCCCGCTAGGAAATGTTGATGGCGGTAATCAGGACATAGCCCAACAGCAGGATCAGCGACAGTCCCCAGATCTTCGAGCCCGAGCGCGCGTCGATGGCCAGCGCGATCAGCCCGGCAATGATGCCGGCAAAGCCCATGAACAGCCCAGCCGTATGGGCAAAGGCGAAGTTGCACAGGCCCGTCAAAACAAAAGCGCAGGCCATGATGATCACAATGGCGCCGCGAACGAAACCCCCATAGGTGGCGCGGTGAGCGGCCATCATGTCGTCATTGGATGCATGGTCGGACATCGTGATCCCCCTCGATTGAAACAGTTCTGAATTGGCACCTTCAGGGCTGATCCCGGCCCCTCAGCCAGCAGCCCCCGCTCATGGCGCCCAGAAAGCCTTACGTCGCCGCAACTGTCAATGGTGTGCGATCATTACGCGGCATTTCGTCCCCGCCTTAAACCCGGCATTGCGGGCGCAGCGCCCGCAGCCATCGCCCAGCACCAGTCGAGATCGCCGAGCCGCCTGGGTTATCGCGGGCATTCGCCAACTGCGGCTACATCACCCCGATACGCAAAAGGTCGTGGATATGAACGATTCCCACCGGGCGATCATCGCGGGTCACGAACAGGCAGGTGATCTCTTTGGCATTGAGCAATTCCAGCGCCACCGGGGCCAGGGTATCGGGCGCCACCACCTTCGGATCGGGCGTCATGACTTCCCCGGTCGTGAGCGACAGGAGGTCGGGACGCATGTGGCGGCGCAGGTCGCCATCGGTGATGACACCGATGAGTCGTCCGCGTGCATCGACGACGCCGAGACAGCCGAACCGCTTGGCCGTCATCGTGATGAGTGCCGCCTGCATGTCAACATCGGCGCCCGCCAGCGGCACCTCGTCGCCCTGGTGCATGACATCCGAAACACGGGTCAGGCTCGCCCCCAAGCGCCCGCCGGGATGAATGCGCTGGAACTCGGCCGTAGTAAAGCCCTTGGCTTCCAGAAGGGCGATCGCCAACGCATCGCCGATGGCCAGTTGCAGGGTCGTCGAGGTGGTCGGCGCAAGGCCGATGGGGCTGGCCTCATCGACGGATGGCAACAAGACCACGATGTCGGCGGCCCTGGCGAGCGTGCTCGTTGAGCCCGCCGTCACAGCGATCACCGTAACCTTGAAGCGACGGGAATAGACCAACAGGTCGCGCAGTTCGGAGGTTTCACCGGAATTCGACAGCACGACCAGCACGTCATCGCGGCCGATCATCCCTAGGTCGCCATGGCTCGCCTCGGTGGCATGCACGAACATGGCAGACGTGCCGGTGGAGGCAAGAGTCGCTGCAATCTTGCGGGCGATGTGGCCGCTCTTTCCCACCCCGGAGAGGATGATGCGCCCCGATGCGTTGGAAATGGCGGTGACGGCGGCGGAAAACCCGGCGCCCAATTCGCCATCCAGCGCGGCGATGAGCCTGTCGAGGCCGGACCGCTCGATGTTCAGTGTACGGCGCGCAGAAGCCAGCGCAGCCGACACCAGATCAACGGACGTTTCGGTCTGTTTCAGCATGCCTGCGACACTACATGCTGTGGCCCGGCTGCGAAAGTCTCCAGTTCAGCCTCGCCACGATCATCCGGGTACACATCGTTGACGGGTCGTTAACCATAAGTCCCGTAGCTTCGAGAATGTATGCGAACGGAGCCTGGCTCCGCGGTTTGGCGTGGCGGAAGCAAGGATGAGGATGTCTCGCGGCTTGAGGATCTTTGGCGGCCCGGCGCTGGCGCTGGCCGTCTGGTCCGCCCCGTGGGCCGGCTCTGCGGCCGCCCAACAGGCCCCCGACCAGCAGGTACCGGAATTGCGCCCTGCCCTGGTGCCGCTCGCTACCGATCCCCTCACTCCCGACCCGCTGCTGCAGGATGTAAACGTCAGCACCGACGCCAGCACCAACGCCGACACCAATGCCAATAACCTGGCACCGCAACCGCAGGTAAGCCGGCTGACCGTGTCGCCCGAACCGCCGCCCCCACCGCCGCCGCCACGCCGCCGTGGTATCGAAGCCGATCCCAACGCACCCATGGGACTGCGCATGGGCGCCTTCGATCTCTATCCGGTGCTGGGTATCGGCGGCGCCTATACCGACAACGTCGCTGAGAGCGCCACCAAACGCAAAGCCGATTACGGCCTCAGGGTTGCACCGGACTTGCGCATCCAGTCGGACTGGGTCAGGCATTCGCTCTCCCTGACAGCCGCCGGCGATTTCATCTTCTACAAGAAGCACCCAGAATACAACGACACCACCTTCGACACTCAGGCAGCGCTGCGGCTGGATGTGTTGCACGACACAACCTTCGATCTGACGGCCGGCTACGACCTCACACAGACCTTCGGTTCATCCAGCGAAGTGCCCAATACGGCTACTTCCCAGCGGGTCGACCAGACCGTCTCGGCCGCCGCCAGCCTGACACGCCAGGCCGGCCGCCTTGCCGCGACGCTGGCGGCCGAGGCCAACTGGTACGACTATGGCAACGTCAATCTCGGTGGCGGCAGCATCGAGAACAACGCCGACCGCAATTATGTTGCGCCCGACGTCAGGTTGCGCCTCGGCTACGCCGCCTCGCCTGCCCTCGTGCCGTTCGTCGAGGCGGCCTACGTGCCGCGCCTGCACGAGATCAAGGTCGATCGCTCAGGCCTCAGGCGCGATTCGCAAGGCGGTTATCTACGGGCCGGCCTGTCGCTCAACCCTTCCGACCTGTGGAGCGGCGACGTGGCGGTGCGCTACGACTATCGCAACTATGCCGACAACAGCCTGAAAGCCGTATCCGCCGTGGGACTCGATGCCGACCTGATCTGGCGGCCCACCCAGTTGACCACCGTCACTTTCAAGGCCTCCTCAGGAATCGACGAAACCGCCCTTGCCGGTGCCACCGCCATCCGCAACTGGACGGGATCGGCCTCTATCGCCCAGGCGCTGCGCGACGACGTGGTGCTGACCGCCGGCATCGGCGCCAATTACGCCAGCTATGTGGGCGTTTCCCTCAACGAACTGACCCTCAGCGCCGACGTGGCGTTAAACTACATCCTCAGGCGCAACGTCGAACTGACGGCCGGCTATCATCTGACCGACTTCCGCACCGATACGCCGGGCGGCAATTATGTCGAGAACCGCATCACCGCCGGCGTGCGCTTCAGGATGTAAGGAAGCCTCAGAGCATGATGCCGAAAAGTGGATGCCACTTTTCGGATAACATCGTGCTCAAGATATTGGAATCGATCAGGCTCATGACTTTGGATCGACTCGATCCAAAGTCATCCTGATCTAGAGGCCGCCGTTTTCGGCGATGATGCGCTTGAGCTCGGCCCGGAAGGCCGGCGCGATGTCCTCGCGTTGAAGCCCGTAGGCGACGTTGGCAGCAAGAAAGCCCACCTTGTCGCCGCAGTCGTAGGTGGTACCGTCGAACTTGAGGCCGTAGAACGGTTGATCACGCATCAGCCTGATCATGGCATCGGTGAGCTGGATCTCGCCGCCGGCGCCGGGATTCTGCGTGGCGATCATGTCGAACACCTCCGGCTGCAGGATATAGCGCCCGGAAATGATGAGATTGGACGGCGCCTCCTCGGCGGAAGGCTTTTCGACCATCGAGGAGATCCGAAACCCCTGTCGCAGCGTTTCGCCCACCCCGACGACACCGTACCGGCTGACCTGCTCGGTGGGCACCTCCTCGACGGCGACCACATTGCCGCCATGGTCTTCGTAGACTTCAAGCATCTGCCTAAGGCAGCCGGGGCGCGCATGGATAAGCATGTCCGGCAGCAACAGCGCGAACGGTTGCCCACCGATCAGTTCGCGCGCGCACCACACCGCGTGGCCAAGCCCCAAGGGCTCCTGCTGGCGGGTGAAGCTGGTCTGCCCGGCGCTCGGCAGGTCGGCCTCCAGAAGCGACAACTCCTTGATCTTGCCGCGCCGCCTGAGGGTTTCTTCGAGTTCGTACTGCTTGTCGAAATGATCCTCGATGACCCCCTTGTTGCGCCCGGTGACGAAGATGAAATGCTCGATGCCCGCCTCTCGCGCCTCGTCCACCGCCAGCTGGATGATCGGCCGGTCGACGATGGTTAGCATCTCCTTGGGCATGGCCTTGGTGGCCGGCAGGAAGCGGGTGCCAAGGCCGGCGACGGGAAACACGGCTTTCTTGAGTGGGCTTTTCATGGTGCAAATCGCCTCAAGGCTGGAATGGGTAACAGAGTGGAAACGGTTTATCGGGCAACTTATGCAAACGATCGGTTGACGATGATGAAGCAATCCGGAGAGGAAGCCTCGGCATGAGCGTCCTGGTGACAGGCGGGGCAGGCTATATCGGCTCTCATATGGTACTCGGCCTCCTGGATCGCGGCGAGGTCGTCGTGGTGCTCGACAACCTTTCGACGGGATTCGAATGGGCCGTGCCATCGCCCGCCCTCCTCGTCAAGGGCGATGTGGGCGACATGAAACTCGTCGCCACCCTCATCGCCCACCACAAGGTGGACGCGGTTGTGCACTTCGCCGGCTCTATCGTGGTCCCCGATTCGCTCACCGATCCGCTCGGCTATTATCTCAACAATACGGTGAAATCGCGGGCGCTGATCGAGGCCGTGGTCAAGGCCGGGGTCTCGCATTTCATCTTCTCCTCGACCGCCGCCGTCTACGGCATACCGGAGGTCAATCCGGTCTATGAAGACGGCCGCCTTCAGCCCATTTCGCCCTACGGCACCTCCAAGCTGATGACCGAGTGGATGCTGCGCGACACGGCCCAGGCCCATGCCCTGCGCTATGTGGCCTTGCGCTATTTCAACGTCGCCGGCGCCGACCCCAAAGGCCGCACCGGCCAGTCGACGGCGCACGCCACCCATCTCATCAAGGTGGCGAGCCAGGTCGCCCTCGGCCAGCGCGACCACCTCGACATCTACGGGCGCGACTACGACACCCCCGACGGCACCTGCATCCGCGACTACATCCACGTGAGCGACCTGATCGGCGCGCATCTCAAGGCCCTCGATCATCTGCGCGGCGGCGGTGGGCCCGATATCTTCAATTGCGGCTATGGCAGCGGCTCGTCGGTGCTCGAGGTCATCGCCGCCGTGGAACGCGCGGTCGGCCACAAACTGGACGTTCGCGACATGCCGCGGCGGGCCGGTGATCCGCCGGTCCTCGTGGCCGGCGCCGAACGGGTGCGCTCGGTTCTGGGATGGACGCCCCGCCACGCCGATCTGGACGAGATCGTCGCGACGGCACTGCGATGGGAGGACCGGCTGGCCAAGCGCAACGCTGCGTGAATTGCCGCCGGTTCATGGGGACTATGAAGAAGATGCAGCCGCGCAGGATGCGGAACTGGGTGATGATGCCGGCATCGATCGTGGCCGCGGCACTGCTTGTGGGCGGCTTTGGCTCGGCCCCCGCCGGGGAACACGCTTTTGATACCGCCGGCCTCGCCGGGCTTGCCGACAAGGCGTCGTTTCGTCAGTTCGTTCAGGATTTCTGGCCCATTGCCAGGGCCAAGGGCATCTCGCGCCGGCTCTATCAGGAAGCCATGGGCAACCTCGAGCCCGACCCCGATGTCGCCGCCCGCAACCGGAACCAGGCCGAGTTCACCACGGCAATCGCCGATTACATCGAAAAGCGGGTGAGCGACCTGCGCATCGCCAACGGCCGGGCCAAGGCCGCCGAATATGCCAGCCCGTTGAAGGCCATCGAGGAGCGCATCGGCGTCGACCGCTATGTGCTGGTTGCCATCTGGGGGATCGAGTCCAACTACGGCACCTATGCCGGCGACAAGAGCGTGCTGCGGTCACTGGCGACCCTTGCCTATGACGGCCCGCGCCAGGCCTATGGCCGCCAGCAGCTTCTGGCGGCTTTGCAGATCATCGCCAATGGCGATGTCACAATCGACCGCTTCACCGGCTCATGGGCCGGCGCCATGGGTCACACCCAGTTCATTCCCACCACCTTCAACGCCTATGCCGTCGATTGGACCGGCGACCACCACCGCGATATCTGGTCAAGTGTCCCCGACGCACTGGCCTCATCGGCCAATTATCTGGCCAAACGGGGCTGGAAGCGGGACCGGCCCTGGGGTTTCGAGGTGACGCTTCCTTCCGGCTTCGACTATGGCCTGGTCGGCGATGCCGGTAAGCGCAGCTTCGCCCAATGGGCCCATCTCGGCGTCAGGGTGGCCGGCGGCGGACGCTTCGGCCTGCCGCTGGAAAACGCCAGCCTGCTGCTGCCAGCCGGCGCCACCGGCCCCGCCTTCCTGGTCACCGACAATTTCAAGGCCATCCTCGCCTACAACAACTCCGTCGCCTACGGCCTGGCGGTTGCTCTTCTCGCCGACCGGCTGCGCGGTCAGGGACCGCTGGTGCACCCCTGGCCCGCCGGTCTGGGCATTCTGGCGCGCAACGAACGCATCGAGTTG
>Ga0315556_1000248_pt1 | contig 32139 bp, 26 predicted proteins | sample SalMarSW160310MG_FD_202112 | JGI IMG/M metagenome (GOLD analysis project Ga0315556, IMG submission 202112) | Salt marsh sediment microbial communities from the Plum Island Ecosystem LTER, Massachusetts, United States - Salt Marsh Sediment SW1603-10 ...
CGATGAATGACTGGTAGCTCCTCTCACTCATTCCCATCTTATCCAGGGGTATGGGTTCCCCTGTTGCCAGGAGCCGCATGACCACGTCCTCATTCTGCCCGGCAGTCGGTATGGTTGCCACACGAAGCTCGATATCGAGAGGCGCGAATCGCCTGAACTTGACCTTTCCATCCTGGGGAAGACGTTTCTCGGCGATGTCGAGATCAGACATGATCTTTACCCTGGAAACCATGGCTTTCTTGTACGTGAAGGGAATGGTTTGATAGATCTGGCATGCCCCGTCAATCCTGAAGCGGATTACAGCATTTGTCTTCCCCTGACGCGGTTCAATGTGGATGTCAGAAGCTCCCCGGTTGTAGGCATCAACAATCATCTTGTTCACAAGCTGGACAATAGCGTTGTCTTCCTCGCTGACCCCTTCCAGGTCCTCATCGTAATATTCTTCCGACCCTTCGAGTTGACCGAGGATATCTTCAATACTCCCTGAGCCACGGAGCATCTCTGTCCGGTCCACGTCGAAAAAGAGATCAATCATCTTGAAGATGTCTTCCCTGAGGGAGACACAATATTCGAATTTTCTGCCTGGAATAATCCGTTTGACCGCGTCCCTGGCAGGTAGATAGCTGGGGTCTTCCATGGCCACGACAACGTGATGATCTGATTCCTCAACAGGGACAAAGATATTGCTCTTCAAGTAGCTGACCCTGAGCCCCTTCAGGAGGGTGCCCGGTATGATCATCCGATCATCGTAGGGGATAAAGCGCGTCTTGTAAAAGTTGGACAGTGATTTGCCAACGACCTCCTTGGATACATGAAAGTCACTCATGAGGACCGATTCAACGGACTTTTTTGTCTTGCGCGCCCTCGACATTGCCTCGGCCAGATCCTTGCCGCTGATAATGTTATTGGTAATCAGGTAGTCAAAACGAGTGGTTTTTGTTTTCTGGACCGCTCTCTGATTGTTGAAGAACGCAATACCGAGGACCCTTGCGATATCCAGTGCAGAGGAGCAATCCTCGTCAGTAAACGCCTCCCCGGTTTTCTTGTTGATCAGCTGTATGACGCCCAAGAGATATTTGTTATACATGATGGGAGCGGCCAGGACCTGGGTTGTCCGATACCCGGTCTTCACGTCCCAACTCTTGTCAAAGCCCAACTGTTGATGGATGCCTGCGAGCTCCTGGGCATCATAAGCATTGCGCACATTGACCACCTTCCCGGTAGCAGCACAATATCCGGCAACGCTCCCATTTGCTATGGGAACACGAATCTCATTGGTTTCGCTTCCCGTCTTGAAGCGGGAGACAACCTGCTTCCGGATACCATCGACCACATAAATAGTGATCCTGTCCGCATCGAAAAGCCCCAGGATTTCCTCCTGGAGATTCATGAGGATGTCGTTCGTGTCTTTTGCAGAATGGATCTTGTTGGTGATTGAGTTTAGCTTTTTCTGGAATTGAAGCTGATGCTCGAGTACCCTCTCTGTAGGATCCGAACGATTCATTTTTCCAAGAAATGTTGCCATGGTTCAACGCATTCTCTCTGTCTTTATAGGCCCACCATGAGCAGATTTGTACTCGAAATGGGCACAAAATAGTTCACCCGCGATCTTGCGATCAGGCCTTTTCGGATCTGGAATACCCCGGGGGGAATATGTGCATACCCGCCATTGGCTTCTGCAAAGATCGTTCCATCCCGCCAAGAGATCCGGCAACCGCTTCCCTTCCTCTTAAAGAAATGAAGCTTTTTGATATTTCCAAGCCAATATGACCTGCTATTCTTGAAAAAATAGGAAAAATATGCAACAAGTTTATGAAGCAAGAGCAAAATGCAAAGCCGAACAGCCTTCAGGCTGCAGCCAAAACAACTTGGACAATTATCGTCAGTATTTTGACAGAGAGCAATGGAATTTTTCTCCATCAGCGAATCGAATCCGCTCATTCTAGCTTCCGCCTCCCCGCGACGGAAAGAACTACTCCGACAGGTGGGGTTACCGTTCATCGCAATCTACAGGAGCGTACATGAAGCAGTTCCCTCAGGAGACCCCGTCGAGGCCGTCTGTGCCCTGGCAGGGAAAAAGGCGGCATCTCTTGGTGATACCGGTTTCAAGGGCTGGATCCTGGGAGCTGACACGATGGTTGCAATTGATCACGTCATCTTCGGGAAACCCAAGAACAAGGCAGATGCCGGGCGGATGTTAACCATTTTGAGCGGCAGAGAACACCGCGTCATTACCGGCATTTCCCTTCTCGACCCTGCAGGTGCTGAAGTCTTTCGCCAGGCGGTCAGTACGCTGGTACAGGTGAAGACGCTGAACCCCGGGGAAATAGAAGAATATGTTGCCACGGGCGAACCTTTTGGCAAGGCGGGAGGATATGCCATTCAGGGCATCGGCGCTTTCATGATCACGGGTATCAAGGGATCCTACACCAATGTAGTAGGACTCCCCATCTGCGAGGTCATTGAGGCCCTGAAATCAGTCGGCGCCCTCGGTGCATTTCCCTAAGACCCGGGCTAGGTGAGCAGTCAAACGGCATATTCCAGAAGCTACGCTCCCTCCGTCGTCCATGACTCCGGTCGCTGCGGATTTCGGCCCTTCTCCCGCCTGTGGCGGGATTCCAGTGCCGAAATGACGCCGCTTCCAGAACATCCCGTTCACCTGCTCTTCATACAAGACCCTCCCACACCGAAAACCGAGAACGGTGAACGGTTTGCAAGCTTCCTTATTGGTTGTGTTGCCGGCGTATTTCGCTCAGGATGACGCCGGCTGCCACGGAGATATTCAGAGATTCCATGGAGCCGAACCGGGGGATGCGTACCAGCGCATGACATCCTTTGCGAACAGAAGGATTCAAACCCCGCTCTTCGTTTCCGAGCACCAGGACAAGGTCCCGCTTCCAGTCAAACGAGTAGATCGACTGGGAACTCTCACCCGCTGTTCCGATAATCCAAAATCCCCTCTCATTTAAAGAATCGAGCACCCTGCGCAGATTCACCACCTTGCATACAGGAAGCAGTCCGGTAGCCCCGGAGGAGCGCTTGATCACTCCGGGGCTCACCTGGGCAGAACGATCCTTGGGAATCACCAGTCCATCTGCCCCAAAAAACGCCCCGGCGCGGATCAGCGCTCCCAGATTGCCCTCGTCAGTAATATGATCTGCCACCAGGATCAGGCCCGTCCCCTGCCTCATCTCCGCCTGCGTCGTTATTTCCGTCAGGCTACGATAGGAAAAAGGGTCTGACACCGCCACCATCCCCTGATGAACCACCATCGGAAAACGGTCTTCAAGTTCGGCGGTCCTGACGAAATGGACAGGGATATTTCGTTCCCTCGCCATCCCGAGAATCTCTTTTGCTCTCTGGGATTTTTTCCCTTCCGCGAGCCACAACTCCCTGACCGGGGAATGCCCATGTACCAGGGCTTCCCGAATGCCATGATAACCGGGAATAGCGCTCGATTGTTTATTTGGGCCTGATGTCACTTTGATTCATCCGACTGAAGCGTCCTTTTTGCAAAGATGCGTTACAGGGATACCGGCTATGCCCATTTTTCTTCGATGACGAGTCTCCCAGGCTGGTATTTTCAGTAACTTATCCACGGGGGAATTTTGCCCCCTCCGCATTCCAGTCCTCAGGGAAAAGCGCCCTGAGGCCTGGCTGCGGTTTCCCCCATAGATAAGTCACTAAAATACGAAGCCCTCCCGCCGGTCACGAAGAAAAATGGGCATAGCCTGCTTGGGCTTTCATAAATTTTTCAGCTTCAAAGTGCAGGACATTCGGATGAGCCTCCTTTTTTGGGGACAAAAGAAATATTCAGGCACATCATAGTCCGAAAAGCTCCTTTATGATCGGCCCTCGCCGCCCTGTCCTGGAGCGCTCTGAAAGAATGACGGCCTGAACCTCTGTTATGGCCTGTTCCAGTTCGTCGTTGATAATCACGTAATCATACCGGCTGTACTCGGCAATTTCATTTCTTGCCTTTTTGAGTCGCGCCTCGATCACCTCTTTTTCATCGGTCCCCCGATTTCTCAAACGGGCCTCCAGAACTTTCAGTGACGGAGGGAGAAGAAAAACAAGCACACTCGCGCTGAAATGTTCCTTTACCGCCCGAGCACCCTGAATATCGAGGTCCAACAATACATCCAGGCCTGATTGAAGTTGTCCTTGGAAGGCTGAAAAAGAAGTCCCATAGTAGTCCCCATAGACTTCTGCCCATTCCAAGAATAATCCCTCATCCGCCATTCTCTTGAAGGTCTGTTTGTCCACAAAAGAGTAATCCCGGCCCTCCTGTTCTCCTTCGCGCGGTTTCCTGGTAGTATGGGAAACGGAATATCCCAGGAGAGTCATCCTTTTTCGCACTTCCCCCAGGAGAGTGGATTTTCCAGTCCCCGATGGCGCTGATATGACGAAAAGCTGTCCGTTCATTTCTCCTCTTTCAGGTCTTCCTCCCGCAGATTACAGTTCGGGCTGAACCGCTGGGCAATGGTCTCTGATTGGATAGCCGAAAGGATAACGTGATTGCTGTCAGTAATGATCACAGACCGTGTGCGTCTTCCCTGGGTTGCGTCAATGAGCCTCCTGTCTTCTCTGGCTTCGTCCCGCAGCCGTTTTATGGGCGCCGCATTTGGGGAAATGATGGCTATTACCCTCTTCGAAACCACCGAATTTCCAAAGCCGATATTCACCAACTGCGCAGGCATAAGTGTATCTCCTTTCATTCCACGTTTTGGGTCTGTTCCCGAAGTTTCTCCAGTTCCGCTTTCATTTCGACCACAATGCTGGAAATGGAAGCGTCGGAAGCCTTGACGCTGAGGGTATTAACCTCTCGGCTAATCTCCTGCAGAAGAAAATCAAGCCTCCTTCCAAGGGCATCATCTTTTGAGAGGAATTCCTCAAATTGATTACAGTGGCTCTTTAGTCGCACCAATTCTTCTGTGATGTCGGCCTTTTCCGCGAGGATAGCAACCTCCTGTGCAATTCTGGCATCATCAACATTGAGGTCCCCCACCATTGACCCGATTCTTTCCTTCAATTTCGCGGCACGCCGATCCACTGCTTCGGGAGCACGTTCTTCGATCTCGCTTTCATAGCTTCTGATAGTCCGCAAACGCTCTCTGAAATCTGCTTCCAGAGCCGCGCCTTCTCTGCACCGCATGAAATCATAGGAATCCAAGGCCTTCCGGAGGACTTCATGAAATCCTGCCTTCATTTTTTCGATATCCACTGTCTCCGGTTCTGCCACAATGATGTCCTTGAATTGACAGAGGAGTTCTCCGCTGATCCGGGTCTCTATTCCGAATTCCTCTTTCAGCTGTTCGAAAATCCCCAGGTACGATTCCACGAGTACGCCGTTCAATTGGGGTTTGGAGGGAGGGACTTCACCGTTTCCCTCAATCTGCAGGAAAACCTCGATACGACCCCTCCTCACCCGCTCTGAAATAAACCGTTTCAATTCATCCTCCAGCCGCTGAAAATTTCTCGGCATGCGAAGAACAATGTCTCGATAGCGATGATTCACAGACCGAATTTCCGCCAGGAGCACCACTTCCTCGAAACTATGCTCCGCCCTGCCGTAAGCGGTCATGCTCTTTACCACGCTCCATTGCCTCCTTTCGCTGTTTCATGTATATCTCTCTTACCTTTTCGAAGTATCCCCTGATAACAGGATCCGCGTAGTCCTTGTACGTCCACCCCAGCGGTTCAAAACGCCCCTTGCTGAAAACGAGGGTCAAGTCGGCATAGATCCCCTCTGAAAGGTATATTCTGTGTATGTAATTTTTTCCGGTGGCCAGGACCAGACGTTCCGGTGAAATATATCCCGGATCAATATTGATTCGCCTCTTTCCTTCACACAGGTATTGTTGCTCCACACCGTTCGTCCGGAGTTTCGTGGAAACAATTTGCTCTGGCCTGATGAATCTCTCGAAAGAGACAAAACGCCGATAGAGCGGCCACCCCATTTCCTTTTCGTAATATCGGGTGCGATCAAAAAGACATTCATCGCTGACCCAGTCTACCGGACCGAACATCCCGGACAACTCCTCGATCACCCGTTCCGCGAGGCCCTTTTCCAGAAAAAAAAGGCTGGCGATGAGTTTCACCGGATCCGGTTCACGTGGATGACTCATTTTTTGCTCCGCTTACTCCTTTTCCCCTTTTTCCTTGTCATTCCAAGCGCATCTTGTCAATTGTCTTTTTCAGGTCTTCCACCTTTACGGTAGAGGTGCCTACTTCCCCCACAACGATCCCGGCGGCGATATTTGAAATAACTGCCGCGTCTTTCATGCCAAGACCGGATGCCAGTCCCAGGCAAAACGTTGCGATGACCGTATCACCGGCCCCGGTAACATCATACACCTTTTTTGCCGCCGTACGGATATGCTGTACCTCTCCGCCATGCTCAAACAAGGTCATTCCCTGTTCTCCCTGGGTGATCAGAACCGCCTGACATTCGAGGTGTCCCAGTATCTGTCCCCCGGCTGCGATCAGCCCTTCCCGGTCAATGATCTCGAAACCGCAGTATGCACCTGCCTCATGGTGATTTGGAGTAATAACATCCACACCCCGGTAAAGAGGAAAACTCCCGACTTTGGGATCCACCGCGATAATCCCGTCCCAGGATTTTTTCAAATGTCGCAAACCCTCTATGACATCCGGCGCCACCACCCCTTTTCCGTAATCGGAGACAATAATGACATCCACATCCCGCGCTTTTTCCTCAACGAATGCGAGGATCTTTTCAACCATCCCGTGACCGAGCTCATTTCTGCTTTCCCGATCAACCCGAACGACCTGCTGACTATGGGCGACAACCCTGGTTTTCATGCTCGTGGGTCTCCCCTTCTCCACCAGGATACCTACCGTGCTGAGACCCTGCTGTTCCATCATGGTGATCACTTCGCGCCCTGTCCTATCATCGCCTATGACCCCGCAGAGGATGGGCGAACCACCGAGGCTCAATATATTGTTGATCACGTTCGCCGCACCGCCCAACATTTTGGTTTCCTGCTGGACATCAACAACAGGCACCGGAGCCTCGGGCGAAATGCGGGAAACTTTTCCCCAGAGGTACTGGTCCAGCATCACATCACCCAGGACCAGTGTCCGTGCACGGTGGAATCTGTCAACAGCTTCATGCAGCAATTCCCTGTCCTGCTCCGCAAAAATTCTTTCCATTTCTTGTCTCACTTTGCAATCTTGTCGAAGAAAGGATCCTCACCACCGGCGCGGAAAAGGATCTTTCTCCACTTTGCTACGTTGATGGAACTGCACTTTAGCATTCCGGACTTGACTTGTCCATCGGATATGAGAATTCTGGAGGAGCGCACTATAGAAGAATTGGAAGGCCTCAGCCGTGCATTGCCCCTTTTGAGGGGGGCTTACTCATACCATCAGTTTTATTGGAATGCTGATTGAAAGGAGGGTATCGGCACATTAATTCTCAAAAACCCCAAAATTTTCCTTGAATTAACGGGATAAATAGGCTAATTTGGGACAAATTTCATTTGCGAATTCTTATGAGGAACCGGTTTCCACTCTTTTTAAAAATCATCTTTTATGTCCTTGTGGAGGTGTTTGGTGCTGTTCTTCTGGTAGCCTTTCTTTTCCTGTTCATAGACGTGAACAGGGTTCTGAAACTGATACCCTGGATTGTGGCACTCAGCACTGCGGCAACCGGATATGGTATCCTCGACAAGAAAAATTTTGGGGGAAGACGAAAATACCTGTTTGCTGCCGGCGTTGGAAATGCTGCAGCTCTATTGCTCTATGGCGTCTTGAGTGTTTTTTTGTTGTTTTCAATCGGAGAATGCCCGTTTACTTACTGGGATCTCCTGATCTTCCTTGCTCTCGGATCAGGTTGTGGGGGACTGGGCGGTGTGCTTGCTGTGAAAAGAGTCATGCCTTCAAGATAATCTTTTTACTCAAATGCAAAAGGAGGAAAAAATGAGGAGGAAATTTGGGTTATTGAGCGTTTTGGTTCTCGCGATCTGCTTTCTGATCAGCGTCCCGTCCGGGTACGGTGCTTCCGCCAGTCTCTCTTCCACCGAGTACAAGGCGGGAGACACGGTTACCATAGAGGGAACGATTTCACCGGGACAGGATCTCTATATAGCCGTTGCTTCTCAAGCAACATTCGCCCCCAAAGATACAAAGGGTGTTAATGAGATAAAACGACTGAAGAAAGAGGAAAAAAAGAGAGGTTTCAAGAGTGACACTTCTATCCCGGATCTTTATTACCTGTTGACCACCAACCCGGAAAAATTCGGAAAGGTTGTCGACAAACGATTCGGCGGTCCCTCCTTCATCAAGGGCATCTACAAAACAAAGATGTTCAAGTTAAAAAAATTCGATGCCCTCGACGCGGGTTCCAGTGCTGTCCTTGGACCACTTCAGACCAAGGAACAGTGGAACTTTTTCAGGTTCACCCATGAGTCCGTTTACGGCATCAACACGATCACGAAAGAAAAAACCATGCGAGGGAAAGTAGTCATCTTTGCCCGAAGCGTGATCGCGGATTTTGGGAAGACCGGCAATTACTGGGATAAGAATACGGCCATCACCCTGGATAAAAAAACCGGGAAGTTCAAGGCCTCATTCAAGACCTATCGCCACACGCCCCCGGGAACGACATTTGACGTGTACATCAATGGCGCAAAGTCAGGGTCCTACACCGTGAAGGCCAATGGGTTCTGGTTAAGCATGGGCCACCGCTACATGAATCCCCTCTGGATCATCCTCGGAGCCATTATCGTCGGAGCATACTTCTCCATGATCGGTGCTGCAGGAGGGATGCTCATGGCGGCATTCCAGGTAATGGTCGTTCAAACTGCGGGCCCGGTCGGGATCAACGCGGCCAATGTGCTCCGTCCTTCCAACATGGCTCTGACTCTCTTCTCCCCGTTGGGGTCGTTCTATCGATACGCGGTCAAGGAAAGGAGGGTAGCTTGGCCTGTCGGCATATCATTCGGCGTGGGGATTTTCATCGGGTCTATCTGGCTCGGGAAATATGCAACCAAATACCTCCCCATGAAGACCTACAAGGAATGGTTGGCCATCCTGGTGGTCCTCATGGGAATCAGGACACTCTATGAGTTAACCCCAAAAGTGATGGAAAAACGCAAGAACATCAAGGCGATGGTCAAAAAGTTCAATGAGGAGGTGACAAAGGCCAAGGCAGAGGGGAGGTCGGCAGAAATGGGCCAAATAGAGCCCGTCAAGTCAGGACTTACCGACTACCGCTTCAAGTTCTGGGGAGAAGAGTTTACCATCAACCCGTTACTTTTTGGTATCCTCGGCCTGGTTATCGGCATTGTGTCACGGTCCTTCGGGATTGGCGGCGGGTTTCTGCTGGTTCCCAGCATGACAACCCTCGGCGCTCTCCCCATGTATGTTGCCGTTCCTGTTTCCCTCATCGGGACCTGTTTCAGCAGCATCGGGTCTTTCATCGGGTACTTGATCAATGGGTACCTCCCCGATGTCTGGCTGGCGATTTCGATCATTATCGGCGGCTTCGTGGGAGGTATGATCGGCAGCCGCATCCAAAAATTATTCAGCGAAAGGGCCCTGAAATGGATCCTGGCAATCACGCTGTTTTTCCTGTTTTTCCGCTTCTTCAAAATTGAGATCTGGATCTAGTCTGCCCGGGGAGGGATGCTCTTCTTCCCTCCCCGTTCCCTCCCAGAGGAAATGGAATCATATTTGGACAGCTTATGGTTCAAGATTGAAAGCGTGATTCACCATATCAAGATTTTTCTTGATGCCGCATTTTCGCCGCTCACCGCCCTTGGGCCAGCAGGAGCCATATTTGTTCTCGCCTTCCTGACCGTTGTCCTGACAAAATTCTTTTCGAATAAATTCAACACAAAAAGATACAGGATGCTGAAGGAGCAGTTCCAATACTGGTATAACCTCCGACAGGAAGCGAACCGTTGTGAAGACCCGGAAAAGGCAAAACGCCTGAAGCGGAACATTGATCAGGCTGAGTTGAACAGAGTCTATTACGATTATTTCTTCGAAGGCTTCATGAAAAGTCTCCTGACCAGATACCTTCCTCTCTTTCTCATGCTGGCCTACGTAAACGAGGCTTTCAAGCCCAGCCAACTGCTGGAACATTTTGGCAGGACATATGTCCTCAAGATACCCACTTTTTCAGCTAAGCCGGCCCTGATAGGAGGCGTTTTCTGGTTTTTTCTTTCTGTCCTTCTCAGTTTTGGCGTCTATTCGCTCTGCAAAAAAATCGTCTCCAAGGCTCGGTCACGACCTCATCCTTCACAGGGCCCATAACATATTCTCCTGTCGTAATGAAGTTGACTTTATTGTTTCAATCAAGTAAAAAAGGGGCATTTGAAACAAGTCATCGTAGCACTTCTGGAGGGAAGAGCTTCCGGATTTCCTGGAACTTGTATATGAAAAAGAAATACCAGATCATCACTGTCATCGCCCTCTCATGTCTCGTAATCGGATTTTTTTTGAGTATCTATATTACGGTAGAGGAAAAGATTCCTCCCAACGCGGTTGTGGTGATTACCCTGGAGGATAAGCTCTATCACTCCATCCATTTCGATTACAGCTGTGTCGCGGGAAAAACCGCCAAAACAACCACCCTCGAAAAAGCCCTCCAAGCCGGATATAAACCCGATCCCCACTGCCGGGAATTGGGGTATTTTCGGGGGAACAGGTTGTTCCTCTTCCATTATCTCCTTTCCAAAATAGGATTCCCCGTGAACAGTCGCTGGGATAAGGACGGGAATTGGCTATGGTAGCTCGCACTCCTCTGTTGCCGAAAAGAGGGTAACCCGCTATGCCCATCCTTCATGTCGTCACCGGAGACGGTATCATATTCGATCATCCCTTTACTGGGGAAAAGATGACATTGGGACGGAGCAAAAAAAGCGACCTCCCCCTGAAAGATATCACGGTCTCTCGCCATCACGCAGAAATCAAAAAGGACAAAGGAGGATACCTCCTTCTTGACCTGGGCAGCTACAACGGAACCAGCCTCAACGGGAAATTGATCCAATCAGCGCCACTTCATTTCGGAGACAAGGTGCAGATCGGCCTGACCCGCCTGACTTTCCTGGAAAAAAAGGCCCTTGGATCCGGCACATTTGATTCCCTGATATTGACAACGGACGGTGAATTTGAGACTGGAGAGCAGAAAATCGTCGAAAGCAGCCCCCGGAGGACCTATGGGGAGTCGCGCGAACTGCTGGCATCATTGAGGAAGAGAGCCGATCGAACCGAGGAGGGAAAAGCAGAAGAGATCAAGGCTGAAAACAGCTTGACCGACCTTGCCCGGATAAACAAGGTCCTCTTCGTCTTGTACGAAATAAGCAGACAGCTCAATCAAATTACTGATTTTGACCAGCTCCTCAGGAAAATCATGGATCTCGTCTTCATCGTCATTGATGCTGACTATGGATTCCTCGTCGTTCTTGGCGGGCAGGACGGGAAAGAACTGACCCCGGCGGTGATCAAGCACCGGGAAAAACTCAGCAAAGAGGGGAAAGAACTGAAGGCTAGTAGAACCCTCATTACGAAAGTCATCCAGGACAAAGTGGCACTTCTCACCTCGAATGCCATGGCTGATACCCGGCTGGATGGGGCCAAGAGCCTTTATTTGCAGGAGATCAAGTCGGCCATGTGCGTGCCTCTGTGGCGCAAGGACAAGGTCATCGGCGTCATTCAACTGGGAACGAGTCGGCTTGAAAACCAGTTCACCCAGGATGACCTCGAACTCTTGAAGGCCATCGGCAGTCAGATGGCCATGGTCATAGAGCAGGCCGCACTGAATGACAAGATTCGAGAAGAAGAAAGGATGCGGAACCGGCTTGAACGATTCCACTCCCCGCAAGTGATCGAAATGATATTGAAGGGTGGCCAGGAAACCAAGGACCGCATCATGGACCCGAAAGAGCTGACCGCCACCGTCCTCTTCATGGATATTGTTGGATTTACCAATCTTTCTGAACGGATGCCGCCAAGGGAGATAACGATCCTCCTGAATCGGTTTTTTTCCAGGATGACCGATATCACCTTTCACTATGACGGAACCCTTGACAAGTACATCGGAGATGGTCTCATGGCGGTGTTTGGCGCGCCCATACAGAAAGATGATGACGCGATCAGGGCGATCCAGGCTGCCCTTGATATGAAAAAGGAGCTGGGACTGATGATGGGAAACACGCCCGACGACAAGAGGTTCGATATTCGTATCGGGATAAATACCGGGAAAGTGGTGGCAGGAAACATAGGATCTCCAAAGCGAATGGACTATACGGTTATCGGAGATCCGGTAAATGTTGCCTCAAGGCTCGAATCCATCGGTGATCCGAATCAGATCCTCATCGGAGAGGAAACATATCGCCTGACAAAAGACCGATTCCGGGTCCAGCTCGTGGGTCCCAAAAAAGTAAAGGGGAAACGTGATGCAGTGATGGTCTACGAAGTCTTATAGCTTTTTCATTCTTCTTTTTTCCTAATAAACCTGGCAATGTTCTTCTTCAACAATTGATATTCATCGGCAAGTTTCTTGTACTTTTCCTTGCTGTCAACAGCAAACCGTTCCAGTCTCTTGAGCCTGAGCTTGAGATCGGTGATATCCGTGTGCGTGACCATGCACGACAGGATCTCGCCGGAGGCGTCATACTCCGGCATAACTTTCGCCAGAACATACACCGGTTCACCTTGTGTGTTATAGTACTTCCATTCCTTGCCATCTACCGTCTCCCCCTGCAGGCTCCGCACAATGGCCTCGCGAAAATTCGGCCGGTACGGTTTAGAGAGGACGGATAAGGGGTTATTGCCAACCATCTGGGAAGCGCTATACCCGAAGACTTGTTCACAGGCCCTGTTCCATTCTCTGATTTTGCCCGTTCGATCGATCTTGTACGCCGGATAAGTGGTTTCCAGGTGTTCCTCCAGCCCTGAAACAGTGGATGTCTGCTTCCTGAGCGGCCTCTCCGTCGATTGAATGGTCTGGATAGCTCCTTTTACAACCCCATCCTGGTCCACAATAGGAGCCGCACTCATGATCGCCTTCTCCCCTTCCCCCAGACACGGCAGCGTGGTTTCAAGGGAAAAGGCACCGCTATCTGTTTGCGCGAGAACCGAATCTCCATATTGGGTGTTCACGCACTCTGGATCTTCTAGGATCTTGTCGGCCAGGCTTCCCCCGTCATTGATGGCAAGTTCTTCACAGACCTCTTTTCCAAGAATCGTTTCAGGTGGTATACCGGTCAACTCCTGGCATGCCTTGTTCCACTGCACCACCCGATGCTGCCTGTCAACCACAAAGGTTGGGACCGGAGAGCGCAAAAGGATATTTTCTATGTAGCTTGTTGAGTCCCGGAGAATCCTGGCCTTCTCTTCCTCACGGGCCAGGGCTTCACTGCTTTCCTTTTCAAATAAAAAGGCAAAAAGAAGCACCACCAGCAAGCCCAGGAGATATGCACCCAGGGAATATACCGGCGAAACCGTTGCGGGAAGGAGGTTGGCAAAATGATACCCCGTGCGAAAAAGGAATACCGCGAATGCAGTCTCAAGAAAAACCAGGCAAGCCCAGATAGTGCCCCACAGATACCCCGTCGTGAAAATGGCCAGGAGAATCAATACGGCATTCCAGACCCAGGAGAGAAGCATCAGTCCTCCCGCGCCGACACCGCCCGTTTGCCAGCGAATGGCGGTAAGGGTGCCCCAAAGCACAAGGACGGCAAGATTTCCGACAAGCGCGGGGTTTTTCGTGATTCTCAGCAGCAAGATCAGGAAAATACCGGCAAGCCCGGCAAAAATGCAGAGATAAAACAGGGGGAAGGCACCCACGTAAAAATAGAAAAGCCCCAGAAATGGGGCAAATATCACGAAAGTCAGCCCAAAGGCATTGAGAACCTTAATGCGCCGCAAGATCCCGGGCTCCACGAGCCTGGCACCCGACGTGAGGAAGTTTTCAAAGGCTGAAATAGGTTCTTTGTTCATAGGCGACAAAGGTCTGTTCCTCATCTCCTCTCTGGATGCTTTTTCCCCAAAAGTTTCTCTCCTTATCCTCCCAAAAGGACAGCAAGTTCCGCAACTGATACTGGTTCAATCAGGTTCCCATCCGGATAAATTACCGCATAAAGATAGGGGTCGCCATTGCTGAACAGAGGAAAAGGGGCATCGATCTGTACCACGCAGAATGACCCACTGTTCTGGATAGTATAGTCAAGGTGATGACCCACAGGAATCACCACATGCAAGGCCTCTTTAATGTCTGAAAATGCGCTCGCCGGAGCTGCGGTTCCATCCTCCATAACCGTCACGGTAGACCCCGAACCCTCCGGAAAAAATGCATCATTCGAAAGATAGTACATGATCTCTCCGTCCATGATCTGTTTCATCATGAGTGCCGCCTCGGTTCCATAGGCCCGTTGCATCCAGGTGTGATAAAAAGGGATGGCTGTTGTTGAAAGCACCCCCAGGATCAGGAGTGTGACCATAAGCTCGATAAGCGTGAACCCCCGCTGCCATCGCATTTAGGTTCCCTCCCCCGCCGGCAGGGAATACTCTACTCCGGCTGCAGTGAGGGTTATTTTCATTTCCCCTTTTTTCACCCGTGTGAGAGAAAGCCGATACCCGATATTCGGATTAGGGTCCCTTGAATATTGGAGGTTCCGGAGAAATGCAAACTGGCTTTTCTTTAGATGAAGGTACCTTGGAACGAGATCCTTTAGACGTTCAGGATATTGATTTCCCTCGTAATGAGCGAATCTCTTGATTGATCCATTTACCAGAAAAAGGAGCACTCTCCCCGCCTTGCTTTTGTCAATCGTGGCAGCAGTTTGCTCGGGTGCAGGTTTTCCACCGAAAATAATCACGCCCCACATCGCTAAAATCAGGACGGAACAAACAACCAGGAAATATCGGAAGGGACCCCAGGCCTTCCTTTTCCGTCTCTTTTCTTCCGCCACTCTTTCCTTTCTTTCGATGATATTGGAACCTACCGTTGAAACAGTCTGCAGCATGGCACACTGAAAACAGGCGTACTCGCCCGGCCGCACCTCCTCGGCGCAATCACTGCACAGGGGTGCATTGCAACTGGCACAATAGTAGACTGCTTCTCGATCCGGGTGGTTTTTGCAGTGCATAGAAACGTTTCCTGTCTTCTGAGCCGGTTTCAAAACGCCCCCTTTTGCCCGATCTCTGCGTCAGGTTCAAATTTTAATCCTCGAAATACCTCAATGTATTCCTGTGGTTAAAATTTTCGCCTTTCTTGACCTCGAACAAAATTGAACATCTTGAAACTGGCTCTTCCGTAATTTTCTGACCGAGCGGTGGGCGCTTCGGAAGAGATAAAAAAAATGTCCACATTAGTCAAGCGGAAACCATCTGATCCCAGGGACCTATTTTCGCCCTCCCGCAGAAGGCTGGGGTTTCAGATCATTCCTGCAATAGGGGCAGACCACCCATTCCGGCTGGACAATCCGGCCGCAAGAACTGCACGTGGGAACAATGGGCTGTTCACAGAATGGGCAATCCCTGAAATCAAGACTTACTGCTTTCCCGCAACTGGGACAGATGGTCGTAAGCTCCTCTTTCTGATGAACCGCCCGCAGGACCTCTTCAATGGTCGTGATACCCGTGCGAATCTTCCGGAGGCCGCTCATCCCGAGTGTGGCCATCCCCGTCGCCATGGCGGCTTCCCGGAGCGTGTCTGCCGTGGCCTGTGCCTGAACCAGTTCACGCATCTTATGTCCCATGATCATAATCTCTTCGATGGCTGTCCTTCCTTTGAAACCGGTATGATCACAGTCCGAACAGCCTGTCCCATGAAAGAACTTGAACGGCAAATCCTCTTTGCGCATACTGATCCTTGCCAGCAATTCCGGGTTGGGCACATACTCTTCCTTACATTTCGGACAGATCACCCTCACGAGGCGCTGTGCCACCACTCCGACCAAGGAAGAGGCGATGAGAAAGGGAGGCATTCCGATATCAATGAGCCTTGTGACCGCTGTGGGCGCATCAGTCGTGTGCAGCGTGGAAAGGACCAAGTGCCCGGTCAGGGAGGCCTGCAGGGCAAGTTCCGCCGTTTCCTCATCCCGTATCTCCCCCACCATGATGACATTCGGGTCCTGCCGCAGGATAGAGCGGAGAATGAAGGGAAAAGTGAGGCCCACTTTCTCATTGATCTGGACCTGGTTGATTCCCGCAAGTTCATATTCCACAGGATCTTCCACCGTGACAATGTTCACCTCTTCAGAACGGATCTCCCTCATGCATCCATAAAGGGTGGACGTCTTTCCACTCCCTGTAGGTCCGGTAATCAGGATCATTCCCTGAGGCTGCCGCGCAAAGTTTTTCACGATCCCGAGGTTTTTCTTGTCAAACCCCAGCTGATCCAGGGTCAGAAATGCTGCTTCTTTATTGAGGATACGGATCACCGCCTTTTCCCCGTAGAACGTGGGGAGGGTCGATACCCGGAGGTCCGCGGTAAAATTCCTGGACCGTACCTTGATCCTTCCGTCCTGGGGGAGGCGTCGTTCCGCGATGTTCATTCCCCCAAGCACCTTGATCCTCGAGATAATGATAGGCTGCGTCCATTTTGGCAGTTTTATGGTTTCCTGCAGGACACCGTCTATCCTGTTCCTCACCCTGACGTTGTTCTCCTGCGCCTCCACATGGACATCACTGGCCCCTTTCTTGATGGCGTTCTTGATAATCAGGTCCACCATCTTCACAAACGGCGAATCCTGGAACTTGTCAAGCTCTTCCTCCTCTTCCTCCATCTCCTTTTCACCAGGAGAAAATTCCAGTAACTCTTCGCTCTCGAATTCACCGGTAACCTCATCAAGGGATCTTTCGGGGTGATGATATTCCTGGACACGGTCCAGGATCTGGCTTGGCGTTGAAATGGCCGGCTGGATGTTGAACCCGGTGATGAACTGGAGTTCCTTGATCATGTTCAGATCAAGCGGGTCGGCCATGGATACGTGCAATACGCTATTATTTTGATTGATGGGGATACAGAGAAACTTCTTGCATACCTCCTCCGGTATTGTTTCTACGATTTCATTGTGAATTTCCTGGTCTCGCAGGTCTACAAAAGGGATCTTGAGCTGCATTGCAAGGGCAAAGGCTATCTCCTCCTCGGTCAGGAAATGGCGTTCCATCAGAACCTGCCCAAGTCTCTTTCCCGTCCCCCGCTGTGCTTCCAGGGCCTCGCTCAAACGCGCATCAGAAAGGAGTCCTGTTTCCACCAGCAGTTCTCCCAGTTTCCGTCGTCCAATAAGGCTTTTTCTTTCCCGGAGTCTCCCGCTATCCTGTAGCCGATCATATGCCATGGCACTGTCCCTGTATTGATTTTTTCATTCGGGTAGTTAATCGACCTTCTCGCGAAAAACCTTAACAACTTGTTCCCTATCTTTCAAGGGAAATAGACCACGGTGAATTTGGCCATTTGATATTTGACATTGATTTGCACGATTGGTAGACTTTTACGGTTTTCAAAAACCCTCGTGCAGTTCCGATTTTATCCGTCTTTCGGGGACCGGTGAGCTGAAGGGGTTTCCTTTTACGGAGCGAGAAAGAGATATTGTCCCGATGAAAAAACCCATCAACAAAATAGATATTTTCATCACCATTTGTATTGTCCTCCTTTTTCTCTTTTTCTCTCTGAAAAGATACGGCCCATTCGAGGCCCTTGAGCGCTTCTTTTACAATGCGGAGATGCGGTTGGATCTCCCCACCATTTCCCTTGAAAACAAGATCGCCATCGTAAACATCGATGCCAAAAGCCTGCAACAACTCGGCCCCTGGCCCTGGCCCCGGCATGTGATCGGGGATATGATCCGGATCCTCAAGAATAATGGGGCCAGCCTTATCGGGTTAGATCTCCTCCTGCCCAGCCGCTCCCAGAATGAAGGCCTGGAGGCGGTTCAGAGTCTCTACAATCTGATTTACCGACTCCAAAGACAGGATCAGGCCAATGCATCCTACGATATTCTACTCAAGAGAGTAGCCGAGATTGAAAATCAGCTCGATGAAGACAAAGAACTCGCCCGGGCCATCAAACAGGCAGGCAACATTGTCCTGCCGGTCCTTGGAACATTTGGCAGATATGACACCGAACTGGTTCTCTCCTCTGATGCTCCACTCGCAAGGAGCGTTATCAACATTCCTAATCTCCGGAAAAAACTGAAGGAGTATATTTCTGTCAACCGGCTCATTGCCCCCTTCCCGGAGCTCTCGAGCAGCTCCCGCTGGCTGGGACACATCAATTTTCCTCCCAAGAAGGAAAAGGCCGGTCAGGTCCACCTGCCCTTCATAGATTATCGCGGAAACATCATTCCATCCATGCCGCTGATAATTGCCTTTGACTATCTGAAAAAGGATCCGCGCCAAGTGCGCATAGGCAAAAACGCAATCACTGTTGCCCACGAAGTTATCCCAGCAAGAAATGGCCAAATATTTATCAAGTTTCGGGGTGCCCAGCGATCTTTTCCTTACTATTCCTTTGTGGATATTCTGAAGGTGAAAAAAGTTCCGGCTGTTTTCGACGGCAAGATTGTGCTTATCGGCTTCACTGCTGGAGACAACAGTACGGCAATCGACACCCCGGTTGATCCTGAGATGCCCCGGGTGGAACTGGCCGCAAACATTATAAACGATCTCATGAAGGGAAGGTATCTGAAGCGCCCCGCCGCAATGCTTTTTCTTGAGGCATTTCTCTTGATCCTCCTGGCAACCGCTGCTTTTCTGTTTATTCCCCGCCTCAGTTACCTGGGTCGAACGGCCTTTACCATGTCTTTGTTGTTCGTCTTATTTGTTACCAGTATCGTCCTGTTTGTGGCAGCAGACAGCTGGTTCAAGATAACATACATCTCCCTTTCGCTCATCTCTCTCTATGCGTTCTTCATGGTGAGGGATTTCGTTGTCCGGGAACGATCCATGGAACGGACTTCCAAGGAAAGCATTGAAACCAATCGCATGCTGGGCCTGAGTTTCCAGAGTCAGGGGTTGCTGGACCTGGCCTTTGAGAAGTTCAGAAAGTGCCCCTTAGATGACGCCATGAAGGATGTCCTTTATAACCTCGGACTTGATTTCGAACGTAAGCGCATGGTGAACAAGGCCGTTTCCGTTTATGAATACATCAACAAGGGAGAAAAGGATTTCCGGGATCTCAGCAGTCGAATCCCGAAATTGAGAAAAATTAACGGTGAACTACCTGCCGGTGGGTTCAAGGGCAAGAAGGAGGCCAAGATACTCTTTTCAGAGGACCTGGAAACAAAACCTACGGTTGGAAGGTACGAAATCCTTAATGAATTGGGGCAGGGAGCCATGGGAATGGTATACAAGGCACGGGATCCAAAAATCAATCGTCTCGTAGCCATTAAGACCATCCGTTTTTCAGATGAATTTGACGACGACCGGATTAGTGAAGTAAAGGAGCGTTTTTTCAAAGAGGCGGAATTGGCCGGAAAGCTCTCCCATCCTTCTATCATCTCCATTTATGACGTGGGCGAAGACTATGAACTGACATACATGGCCATGGAACTCCTGAATGGGAAAGATCTCGATCACTATTGCCAAAAAGACACCCTCCTGCCGCTGGGGAAAGTCCTGCGCATTGTCTCGGAAACAGCAGCAGCACTGGACTATGCCCACCAGCAGGGCGTCATTCACCGGGATATCAAGCCGGGGAATATCATGGTTCTGGAAGACGGAGGCATCAAGGTGACCGATTTCGGCATCGCAAAAGCGGTCTCCAGTTCCCAGACGAGGACCGGTATTATTCTGGGAACGCCAAATTATATGTCACCTGAGCAGATCAATGGCCGTAAAATCGACGGGCGTTCCGATATCTTTTCCCTTGGGGTCGTGTTTTTCCAGCTCTTGACCGGGGAACTTCCTTTCAAGGGCAAGACCTTGACTGAACTCTTTTACCAGATAACCCAGGCAAAGCATCCGTCTCCAAAAGGGATAAATCCAAAGGTTATCAGGCCTTGTGTGCAACTGATTGACCGGGCCCTGGCAAAAAACCCGGCCGATCGATTCCAGAACGCCGGTGAATTGGCCCGCTATTTGAGTCTCCTCGCTCAAAAAATAGAGCAACTGCGTGCCAAACGCCAACAATCCTGACCCATTTAGACCTTAAAATATTCCCGGTACCAGGCCACAAAATTCCTGATACCCACTTTGACGGGGGTTTTCGGGGAAAACCCCAGCAATTTTCTCGTCTTTTCAATATCCGCCGACGTCTCCGGCACATCTCCCGGCTGGATGGGCATCATATTCTTCTCCGCTTTCTTGCCCAGCTCCTCTTCCAGCGCACCAATAAAGTCCATAAGTTCCACTGAATTGGAGTTCCCGAGATTAAAGATCTCGTAGGGAACCGGGCGATCCAGGGCCGCCAAGGTTCCGTCCGCGATATCATCAATATAGGTGAAATCACGCTTCATCTTTCCATAATTGTACACATTGATGGACCTGTTGTTCAAAATGGCATCAGTGAACAGGAACAGGGCCATATCAGGGCGCCCCCAGGGGCCATATACCGTGAAATAACGAAGACCGGTGCAGGGGATCCCGTACAAGTGGCTGTATGCATGAGCCATGAGTTCATTTGCCTTTTTTGTGGCGGCGTAGAGAGAAACCGGGGTATCAACCCGATCTTCAACGCTGAAAGGCATTTTTTTGTTGTTCCCGTAAACCGAGGAAGACGAAGCATACACAAAATTTTCCACGCCTTGCGCCCTTGCCAGTTCAAGGAGGTTCAGAAAACCCTCGAGGTTGCTTTTCTGATAAGAAAAGGGGTCTTTCAGCGAATATCTCACACCGGCCTGGGCCGCCAGATTGCAGATCACCCCGGGTTCATGCTTCTGAAATATCCTTTGCATCGCATCAAAGTCCTGGATATCCTCCCGATAGAAAGAAAACCGGCCAAAATTTCTCAAAATGGCCAGTCTTCCTTCTTTCATCTGCACATCATAATACGGATTGAGATTATCGACCCCCACCACCGTATCTCCCCTTTCAAGGAGTCTCTTTGCGACGTGAAAACCGATAAATCCTGCGGCCCCTGTTACGAGTATGGTTCGATTCTGCGCATTCATCTCTCTTCCCCTCCCGGGTTTGCTTTCCACTCCTCAGTGCCTATCCATAATGGATAGGCACTTCTTACCAGATCCAATAAATAAAAGCCAAAAAAAAGAGACTGCATCCGGGAGGGAATCTCCTCCGGACACAATCTCTCTTTATCATGACCGCAACGGCTCGCAAGCTCCTCAAGCCGTGGCAGCAGGAAAGTATTACATCATGCCGCCCATGCCGCCCATGCCGCCGCCCATGCCGCCGCCGGGCATGCCTGGCATTTCTTCTTTGTCTTTCGGTTTCTCAGCGATCATCGCTTCAGTGGTGAGCAGCAGCGACGAGACTGAGGCTGCATTCTGAAGGGCAAACCGGGTCACCTTTGTTGGATCCAGGATTCCGGCCTTCAAGAGGTCCTCATAGGCTCCTGTATCCGCATTGTAGCCGAAGGCGCCTTTTCCATCTTTTACCTTTTCCACGACCACGGAGCCCTCAACACCCGCATTGTTGGCGATCTGCCGGATGGGCTCTTCCAGGGCACGAAGGATCATGTTCACGCCGGACTGTTCTTCGCCGTCCAGTTTTAATTTCCCAATGACCGGAATGCAACGAAGCAGGGCGACGCCTCCTCCTGGAACAATACCTTCTTCCACTGCCGCCCGCGTGGCGTTCAGTGCATCCTCGACACGGGCCTTTTTCTCTTTCATCTCGGTCTCAGTGGCAGCTCCCACATTGATAACGGCCACGCCGCCGATCAGCTTGGCCAGCCTCTCCTGGAGCTTCTCCCGGTCATAATCAGAGGTGGTTTCATCGATTTGAGCCCGGATCTGTTTGACCCTTCCCTCAAGATCACTCCGACTGCCGCCACCATCCACGATGGTAGTATTGTCCTTGTCAATCCGTAAGGTCTTTGCGGTCCCCAAGTCATTTAACGTCACATTTTCCAGTTTCAGACCAAGATCCTCTGAAATGACCTTGCCACCACTCAGAATGGCGATATCTTCCAGCATGGCCTTTCTCCGGTCACCAAAACCGGGTGCCTTGACGGCTACCACCTGCAGGGTTCCCCTGAGCTTATTGACCACCAGGGTGGCAAGGGCCTCTCCTTCCACGTCCTCGGCAATAATCATGAGGGGCTTACTCATCTTGGCAATCTGCTCCAGGATGGGAATAAGGTCTTTCATGTTGCTGATTTTTTTCTCGTGGAGGAGAATATAAGGTTCACTCATGTTGGTTTCCATCTTCTCCGGATCGGTGACAAAGTACGGGGAGAGGTAACCCCGGTCGAATTGCATACCTTCCACCACTTCCAGGGTGGTTTCCATGCTCTTTGCCTCTTCCACCGTGATAACGCCTTCTTTTCCCACCTTGTTCATGGCCTCGGCGATAATATTCCCGATGGTTTCATCGTTGTTGGCGGAAATGGTCCCAACCTGGGCAATCTCATCCTGGTCCTTGGTGGGCTTGGACAGCTTTTGCAATTCCCCAACAGCCGTTTTGACAGCTTTCTCGATCCCGCGCTTGATAGCCATGGGATTCATCCCCGCAGCTACCAGTTTTGATCCTTCCCGGTAAATGGCCTGAGCCAGCACTGTTGCCGTAGTTGTCCCGTCGCCTGCCACATCCGAGGTCTTGGATGCCACTTCCTTTACCATCTGGGCACCCATATTCTCAAATTTGTCTTCCAGTTCAATCTCCTTGGCTACGGTGACGCCGTCTTTGGTAATGTTGGGTGAACCGAAAGATTTTTCCAGGATCACATTTCTCCCCTTTGGTCCCAACGTGACTTTGACTGCATTGGCAAGGGTGTCAATACCTTTCAATATGGACTCCCTGGCTTTTGCGTCGTATCTGATTTCCTTTGCCATACCTGCTTTCCTCCTTCAAATTATTTGTTTGAATCGTTGATTTCCAGTCTAATGCCTAGCCTATCCTATGATGGCAATAATGTCGTCTTCTCTCATAATGAGGCGATCTTCCCCGTCAATCTTTATGTCAGTGCCCGCGTACTTTCCAAAGAGGACACGATCACCTTTCTTGACCTCGAGGGGCTGTATTTTCCCGTTTTCAAGGATCTTTCCGTTGCCAACGGCCACGATCTCTCCCTCTATCGGTTTCTCCTTGGCCGTATCCGGAATAATAATCCCTCCCTTTGTTTTCCCTTCTTCCTCGACTCTCTTGACAATAACACGGTCATACAATGGTCTTACTTTCATCTTACCTCTCCTCCTAAAATTTAAGATATCATCAAACACCTGCCGGAAGGCGCAAGACATTCCGGCTCAGCACACCACAAAATGTTACAGGGGTGATCTAAAACATTATCTGCAAAGCTAATATCGATCCTTGAAATGTCAAGTGGGGAGAGAGAAAAAAATCAGAGGGAATCAAGACGGTTGGCGTCTCCTCCATTGCCAGGTTTTCCGGATTCCCTCTTCAAACTCAGTATCGGGTTTCCAGTCCAGGATTTCCCTTGCCTTTTCGGCAACCAGACAGCTCTTTGTCAGATCTCCCGGCCGGGCCAGTGCGCGAACAGGCATGGACAATGACTCCAATGAATTCTCGCTCAGTTTCTGAAAGACCTGAAAAACAGTTTCATAAAGTTCCAGCGTCTTGGTCCCTCGGCCCGTGCCGATGTTAAAGCAGTCCAGATTTCCCCTGCTCAAAGCCAGCTTGTTTGCTTCCACTACATCCCCCACAAAAGTGTAATCGCGCACCATCCCTTCCTTATCTTCCCGGAAATGGTAGAGAGTGGAGGGCCTTCCTTTCAGCAGGTTATCCATGAATATGGCTACGACACCGGCCTCACCATGCGCAATCTGGCGAGGGCCATAGATATTGGCATAGCGCAAAACCGTGTACTCCAGGCCATACTGGTGGTGATAATAGGCAAGGTAATGCTCGGAGGCATACTTGGAAACCGCATAGGGCGAGAGCGGCTTCGGGAGATACTTTTCGGAGGTGGGATATTCGTCCGCCTCTCCGTATATGGCCCCGCCCGATGAGATAAAGATGATCTTTTTTACCTCCCACTGTACAGCACCCTGGAGGACATTCAAGAATCCCCGGATATTTATATCCGCATCAAGCATGGGATTGGAGACAGAAGCCGGGACACTGATCTGGGCCGCATGGTGATTGATGATCTCCGGCTTTTCCCTTTCCATCACCTTCTCCAATTCCCGGGAACGGATATCTACTTCATAAAACGTTGCACGGGGATTCACATTGGATCGTTTCCCGGAAGAAAGATCGTCTACTACGATTACCTCGTGGCCCTCCTCGATGTAGCCGTCCACCACATTTGACCCGATAAAACCGGCACCGCCCGTAACCAGAATCTTCATTTCACCACTCCTTGCCTTGCCAATTTTCGCTTACCTTGATGTCAAAGGTTGATTCATTGCCCTACAGGATATGCTTTGGGTGAAACCTATCAGGAACACAGGTTGACGTCAAGGCGTATCAGCCCTATGAATCCCATTGCAAATGCGGTGCAATTATTATAGTATCCTGTGCCTGTGCCTACCCGTACCACTATCCAAAACCAGGGCCCAGGGCATACGGCATAAGGGAAAAACGGAAATGAAGAACAACAAGACAATGAGTCAGCAGTACGAAAATATCCTCGGACAGATCGGGAATACCCCACTCGTACCTGTCAGGAACCTGTTCGAGAAAAAGGGTGTGGAGATTTTCGCCAAGCTGGAATCCTTCAATCCGGGAGGATCAGTAAAAGATCGTCCCGCCCTGTATATGATTGAGGAGGCTGAACAGAAAGGTGAACTCACCAGGGAGAAGACCATCCTGGAGGCAACCAGTGGAAATACCGGGATCGGGCTCGCTCTGGTCGCCGCCGTCAAAGGCTACCATATCCTCCTGACCATGTCTGAATCCGTCAGCGAGGAACGCGTGAAGATCCTGAAAGCCCTGGGTGCAGAAATCGTGTTTACTCCAGCCCGTCTCAGCACGGACGGAGCGATCGAGTACGTGTACCGGCTCGTGAGAGAAGAGCCGGAGAAATACTGGCTGGCTGATCAATTCAACAATGAGGCCAACTGGAAAGCCCACTATCACGGTACCGCCACGGAGATCATGGAACAGACAGGAGGCGACCTGGATAGCATTGTAGCGACGATGGGCACGACGGGAACCCTTATGGGATTGGCCAGAAGGTTTCAGGAGATCAAACCGGGAGTGAAAATCATCGGCGTGGAACCTTATCTCGGGCACAAAATTCAGGGTCTGAAAAATATGAAGGAATCTTATCAACCCGGGATTTTCGAGAAAAAGCGACTGGCTCGCGTCGTGAACATAGAGGATGAAGAGGCTTTTCAAACAGCGCGACTTCTCGCAAGAAAAGAGGGAATCTTCGTGGGTATGAGTTCAGGAGCGGCCATGGCAGCCGCTCTCAGAGTTGCTGGAGAGATGGAGGCCGGCCGCTTGGTGGTTATCCTGCCGGACGGTGGAGAACGATACCTGAGCACGCCTCTCTACACGGCCCGGAAAAAGTGTGGCCTTCGCCTGTATAATACCCTTACCCGCAGGAAGGAAGACTTCTTGCCCATCCGAGAAGACCAAGCATCCATGTACACCTGCGGACCCACCCTTTGCCAGGAAATACATATCGGCCAGTGCCGGCGTTTCGTGTTTGCAGACCTCGTGAAGAGATATCTCCTGCTCAAAGGATTCCAGGTCAAACATATCATGAACGTGACTGATCTGGATGACAGGACCATTGAGGGATCGGAAAAATCCGGAGTATCATTATCCGAATTTACAGAGAAATACTACGATTCTTTTATTCACGATATCAAACGGTTGAATATTCTAGAAGCAACAGAATACCCGAAGGCCAGCCTCTATGTACAAGAAATGATCGATCTCACCCAGAAGCTCCTTGAAAAAGGGTATGCCTACGAAAAGTTTCGGTCCATCTATTTTGATATCTCTCGCTTCAGGGAGTATGGACATCTTTCCAAAATAGATCTGGATAAGATCAAAATAGGGAAAACCGTGGACCTGGATCAGTATGAAAAGGAGAACCCGAGGGATTTTACCCTGTTAAAACGGTCAACCCTCAGCGAGCTCAAGAAAGGCATTTTTTATCAGACCCAGTGGGGAAATATCCGCCCAGGATGGCACCTGCAGTGTTCCGCAATGGCATTGCACCATCTGGGGGCACCTTACGACATCCACACGAGTGGGACAGACCTTATTTTTCCGCACCACGAGAATACCATTGCTATTGTTAAGGCCCTGACGGAAAAAACTCCGGCCAACTACTGGCTGCACAATGAACTTGTACGCATGAACAGCAAAAAAACAACCTCTTCCGAGAAAAATGGCAAGTTGACTTTGAAGGACCTTTTTCGCAATGGCTGCTCGGGAAGAGAGATCAGGTACTGGCTCCTGAGCCGTCATTACCGCAAGCCGCTCTATTTTTCCTGGACAAAGCTCGACACGGCGAGGAACACGCTGCATCACCTGGATTATTTTGTCCAGAAAGTGCACCGATGCTCCAAAGGACCCCCGGACCCTGAAATGGATCAGAGGACCTACGATCTCCGACGCGGATTCAACGATGCCATGGATGATGATCTTAATATTGCCTCGGCCCTGGCATCTCTTTTTCAGTTCACCCGGGAGATCAATCGAATCATGGATCGAAAAGGCATGGCAGACAGGGACCGAGAAAACATCCTTGACGCACTCAAACAGGTTGATTCCGTCCTCGGAGTACTACGGCTGGAACCGGAAGAGGCAGATGCACCCGTAGAGGCTATTGTGCAAGAGCGGGAGGAGGCACGAAAAAGCAAGGACTGGGAACGCGCCGACCAACTCCGTAGACGGTTGCTGGAAATGGGTATCGAGGTCTTTGATACCCGAGAAGGCCCCGTCTGGAAAAAAGTCAATAGCTCCTCATAAGGGAGAAAGATCGACGCGCACCACAGGTGAGCCAGTTTCAAAACGTCCCCTTTTGCCCGATCTCTGCGTCAGGCTCAAAGTCCGGGATCTTCGACCTGACCTCGAATCCCGCCGGAAGCGGGAAACATTTTGAAACTGGCTCAGGTGCTTCAAATTTTAGAATCGTTGGTCATCCACCATCTGCCTGAACAGGATTTGTTTCCCTCTTGACAAAATCCTTGCACGGGTGGTGCAGCTGTGCCCACTGCCCCCTGTTCCCATCCCATGGATCGGAGCGGCATTCACCAAGGGCCTGTGGGCTGTTATGGCCTTTGCTGTTTGAAAAATACCTGAAACGTCGACACTCTGCACACTGAACAAGAGATCCTTTGTCATTGAAGGAAACCGTGTCTCCTCTTTGTTCCATGTATCCTTACTCCTCGACCGCTACAATTTCGTAGCCTGCTCTGTGCTATCTGGATGGAAGTGAAAGAAAGCTCTGTTTCCCTTTCCAAACGGCATGAAACCGGGAAAAACCAGCCCCACAATCACCCCGATTGTCTCCAAATCAACCGGGTTGAATGCCCCCCTAAACGCCACCACCGCGGCGCATCCGCACCGGGAACAATCGGCATCATTCCCGTAGGTACAGGCCTTGATTGTCCCGTCCGATTGATAGCACCGTACTCTCCTGCTTACCGGACATGCTGCATACTCGTTCCATTCCCGAAAAGCCCCGTTGCTCTTCAGCTGATGAGCCATTGCGCGTGTAAATCCAACCTTATTCCCATACCTTGATCGCAATCGGAGTAGTTCTTCAACAATTTTATCCCGCTCTTGGAGGATAAGTGCCGGACCGTCGTCTTCTCCCACATTGGGGGTGAAAAAAGAAAACCCCACTCCCTTTATTGGTAATGTCAGCATTTCCCTGACAAAATCCTCGACGCAATTCCGGTTCAACCGGGAGATGGTCATGTGGACAATCGGGGGACGTATGGCGCGTCGCAGATTTTGAACGGCCAGATCGTATACCCCTTTTCCCCGGATAGCATCATTGATTTCCTTCGGACCGTCCAGTGAGAGGATCCATTGCCCATTAGGCAGCGCTGGAAACCCATTTGTGCCATTGGTGAAGGCGAGCGTAGCATCAAAGATCTCACCCGCCGCCCGGCACACGTCCGGCCGTAAGGTCGGCTCTCCCCCATAGAGGATAGCAGCCTTGAGGCCCCTTGCCCGGAGCGACCGCATGTGCCAAATCATATCTGAGTCATCCAGTTCCCCGGGGTGCTCCTGTTTCCACCAATAGCAGTGGCTGCAATGAAGATTGCATCGATGGGTGATATCAATGGCTGCCGTGGTGGGCTGATTGGTAAACAGCCATTTGGAGAGGATAACCAGTTTCCCGAAAGAAGATACCATTATCGGTCACTATCCATGCTCAACAAATCAAGAGCCTTATCCTGCCGCTCCGCGAACCAGGGGGGCTTACTTTCTTGACTGTCGGGAGGGCTTCGTCTTTTCCCTATTCCTTCGCCGGTCAGTAAGCAAACGCTCCATATGTTCCGGGTGAAATGGGGGAAAAGACAGCAATGTCTTCCATCCCAGATCAACTTATGGACATAAAAATGGCGGAGAGAGAGGGATTCGAACCCTCGAACGAGATTTCTCCCGTTACTCGCTTAGCAGGCGAGCGCCTTCAGCCGACTCGGCCATCTCTCCGCAAATCAAAAGCCATCAGCATTCGGCTATTGGCCGTTAGCTGATCACTTCATTCACCTATCAATTCTGTTGAAGCAATATCACGCGAATCCTTATAACTCACCGCCACAAGGCCTGGCGGAGGGAGTAGGATTCGAACCTACGGTCCCTCTCGGGACAACGGTTTTCAAGACCGCCTCCTTAAACCACTCGGACATCCCTCCACCGGTTCGCATTTGTTTTTATACTAGCGAAAATCAAACAGCGAGTCAAAAAAAAACTCGTTCATCGCACTCTTGCTTACTTTGAAAGTCACCATTTGCTTGAAGCACAGAGAGGATATGCTCTTTTTTCTGAGTGACCGGCGGGAGGGCTTCCTCTTTTCGTGACTTATCTATGGGGGAAATCGCAGCCAGGTCCTCAGGGCGTTTCTTCCTGAGAACTGGAATGCGGAGGGGGCAATGCTCCCCCGTGGATAAGTCACTGAAAAGAGCAAACCGGGAGACTTCGAATCGGAGAAAAAGGAGCATAGCCTCTAATTCTTGAGATTACTAATCCCCTTCAAAATTTGATTAAGCTGGATAAAAAATAAACTTCTATAGTACTGCCATATTGGCTCTCATTTGGTGGATTGTCTTCCCGTAATCCTCGCTGTAGAAGATGGCTGAACCGGCCACAAACACGTCTGCCCCTGCAGATGATACTCGGGCGATGGAGTCCGGACCAATGCCCCCGTCCACTTCTATTTCCAGGGAGCACCCCCGCGCAACCGCCATCTCTCGCAACCGGGTGATCTTGGGAAGAACGGAAGGGATAAACTTCTGTCCTTCAAACCCCGGGTTCACCGTCATCAGGAGCACCATGTCCAGATCTTCGAGGACGTATTCCAAAACATCCAGCGGTGTGGCGGGATTCAGGGAAACCGCGGCCCGAACACCCAGGCTCCTGATAAATTGGATTGTCCGGTGCATATGGATTACGGCTTCCGCGTGCACGGTGAGGATATCTGCCCCGCACTTGGCAAATTCATCAAGAAAACGATCAGGGTCCGAGATCATCAGGTGTACGTCCAACGGCAATTGGGTCATCTTCCTGACGGCCTTCACGATCATGGGGCCGATGGTGATATTCGGTACAAAATGGCCGTCCATGACATCTATATGTATATAATCCGCTCCCGCCTGCTCCACCGCCCGGACTTCTTCGCCAAGCCGGGAAAAATCGGCGGAAAGGATTGAAGGTGCTATTTTTCCCATGTAATTTTCTCCCTGTTGTCGATTGATCAATGGGGAATCAGGCCCTTTTTTCAAAGAGTGCACCAAAAAACCCGTCTATCCCGTGAACATGCGGAAATGATTTCATAAATCCTGTTTCATCCACGAGATCCCGGGCACATCCAGGTCCACTCTTCCGGAGATTCACAAGTTTCACCCCCTTGTTCTTCTGCAAAAAACCTTCCACGACACCTTCATTTTCTTCCCGTGACAGGGTACAGGTCACATAGAGCATATTCCCGCCCGCCCGCAAAAGCGGAAGTGTCCTGTTCAAGATGCGTTCCTGTAGTTTTCCAAGGCGGATGAGATCCCTTTCTTCCCGGTTCCATTTCACATCGGGGTGCCTCGATATAACACCAAGCGCAGAACAGGGACCGTCTACCATAATCCGGTCAAAGGAAGATTTCAATAACGCCTGAAGATCCCGCTCCACATCACCCGCCAGAGACTTTACCAGGTGGATACCCAGCCGCCCACAGTTCTCAGTCAGCTTTAACAGTTTTTGCCGGTTCCTGTCAATCCCGACAATCAGCCCCCTGTCCTCCATGAGCTGAGCCATGTGTGTGCTCTTTCCACCCAGGCCTGAGCAGACATCCAGGATTGTCTCCCCCGGCCGCGGGGACAAGAAGTGGGAGCATACCTGCGCTGCTTCCCCCTGGACCTGAAAAAGGCCTGATTGAAACGATGATAAACGGTCAAGCGGGCCCTTCATATCAGCAAGAAGCAGGCCTTCCGGAGAAAGATTGGTGGGCGTGGCCGAGACGCCTTCCTCCTTGAGGGAAGCGATCAGTCGAGCTCGGTCGATCCTTAACGTGTTGGTTCTGACAACAAGCGAAGGGATACTGTTCCCGGCTATCAAAAGCCTCTCCGCATCGGCTTCTCCCATTTCCCGCACCCACTTGAGGACAAGCCATTCAGGATAAGAGTAGTGGATTGAGAGATGTCGTATGAGTTCAGGAGAGCGGCCCGGGAAAGAAACATTTTCTTTCTCCCTGCACACTTGTCTCAAAATACCATTGACCGATCTCACCACATGGCTTGCGGCCATGCGTTTGACCTGCTTGACTGCTTCGTTCACGGCCGCCGAATCCGGGACTCGATCCAGAAAAAAGATCTGGTAAAGAGCAAGACGAAGCACGTTCAGGACATCCGGCCGGATATTCTTGAATGGAAATCGAATGGTCTGTTGAAGGATCCAGTCCAGGCGAAGCCGCCACCTCAAAACGCCTTGGACCAGATTCACCGCGAAGGCCCTGTCCCTGTCGGAGAACCTCATGTCGCCTTGAGTGACACGCTCCAAGGAATATCCAGGATGACCCGAATGATGGTCCAGTTTGTTCAGCACCTGGAGTGCCAGATTCCTCGGATTCATGTCCCTATTCACCCAGGACTATCCCCTCTGCCAGGGGGAACCCCCGTAGGAATTCATTAGCCGGAAGCCTCTTCTTCCCGGCATGCTGGAGTGCCCCTACCTCAATCAGGCCGTCCCCGGCTTCCACCACAATACCCGTGTTACCTGTCTTGGCTACCCTTCCCGGCACACCACCCTGCACGTCCCCAGGGACCATGCGCGAAGAAAAAAGTTTGAGCTGTTTCCCTGCCAGAGTTGTGGTCGCCCCCGGCCACGGATCAAAGGCCCTGATTTGCCCGTGAATCGCGGCTACGGACCTGCTCCAGTCTATCAGGGCCATGTGCCGTTCAATCTTGGGGGCATAGGTCGCCAGAGAATCGTCCTGTTCCTTTATGTTGAGCTCCCCCTTTGTCCAATCTTCCAGGACCGTTAGAATAAACGTGCCGGCCATGCTTGACAACCGGTCATGCAGCTCTCCCGCGGTTTCGTTCTCAGGTATTGGAATGTCTTCCTGGTACAGGACAGGCCCGGTATCAAGTCCTTCATCCATTCGCATGGCACTCAGGCCCGTCCGGGGTTCATTGTTAAGCACGGCCCACTGAATCGGGGCTGCTCCCCGGTATCTGGGGAGGAGCGACGCGTGGATGTTGAGCGCGCCCCACATGGGAATCTCAAGCAGGTTTTCCTTCAAAATCTGTCCGAACGCCACAACCACAAGCAGGTCCGGCAACAGGGCGGCGATTCGGGAACAAAAGCCAGGGTCAGATGCCTTTTCCGGCTGCATTATATGCAGGCCAAGCTCAAGGGCCGCCTGTTTAATCGGCGGGGACATGAGTTTTCTTCCCC
>Ga0315556_1000249_pt1 | contig 32106 bp, 27 predicted proteins | sample SalMarSW160310MG_FD_202112 | JGI IMG/M metagenome (GOLD analysis project Ga0315556, IMG submission 202112) | Salt marsh sediment microbial communities from the Plum Island Ecosystem LTER, Massachusetts, United States - Salt Marsh Sediment SW1603-10 ...
GCGAGCGCCTGAGTGTGTGCGTGATCGTCTTCATTCGTCCCTCTCCCTGATTGAGGTTTCTTGGACCGCTACCTTACATCAGCATTGTCGCCCCTGTCCGGGGCTGCGGACAATGCCGCATGCGAACTTGAGCTGCGACGAGCGCAATTGCTGCACTGCAATCAGGAAATCGGGGTCTGTCCCCGGTTTTCTGACCCCGGTTTTTACCAGCTGTAGTCGACCGTATAGCGCAGCACCTGCTCGCCGCCGGCGGCGACGCGCAGCGGGAAGACGACGGTGCGGGCGTCCTGCTTGCGGTAGGCGTGGGTCTTTTGGCTGATCTCCCAGTTGACCCAGCGGTAAAGGTTCTCCTTCACCTCTACCGTCACCGGCTGGTCCTTGTGGTTGCGCAGGCGCACCTCGATCTGCTCGCTCATGGTGCGGCGCGAGCTGTCGACCCTGAACGCGAGCTGCTTGCGCTCGCCCACCACGTCGAAGGCCGAGCCGAGCTTGATCAGCACCTTCTCGTCCTTCGGCGTGTGGTCGATCGTGTCCTCGCCGATGAATTCCAGGGTCCCGTCGGCCTCGTCCGCCTTCGACACCCGCACCCGCCCCGCGGGCAGCGGCATGCCCATGTTGTTGCGCCTCGAGTTGGTGAAGCCGAGGTAGACGTCGACCTTCTTGTTGCTCTGCACGCCGTAGTTGCGGTCGGTGACCGGGCTGGGGCTGAAGCCGCGCCAGCCGGACGCGAGGCCGTAGTAGACCAGCTTCTTCTCGCACGGCACGCCGCGCGCGACCGGGAACAGCTCGATCTGCTTGGTCGAGCGGTCGGGCAGCGTGGTCGGCCGGCCGAGGGTGTAGAGGTGGTATTCGAAGAACGCCTTCTCGGCGAAGCCCGCGACCTTCGACTCCAGCACGGCGCGCGCCGCCGGCATGCGTCCGGCCGCGTAGGCCGGCGGCTGGGCGCGCTGCACGTCGCCGGCGACGAGCTTGAGCTTGGCGTCGTCGTAACCGGCGCCGGAGCGGTTGAGGATGCTGACCCAGGCGCCGACGTCGAGCTTGCAGGCGCTCGCGTTCGCGCCCTCGGCGTAGGCCAGGTTGTAGTCGGCCCACCAGGTGATGCCGCCGGTCTGGTACGAAACGCGCGTGCGGTGCTTGCCGCCGCGCGCCGCGGCGATGTCCCACACCAGCGTCGGGCGGGTGATCAGCCCACCGGGCAGCTCCGGCAGGCGCACCCCGGCGTTGTGCGGCAGCAGCTGCACGCTGCCGTCCTCGCGCCGCAGCACCAGCTCGCCCGCGGTCGACAGCAGGATGCCGCGGAAGGTCTCGACCCCGTTGCCGCGCACCTGGTCGACGCTGATGCTGCGGTCGACGTACTTCTCGAGCAGCTTCTGCGTGTTGACCAGGTCGAACTGGAAGTTCTGCTCGATCACGCGTGTGCCGGCCGGGTCGGTGAGCGACTCGAATGCAACGGTGGTCGGGTCGATCAGCGCCGCGACGTCGGAAAAGCGCACCGTGTTGCGCCCCGGCTCGAGCGCCAGCGCGCGCAGGTGGCGCACCACCGCGTAGCCGGGCACCGCGCCGCCGTTGCGGTACTGCTCGGGCCGGATCGCGCCCGGCTGCGCCGAACTGTAAATAGTGAGCGCGTCGCCCGCCGCTGCGGCGGCGAGCGGAAAAGCGAGCAAGCAGGCTGACAGGATGGGGCGCATGCGAACTCCTTTGCGTGGTGGATGAAGGCTTGAACGCAAGGGCGCCGATTTCGGGTTAAATCGACTCTGACCCCGTTTATTCATTGCGAGGAGGCAGGATGAAACTGGACAAGCGAATGGCCGCCGTGACCGGGGCCGGATCGGGGCTGGGGCGGGCGATCGCCGAGCGCCTGGCAGCCGACGGCGCCGCGGTGGCGGCGATCGACATCGACCCGGCCGCGGCGCGCGCGACCGCCGAGCGCATCGCCGCCGCGGGCGGGCGCGCCGAGGGCTACGGCGCCGACGTCAGCCGCGCGGCCGAGCTCGACGACGCGCTCACCGCGGCGGTGGCCGCGCTCGGGCCGCTCGAGATCATGGTCAACAACGCGGGCGTGCTCGACGGTTACTTCGACGTCGACGACATGGACGAGTCGCTCTGGCGCCGGGTGCTCGAGATCGACCTCACCGGAACCTTTCTCGGCTGCAAGCGCGCGCTGGCGGAGATGCTGCCGCGCGGGCGCGGGCGGATCGTCAACATGGCCTCGGTCGCGGGCCTCAACGGCACCGGCGGCGGCGCGGCCTACATCGCCGCCAAGCACGGCGTGGTCGGGCTCACGCGCCAGATGGCGGTGCGCTACGCGGCGCGCGGCATCGGCGTCAACTGCGTCTGCCCGGGCGCGATCCCGACGTCCTTGCGCGCGAACTCGCAGTCGATCCTGGGGCCCGGCGTGCCCGACATGAGCGGGCGCGGCGTGGCGGTGAGCGACGAGCAGGTGCGAGCGCTGGTGCCCGCCGGGGTGCGCGGCACGCCCGAGGACGTCGCCGCGGCGGTCGCCTTCCTGGCCTCGGACGACGCGCAGTACGTCAGCGGCCACGCGCTGGTGGTCGACGGCGGCTGGCGGGCGAAATAAATCGACTCTGACCCCGATTATTACTTCATCGAGACCCGCAACGGCATTCCCCCGCGCGGCAGCAAAGTGACGCGCGCGACCGGATAGGGCTCGGCACCGGGCGCCGGGGCGAAGCGCACCTGCTGCAGGAAGCTCGCGACCATGGCGGTCGCCTCGATCATGGCGAAGGCCATGCCGATGCAGATGCGCGGGCCGGCGCCGAACGGCAGGTACTGGTAGCGCTCGAGCGCGGCCTCGCGCTCGGGCGCGAAGCGCGCCGGGTCGAAGGCGTCCGGATCCTCCCAGCGGGCGCGGTGGCGGTGCATGGCGTAGATCGGCAGCAACACCGAGGTCCCGGCGCGGACCGCGTGGCCGCCGAGCGTGGTGTCGGCCACGACCTGGCGGCTCATCATCGGCACCGGCGGATACAGGCGCATCGATTCCTTGAGCACCTGCTGCGTCAGCACCAGGCGCTCGACGTGCGCCGCCTCGAGCGGCGCGTCGCCGACCACGCGCGCGACTTCCCCGGCCAGCGCCTCGCTCCACTCGGGCGAGCGCGAAAGCAGGTAAAGGGTCCAGGTCAGCGCACGCGCGGTGGTCTCGTGCCCGGCGAGGTAGAAGGTGAGCAGGTTGTCGATCAGCTGCTCGTCGTTCATCGATTGGCCGCTCTCCGGGTCGCGCGCGGCCATCAGCCGGTGCATCAGGTCGTCCGCTCCGCCGCCCGCGCGCCGCTCGCGGATCAGCGCCGCGACCGCGCTGCGCAGCGCGTGCACCGCGCGCCGCCCGGCGACCATGCCGGGGCGCGGCAGCCAGCCCGGCGCGCTGGCCGAAGCGTAGAGCTGGCTCCAGCCGCCCGAGCGCTGGAAGGCCGCGATCGAGGACTCGAGCACGGGCACGATCGTGCCGTCGGCGGAGGGCAGCAGCGTGTCCGAGATCACCTCGAAAGTCGCGCGCGTCATGTCGCGGTCGATCGGCTGCGGCGCGCCCGCGGGCGCCGCATGCCAGCGCGCGACCAGCGCCTGCGCCGCGCGCACGAACGCGGGCACGAAGCCGAGCAATTCCTGCTGGCGGAACATCGGCGCGCAGGCCTGGCGCTGCCACTTCCACTCGACGCCCTCGCTAGTGAGCAACCCGTGCCCGAGCAGCGGGCGCAGCAGACGGATCTGGGTCAGTTTCTGGTACTTGTCGCGCTCGTCGAGCAGCACCGCCTTGAGCAGCGCCGGCGCGGTCACCCAGGCGCGCGGCGCCTGCTCGCCGCCGAAGCGCACGAAATCCGTCTCGTAGGCCGCCTGCGGCACCACCTCGAGCGGGTTGCGGACGAAGGTGGCGACGAATGCCAGCCGCCCCAGCGGCTTCGCGGGCGGCGTGACGCGCGGCGGGACCAGTCTCATCGCGCGTCCATTATGATGCAGGACCATGTGTGGACGATACGTCGCCCCGGACCGCGCCGCGATCGAACGCGCGTGGCATATCGGGCGCGAGAACGGCAATCCGTTGCGGCGCCGGTTCAACGTCCTGCCGACGACCGGGATCCCGGTCCTGCGCGGCGACCCGGGCGGCGAGCTCGAGCTCGCCGAGGCGCGCTGGGGCCTGATCCCGGAGTGGTGGAAACAGGACAAGCCGCCCTCGTACTCGATCAACGCGCGCTCCGAGGAAGCGGCCGCGAAACCCATGTGGCGCCACGCCTGGCGCCATTCGCGCTGCCTCATCCCGGCCGAAGGCTGGTACGAATGGCAGGCGGTGCAGCAGACCGACCCGAGGAGCGGCGAGCTCAGGACGCGCAAGCAGCCGCACTACATCTTCAGACACGACCGCAAGCCGGTGTGCTTCGCCGGCCTGATGGCGAGCTGGAGCAGGCAAGGGGAGAAACCGATCCTGACTTGCGCCATCCTGACCCGCGATGCATCGCCTTCCGTGGCGGAGGTCCACGACCGGATGCCGGTGGTGCTGCCGGACGAACTGCTGGTGCGCTGGGTGCGGGCGGACGTCGACAAAGCCGACGAAGTCGCGAGCATGGTAAAACTGGCGCAGTCGAAGTTCGACCACTACCCCGTCAGCACGCGGCTGAATTCGGCCAAGAGCGACGACCATGAGCTGATCGCGCCGGTCCAACAAGGAGAATCGGACAAATCATGAGCCAGCCCCTGCTTTTCACCCCGCTCCAGCTCCGCTCGCTCACGCTCAAGAACCGCGTCGTGGTGGCGCCGATGCACCAGTACGCCGGCGAGGACGGCTTCGCCACCGACTGGCACCTGATGAACGCCGGGCGCTACGCCGCCGGCGGCGCGGGGCTGGTGATGATGGAATCGACCAAGGTCGAGCGCCGCGGCTGCGGCACGCTGGGCGACCTCGGGCTGTGGGACGACAAGTTCGTGCCGGCGCTCGAGCGCTGCGCCGACTTCGTGCATTCCTGCGGCGCGGCGGCCGGCATCCAGCTCGGCCATTCGGGCAGGAAGTCGCGCATCCAGCGCCCTTGGGAGGGTGGCCGGCCGCTCGAGAAATCGGCCGCGATCGCCGACTGGGACGCCTGGGAGCTGGTGGCGCCGAGCGCGATCGCGTTCGACGCCGCTTCGCCCGTGCCGCGTGCGCTCGATCGCACCGAGATCCGCGCCATCGCGGAAGGCTGGGCGAACGCCGCGGCGCGCGCGCACGGCGCCGGCTTCGACGTGATCGAAATCCACGGCGCGCACGGCTTCCTGATCCACCAGTTCCTGTCGCCGGCGTCGAACACGCGCGGCGACGAGTACGGCGGCTCGGAGGCCAAGCGCATGCGCTTCGCGCTCGAGGTGTGCGAAGCGGTGCGCGCGCGCTGGCCCGCCGACAAGCCGCTGTTCCTCAGGCTCTCGGCCGAAGACGACTCGGGCTTCGGCCCGGCGCAGAGCGTCGCGCTGGCGAAGGCGCTCAAGCCGCTCGGCGTCGACGTCATCGACTGCAGCTCGGGCGGGCTGGTCGCCAAGCCGCCGGCGCTCGCGCCGGCCTACGGCTACCAGGTGCCGTACGCCGAAAAGATAAAAAAGGAGGCGGGCATCGCGACCATGGCGGTCGGCCTGATCGTGCACGCGCACCAGGCCGAGAGAATCCTGGCCGAGGGCCGCGCCGACCTGGTCGCGCTCGCGCGCGAGATGCTCTACAACCCGAACTGGGCGCTCGACGCGGCGCGCAAGCTCGGCGCCGAGCAGCCCTTCGCCGTGGTGCCGCCGGCCGCGGGCTGGTGGCTCGCGCGCCGCGCGGCGACCGTGCCGCAGGTACAGGCATCGACCTTCGGCAACGAATAAGGCGCGCGCGCTGGACAGCCCGCACGGCGCGGCGTAACCTCGACGCGCAATTCCGCCACCAGAAAAAGATCGATGGCCGTACCGCAGGCCGAACTCCAGTCCACGGTGGTGCCGCTGGCGAGCAGCACCGTGATGGTGGTCGACGACCAGTCGACCAGCCGCGCCATCCTCGAGCAGATCCTGCGCACCCTGGACGAGCGCATCATGGTGAAGTGCTTCGCGCGCCCGGTCGACGCCATCGTCTGGGCCACGCGCCAGGTCGCCGACCTGGTGCTGGTCGACTTCGCAATGCCCGACATGAACGGCACCGAGCTGGTGCGGCGCCTGCGCGCGATGCCGGGCTACGAGCACGTGCCCATCGTGATGGTGACCGTGAACGACGAGCGCGAAGTGCGCTACAAGGCGCTCGACGCCGGCATCACCGACTTCCTCGCCAAGCCGGTCGACGTTCGCGAATGCATGGCGCGCTGCCGCAACCTGCTCACGCTGCGGCGCCAGCAGCTCGCGCTGGAGGACCGCCAGCGGCTGCTGGAGCAGGTCGTGGAGAACTCCGCGCGCGAGCTGCGCGAGCGCGAGCGCGAAAAGCAGACCCTGATGCAGCTCGCCGCGGGCGCCAAGGCGAAGCCCGCGCCGCGCACGCGCGTCGCGCGCTCGCTCGCGTACTCGACGCGCCACCCGAGCCCGTCGCGCGGCCTCGCGCGCTTCGTGCCGCGCAAGTCACTGGGCCGCGAGCGCGGCTGATTGCGCCGCGCGCATCCGCTCCAGGGTGATCGCGGTGTTGACGATCGCGACGTGGGTCAGCGCCTGGGGGAAGTTGCCCAGCATCCGGCCCTGCACCGGGTCGTACTCCTCGGCCAGCAGCCCGACGTCATTGCACAGCCCGAGCAGGCGGCCGAACATCTCCTGCGCCTCCTCGATCCTGCCCTGCAGCGCGAGGTTGTCGGCGTAGAGGAAGCTCACCGGCAGGAAGGTGCCTTCGCCCGCCGGCAGGCCGTCGATATCCCCGGCGTCCTCGATATAGCGCCGCACCAGGCCGCCGCTCATCAGCTCGCGCCCGATCGCCGCGGTGGTGCCGAGCATGCGCGGGTCGTCGGCCGGCAGGAAGCCGACCAGCGGGATGATCAGCAGGCTGGCGTCGAGCGGCTCGCCGCCGTAGTACTGCACGAAGGCGCCGCGTTGGGGGTCGTAGCCGTTGCGGCACACGTCCTGGTGGATGCGGTTGCGCCACGCGCGCCAGCGCCCGACCGGGCCCTCGAGGCCGTGCTCCACGACCGAGCGCACGGCGCGGTCGAAGGCGCGCCAGGCCATCACCTTGGAGTGGGTGAAATGGCGCTGCGGCCCGCGCACCTCCCACACGCCGTGGTCGGGGCGGTCCCAGCTGGTCTCGAGGAAGTCCATCAGCGCCTTCTGCACCTGCCACGCGTTCGGGTCGCCGTCGAGGCCGAGGTCGGCGCCCAGATAGAGCACGTCCATCACCTCGCCGTAGACGTCGAGCTGGTGCTGGCGGCTGGCGCCGTTGCCGATCCGCACCGGGCGCGAGTCCCGGTAGCCCGACAGCCAGGGCAGCTCGCGCTCGAGCAGGCGCCGCTCGCCGCGCAGGCCGTAGACGATCTGCAGGTCCTGCGGCCGCCCGGCCGCGGCGCGCAGCAGCCAGTCGCGCCAGGCCGCGGCCTCCTCCTGGTAACCGGTCATCAGCAGCGCGTACAGCGCGTAGGCCGCGTCGCGCAGCCAGCAGTAGCGGTAGTCCCAGTTGCGCACCCCGCCGAGCGCCTCGGGCAGCGAGGTGGTGGGCGCGGCGACGATGCCGCCGGTGGGCGCGTAGCTCAGCGCCTTGAGCGTGAGCAGCGAGCGCAGCACCGCCTGCCGGTGCGGGCCGCGGTAGGTGCAGATCTCGGACCACTGCCGCCACTCGAGCCCGGTGTGCGCGAGCAGCCCCTCGACATCACCCGGCACCGCGGCGGTCTCGTTCGAGGGGTGGTACGACAGCACGAAGGGAATTCGCTCGCCGCGCTTGACGCGGAATTCGGCCGCCGTGGTGTAGCCCTCGCCGCGCAAGCGCACCGGGGTGTGCAGCAGGAGCGAATCCGGGCCGCCGACCGCGAGCAGCCCGGGCGCGACGCGGCGCACCCACGGCACCACCGAGCCGTAGTCGAAGCGCACCACGTACTGCATGCGCATCGCCACCTCGCCTTCCAGGCCCTCGACGATGCGCACCAGGTGCGGCGTGGCCGTGCCGCGCGGCATGAAGTCGATCACCCGCACCGCGCCGCCGGGCACGTTGTGATCGGTCTCGAGTACCAGGGTGGCGTCGCGGTAGCGGCGCTCGATGCGGCTCGATTCGGCCGCCGGGCGCAGCAGCCAGCGGCCGTTATCCGGGCCGCCGAGGAGGGCGGAAAAACATGCCGGACTGTCGAACCGAGGGCAGCAGAGCCAGTCGACGGAGCCTTCCCGGCTCACCAGCGCCGCGGTGCGCAGATCGCCCAGCAGCGCGTAGTCCTCGATCTTCGGCTGCGAGCTCCGGGCGGGCGCCTCCGGCATGCTCGAGACGCGCGGCTAGAGGAACTTCTCCGCGCAGACGATAATTTCCTCGTTGGTCTTCTTCTTCAGGCACTCGCGCGCATCGAGGTACGATCTCTTGGTCAGCTCCCGGTGCACGGGCTTGATGTTCTCGGTCTTCATCGGCATTCCGGCTTCCATCTTGGCGTCGGGCTTCACGTCGACCCTCAGCGGCGCAGTCGCCTTTTCGGTCGCTTTGTCCGACTGCGCCCACGCGGGCGCCGCAGCGAGCGCCGCAAGGACGGCTAACAGGGCGATGCGCTTCATGGCATGCCTCCTACCAATACGTCAGAAACGCCATAGTGGCACAAAACCGGGTAGGAAAAAAAGCCCAACCCGTCACATATTTGGCGCAAACTGCTCGGAAACTGGGTCAAATCCCGATCCGGTCCCTTCGGTATGAGCCGCGCCGCTGTCTTTGCATGACCTTCCAGGAGACCCTGAGGCTTCGTACCCGCGGCCGCGGCACGACCGACCTGAGCGCGGAAGTGGAGCGCGTGGTGCGCTCGAGCGGGGTCGCCAGCGGCACCTGCAACGTGTTCCTGCAGCACACCAGCGCGTCGCTGATCCTGTGCGAAAACGCCGACCCGACGGTGCGGCGCGACCTCGAGACGATCCTCGCCCGGCTGGCGCCCGACGGCGACCCGGCCTACGCGCACGACGCCGAAGGGCCGGACGACATGGCCTCGCACGCGCGCTCGGTGCTGACCTCGAACTCGCTCGTGATCCCGGTCGCCGGCGGGCGCCTGGCGCTCGGCACCTGGCAGGGCATCTACCTGTGGGAGCACCGCCAGGCGCCGCACGCGCGCAGCGTGATCGTCACGGTAGCGGGAGATAATGCGCCATGAGCGCGGCGCCCGACCTCGATCACCTGCGCGGCTGGATCGGCCGCAGCGAGACGCTGGAGGACCGCTGCGACGCGGCGCGCGTGCGCCAGCTCGCGGCGAGCCTCGACCTCGATCCCGCTCCGTTCGCCGACGGCGCCGGACTGCCGCCGCTGTGGCACTGGATCTTCACCACGCCGCTGTCGCCGCTGCGCGAGGCCGGCCCCGACGGGCACCCGGCGCGCGGCGGCTTCCTGCCGCCGGTGCCGCTGCCGCGCCGCATGTGGGCCGGCAGCCAGCTCGAATGGCTGCACGCGCCGCGCCTGGGCCAGCCGCTGCGGCGCGAATCGAAGGTCGAGTCGGTCGAGATGAAGCAGGGCAAGAGCGGTGCGCTGGTGTTCGTCAAGGTTCTGCACCAGTGGTCGAGCGGCGACACGCTGCTGATGCGCGAAGGCCAGGACATCGTCTACCGCGACGCGCCGCCCGCGGCGCGGGCGGCGCCGAACCCGCCGGCCGAGCCGCCGGTGTGGCGTGAGCCGCTGGCCGCGAACAGCGCGCGCTGCGCGCTGGTGCCGAACGAGGTGCTGCTGTTCCGCTACTCGGCGCTCACCTTCAACAGCCACCGCATCCACTACGACCGCCGCTACTGCCTCGAGGTCGAGGGCTACCCCGGCCTGGTGGTGCACGGGCCGCTGATGGCGACCGTGATGGCGACCCTGGCCTGGCTGCAGGCCGGGCGCCGCACGCCGCGCACGTTCTCCTTCCGCGCCCTGGCGCCGGTGTTCGACGGCGAAGCGATCACGGTGCATGCGGCGGCGGACAAGTCCTCGACCAGGACCGAAGTGCGCAAGGCCGACGGCACCGTCGCGCAGGCCGGCGAGATGAGCTGGGAGAAATAATCGGGGTCAGAGTCGCTTTAAAAAAAAAGCGACTCTGACCCCGATTATTCAAAGAGTCGGCGGGGCGGGGTAGTCGCCGCCGAGCGCGACCAGGCCCCAGGGCGCGCCCTGGGCGTCCCAGGAAAAGCCGATGTGGCCCATGAGGGAATGGGCGTCGCGGAACAGGCGCTGGATCGGGTAGTGGTCGTAGATGCCCTTGGCGCCCGCCATGCCGTGCAGCGAGTCGACCGCCTCGGTGCAGATCTGCACCGCGTAGGCGACGTTGCGCTTCCAGCGCAGCTTCTCTTCCAGCGTCGGCTCGCGCCCGGCCTCGGCGATCGCCTGCCCCTCGAGGCAGTCGTTGTGCACGATCAGGCGCGCGGCGTCGACGCGCGCGCCGGCCGCGGACACGCGCAGCTGAATGGTCTGGAATTCGCGCATGCGCGACACGGTGTAGTTGGTGCTGCGCTCGCCCACCACCTCGCAGCTGAGCTCGAGCGCGGCGCGCGCGTTGCCGACCGCGGCGCCGGCGATGCAGTGCGAGCCCATGCCCGAGAGCGGGATTCGGTAGTGCGGGTTGGGGTTGGTCTTGGCGCCCGGAAAATCGGCGCCGCCGCGCGCAAGGTACATCGACAGCGCGCGGTGCGCGGGCACGAACAGGTCCTTGGCCTTGACCGACTTCGAGCCGGTGCCGCGCATGCCGAGCACCTGCCAGTCGTCGACCACCTGGTAGTCGCTGCGCGGCACCAGGCACATGCAGTGGTCGACCACCTTGTCGCCGTCCTTGACCGTCACCGCGAGCATGTTCCAGTGGCTGCCGTCGACGCCGCTGGAGAAGTTCCAGTAGCCGCTGATCAGCAGGCCGCCGTCGACCCGCTGCGCGCTGCCCTGCGGGTAGGCGATGCCCGAGGCGATGATCGCGTCGGGGTTCTCGCGCCAGACCTCGGCCTGCGCGCGCTCGTCGTACAGCGCGAGCATCCAGTGGTGAATGGCGAGGTTGGCGACGCTCCAGGCGGTCGAGGTGCAGCCGCGCCCGACCTCGGCCGGGATGTCGAACAGCGCGACGTAGTCGAGCTCCATGCCGCCCCAGCGCCTGGGCTGGGCGAAGCGCAGCAGCCCGCTGGCGTGCAGCTCGGCCTCGGTCTCGGGCAGCAGCTGGCGCGCCTCCTCCATTTCCGCGGCGCGCTTGCGCAGCGACGGAACCAGCGCGCGCGCGCGCTCGAGCGCCTCGGCGTACGAGACGCCGCTGAAATCGCGGGCCGTCACGCGGTTTCGACGCGCGGCATCTTCGAGTAGTCCTCGCCGCCCCAGTCGGGCGCGTCGGTGATGCCGAAGAAGTTGAGCTCGATCATGAGCCCGTTCGGATCGCGCAGGAACAGCTGGTACAGCTGCGACTCGGGCAGGTAGCGCGGGCGATACCCGACGCCCTGGCCCTTGAGCCGCTCGACGAAGGCCTTGGGCTCGGTGGCGGCGAAGGCGATGTGGTCGACTACGCCGGACTGGTCGGTCTTCGCGTCCGCGGGCGTACCGAGGTAATAGAGCTCCGAGTTGGGAATGCCGTGCGGCCCCATGTGAACCTGGATCTTGCCGTTGACCCCGAGCCAGTAGCCCGGAAACGGAAAGTTCGGCCGCGGCATCACCTCGAAGCCGAGCACGTCGACGTAGAAGCGCTTGGTCGCCTCGAGGTCGTTGGCGCGCACGAAATAGTGGTTGATGTCGGCGACTGGCATCTGCACCCCCTGCGGAAACGAGAATTGAACCGAGTCCGGTTAGTTTCGCCCGAAGCGCCGATCGCGTCTAGTGCAGGCGGTACGCGGCGAGCAGGCCGGCGGCAACAAGCAGCAGGCGGCGCATTACAGCGTACGCAGAAAGAGCACGATTTTCCAAATTTCCTCCTGTTTCAGAACATCCTTGAACGCCGGCATCGCGCTGCCCACCGGCACGCCGCCCTCCGAGATGGTCCAGTCGTAGAAGCCGTCGCTCGCGATCGGCTGCCGCGACAGGCCGAACAGCCTCGTCGCCGGCGGGTCGAGTTTGAGGCCCGCCTCGCTGCCGAGGCCGGAGACGCCGTGGCACGTCGCGCAGTGTTTCCGGTAGAGCTTCCTGCCCGCCTCGAGGTTGAGCCCGCCGGGCCGCAGGGGGTTGTGCGCGTGGGCGTACTTCGGGTCGACGCCATGCCGCTTCACGTAGGCGTCGCGCGGGCCGCCTGTCTGCGCGCCCGCGGCTGCGGCAGCCAGCATCGATCCGGCCAGAAACGACAAAAGCAGAACGGCCTTCAGGGTCACTCCGTGGGCAGAAAGCCTTCGGTCGAGAGGTAGCGCTCGCCGCTGTCATAGTTGAAGCCCAGCACGGTCGCGCCCTTGGCGATCTCGGGCAGCTTCTGCCTGATCGCCTGCAGCGTCGCGCCCGACGAGATGCCGATCAGGATGCCCTCCTCGCGCGCCGCGCGGCGCGCCATCTCCTTGGCGGGATCGGCCTCGACCTGGATCACGCCGTCGAGCAGCTGCACGTGCAGGTTCTTGGGGATGATGCCGGCGCCGATGCCCTGGATCGGGTGCGGCCCCGGCTTGCCGCCGGAGATCACGGGCGAGGCGGTCGGCTCGACCGCGTAGACCTTGAGCCTCGGCCAGGCCATCTTCAGCACCTGGGCGCAGCCGGTGATGTGGCCGCCGGTGCCGACGCCGGTGATAAGCACGTCGATGCCCTGCGGGAAGTCGGCCAGGATCTCTTGCGCCGTGGTCTGCGCGTGGACCTCGATGTTGGCCGGGTTCTCGAACTGCTGCGGCATCCACGAGCCCGGCGTGGCCGCGACCAGCTCCGCCGCCCTGGCGAGCGCGCCCGGCATTCCCTTCTCGCGCGGGGTGAGCTCGAAGCTCGCGCCGTAGGCGAGCATCAGGCGCCGGCGCTCGAGCGACATGCTCTCGGGCATCACCAGCACCAGCTTGTAGCCCTTCACCGCCGCCACCATGGCGAGGCCGATGCCGGTGTTGCCCGAGGTCGGCTCGACGATCGTGGCGCCGGGCTTGAGCGCGCCGCTCTTTTCCGCCGCCTCGATCATCGACAGCGCGATGCGGTCCTTGATCGAGCCGCCCGGGTTGGCGCGCTCGGACTTGATCCACACCTGGTGCGTATCGCCGAACAGCCGGTTGACGCGGATGTGCGGCGTGTTGCCGATGGTGGCGAGAATGTTGTCGGCTCTCATGGGATCTCGCTGGCGGATTGAAAAAGAGCGGGCATGATGAACCGCCCGCATGGGATTTTCAAATCGGGCCGGCGCCGCCTAAGACCACAATCCGCGCAGGGCCGCGGCGACGTCGATCGGCGGCGCCTCGCGCGCGGGGGCGGTTTCGGCCTCGTCGGCCTCGGGCCACACCACCGGCTGCAGGCGCTGCATCAGCGCGCGGGTGAGGAAGCGGCTGGTCGCGCCGTAGACGTGCGCGTCGCCGCGCCGCGGCTGCCCTGTTACGTAGTAGCGCAGCGGCGCGATCAGGTACAGCTCGGACTTGGCGCGCGTCATCGCGACGTAGAGCAGGCGCCGCTCCTCCTCGATCAGCTCGGCGCGGCCGGTGGCGTACTCGGAAGGAAAGTTGCCGTCGGCGACGTTCAGCACGTGCACCGCGTCCCACTCCTGGCCCTTGGCCGAGTGCACCGTGGACAGCACCAGGTAGTCCTCGTCGCGGTGCGGCGCGCCGGCGAGGTCGCCGCTCGCCTGCGGCGGGTCGAGCGCGAGCTCGGTCAGGAAGCGCTCGCGGCTGGCGAACTGCTGCGCCACGCGCTCGAGCTGCCACAGGTCTCCGCTGCGCGCCTGCGCCGCCTCGTACTTCTGCTCCAGGATCGGCTCGAACCACTCGCGCACCCTGCCGACCTGGCCGGGCCAGGGAGCCTGAGGGTCGCCGAGCGCGGACATGAGCAGATCGAATTCCGAAGAGCCGGTTTTCAATTCACTCCACGAGTAGGCCCCGGCCTCGAATCGCGTGAAGAAGCGCGCCGCGGTGGCCGGGCCGACGCCGGGCTGCAGCTGCAGGGCGCGGAACGCGCTGACGCGGTTCTTCGGGTTGTCGGCCCAGCGCAGCACCGCGAGCAGGTCCTTGACGTGCGCCGCCTCGAGGAATTTCAGCCCGCCGTATTTCACGTACGGGATGTCGCGCCGCACCAGCTCGAGCTCGAGCACGTCGCTGTGGTGCGAGGCGCGGAACAGCACCGCCTGGCGCCTGAGCGCGAGGCCGCGCTCGCGCGCCTCGAGCACGCGCTGCACGACGTAGTCGGCCTGCGCCTGGTCGTCGGCGACGGTGACGTAGCGCGGCCGCTCGCCCGCGCCGCGCGCGGCCTGCAGGATCTTGCGGTACTGGCGCTGCCCCTCGCCGATCAGCGCGTTGGCGGCGTCGAGCACGCCCTGGGTCGAGCGGTAGTTGCGCTCGAGCGTCACCACCTCGGCCGGCGGCGCGTACTGCGCCGGGAAGCCGAGGATGTTCTCGACCGTGGCGGCGCGGAACGAGTAGATCGACTGCGCGTCGTCGCCGACCACCGTGACGCCCTCGCCCGTGGGGCGCAGCGCCCTCAGGATCTGCGCCTGCAGCGCGTTGGTGTCCTGGTACTCGTCGACCAGGATGTGGTCGAAGGCCGCGCTCATCTCGGCCGCGAGCGCGGGATCGGCGGCCATCGCGTGCCAGTACAGCAGCAGGTCGTCGTAGTCGAGCGCCTGGTTGGCGAGCTTCTTCTCGACGTAGGCGCGGTAAAGGCGGGTCAGCTCGTCCTCCCACTCGGCGCACCAGGGAAAGGCGTCGATCAGGCTGCGCCGCAACGCACCCTGCGTGTTGACGCGGTGCGAGTAGATCGCAAGGCAGGTGTCCTTGCGCGGAAAGCGCTTCTCCATTTTCGACAAGCCCAGCTCGTGGCGCACCACGTCCATCAGGTCGGCGGCGTCGCCGCGGTCGAGCACGCTGAAATTCGCCTCCAGCCCGAGCCGCGCGCTGTGGCGCCGGATGAGGCGGCTGGCGATCGAATGGAAGGTGCCCGACCACGGCAGCCTGACCTCCTTGGCCGCCTCGCCGACGATCTTCTGCGCCCGGCGCGTCATCTCCTGCGCCGCGCGGCGGGTGAACGTGAGCAGCAGGATGCGCTCGGGGGAAACGCCCTGCAGCACCAGCCAGGCGACGCGGTGCGCGAGCGTGTTGGTCTTGCCGGTGCCCGCGCCGGCGACGATCAGCAGCGGCGCGCTGCCGGCGCACGCCGCCGCGCGCTGCGCCTCGTTCAGTCGCCCAAAAACCGAAGTCGAAACCGGGGTCGCCGTCACCCCGCCATTATGGGCCAATGCTGTATATCTATCCAGCTGCGCGCGGAGCGCTCACCAGCCGCCGCGAGCAGCAGCCAGGTTGCCGATCCCATCCCCTTCCCCCGCCCGGTTGGGCGCCCGGGCCGGGCACAGTGTTCCGCGCGCGGCGCGGCGCGTCAACCGCGGCGGGCCAGCTCGCGGTAGAAGGTGCGGATGCGGCGCGCGTTGGTGCCCAGGTCGCCGCGACCTTCGCGCGAGGCCGAGCGCACGTCGATCCGGCTCGCCGACTCGAGCGGCGTGATGCGGATCACGACGTCGTCCCTGAAGCCGAAGAACGGCGTGGTGGCGGTCGCCTCGATGCGCAGCGCCGCGGGGTCGGCGGCGACAACCTTCCACCCCAGCCCGCGTGCGGCTTGCAGGCAGCGCTCGAACGCGTCCGGCGGGTGGGCGCCGAGTGCGAGCGGCAGGATGTCGGGATAGGCGCGGCGCTGAAGGGCGGCCACCGCCTGGCCGCCGTAGGCGAGGCCGTTGGGCGCTGCGCGCCGCGCCGCCGCGAGGGCGACGAACTGGGGCAGGTGCACGGTGTCGGTGGTGATGTCGTGGATCGGCGGCGCGCTGCGCGCCTGGCCGAGCATCGCCCACGGCAGACCGAAGGCGGCGCCGCCCGCCGCGATTCCGAGCAGCGCGCCGAGCAGCGCGCCCAGCGCGTGCCGGCGCACGGCCCACACCGCCGCAGCGAGGCAGGCCAGCGCGCCCGCGAGCCCCGCCCAGGCCGCGCCGCGCAGCAGCAGAAAACCGAACCGGTAGTCCCACAGGCCGAAGCGGTGGCCCAGGCCCGAAGTGAGCGCGGCGAGCGCCGCCAGCACGGCGAGTCCGAAAGCGAAGGCGGCGAATCTGCGCATCAGCAATGGATCGGTTCGGGCAGGCGAAGTTCCGGCCTCAGCTCGCGACCCGGTTGCGCCCGCCCTGCTTGGCGCGGTAGAGGGCCTGGTCGGCGGCCTTGATTACCTCGCCCGGCGTACGCTGGCGCTTGCCCGGACCGGCGACGCCGATGCTTACCGTCACCGACAGCCCCTGCTTGCGCTGGTTCCGCTCGCGCGCGCCGCGCCTCTGCGAGCCCTTCTTCTCGCTCCTGGGCCGGTCGCCGGCGCGCATCGCCATGCGGTAGTCCTCGATCGACTGCCGGATGTGCTCGAGGTAGGGCAGCGTGTCCTTCACGCCGTAGTCGGGAAACAGCACGGTGAACTCTTCGCCGCCGTAGCGAAACGCCCTCCCGCCGCCGCCGACCTCGGCCAGACGCGCGGCGACCAGGCGCAGCACCTGGTCGCCGACGTCGTGGCCGTGGCTGTCGTTGAATTTCTTGAAGTGGTCGACGTCGACCATCGCCACGGCGTAGTCGGGCCCGAGCGCGCGCATGCGCTCGTCGAGCGCGCGCCGGCTCGGCAGCCCGGTCAGCTCGTCGCGGAAGGCGAGCCGATGAGACTCCTGCAGCACCGCGACCAGCAGGATCACCCCGGCGGCGCTCATGAACGCGGCGAAGCTGGCGAAGCGTCCGACCTGGGTGCAGGCAACGAAGAACGCGACCAGCGACGCCGCGGTGCCGACCTCGAGCGGAGTGAACTTGGGCCAGGCGCGCCATACCGCGGCGGCGAACGCGGCGGCGAACATCACCCGCCCGGCGAAGGGCACCGGCGGAGAGCGCAGCGTCCAATGCTGCAGGATCTGGTGCCAGGACTCACCCGACAGGCTGCTGTGGCCGGAGGAAGCCACCCACGCCAGCAGCAGCGCCTCGATTGCGATCAGCAGCAGCCAGCGCCAGCTGCCGTGGTGCACCACGCCGCGCTCGGGTAGCACGAGTGCGATCAGCATGTTGGCCGGCACCAGCAGCACCGCTGCCACGTACGCGGCATGCGGCGCGAAGCCGTGCAGCCCCAGTGCGTAGCGGTAGCCGGCGTAGGCGGCGAGCAGCGACGAGGCGGCAACGAAGGCACGCCCGCGGTTGAACCACAGCGTGACCGCGGCAGCGAGCCCGAGCAGCGCGTAGGGCCCCAGGCTCGCCAGCCCCGCGAGCGAGCGCGGCAGCCGCGCGCCGAGCCACACCGCGAGCGCGGCTGCGGCGAGGATTGCGGCGGGAACGACGAGCGGGCGGTAGGCGGCCGGAATGAAGGATTTCGATTGCATCAGCCCGATTCTAGGCTCTGTGGCGGTACGTCCCGCCGGCTCACGCCTGCTCCTCCGGCGCCTTGATGCGGCGGAACGCGCGCCACAGCAGCAGGTCGTAAGCGATCTTGATCAGCGCGCCGGCCACCAGCGGCGCCCAGAGCGCGCCCGCCTGCATCGCGCCGCCGGCGATCACGGGAGCGATCACGCGCCCGCTCGCGCGCCCGAGCTGCGACATGCCCGAGGCCCAGGCGCGCTCGTGCGCCGGCACGATCGCCATCAGGTAGGACTGGCGCGTCGGCACGTCCATCTCCGACAGGCCCTCGCGCAGGATGAACAGCGCCGCCGCCACGGCGAGGTTGGGCGCCAGCGGCAGCGTGAGCAGCAGCAGGCCCGAGGGCAGGTGGGTGAACACCATGGTGTTGACCAGCCCGATGCGGCGCGACAGCCAGGCGGCGACGAAGTGCGACAGCACGGTCATGATCCGCGCGGCGAGGAACAGCGCCGCGAGCGCGCCCTCCGAGGCGCCGAAGCGCAGGTAGAGGAAGTACGCGATCAGCGCCGAGCCGATGAAGCCGCCGCCGAAGGCGTCCATTGCCGCGAGCAGCGAGAAATTGCGCACCGCGCGGCGCACCGCGGCCGGCGCGTGCAGCGCATGCAGCGGCGGGATCGCGGCACCGCGCTCGGCCGCCGGCGAGAGCCTGGCGTAGGCGAGCGCCGCGCCGGCGAGCAGCAGCGCGTAGGCGAGCAGCGTCGCGTCGTAGGCGCGCACTTCGCCGAACTGGAAGCGGTCGCGCAGCAGCGCGGGCAGCGCCGCGAGCAGCGCGCCCAAGGCGCCGCCGACGTCCTGCAGCGCGTTGTACCAGGCGAACATCTGGGTGCGCTCGCGGTCGGGCGCGGTGGCCGGCAGGATCGCCTGCTCCAGCGCCTGCGCGCCGCCGCGGTCGGTGCCCTGGGTGTTGAGCATGCCGAGGAACGCCGCCGCGGTGAGCGCCCACAGCGAGTCGAACAGCGCGAGCGCGAGCCCGCCGGCGGCGGCGAGCGCGGCGAGCCCGACCAGGCTGCGCCGCCGCCCGACGCGGTCGGCGAGGAAGGTGCTGTAGGCCGTGCCGCAGGCGACGCCGACGAAGCCCGCGCTGAGCACCAGCCCGACCTCGCTCTCCTCGAAGCCGCGCTTGGCGAGGTACACCGCCGCGAGCACGCTGATCGATCCCGCGGCCAGGCCGCGCAGCAACGCAGCGAGGTAGATGAGCCTGCGGTCGCGCCGCAGCCCGTTCACGCCAGGGCGTCGGCCCGGAAGCCCACGTCGCACACCCTGCCGCGCTGCGCGCGCTTGCCCTCGTAGTCCTTGAGCGCCTTGGCGTCGAGCTGCGCGGTCTTGCGCGTGCGCTTGAAGCCCGACACGGTGAGCACGCCCTTGGGGTCGAGCGCGGCGACGGCGGCGAGGGTCACCTTGTCGGGCAGCGCGATCAGCTGCACGCCGACGCCGCCGTTGGGCCGCAGCGGCAGCTCGGCCATGGGGAATACCAGCAGCCGGGCGTCGGACGACAGCGCCGCGACCTTGAGCTTCGCCGCCTCGCCGGCGTAGGGCGCCGGCGCGTTGACGCGCGCGCCCGCGGCGACGTTCATGAATTCCTTGCCCGAGCGCGTCTTGGTCAGCAGGTCGCCCAGCCGGCACAGGAACCCCTGCCCTGCGCTCGAGCTCATCAGCAGCGGCTGCGCCGGGTCGCCGCAGGCCATCCACACGATGTCGTCGCCGTTGCAGTTGACCAGCGCGTTCATCGGCTGGCCGTCGCTGCGCCCGCCCGGCAGGCTGGCCGCCTCGAGCGTGAAGGCCTTGCCGCGCGCCGAGAGGAACGCCACCGGCGAGGTCGTCTTGCACTCGAGCGCCTGCGAGAGACCATCCCCGTCCTTGAAGCCGACCGCCGAGAGGTCGATGCCGTGCCCCGAGCGGGCGCGGATCCAGCCCTTCTTCGACAGGATCACGGTCAGCGGTTCCTCGAGCACGCTGCGCTCGATCTGTGCCCGCTCGGCGGGCTCGATCAGGGTGCGTCGCTCGTCGCCGAATTTCTTGGCGTCTTCCTCGAGCTCTTTGACGACGAGCTTTCTCAGCTCCTTGTCGTCGCCGAGCAGCGTCTTGAGGCCCTTGCGCTCGGCCTCGAGCGCCTTCCTTTCGTCGTTCAGCTTGACGCCGTCGAGCTTGGTGAGCTGCCCCAGGCGCAGGTTGACGATGTCCTCGGCCTGGCGCTCGCTGAACTTGTACTTCGCCTGCAGCTTGTGCTTCGCCTCGGCCTGGTCGTCGCAGGCGCGGATCAGCTTGATGATCTCGTCGATCCTGGCGAAGGCGAGCAGCCGGCCCATGACGATGTGCAGCCGCTCTTCGCACTTTTGCAGCCGGTGCGTGGTGCGGCGGCGCACTGTCTGCACCCGGAACTCGGTCCACTCGCGCAGCACCTCGACGATGCCCTTGGTCTCGGGCAGGCCGTCGAGGCCCAACCAGGTGAGGTTGATCGCGTAGCGCGTCTCGAGCGAGGTCTGCACCAGCAGCGCGTTCATCGTCTCGGCCGGGTCCTGGCGTGAGCTGCGCGGCTCGATCACCAGCCGCAGCCTCGCCTTGCGGTCGGACTCGTCGCGCACCGACTCGACCAGGTCGAGCACGAACTGCTTGACGCGCTTTTGCTCCTGCGTGACGTCCTTCTTGCCTGCGGCGGGGCGCGGGTTGACCAGGGCCTCGATCTCCTCCAGCACCTGGCGGGTGGACACGCCGTGCGGCAGCTCGTTGACCACGATGCGCCACTGGCCGCGCGCGAGCGGCTCGACCGTCCAGCGCGCGCGCATCGCGATCGAGCCCCGGCCGCTCTCGTAGGCCTGCCGCAGCTCCTCGGACGCGGAGATGATCTGGCCGCCGCCGGGGAAGTCGGGCCCGGGCAGGCGCGCGAGCACGTCGTCTAGCCTGGCCTTCGGATGGCGGATCACCCACGCCGCGGCGGCCGCGACCTCCTTCAGGTTGTGCGGCGGGATGCGGGTCGAGAACCCGACCGGGATGCCGAACGAGCCGTTCAGCAGGCCGAAGGGCACGCGCGCGGGCAGCAGCACCGGCTCGTCAAACTTGCCGTCGTAGTTCTTCTGGAAGTCGACCGTGCCCTCGCCGATCGCGGCCAGCATCAGCTCGGCGATGCGCGCCAGCTTGGCCTCGGTGTAGCGGTAGGCCGCGGCGCCGTCGCCGTCGCGCGAGCCGAAGTTGCCCTGGCCGTCGATCAGCGGGTAGCGCATCGAGAACGGCTGCGCCATGTGCACCAGCGCCTCGTAGGTCGAGGCGTCGCCGTGCGGGTGGTACTTGCCCAGCACCTCGCCGACGTAGCGCGCGGACTTGGCGAAGCCCTGCCCGCCGCCGGGCGTGTCGCCCATGGCGTACAGGATCCTGCGCTGCACCGGCTTGAGGCCGTCGGCGACCTCGGGCAGGGCGCGCGACTTGACGGTCGATACCGCGTAGCCGAGGTAGGCCTGCGAGGCGTGGCGCTCGATCGGCGCCGCCTCGTCGCCGTTGTCGGGGGTGAACAGGTCCAGCGTCTGCGTGTCGTCCATCGCTTACTCGAAAAGTGGCAACTGCCGGTCGGACACGGCGACCGCGAGCTCGACCGCGGCGCGCGCCTTGTCCAGGGTGTCGCTGCGGCCGACCTTGCCCGCGGCTTCCCAGTCGTAGCGACCGGTTTCGACCAGGGTGACCTTGCCGAGCTTCTGCTTGCCGAGCCAGTAGACGTGGCCGCGGTAGCCGCGCTCCCAGTAGGGCCTGGCCTTGGAACGCCTTGCGCGCCTGGCGTTCAAACGTCGGCCTCCACGGTCTTCCAGTGCTCGCGCATCCAGTTGCGCCGGCCCTCGGCCTCGCCCGCGTCCATCAGCAGCTCGAAGGTCTCGCGCACCTTCTTGATCCGCTCGCGGTCGAGCTGCATGCGAACCAGGCGGCGCGAGTCCGGGTTCATTGTGGTCTCCCACAGCTGCTCGGGGCTCATCTCGCCCAGGCCCTTGAAGCGCGAGATCTCCCAGCTGCCCTCGCGCAGCTTTTCCTTCCTCAGCAGCTCGAGCGCCTCTTCGAGCTCGTCGTCGTCGAGGCAGTACAGGCGCCGCGCCGGGCGGCCCTTGCCCTGCGCCGGCACCTCGACCTTGTACAGCGGCGGCTGCGCGACGTACAGGTGCCCGGTCTCGACCAGCTTCGGCGCGTGGATGAAGAAGAAGGTGAGCAGCAGCGCCTGGATGTGGCCGCCGTCGACGTCGGCGTCGGTCATCACGATCACCTTGCCGTAGCGCAGTCCCGAGAGATCCGGCGTGGCATCGATGCCGTGCGGGTCGACGCCGATCGCGGTGGCGATCGCCTGCAGCTCCTTGTTGGCGAGCACGGTGCGCGAGTCCTTGGACATGGTGTTGAGCACCTTGCCGCGCAGCGGCAGGATGGCCTGGGTGTCCTTGTCGCGCGCCTCCTTGGCCGAGCCGCCCGCCGAGTCGCCCTCGACCAGGAACAGCTCGTTGCGCGAGGTGTCACCCGAGGCGCAGTCGACCAGCTTGCCCGGCAGCGTCGCCACGCCGGAGGATTTCTTGCGCTCGAACTTCTTGCCGCGCGACAGGCGCGACAGCGCCTGCTCGATCGCCAGCTCGACGATCTTCCTGCCCTCGTCGGGGTGCGCGTTGAGCCACAGCTCGAAGGCGTCGCGCACGCACAGCTCGACCAGCCGCGCGGCGTGGCGCGTCGTGAGCTTTTCCTTGGTCTGGCCGTGGAACTGGGTGCGCACGATGCGCGCCGAGAGCGTGAAGCAGGCGCGCGACCACAGGTCCTCGGCGATCAGCTTGACGCCCTTGGGGGTCATGCCGCGGGTTTCCATGAACGCGCGCAGGGCGTCGAAGATGCCGTTGCGGAAGCCCGCCTCGTGGGTGCCGTGCGAGCGGGTCGGGATCAGGTTGACGTGGCTGTCGGCGAACACCTCGCCTTCGGCCACCCAGCCGATCGCCCACGCCGCCCCTTCGCCGGGCTCGACCTCCGGGATGTCGCTCTGCTCGAAATACCTCTCGCCGGTGAACAGCGGCGCCACCAGCTCCCGCCCGGCGAGCATGAACTCGAAATACTGCGCCATGCCGCGCTCGTAGGTCCAGCTGCGCTCCTCGCGCCCCTCGACCCGCAGCACCATGGTCAGGCCGGGCAGCAGGTAGGCTTTGGAGCGCACCAGGTGCTCGAGCTCGGCCAGCGGGATGTTGGGCGAGTCGAAGTATTTCGGGTCGGGCCAGGCGCGCACCACGGTTCCGGTCCTGCGCTCGCGGATCTTCTCCGACTTGAGCTTCTGCTTCAGCTCGCCGCCCTCGAAGGCGATGGTGTGCTTGTAGCCGTTGCGGTAGACCGTGACCTCGAGCCGCTTCGACAGCGCGTTGGTGACCGCGACGCCGACGCCGTGCAGGCCGCCCGAGATGTGGTAGACGGCGTCGCCCGACTTGTCGAACTTGCCGCCGGCATGGAGCATGGTGAACGCGACTTCGACCGCGGGCCGCTTCTCCACCGGGTGCATGTCGACCGGAATGCCGCGGCCCTCGTCCGCGACCTCGATCGAACCGTCCTTGTAGCAGCTGACCGTTATCTTCTTGCCGAAACCACCCAGCGCCTCGTCGACTGCGTTGTCGATCGCCTCCTGCGCCACGTGCAGCGGATGGATGGTGTGCGTGTACATGCCCGGCATGCGGCGCACGGGCTCGAGCCCCTTGAGGGCCTGGATCGAAGAAGCGTCGTAGGTCTGTCTTGCCATGTATTTAGTGCCACCAAGGGCCAGCTTGCCCGTATATTGTAGTCGCTGCCGGCGGCTGGCGGCGCCGGCCTGCCGGCGCGCTCGCGCGCCCCGCCGAGCCCCTTTTCCAGTTATGCGAGATTCTGCAACTGTAGCTGCGACGTTCCATCATTATCGCAACTGTCCGATCGGTTTGTATAACGCACTCGAACAACGCAACCAAAGTCCGTGTTGACGCAGGAAGTTTTCTTTTCTGCGCGCTTCAAACTTCGGCGCCGGCGGACAGTCGGCGCAAGAATTGGGAGCGTCCGCTCTACCCAAGCCACGCGGACTCGATTACCCTCGCCTCATGCAACCGGACCTCGCTGCCGCGGCCCTCGCGGGTCTCGCCAAGCGCCGCGTATTGGCGGTCGCCGTGGTGCGCCAGGGGCGCATCGCGTGGGCGAGCCCGGCGCTGCTGGCGATGTTCGGGCTGGAGCCGCACTCGGCCGGGGAGCAGCGCCTGCTCGATCTGGTGCTGCCGGCGGACCGCGAGGCGCTGGCCGACGCGCTCGAGGAGAAGTCCGAGACCGAGGTGGGGCCGCGCTCGTTCACGGGGCTGCGGGCCGACGGCAGCCAGTTCGATGCCGAGCTCAAGGGGTGCACGCTGGAGCTGCCCGGGGGGCCGGGGGTGGTGATCGCGCTGAGCGACGTGACGGTGCAGCGGCGCGCGCAGGCGCAGCTGTCGTACCTGGCGCTGCGCGACCCGTTGACGGAATTGCCCAACCGGGCGCTGTTTTTCGACCGCCTGCGCCAGGCCCTGGTGGCCGCGCGGCGCCACGGCAGCTCCTTCGCGGTGCTGGTGAGCGACCTGGACGGGTTCAAGCTGATCAACGATCGCTACGGGCACGAAACGGGCGATGCGCTGCTGCAGGTGGCGGCCAAGCGCCTGCGCGCGGCCACGCGCGAGGGCGACACGGTGGCCAGGATCGGCGGCGACGAGTTTTCCGCCTTGCTCGCGCGCGCGGCCACGCCCGAGGACGCGGCGATCGTGGCGCGGCGCATGGTGCAGGCGCTGGATGCGCCGATCGTGATCGCGGGCCAGCCCTGTCAGGTGGGCATCAGCATCGGCATCGCGCTGTACCCGGCGGGGGGCAAGGACATGGACGTGCTGGTGGCGCACGCCGACGGGGCGATGTACGCGGCCAAGCGCGCCGGGGGGCGCTGCTACAAGTTCGCCGGCGAGCGCGATGCGGACATCTCCGGGCCGCTGCGGCTGCCGTTTTTCGAGTGGAGCGAGGCGCACAGCGTGGGCGTGCCGCTGATGGACGAACAGCACAAGGAGCTCGCGGAGCTGATCAACCGCATCGGCGAGGACCTCAAAGCCGGCCACGAGGCCGAGCGGCTGCACGAGTCCTTCGCCAAGCTGGTGGCGGCGGCGCGCGCGCACTTCGCCGACGAGGAGCAGCTCATGGCGCACGCGGGCCTGGGTCCGGCCGCCGAGCGCCACAAGCAGGAGCACCGGCGCCTGCTCGAGGAGCTCGAGAGCCAGGCCGGCGCGCTCGAAGGCCGCAGCATGTCGCTCACCATGCGCTATCTCAACTTCTGGCTCCTGAACCACATCGAAACCACCGACAAGCGGCAGGCCGAGCGGCTGATCGAGGCGGGTCTGGGGGCGGGCACCGCAGGTGTCGATCAGGCTTCGGATCTCGAGCCCGAAAGAGCGGACGGCGATCGTCCCGCCAAGCAGCTGGCCAAAGACGTCGCGCGCTGGCATCAAGCGGTCAGGCGGGGACTTTGGGTGGCCCCCGAACCCCATGCCGCAGCGCGCGCGTCGGTGCACCAGCCGGCGCCTAAACATCTGCACTGAAGCCTTTGGGGCTTGGCCCGATCACGCAGCAAACCTGCTGAAATCACAAAAATTGACAGGAATTTTAAGGAGTTAGGCTTGATCGGCTGACGCAAATCAACGACCCTTGAGGCTATCAAAGGGGATGTTGAGCGTGCGTCGCGGCGGCCTATGGAGCGGTTTCCTGGACACGATGGTGTCGGGTGGCGGGCGATCGGCGCGATTCGCCACTGCGGGCTGGCGAGCGGCTCGGATTGAGGCAATCTGGTGAGCGCATCTGCCCTACCGCCATCCACCCATCCCAGGGAATTGGAGCGAAAGCTGATCGAGTCGGTAGTCGCCAAGCTCGAGGTCACGCGGCTGCCCGGGATGCCGATCATCATCGACCGCGCGCTTAGGGCGAGCCGACGGGAGCGCGATGCGTCGCAGCTATGCGAATGGCTTGCGCTAGACCCTAGTCTGGCCTTTCGAGTATTCGAAGCGACGGCAGGACCCGCCGCCCGCGCAGGGAGTGATGAGCTGTCGCTCGCACAGCGCGTTGGCGCCATGAAGCCGGAACTGGCGAGGTCCTTGCTAATGAGCGCGGCCCGCTGCTCATTGGGACCGGATCCTGCCCCGCTGTCCGCGCGCGAACTCGGCGAGTTCTGGATCCACGCCCTGCGCGTCGCGTTTCTCAGCCGGACCCTGGCCGAGGCCTGTTCTTACCGCAATCCGGACGAGGCGTACCTGGCGGGACTGCTGCATGACTTCGGATCGTTCGCGCTGCTCGCCACTGTGCCGAACACGCTTCGCTCGCTGGTGGCGACACAGGCGAACGCGCCTTGGGGCGCGATTCCGGAGCACGCGGGAAGGCTGGGGACGATCCATGCGCAGATCGGCGCTGCGCTGCTGGAAAGGCTGCGGGTACCGTTTTACGTTTCGGATGCGCTGTTACTTCACCACGCCCCGAGCGCGGAGCTCGAGGGTACGCATCCTTTGGTTCGTATTCTGTGCTGCGCCGAAGCGCTGGCGGATTCGCGCAGCCCGGCGGTCGCGCGCGGAGCGATAGCGGATCTGCTCGAGACCCCGGCGTCGGCCGTGTCGAGCGCCGAGAAGGCTGCCGCAGAGAAAGTCAGCGCGGTCTTGCGAGGCCTCGGGCGCCTCGGGCTGACGAAGCCTCAGGCCGGCCGCGCGGGTCCGGCCGATGCCGTTGCGCCATCGTCGGGCGCGGAGCAGCGCCTGACCGAAACGCTGGTGATGCGATTCGTCAAAGAGGCGCAACAACCCGCAACCGGCGACGCGCCGCTCGAGCGGGAATCTGATCGCGAGTCGGAGCGCGGCAACGAGCCCGGCGACGACGCTGCCGAGGAGCAGGGATGGTCGGAGGCGCTTGCGCTGCATGGAACGAATGCCACCGCAGGCGCGATTCTCGACCAGATCGTGGGCGAGGCGGTGCAGCTGGAGGCCAGAACGCTGCTGCGTCAGGCGGAGAATGTTCCGCTCGCTTTCGCCGAGGTGCTGCCCCTGGCACGGGTGGTTGCGGGAGTGAAGTGCGCCGCGCTCTTCCTCGCGGGCGATGATCCGGATCGCAACTTGCCCGGCTGGCTGGTCGGCAGCGAAGGAGCGCAGCGCGTGGAGCTCGAGCTTTCGCCTTCGGGACAGTCGCTGGTTGCACGCGCGGCGCGCGCAGGGGATGCCGTGACCTCGTACGAGGAAGGAAAAGCGAGCCAGCTCGCCGGACTGGATCTGCAGATTGCGCGCATGTTGGGTGCGGAAGAAATAACGGCTATCCCGCTCAAGGGTGGCGGGGCGCCTAACCGGGGCGTGGTGGTGTTCGGCAGCAGCGCCATGAAGGCATCGCGCTTTGCCGAAGTCCTGCCTTTTCTGAGCAACCTCGTGGAGCTTGTCACCCGCACTCTATCCGAGCGCCGCGCAGGCGCAGCCGCGGACCGGAGCGGACAGTCGGCGGAGCAGATGCGAGCCTCCACCAGGCGACTGGTGCACGAGGCCCGTAATCCGTTGTCGGTTCTGAAGACCTATCTGCAGATCGCGAGAACCCGCGCCGAGGGCGGCGCGAGTCTGGAGAAGGAGCTTAAGATAGCGAATCAGGAGGTCGAGCGGGTGGCCAGGCTGCTCGACGAAATCGGCAGTCCGGATGAAGCGGCGGCGCCTCGCGTGCGACCTGTCGAGGTCAACCGCATGATCGAAGACCTTTTGCTTCTCTACGGAGAAGCTCTCTTCGCCGAAAAGAAGATCGCCTTGTCGCCTATGTTGGATGCAAGCATACTGCCCATCTTCTGCGATGAAGAGGGACTAAAGCAGGTGCTGTTGAATCTGCTGATCAATGCATCCGAGGCGCTCTCGAGCGACGGCCAAGTCCTGGTTTGCACCTCGGATCACGTCAACTACGAAGGAAAAGTGATGGTGGAAATATCCGTTGCCGACAACGGACCCGGCATGCCTCCGGAAAAGGTCGCGGGGCTCTTCGCTCCTTCCGCCGAGGAGACGAAAGACGCCGCGCGCGGCATCGGGCTGCCGACTTCCCTGGCGGTCGTGAAGGCGATGGGCGGGCACCTAGTGTGCCGAAGCCGCCTGGGCGAGGGCACGACGTTCGCGATCCTCCTTCCTCGCAGCGCTGGGGCCGATCCGCGGTCGTCCGTCAGCGCTGTCGCTTAAGGCACGGCGGCGGACGATGCAGATCTCCGAAAGCCTGCTGCAGGCGCATGATCGGCTGCCCGCGTCTGCCGCGCGCGTCCACGTGCTGGTGGTCGATGACGATTCCATGGTCCGACGTGCGCTCGCCGACCTGGTAAGCAGCAGCGAGCGGCGCGTCACCCAGTGCGGTTCGGGCCGGGAGGCGGTCGAAGTGATGAGCAAGGATCCGGTCGACCTGGTATTGCTCGATCTCAATCTTCCGGACATGACCGGCCTCGATATCATGCAGTGGATCCGCGAGTCCCGGCCGGATACCACCGTGATCGTGGTCAGCGGAGACGACCGTATCGATTCGGCGATCGCAACGCTCAAGTCCGGTGCTCATGAATACGTGCGCAAGCCGTTCGAGCCGGTGGCGCTGATCCGCTGCGTGGAGAACGCGCTCGAGGCCAGGAAGTTGGCCTGGGAAAACACGGTCATGCGCATGCGCCTCGAGCACTCCGAGCGCCTGCATCGCTACTTTGTGGACAATTCTCCGGACTTCATCTTTGCGCTCGATCCGCAGGGGCGCTTTCGGTTCGTCAACGACCGCTTCGTGGCGCTGCTCGGATACTCTAGGGAAGAACTCCGCGGCATGCACTATTCGGCCCTCATTCATGACGATCATCTCCTGCATGTGAAATGGGCGTTTGGCGAACGCCGTACCGGAGAACGCGCGTCGAGGGATATCGAGGTCAGGCTGACATTGAAACACCCGGACGCGGAATCCGAGACGGACGGCGCGGCGATAACGGTCTCCCTGAGCACGGTGGGAATCTACGAGGAAGTTTCCGACGGCGCTCGCTCGGGCAGGCAATTCCTCGGCACATACGGAGTCGCGCGCGACATTTCAGCGCGGCTGCGGGCCGAGCAGATCGTCGAGTTTCACGCCTTTCACGATGCGTTGACGGGGCTTCCCAACAGGACCTTGTTCCGCGATCGGCTGAGCCATGCGATCGCCGAAATGCGCCGACGCCGGAAATCGCTGGCTGTCCTGTTCATCGATCTGGACCGCTTCAAACTCGTCAACGACACCTACGGGCACCTGAAAGGCGATCACCTGCTGCAGCAGACCGCGTCCCGGCTGCGCAAGTGCTTGCGCGAAACCGATACGCTGTCGCGCATAGGCGGAGACGAGTTCGTCGCGCTCATCCCGGACCTGGAGGCGCGCCAGGATGCGGAAGCGATCGCCAGAAAGATACTGCACGAGCTGGCTGAGCCTTTTTCACTCGGAACCGAGCCATTCCGCACCAGCGTCAGCATCGGCGTCGCCGTCTATCCGGGAGACGGACCGAACGAGGAAGAGCTGATCCGCAGCGCGGACTTGGCGATGTACCAGGCGAAGCGCAAGGGCAGGAACGGGATAGTCTTCTTCTCGTCCGACTTGAGCACGCACTACGCCGACCGCTTGCAGTTCGAGCACGAATTGCGGGGCGCGGTGAAGCGCCGCGAATTCGAGACCTACTTCCAGCCCATCCATAACGTCAGGACCGGCGATGTGGAACGGCTGGAAGCGCTGGTTCGGTGGCGTCATCCGACGCACGGCCTGCTGCTGCCGGGACGGTTCATCAGCATTGCGGAGGAATCGGGCCAGATCCGCGAGCTCGGGGAGGTGGTGCTGGACGCCGCGTGCTCGCATCTAGCGCAGTGGCGCTCGAACGGCGCCGACAATCTCGGTGTTTCGGTCAATCTCTCCGCGCGCGACTTCGATCATGACGATCTCGTCGAGCGCATCATGGGCGCGACTCGGCGACATGGCCTGCCTGCGAGCGCGCTGGAGCTGGAAATAACCGAGAGCCTGCTGATCGAGGACATGGACGCGGTGTCCAAGCGGGCCTCCCGCCTGCGAGCCGAGGGCGTGCGTATCGCCATCGACGACTTCGGTACCCGCTATTCGTCACTTGGCTACCTGCAAACACTGCCGATCAGTGCGATCAAGATCGACCAGTCCTTCGTTCGTGACCTTGGGCTGCGCAACACCAGTAGCTCAATCGTGGCAGCCATGATCGGCATCGCGCGCGGCCTGCGCCTCGATCTCGTCGCGGAAGGCGTCGAGCGGACCGAACACCTCGAGTCGCTTCAGGGGATGGGCTGCGACGTCATGCAGGGCTTTTTCTTCAGCCGCCCAATGCCCGCGGGCGAAGTCAGCGACTATCTGGCCTCGTCCAACGCGATGAGGCAATAGCGGTCGAAGCGGGGAAGGCGGGAGCCGACCCCGAATCTGTGGCCGCCTATCGAGTTTTCTGGGGTGGCGGCAGCCGGCTAGACGAAACCGGCGGTACGTCGGGCTTCTTAGGTTGCTTGGGCTTCTTCGCTTCGCGGTTGCTGCGTTGATGACCTTTCGGCATTAAAGTTCTCCTGGCGTATCGACGCCGTCGCAAGCTTACGCCGAATACGATCCCGGCACCGTTAGCCCCCCAAATCAGTTGGCGAATCCGGTGGCGCCGCACCGGCGGCGAAGCGCTTACTCGCCGACCAGTACGCGGCAGCGCGCTCCGCCCTTGCCCGCGGGGGCGAGCACGCGCTTGAGCCAGTCCAGCAGCGGCGCGGCTTCCGCGGCGAAACCGTAGGGCGGGTTGACGACGATCATGCCGCAGCCGCCCAGCTTGCCCGCCTCGTAGCCGACGCCCAGCCTGAGATCGAGCCACAGGATGCGGCGGATTCCGCTGCCGACGATCCGGTGCTCGAACGACTGCATCGCGGCGGGCTCCATGAGCGGGAACCACAGCGCGTAGACGCCGGTGGCCCAGCGCTGGTGCGCGGTCTGCAGCGCGTCGGCCAGCCGCCCGAACTCGTTTGCGCGGTCGAACGACGAGTCGATCAGCACCAGGCCGCGGCGCTCCTTGGGCGGCAGGTGGGCCTTGAGCGACTGGTAGCCGTCTATCGGGCGCACCGTCACCTGCCGGTCGCGCGCGAACAGCTTCTCCAGCTCGGCGCAGTCCTTCTTGTTCAGATCGGAGAGCACCGCGCGGTCACCGGGGCGCATGAACTTGCGCGCGATGCGTGGCGAGCCCGGGTAATAGCGCAGCCGGCGATCGGCATTCTCGGCGCGCACCGCCTCCAGGTAGGGGGCGGCGAGCTGCGGGACGTCGTCCCGCTCGAAAATGCGCGCTATGCCGTCGCGGAACTCGGCGTTCTTCCGCGCCCAGGGATGCTCGAGGTCGTAGCGGCCGCTGCCGGCGTGGGTGTCCAGGTAGACGAAAGGCTTGTCCTTGCGCCGCAGCGCGAGCAGCAGGCGCACCAGCAGGGCGTGCTTGAAGACGTCGGCGAAGTTGCCCGCGTGGAACTGATGGCGGTACGCGAGCATCGGCTACAGCTTGTTGTACTTGGTGGCCCTCCCGCGCGCCTTTTCGACCGGGTACTTCTGCGCGTTCAGCGCGAGCTTGCGCTCGGCCGCCGCGAGCAGGTCGACGTCGAGCCTGTCGGCCAGCTCGACCAGGAAAATGAAAACGTCGGCGAGCTCGTGCTCCACCTCGGCCAGCGCCTGCGGCGGCAGCCGCTCGGCCTGCTCGGGCGTGAGCCACTGGAAGTGCTCGACCAGCTCGCCCGCCTCGGCGATCAGCGCCATGGCGAGGTTCTTCGGGTTGTGGAACTGGGCCCAGTCGCGCTCGGCGATGAACTCGCGCAGCTTCGCGCGCAGCGCCTCCAGCTCCCCGCTGCCGGGTGTATCACTCAAGGAAGTGCCCCTCCGTGGGTCGTTTCCACGGAGGGTACCTCAACCCCGGCCGTCACGCCGCCTTCTTGGCCCAGCGCTCGAGATCTTCCAGGCCGCCGATGCGCGTGCCGTTGATGAACACCTGGGGCACGGTCTGGGCGCCGGCGATGGCGCCGACGGCGCGGCTGCGCAGCTTGTGCTCGAGCGGCAGCTCGACGTAGTCGTAGCCGAGCTGCTTCAGCAGCGCTTTCGCCCTAGCGCAGAAGGAGCATCCCCCGCGCGTCAGTATCGCGACCTGATCCGGCTTTCTCGCCGCCGGGCTGATGTAGGTCAGCATGGTGTCGGCGTCGGAGACCTCGAACGGGTCTCCGGGTTTCTGCGGCTCGATGAACATTTTCTCCACTATGCCGTCCTTGACCAGCATCGAATAGCGCCAGGAGCGCTTGCCGAAGCCGAGCTCGGCCTTGTCGACCAGCATGCCCATGCCGTCGGTGAATTCGCCGTTGCCGTCCGGGATCAGGGTGACGTTCTGGCACTCCTGGTCCCTGGCCCACTCGTTCATCACGAATGCGTCGTTGACCGAAACGCACAGGATTTCGTCGACGCCGTTGGCGAAGAACGCCGGCGCGAGCTCGTTGTAGCGCGGCAGGTGGGTCGACGAGCAGG
>Ga0315556_1000250_pt1 | contig 32094 bp, 36 predicted proteins | sample SalMarSW160310MG_FD_202112 | JGI IMG/M metagenome (GOLD analysis project Ga0315556, IMG submission 202112) | Salt marsh sediment microbial communities from the Plum Island Ecosystem LTER, Massachusetts, United States - Salt Marsh Sediment SW1603-10 ...
ATCGACCTGCACGACGTCAAGAACACCATCGATCTACACGAATTCAATGAGCAGCAGCCTTACTATCTCGGTGTGTTTCTCGTCGGCGCCTACCAGGAGGCGCTGGGAGACCTCCACAACCTCTTCGGCGACACCAACACGGTCCACGTCAACATCACCGGCCGGAACAAGTACCGAATCGACAAAACCATCGAGGGGGACAAGGTCCGGGACGTGCTCCGCTACATGCAATATCAGAAGCGCGACGTGATGAACGCCATAAGGCACGCGGTGGAGGAGAGCATCGAAGAGAAGCGGATAACCATCAAAGAATCCGCTCGCATCAAGAAGTTCCTGGAAGACGGGCTGGACGGGTACACCTACCTCGAGTAGGGCGGCCGTCCGGAACTGCGGAATGGGAACGGCGAGATGTGAACGGCGCCCGCGGCTTCAGCCGTTCGAGAGAACGGTGCCCTGGGCGCCGAAAAGCTTGTGAAGCAGTTTCTGGTCCTCCAGGGAGATCGCCCCGAACTCCAGGCCCACCTCATATCCGGAACTGCCGTTTTCCTTCTCGTAAACCACCCTGCCCACGGCTTGGATGACGTGGTCGGTGGTGTGAATGAGAATCTCTATGACAGCCCCCACCCCCAGCGGGTCGGGATTGACGAACATGCACCCTCCGGGTCCCAGGCTTCTCGTTTTCGCGAAGCCTTCCTCACTTTCGGAACCGAGCTTTTTCACGAAGACCGCGTTTTCCGAATGGATTCTCGGAAAGCGGCGACGATTTTTTAACGCATCACTCATCATCCGACCTCATCCCTTCGATCCGCATGGGAACACTCTACTCGCTACCGCGGTGCAATTTCAAGAAGGGGAAGAAATGGGATCTGGGGTTTGAAGGACTGAAAATCTGTGGCAGAAGCGCGAAAACGTGAAGCGCTCATCCGGCCATGCGTTGAGATTGTTGACCGTTCAGTATGGCACGGATTCTCTGTGCGGTCTGCCGCCTGCAATCAGCGGTCCTCCGGCCTTCCCCACTTGTCGATCTCTCAGCCGATGACTTGATCACTTCAGCTTATGGCCTTACACTCTGAATCGATTAACCGGGGAGCAGGCGAAATGACCGACATGCTGGTCAAGCTGTACGACATTCCCGACCCGGCGCCGAGGCTGCGGGGGCTGGAACGGCTTGGTATCGGCGTGCGGCGTCCCATGGCCTATGAGAAGAGCATCGTCTTGTCATGGGTCAGTGAGACCTTCGGGCAGGGTTGGGCGGACGAGTGCGGAGCGGCCTTCACCCGCAGACCCGTCTCGTGTTTCGTGACCGTGAACGAGGGCGCCGTCCTCGGCTTCGCCTGCTACGATTGCACGTACATGGGATTCTTCGGTCCCGCCGGCGTGCAGAAGAACGACAGGGGCCGCGGCATTGGCACCGCTCTCCTACTCACCGCCCTGAAGGCCATGGCCGCGGAAGGCTATGCGTACGCTATCATCGGCTACGTCAGTTCCACTTCATTTTACGAACGTGCCGTCGGAGCGACGGTGATCGAGGACTCCGGCACCCGCGCCTATCCACCCAAACTCGAAACCGACTGAGGCGTCACGGCCAAAGAGTAGTGCAGCCCGGGGCCGGCAGAATCCGCCGATCGTCCTGTCTGTCTACGCGTTGGCCGGGAAGGCCCGGCTCTTTGCAGCACGCGCCCTCCGGTTTCACTCGATGTAATGAGAAATAGCGCGCTCTTGCGTGGGCATGCATTGACAAGAGAGCAGCAACGACCCAGTTTTGCAATAAGATAAGCACATCACGGTCATTCGCTAGCCAAGATCCTGGACTTTGGGCTAGCGCGGCTCGTAAAGGGTGAGGCCGACAGCGCCCTGGAGTCCAGGGCGCCGATCGCGGAACAGGGCACGAAGCCGGGCGTCGTTCGATGAGCTCGTCGGCAGTTCAGCGATAGGAACTGACGGCCTCGTCGACGGAATCGTAGGATTCGAACACGCTGGTGAGACGCGTAATCGTCAGGAGATCCTTGACCTTGTGGGTCAGGTTCGCAAGCTTCAATGTGGCGCCTCTGTTCTTGGCGGAGGTGAAGGAGGCAACCAGTTCGCCGATACCCGTGGAGTCTACATTCGGTACCTTACCCAGGTCGATGACGAGCTGGCGGTTTCCCTTTTCGATCATGCCCTTTATCAAGTCTCTCACGGTGATGTCGCCGCTGCCCATCGTTATCGGCCCGGACAGCTCAAGGACCTTTACCACTCCGGCTTCGTACTCCCTGCTCTTCAGCTCAGCCATTTAAAAGCCTCCTTTCGGCGTTGTATCAAAGGGCGAGGATATAATCTCTTATACGGACGACGCTGGAAAAAGATTTATACGGAAGTATAGGAATGAGGCGGAGACAAAGTCAAACACCGTCCAACCGCAAGGCCGAATCCCTCCGCACTCAAGCTTGCCCCGCATGAAAGCCCTCCTCGACGTGCCCGATCCGGTTCCCGCCGTCGGCGCACGCCTTCCGCATTGCCTTTTCCGCCGCCGCGAGGGCGTCCTCCATGTCGACTACGATCCGCGGGCTGACGGAAACGAGCCCCAGGCTTACGGTGACCGCGGTGTCCACGAGGGAGTGCTCGTTGGGGATCGCCATCGCTCTCACGCCCGCCCGGAGTCTCTCGGCCTGGCGCAAGGCCTCGTTGCTGTCCGTATCGGTCAGAATGACGGCGAAAGCGTCGCCATCGAAGCGCGCCACAATATCCCCGACGCGATTGAAGGAACGGGCCAGGAAATCCGCGATTCCGCGCAGGCACTCGTCGCCCTCCGGACGGCCGTAGGTTTCGTTAAACGGTCTGAAGGAATCGACGTCCGCCAGGATGAGCGCGAGCGGCTTCTTGGACCTGTACATCCTCCGCCACTCCTCCTTGAGGCAGTCGTCGAAGCGGCGCCGGTTCAGCAGCCCCGAAAGTCCGTCCACCGACGTGAGCCGTTCGACTTCATCCTCGAGCCGCTCGACCTGCCTCGCTTTGTCTTCTGACGCTTCCCTTGCCTCGTTTGCTCGATCGTCTGCGCTGTTCGCCCGGACTTGGGCTTCCTGCAGCCGGGCCCTAGTCTCCCGGAGGTCCCGTACGAGGCGGTCTGTCCGGGCCTTTGTCCTCCGGATGCCCGCGTAGAAACCGGCCGCGGCGGCCAGGACCATGCACAGTACCGCCAGCAGGATCAGGGAGGGCGCCTTCAGAGATCCTGGGAGCGGAAGGACGAACAGGGAGGCTCTCCGTGCTGTGGGCGGCCTGGGATGGAGCGATGCGCCACCACCACCCCCCCAGGCGACCGTATCGCCCGTCAGGAAAGTGCGAAAGGGATGGGGAAGGGCCGGCCCCAGGACTTCGTCGACCGCGGCTTTCGGGTCGCCGTGGGGATGGCCATCAAGAAGCGGTGCATTGATCGTGAGATGTCCGAAATTAGAGCGCCCGGCCGTTCTTTGCGCGGTCGCGTGGAACAGCAATTGGGAAGGGAAGAGAGGCGACGTGAGGGCCAGGGCCAGCGCCGCCGCACAGGCCGCGCTCGCCAGCCTTCCGGCGAGGCGGGTTCTTGAGGGGCATCGAGTACGAACGCATGGCACCGATCTTCCATCTCCGGAATTCACGCTGCTCCCCGTGTGATTTACTATCTAATATAACGGGCATGGAGACGCGGGGCAACGAGCAGGCGCGCCATTGCCTGCGGATCGAAGGTAAGCGTGGGCGGATCTCCGGCCGCCCGATGCATGGAGGACGCCATGGAGAAGGTCAACGTCCACGAGAAACTCGCGCTGTTCGGGGACCGCTGGCACCCGCGTATCGTAGCCGGACTAAACGGACAGCACGTGAAACTGGCCAAGCTGGAAGGTTCGTTCGTGTGGCACCGGCACGACAAGGAGGACGAACTGTTCTTCGTCCTCCGGGGAAAGATGACCATCGAGTTGCGCGACGGCAGGATCGATCTGGAGGAGGGCGAGCTCTGCGTCGTTCCGAGGGGGATCGAGCACAGGCCTTCGGCCGACTCGGAATGCCACGTGCTCCTCTTCGAGCCGGCGGGAACGCTCAATACTGGAAATGTGAGGGGCAGCCTCACTGTCGAGGATCCCGAACGGATTTGATCTCCAGCCTCGAAGGGAGCCGCTCTTTGGCGTCCGGTGCGTAGAAAGGCCGCCCACTCCCTCCGGGAGGTCCGGGGCGGCCTCCTCGATGCCGTATGTCAGTGCTGGTGTTCGTCGCCTTCGTGGGCGTGTCCGTGGTCCAGCTCTTCGGTCGTAGCCTGCCTGACGGCGACCACCTTTACTTCGAAGTTGAGGGCTTTTCCCGCCAGGGGGTGATTCCCGTCGAGGATCACGCTGTCCTCTTTCAGTTCTACGACCTGAAAGGGGACGGTTTGACCGTCTTCCATCTGGGCCTGCAGGGTCTGGCCCACGGAAACGTCGAAGTCGAAACGGTCTCTCGGAACGGCGAAGACCTTCTCAGGGTCCAATTCGCCGTAACCCTCGCCGGCCGCTACGTGCACTTTCTCGGTGTCGCCGACGACTTTCCCTTCCAGGGCCGATTCCAGGCCGGGAAGAATCTGGTTGTGCCCGTGAAGGTAGGAGAGGGGCTCGTCGCCCTCGCTCGAGTCGATGAGCTTTCCGTCGTCGTCGGTCAGCTTATAGTCGATAGAGACCACCAGGCCTTTTTCGATTTTTCCCTCTGGCGCCATTACCGCTCCTTAGGATTCACGCTCTTCTGTTTACCGGCGTCGGAGGTCTGATCCCACACCGTTGCTCACTTGCCTCGGCAAGTCCGTCTCAGCGCTTAGGAAACCAACGCACCTCGACGGTGATTTCCGTTCAAGCATGCAGTAAGCCTACAGCTTTATCGCCCAAAAGTCACCCTCGAGCGAAGAAGTGCGGGTGTCGCAGGCCGGGGCCGTACCGTCAGCGCGGTGCGAGAATTCGGAGGATCGATGCGCTTTGTGGCGTGAGAACGGTTCGAGTATGATGAGAAAGTAGAAGCCTGTTGGGGAGACCGCGCTTTGAACCCTCTTCGCGCTTTTATCCGCGGGTACAGACTGGCCGTTTCCAATCTCGAACTGGCCGGGGGTTATCTATGTGCGTCCGTGTTATTCGCCCTCTCGATGGTCGTTCCCATCGGCCTCTTTGCCTGGGAATTCTTTCGTATTTTGGGACAGGAAGCACCGGCGGCGTCGGCGGGTCCGAGGTTTGTGCTGACGCTGGAAAGTCATTGGTGGTTCATTGCGGTCTGGGCGGTGGGGCTGGGAATCTGGGTGACTGCCCTTTCCGTTGGCTATCTTTTTGTGCAGGCAGGTATTCTCGGGCAGCTGGTGCGGGGGGAAAGGTCGGCCGGTCCTGCGGAGCCGTGCGGCGCCGGAAAGCTCGGCTTCTCGCGGCGAATGAGAGTCTTTACCTTCCGCGGATTCCTTGACGATGCCGCCGCTTTCGGCGGGCGGCTGACTCTACTCGCCTCGATGTACGGATTCGTATTGACACTGGGTTTGCTCCTGCTCGCAAGCGCCGGGTTGGCTGCTTTCTACGCGGGGATTCTGCACAGATGGGTCATCCCATTCGAAGTGGTGGGCTTTCTACTGCTTGTATTCGTCCTGGTCGTGCTTGCCCTGGTGCTGGGATTACACTACAGGCTCGCCGCAGTTCTCGCCGTGGAAGGCGCATGCAGCCCCGGTCAGGCCGTCAGACGAGCTAACGGTATCATCCGGAAGGAGTTCTGGCCCTTTCTGGGCCTGTGCGGACTGAGCATCCTCCTGTCCTGGGTCGTGGGGGCGATATTCGCGGCGATGGCCGCTCCCGTCAGCCTGCTCGCTCTCGTGCCGTCCCTGCTGATCCCGATGATCGCCGCTCGTTTCGTCTTGCTCCTCGTCCAGAGCGCCGTCGGTTCTCTGGTTTACGTCGCAACCATGGGAGCCTTCGTCGCCTTTGCCTCCGGTTGGCGTGGAGGTGGTGCAAACGTACGCGAAGCGGGATTCGATCGGACGGAAAGGGCGACCGTCATGTAACTGAACTTGAAAGGAGTGTGTTAGTATTTTAAGTTAGAACTTACAAGAACCAGTGGCCTAATTATGGTCCGCGCCGGAGTATGGTAACGGGCAAGGAGGTAAGGCCTGTGAATTCAATGACTATTACATTATCGTTACGCGACGTTCTTTTGACCCTGCTTACGTTAGCCGCCATGGTCGGGCTGTTCTATTTCATATTCACGCTCCGGCGCCTGATGGCGGTAGTGGAGGAGTGGCGCAGGGTAACGGGGCGAGCCGAGATGCTCATATCGCAGGTCCAGAAGGTCATGGAGAGCGCCGAAATCACCCTTTCATCGGCAACGCGCCTCATCGAGAGCGGACAGTCCACGGTGGATGACATCGCTGCGGTGAGCGGATCCGCACGGCAGCTGTCCGAGGAGATCATCGGCAACATCTCGTTGATCATTTCGCCCATTCGTTATTTCAGTTCGCTCGTTCACAGTCTCCAGCGGGCCGTGGAGGCACTCCTGGAGCGTAGAAAGAAGAAAGAAACTGACACGGAGGAAAACGATGAGAGATGATAGTTCAAACGTATTGGTAGCGTTTCTGCTCGGTACCGTGGTCGGTGGTGTGACGGCTCTGTTGCTGGCACCATCATCCGGAGAGGAAACGAGGAAGAAGCTGACAGACGGGCTCAAGAAGGCCAAAAGCAGGGCCTTCGACGAGTTGGGACAAGCCAAGGATTTCGCCGATCTCCAGAAGGAGGCCATCAAGGAGGCCTATGCCCAGGGCAGGCAGGCCTACCAGAAGACCGTCAAGAAGCAGGAGGAAAAAGCCTGACCGGTAAAACTGCCCCGGAGGCCAGGGCCGTCGGGCAGGGCAGGACCATTCCGGCGTACGCCCCCATCCAATGTGCGGAGGGGTTTTGCCGGGGCCTGGGGCCGGCTTTCCAGGGGCGGGAAGAGATGGACTCTTGAGCGGATCCGGGGACGATACCCGTTATGCGGTGACGTGCTTTCACTGCGGCATTTCTTTTGACGCAGGGAGCAGTCCGTGGTGTGAGTGCATCACCGATAACCCAACCCTTGTGTGTTCGCATTGCGGGAAATGCTTCTGTGGATCGGACACGGCATTCAAAAGGAGCTTCTGGGCGGATGCCCCTCCCGGACTCTGGCGTCGGAGGCTGGCGAAGCAGTTCAGGGGCACCCCTCTCCCGCCCCTCGAGGAGGGGAATCCCATCAGGCGACCACTCGTGCTCGTGGTGGACGACAACGAAGACACGCGCCTCATCGCTTACCGGGTCATCGAGAGTCTGGGCTACGGCGTGGTGCTGGCTCGGGATGGTGTGGAGGCCTTCGGACTGGCCCGGCGGTTCCACCCGGACCTCATCCTCACGGACCAGGTCATGCCCAGGATGGGTGGAAAAGAACTCTGCCGCCTGATCAAGACGGATCCGGAGCTTTCCGCCGTCAAGGTCATCCTCATGACCGGTCTCTACAGGAAAGACAGGCAACGCATCGACTTCATGAGAGAGAGCGGGGCGGACGACTTTCTCACCAAGCCCATCGGCTTCGACAAACTCGAGGGCGTCCTCGCAGGTTGGCTCCAGTTGGAGAACGTGGACCCTTGAGCGCGGTTCGGCCTAAGTATCTCCAGGGAAACGATCGAAGATGACGCACGGCGGTCGAAGGAAGCCGGTAACTCCAGTCGGCGGGAAGGGCGCTTCACCCGCCAGGGCTAAAAGGGAACTGGGGCAGCATTTCCTCGTCTCGAGTTCCGTTATCGAGCGTATAACCGATACCTGCGGGAGCCTGTCCTCCGGCGCTTCGGGCGTTCTGGAGATAGGGCCGGGTACGGGTGCGTTGACCTCCCGCCTGCAGGCTCTCGGTCGTCCTTTCTGGGCGGTCGAGGCCGATAAGGCGTTGGCCGAGTCTCTGGGCGGGGTCTTTCCCTCCGCCCGCATCATCAACGCGGATGCGCGGGCAATCGATCTGGAAAGGCTGTCCGTCGAATCCGGGTTGGCGCGGTGGCTGGTGGTAGGGAACTTGCCCTACAACGCGGGCACGGACATCCTCAAAAAGGTGCTGCGCCACAGGCGGCGAGTGTCCGCCGTCGTGGTCATGCTCCAGAAGGAAGTCGCCGGGAAGTTCTGTGCCGGCGTGGGCGACGGGGCGTACGGGGCCCTGGGCGCGTGGACCGCTGTCTGGTGGGAATCGACTCTTGAGTTCACCGTGAAGCCGGGTGCCTTCCGTCCGCAGCCCAAGGTGACTTCGGCCGTCTGCGCGTTCAAGCCGAAGGCCGCGCCGGCGCTGCCCGACGAGAGCATGGACGGCTTCCAGGCCTTTCTATCGAATGCGTTCGCTCATCCGCGAAAGACGCTCAAGCGGAACCTGGGCGGAGACGCCGTCGTGCTGGATCCTCTCCTCCGACCATCCGACCTGTCTTCGGAAGAATACGTTCGTCTCTATCTGCGGGCCGCTGGCAAGTCCTGAAGGCGCGTCGCGGCGGGCCGCGGACCGGACTTCTGCTGGCCCGGCGGCCGTGTAAAAAAAGCCGGCGGGCGATTTCCGCGTCAGGGAACGACCAGGAGGCTTGGAGGAGCTGCCGGGAATGAGCGGTAAAGGGCGGCACCCTCCGCCGCGGAAAGCGTGACCTCGATTCTGACCTTGTCCCTGGCGCGTAGTCCGAGCGCAGCTAGGAAGTCATGCCAGCGGCCGGCGATGCGCCATTTTTTCTTGACCGCACCGGGGATCTTACCCTTCAGGAGGACGCGGATCACGAGGCCGTTGTCGAAGCGTATGTCGTAGACCGGGGGCACGGGGATGAGCTCCTCGAGCGTCGGCGGAAGGACGTCCGCTTCGCCGGGCGTGGGGGTGGTAGAGTCGTCGCCCGGCACGATTTCGACCCTGTTGATGACGGCGGGTGGGGAAAGATGGCCCTTAGTCCAGACCGCGCCGATCCAGTTCTCGTGCCTTTCGAGGGAGATGAACAGGACCCTGGGGTATCCGGCCCTGATGGAATCCAGCGGGTAGGAGGCGAGCCAGACCCCGGAGTGGCAGAGCCTTATCTCCCGCCTGGAAAGCAGAAGTTCGAGATAGAACTGCCCCGATGACGCGAGCCCGGCTCTCTCGGATGTCACGAGGGCCTTTACGGCGGAATCGTCGTGCGCGCGCCTGGTCGTATCGGCAGTACCGGGAGGTGCCGCGATGAAAAGCGCGAGAATGAGGGCGAAACAGACTCTCTTCATAATCAATACATGAACACCGTTGCGCCGGTGGGCACCTTCTTCCAGACGACGCGGAGATCGTTACGACCCACCCTGATGCATCCGTGGCTGACATTCCTGCCAAGCAGCCTGTTGTAAAGGGTGCCGTGGATCATGTAGCCGGATGGCCCTCCGCCCAGATCGAGGGCGTACTCCCCGAGCATCCCGCTTTGGAAGCGGTCCCCATAATTCCTGGGCAGGGGTTCGCCGGATTCGATGTAGTCCCAGTCGGGGGCGACCCAGACCGGGTTTCGCCTTTTATCCCTGACGTAGAAACGGCCCACGGGCGTGTCGAACACCCAGTGGCGGCCCGACTTCGGATCGTCGAGAACGGAGCCGGCGCCCGCCGATACCACGGCCTTGAGGAGAACCTTGTCCCCGTCGCGGAGCCACAGCCTGTTCTGGACCTTGCTGATCACCACGAACACGCCCCGCGGTTGATACCTGCGGAGTTTCCTCTCCGCCATGTCGAGCACGGCGCGGGACGATATTTTGTATCGACCGTTCTCCAGAGGCCGCGTGTGGCGCTGGACGTAAGACGGGGATAGCCGGGTGTAACCGAACCCGGTCGAAAGAAAGAAGACAGCACACGCGGCGACGAGGCACAGGAGGCCTATTGTGGCGGTCAGTCCGAACCGGGTCAAGAAGAGAAAGATCTTGGGCGGTCCCTCAGCCGCCTTCTGTGCTCTTGCCATGAGAGGAGTCTTTGGGGTGTCGTCACTATCTGTCATCGGCTCCTTTCGGTCTTCTCCAGAAGCTCGGCCACCGGGCCGTCGCCGTCGCTGCCTACGATGGCGACCAGGGTTCCGACGCGGGCTTCATTATAGATGATCTCCATATCTTTATCATCGGGGGCCACGCAGCCGTCTGTCCAATCGTAGCCTCGGCCGCCCTTGCCGTGGATTTCGATCAGGCCCCCGATGGCGGCCCCTGGTGGGAGTGCGCCCCGTTGGCGAAGATCTGCGTAACGCCGGCGGTCATCCCTGTTGGGGTAGTCCAGGAGGAGGGCGAGGTTGTACTTGGTCGACTTCGGGCCTTTCTTTCTAACGATGCGGTAGAGCCCCTCGGGCGTTGCCCGGTCTCCGGCATAGCGCTTCTGGCTCACGAAATTGGCTCCGAGGTCCACGGGAAAACTCCTGCGAAGTCTGCCCGCCTTGTAAACCTCCACGAGGTGCTTGTCTTTCACGACTACGAAGGCCGTCCCACCCCGACCGCGCGAGGACCCTACCGCCTTTCGTATCCACTCCCGCCAGACGCTGAGGTTATGCGGGGCCTGGAAGCGGGCGAGGGTCGAGCTCGAGCGGTCGCTCACGAGTGCGCTCTTGCGCCTGGAGTCTGCGGCCACCTGCAGGGCACGCCGATACTGACCGGCTTTCCTGTAAGCCTGGGCCAGTTGGAGCTGCATGCTCGCCGATGCGAGAACGGACCGGACGGCCGAGGCTTGCTGGCTGACATCGGCCATCTCCTCCGCGTGGGCCAAGCTGTTGCGGGCCGCCGCGAGGGCCTGATCGAGTCGGCGGAGTAGGCCTTCCTGCAGGATCGAGGTGTCTCTTGAAAGGGAGAAAGCCTCTTTCTGGGCGCGGTCCATGAGGTCCTGGGCGGGACCGAAGTCCCTCAGACCCCAATGGCGCGCGAGCTGCTCGTTCATTTCGATCCTCGCGTGGCCGAGCAACTCCGTCGCCGAAGCGTAACGCTCGGGGTACACGATCTGAGCGCCTGCCTTTTGCGCCGAATCGAGCAGCCTCTGCACTCCGAGTCCGGGGTAATCGCCGGGCGGAGTTTGGCTCCCGTCCAGCTTGGGTACGGCGAGCATGGATGCGGCGAGCAGCAGAACCGCGAAGAGCGCGAGGAATGTCGATCTTGCGGTGTGGCGACGCTTCATGGGCGAAGGCCTCGCATCGACAAAAAGGGGCGGCATTGCCGCCCCCTTCTGATAACGTCGTAACCTCGGAATCCGCTTACCTGCGACCGTGCTTCATCTGGATGGCCTGAGCGACGGCATCCTTGACCTTGTCCGCCGCGGCCTTGGCCCCGTCGGCCTTGGTCTTGGCGTCGATGTACTTTTCTCCGCTCATGTCGGTCTTGGCGTCGTCGATCGACGTGGAGGCGGCGTCCAGGTCGCCTTCCATGGCCTTGATGTCGGCCCGGCTACCCTTGCCCCTCGGGGCCTTTTTCAGCGCTTCGCGCGCATCGTTAACGGAAGTCTCGGCGGCCGTGATGGAAGCTTCCGCGTCCGTCTTGGCCTTTTCCTTTCCCGTAACGGCGTCCTGCTTTGCGGTGTCCGCCAACTGCTGGAGCTCGCCCGTCAGCTTGGTGGTTTCCTTGTAGCTCTTGAAGAATTTGCTCTGCTGCTTGGCCATTTCGGAATCCAGCTCAGCCGCCTTGTCCTCGGCGGTCTTGAGTGCGGCGGGTGCATACACGTCCGCCTGAGCCTGCTTGGCGGCGTCAAGGGCGGCTTTGGCCTGATCGATCTGGGTCTGGGGTGGCTTGGCGCAGGCCACCAGGGCGGCCAGGGCGAGCACCAAGAAACTTGCATAGATCTTTTTCATTGTGGTACTTCCTCCTTTCATTCAGAAACCTGGTGCAAGAAACGAACTTTTCCTCGCGGCGCACATGTGGCCGCAAACCAATAGATTACACCAACATCTTATTGTCTTTTTCGGGGAACGGCCATGGCTTCGAGGATCACCTCGCTCAGCCTCCATCTTCCCTCCTGCAGGGATTGGACAGGCAACGGGTCGAGGCTACACCCGGCATGTCCGCGTGTCAAGGGCTTCAGAAGGTTCGGGCGGGCGCATGAAGAGGCGGAGGCGGGAATGAGGTATACTATCCTTGGAGGCTCTTAAATATGAACAAAACGGTTATGGCGATCTCATTGATGGATTCATCGGGATCCTCCGGCCTGGCGGTCGACCTGAAGGTCTTTCACACTTTTCGTGTTTACGGGGCGGCCGTGGTGACAGGAATAGCCGCACAAAACACGCGGGGCGTGCAGTCGATAACGCCCGTTTCCATGGAAATCGTTGGCCAGCAGATCGAGGCCGTGGCCAGCGACATGGCCGTCCACGGCGTGAAGGTGGGCGTTCTTCTCAACGCGTCGAACGCGAAAATCGTGGCCAGCCTGCTCCGGGCCCTCGAACTGGAAAAGATGCTGGTCGTAGACCCCGTGATCCACGCATCCACGGGCGAGAATCTTCTGGAGCCCGAGGCTCTTGCCGTTCTCAAGGAGAGACTCCTTCCCATGGCGCAGGTGGCCACCCCGGACTGCGAGGAGGCCGAAGCCCTGTCGGGCGTGGGAATTAAGGACGTACAGGCGGCCAGGGAGGCCGCGAAGATCATATACGACATGGGCTGCAGAAACGTGATCATCACCTCCATCGGAAAGGGCGGTCCCCGAGCCATGGATCTCTGGTTCGACGGCAACAACTTCCACGTATTCGACGCACCGAGGGTAGTCACGAACAACACGCTCGGGATAGGCGGGACATTCTCGGCGATCATCGCGGCACAGCTGGTAAAAGGAATGGCTCTGGGGGAAGCCGTGGATCGGGCCAAAAAGTACATCAGCAAGGCCGTCCAGCATCCCTTTTCCATCGGGAAGGGCAGGGGACCCTTGAACCACACGGTCCCCATCTGAGCCGGCGACAGGATGAATAAGCGTGAAATATGGAGCGCTCGCTGCCGGTTTCATCTCCCGTACATCCACTCGTTGCGAAGACGTCCGGGCGGTATGGAAGAATGGAGATGTCGGCATGGTACTCTTGGGGAAAATGGTTCTTGAAATTCAAATCGTTGTGTCCTATAATTTGTAGCAGAGGGTGAGTTTTCATGACCCGAAATGAACTGGCCAAAATGGTGTACCTCGCCCATGGGGGCATGACCTTCGCCCAGGCTCGCACCGTGGTCGACGAGGCTATCGAACTCATGATTCAGGGCATATGCGAAGATGGGCGCCTGTTGATATCCGGGTTCGGCACGTTCAAGGTTGTTGACCGAAAGGCCCGGAAAGGCCGTGACCTCGGAAAAGGCAACACGATCGAGATTCCGGGTTATAAGACGGTCGTCTTCATACCGTCTAGAAAGTGGTTCAGTGAGAAAGAAAAATGAGAAACGCACAGAAAAAGGACGAGGTCTTTTCGCCTGCCCTGCCTGACGATATTCCCCAGAAGCTCTATTACAAGATAGGCGAGGTATGCGAAATAACCAACATTCCCTCCCACGTGCTTCGCTTCTGGGAGAAGCAGTTCCCACAGCTGAGTCCCAACAAGACGCAGTCCGGGCACCGGCTCTACAAGAAACGTGACATTCTGGTCATCCTTCAAATAAGGGATCTCCTTTACGAGAGAAAATTCACGATAAAAGGGGCCCGAGAGTATCTGGCCACCGGCCTTTCTTCCAGGGAGGTCACCCCCGACACCGGCGCCAGGCTGGGCAAACTCAAAGAAGGGTTGCTCAGGATCAGGAGCATCCTGGACAGGCCTGCCCCTTTTGACAGCTGAGTGCGCCATGTGGTATAAACTCCTGGCCCCCGGGCGATTAGAATCGCCCATCGGTCGGGACGTGGCGCAGCCTGGTAGCGCACTTGCTTGGGGTGCAAGGGGTCGCTGGTTCAAATCCAGTCGTCCCGACCATTACAACACGGGATTCCAAAACCCAGGCCGCGGCCTGGGTTTACTGGTATGATGGGCGGTCCCCGCAGGAAGGGGCGTATCTGATGAACTACCACGCACTATTCCGCAAACTCGAGGTGCAGCTCAGCGAGATCGAGCACCAGCAAAGCCTCACGCAGACCATCGGGCTTCTAATTCAGCGGATTCTCTCGGATTTTGCCGACGATTTCGGCTTTACCGGGGCGCGGCTTTACGCCCTGGACGAGGACGATAATGCCTACAGGCTCGAATCGAAATTCGGGGCCAGCGGAACTGCGCCGATCGGGTTTGAGATCCCGATAACGTACCGGCCCATCAAGGTCGTGTGCAGGAAAGGCATCGTTTACATGGGGCCTGACAGCGCCGAGATAGACCCGCACATAGAAGAGCAACTCGGCGTTAAGCGCTTCGCTGCCATTACGGTAGGCAAGGGCAACAAGCACCTGATCGCATTCTCCATCCAGCACGATCGCCAGCAGGAGGAGGACGATATCCTCTTCGCGCTGTCGAGCATCAGGCACGCCATAAACCTCAAGCTTGCGCAGGAGCGGCTCGAGGGGATCATCTTGCAGAGCCGGGAGATACAACTTTCGCTTCTTCCCGACGGCGACGTGGCATTTGACGGCTACGACATAGCCGGGCGGTCGCAGCCCGCCGAACTGGTCGGGGGGGACGTCTATGACTTCATCAGGATCAACCCTACGATTCTAGGCCTGGCGATCGGTGACGCGACAGGGCACGGTCTTCCGGCGGCCCTTCAGGCGCGCGATGTGCTGATGGGCATGAGAATGGGGATTTCCGAGGATCAAAAGATGGTGAAGGTCTTCGAGAAACTCAACCGCGTCATCAATGCCTCCCGGCTGACGTCGCGGTACGTCTCCCTCTTCTACGGCGAACTGGAACCGGACGGCCACTTCATATACACCAACGCGGGCCACAATCCCCCCTTCTACTACAGGCGCAAGAAGGACCGTTTCTACCCGATGTCAGAGGGCGGCATGGTGCTCGGACCGACATCCGACGCAAGCTACAGGCGGGGTTTCTTCAGGATGGAGCCCGGAGACGCGGTTGTCATGTACACGGACGGCATCACGGAGGCCATGAATGCGGCCGAGGAGGAGTTCGGCGAGGATCGCGTTAAGGCCTTTGTACGCGAGAATCTGGACAGGATGAGCGCCAAGGAGATGGTGGACGGCCTTTTGGGGACTGTGGCCAGATATGCCGACGAGGGACGATACGTGGATGACAGGACGGTCGTCTTTGTCCGCAGGCTGAACTGATCGGGTCGCCATTGATCGGGGCCGCTCATGCATTCCCAAGGGACGTCAGGTTCTGTTGCGCGCCTTCCTCAGATCCGTGAACGATGTGTACAGGGCAGGTAGCTCTCTGAGCTCACGAGCGCCTGGTATTGTCGTGCGCGGGCGATACAGTGTATCCTGTCCCGGATGTGGACTAAGAACAGATTCCATCCCGCATACGACTACCTACAATTACTGGCGGGGGCCGTTCTTTGGGGCGTTCTGTTCGCGGCAGGCCCAAAGGGGACGTACGCTCTCTCCGCGGGCGGCCGGTTCGTCTTCCCCGATGTGGGATTCCTGAGCCCGTGGGCTCTGCTTGCGGCCCTTCTGCTGGTGTCCTGCGCCGCCACATTCTATAAGTTCGCACTGGGTTCGAGCGGTTATTTCGTATCTTTTGATGTCTCGTTTGCCGTGTCGACCTTCTTCCTGATCTCGCCTTTCGCTGGGGCTATGATCGCGGTTCTTTCGGCGTCGGCCGACTTGACACACAGGCTGATCAAAGGGCAGGGTCAGGGCGCCCTTCTCCTCCAGAAGTTTGCTGGAACGGCCGGCAACAGGCTCCTTCGGTTCGGCCTCGCCTGGCTTGCGTTCGTTCTGGCGGGAGGCAACCCCACCACAATCGGAGGCCGCGCGGCCGTCATCCCGCTCCTGACTGCCTTCATGGTGTACTTCTTGAGCAACAACATTTTCTTCATGCCGGACGAGTGGCTCAAGGAAGCCGACCTGCGCATCTACTGGCGGGAGGCATTCACCCTGGACCTGGCCTACTCGTTCGTCATCTGTACTCTGGGGTACCTCCTCACGCTCGTCGCCTTCAGCATGGGACTCGTGCCGTTCACGCTGTTCGCGGCCTTTATTCTTATGGCGACCTATCTCTTCTCGACTCTTACCAGTACGGAGAGTGAACTCAAGATCAGGGTCGAGGACCTCACCATCCTCAGCAGAGCCTCGGCCGCGGCGGCGTCGGATCTGGACGTGATGCCGATGGTGGTGAGCTTTACGCGCGCGCTGGCGGAGTCCCTCCCGGCGGACGGCATCGGGGTTATCTTCTACCAGCGCTACGCCACGACGATCTATCTCGTCCAGGTCGAGGGGGAGAAGAACCGCAGTACCTACCTGCCTGAGGAGAGGCGTTTTCAATACGACCAGCTTCCCCTTTCCGACCCCAGCCGCAGGCTGGGCGAGAGGCTCTACGAGTTTCTTCAGCCCCTGGAGACGGCGCCTTTCAAGATCCCACCCACCGTTTTCGGCCTTCCCCTGGTTCACGGGGGCGAGCCCTTCGGCGGAATAGTGGTCTACTCCTACCAGGAAAACGTTCCGCTCGATGAGAAGCGCGAGCTTCTGGAACTGTGCGCTCAGTCGCTGGTCGTGGGGCTTGAAAACTGCTTTCTGCACCTGCAGGCCATTCAGGATCCGGTTTCCGGGCTCTACAACCGGTCCTATTTTCTGTACAGGCTCGAAGAGGAGCTTTCCTTTTCGGTCAGGCACAGGGCGCCCTTCGCCCTGCTAATGATAGATCTCGACGACTTCAAAGCCGTGAACGACCACCTGGGACACGCGATGGGGGACAAGGTCATCCACCGCATCGGCGACCTGCTCCGCACGGAATCAAGGGGCGAGGACGTGCCCGCGCGTTACGGCGGGGATGAGTTCATCGTTCTGCTCCTCGGGTGCCCGCAGGATGCGGCCGTGGAAAAGGCGGAGCGCATCAGGGCGAGTTTCGCCGGCAAGGCACTTCCAAAGGAGGAGGCCGAAGGGCTCACGATCGGTTGCTCCATAGGCCTGCTTCATTCCGACGCCATCCGCGGTGACCAGGACATTCCGCGTCTTCTGCGTCGCCTGGACGAGGCCCTCTACAGCGCCAAGCAAACGGGAAAAAACCGTGTCGTCGTTGCGAAGTGAATTGACCGACTCCCGTCTCTTCTCTTATAGTTCTAGTGTAAGGCCAGTGGTTCGGCTCGTCAGCCGCCGGTGGATAGCGCCCGCAGATCTTGGCGCATGACGGCGGGCCGGGGGCACCGGGCGTGAAGAAGTCTGGAGAGCCTCTGCCGCTGGGCATGGACCTGAGAGGTCCCCGGAAGGGATGATGGAATTGCGTGCACCGACCATGAAGGAAATGAAACTGTCCATCAGGGTACACTCTCACTTGCGCTACACGGACCTTTTTCACACCGTGCTCGCGCAGGTTGCGCGCGAGATCGAGATTCCCGATGAGCGTCTGGACTGGATCGCTCTATCCCTGAGGGAAGCGGTCAACAACGCCGTATTGCACGGGAACGGAAACGACGCCTCGAAGTGGATCGAAGTGGAGATGGAATCCTCGCCGAAAGCGTTCGTCATGAAGGTATGGGACGAGGGCGGAGGCTTCTCGCAGGATGTTCTGAGAGATCCGACCAGCCCGGAGAATCTGTTCAAGCCGAATGGGCGGGGCATTTTTCTCATCCGCCAGTTTACGGACGATTTGGAATTCGCGAAGGACGCATCTGGGCGTTTCGGAATCGTAATGACCGTTTCTCTCGACGATAAGAAGAGCAAGAAGGAGTGAATATGACGAGCAAGCAAGTCTACGAGAAAGACGGCGTGACCGTCTTGCAGTTGAAGGGTGCCATCACCATGGGCAGCGGGGACGTGACCATGCGCTCCCTCATCAAGGACCTCCTCGACCAGGGCAAGAAGGAGATTCTGATCGACGTGGGCGAAGTTCCCTTCATGGACTCGACGGGTCTCGGCGAACTGGTTGCCGCCTATACGACGGCCCGGCACCAGGGCGCAACCTTGAAACTTATCAACCTGACCAAGAAGATTCACGATCTCTTGGACATCACGCAGCTTGCCGCGGTTTTCGAGTGCTACGAGTCCCTCGAAGAGGGCGTTAAGTCCTTCAAATGACGGCTGGTATGTCCTTTATCCGTGCCCGGCGTTCCAGCTTCATGGAAGCGTGGTTTTTCCATCGCGCGTGAGAATGCCGTATCAAGTCCCCAGGAGCACCCAAGGAGCACCCATCGTACCCGGTGCGGGGAGCCGGACCCGCCTCGCATGATGGGGTAACAAGGAGAAGGAGCAAGGAAACCAGCGGCCGGAAAACTGCCGTGCATCGTGCAACGGTGTGACGATAAGAAGGAGGCCGGCCCCGGGCCGGTGCTCTGCGAAACAACCCCCATTTAGGTGTGGAGGAGAGAGGCATGATCAAGGCTGACATCGTGGCGAAAGTATCTAAAGTGGCCAACCTTCCCCGACTGAAGGCCCAGGACTCCGTGGACATGGTCTTCGAGGCCATAAGAGGTGCCCTTGAGAATGGCGAGAGGGTCGAATTCAGGGGGTTCGGCGTGTTCAGCGTGAAGGAGCGCAAGCGAGGGGTCGGTCGGAATCTCAAGACGGGCGAATCCGTTCAGATCCCGCCCGGCAAAACGATCAAGTTCAAACCTTCCAGCCACTTCTTCGACTGAGACGTGGCCGAGTACTACTACACTACTGAGAAGAAGCCGGAACCATGGCGGTTGCGCCATGGGATTCTCCTTGCCGTAACGGTTATCAGTACGCTCTTTGCGGGAACCACCTTTCTCTCGAGATTCGCGGACCTTGGAATGTTCGCCCACGTGGGGCTCATGATGCGACGGCCCGCGCTCTTGCTTCTCGGGGCGCCTTTCGCCGTGCCCCTTCTCTTTATTCTCGGCATCCACGAGATGGGACACTTCATGACCGCAAGGCGCTACGGCATCCGGGTGACGTGGCCGTACTTCCTGCCTGGGCCTCCATTCATCTCGCTCGGGACCTTTGGCGCCTTCATTCGCCTGAAAGGGGCCATTCCCACGAGGGGCGCGCTTATGGAGGTGGGGGCGAACGGTCCATTCTGGGGATTCGGAGCGAGCATCCTGGTGGCGCTGGCAGGCTTTTCCATGGGCATCGCCGGATTGCGAATGCCCACGGATCTGGGTGTAAACGTCCACCTGCCGCTGGCGTACTGGTTCATGCGAGGAATTTTCACGGATCGATGGTCGCACACGATCACTTTCTTCAGCAATCCCGTTCTGCTGGCCGCGTGGATTGGATTCTTCGTCCAAGGACTCAATCTGCTGCCCATAGGCCAGTTGGACGGAGGCCATGTACTTTATGCCTTCGCGGGGAACAGGCACCGGATAATCAGCATCGCCCTGGGTGTTCTCTTCCTCTTTTTCGCGGTGTTTCACCCGCAATGGCTGCTCTGGGTAGCGCTCATCTTCTTCGTCCTCGGCTTGAGGCACCCGCCCTGCATGGACGACCGGCCGCCTCTTTCGGCGTGGCAAAGGACGCTTGGAATCCTTTCCGTCGTGATCTTCATCGTGAGTTTCCTGCCCGTTCCATTTGCCTAGGGGAAATCCTTGCAAAGAATGTTCTAGAATGGAAAACGAGATGAGGAGGTGCCATGCGTTTCTCCACAGCCGGTGAATCTCACGGCCCGGCATTGACCGTCATCGTTGAAGGTTGCCCGGCGGGATTGCAGCTGGAGCCAGCCCACGTGGACGAGCATCTTTTCCGTCGGCAGAAGGGCTTCGGACGCGGGGCGCGCCAGTACATCGAGAGCGACCGGGTGGCCATTCTATCGGGCGTTCGCTTCGGGGAAACCCTGGGGAGTCCCATAACGCTTCAGATTACTAACAAAGACCATAAGAACTGGAAAGAAGTCATGAACCTGGCCGCCACGGAGAGTGAGCCTGAACGGGCCGTACACCTGCCTCGTCCGGGGCATGCCGACCTGGCGGGTGCCCTGAAGTACGATCGGCGGGATGCACGGGATATCCTGGAAAGGGCCAGCGCTCGCGAGACGGCCGCGAAGGTTGCTGCAGGCGCGGTTGCCCTCCGACTGCTGAGAGAGCTCGACATAAACATAGCGAGTTGTGTGACTGCCCTGGGCCCCGTCGAGTCGCCTCCTCCTCCCAGTCCGGAGGCCTTCGCCTGCCTCGATCCGGACATGCCGATGTTCGACGAAGAAGCCACCCTTCGTGCGCGGGAGGCGGTCAAGGAGGCCGGTAGAAACGGCGACACACTGGGTGGACGAATAGTGGTGCGGGCGTTCGGGGTCCCGGCGGGTTTGGGATCTCACGTGCAATGGGACCGCCGGATCGACGGTAGGCTCGCCCAGCATTTCATGGCCATCCCATCGGTTAAGGCCGTGGCCGTAGGCGATGGCGTCGCGGTCAGCTCCCTCCCCGGGTCCCGGGCCCAGGACGCCATCTACTATAGCCAGGAGAGGGGGTTCTTCAGGGAAACCAACCGGGCCGGCGGCGTCGAGGGCGGCATCACCAACGGGGAGCCCCTGACGATTTCCGCCTACCTGAAGCCTCTCTCGACCCTGATGCGCCCGTTGCCCTCGGTGGATCTTGCGACAAAGGCTCCGGGGAACGCTCAGAAGGAGCGGTCCGACGTCTGCGCCGTTCCGGCGGCCGCCGTGATCGGAGAATCCGTCATGGCCCTGTGCCTCGCGGAGTTTGTGCGAGAGAAGTTCGGAAGTGACAGCATGAAGGAACTCGTGAGAAACTACATGGGTTATAAAAAGCAGCTCGAGGACTACTGACGTGGACCTGATTCCGGATCAAAACCGTCTCGAAAACAAGAAGTCGGCGCTCAGGCGCGAGGTGCTGTGGGCGTCCATTCTGTTCGCAGTCATGTTCCTCACCGTCATCGGGCTGGGGTCCGTGCTGATCATCAAGGAACTCGGCAACAAAGAAACCTTCAAGGTACTGAACCAGTCCACGGCCGAACTGAGGAAGCTCCTCGCCAAGCTGCCCACTACCCAGATGCTGAAAGGTTACAAGCAGCAGACGGTTGTGACGACGCGCCTCAACGATTTTCTGACCGAAAAGAAGATATTCGACTCCATTGAACTCTACGACGACAAGGGACAGCTTCGCTATCAGGACAAGCGCCTCAAGGGTGGCGAATTGCTGGGGGGCACTGCACCCAAGGGGTTGAAGCCGGGCCAGCAGAAGGTCCAGCGCCTCAACAGGATACCCATCGAAGTTCCGGTGGCCATAGAGCCCGGCAAGATGGGACGCGCCATCGTTTCCGTGAGCGAGGACGTGCTGGCAAGGCAAGCCATGCAGTTCCGGCGCGGCCTCATCACGAAACTCATCGGGACGTTCGCCTGCATCCTCCTGATGGTTGGACTTGCATACCTGTACGTTCTGCGCGTCATTCGCATGAGCCGCCGCATCGAAACCGAGGCGCAGTCCCAACTCAGGCTTTCTTATCTCGGCCTCCTCAGTTCTGGGCTGGCGCACGAGATCAAGAACCCGATCAACTCCATACAGATGAATCTCCAGCTTTTGGAGGAAGAGGCCGAGGCGGGAGAGCAGTCCGACCAGCTCAAGTCCTGGCTCGTGCCCATCCGCAAGGAATTTCGCCGCCTCGAAAGGCTGGTCAACGATTTCCTGATGTACTCCAGGCCCCTTAAACCCATCATAGAGCCCACCATAATCGCGAACCTGTTCGACGGGCTTGCTTCCCTGGTGATGGAGGAGGCGCGGCGGAAGAGCGTCACGATAAGGCTTGACGTTCCGGAAGAGTTGCCTCTCGTCGATACGGACGAGGAGCTTCTTCAGTCGGCCATGCTCAACCTCGTGCTAAATGCCATACAGGCGGCGTCCGGCCCGGAGGAAGTCATCCTCCGCGCCCACAGGCAGGGCGATAGGATCGTGATGGAAATCTGCGACCAGGGACCGGGCATTCCCGAAGACCAGCGGGACGCGGTGTTCGATATCTTCTTCACGACCAAGGAGGGAGGGACGGGGCTGGGACTGCCCATTTCCCGCCGGATCATAGAAGGCCTTGGCGGGACGCTGGAGCTTGTGCCGAAACCTCAGCCGGGCTCCTGCTTCAGGGCAAGCCTGCCCATAGCGAGGGCCGTGGATGAATAGGGAGCAGGCCGCCAAACGTGTCGAGCAGCTCCGCCGGGAACTCGAGATGCACCGCCGCCTCTACTACGAGGATAATGCGCCCATAATCAGCGACTACGAGTATGACCTCCTGGAAAAGGAGCTGGCGGATCTCGAGACAGAGTTTCCGGACCTGGCCGGGGATGAGAGCCCTGCCCGCTCCGTCGGCGGCCGCCCGTCGGACGCCTTTGCGCCCGTTCCGCACCCGACTCCCATGTTGAGCCTGGAAAACACCTACAACGAGTCGGATGTCCGGGAATGGGCGCAGCGCCTCGAAAAGGTCCTGGGACGCAAGGACCTGCACTACGTGTGCGAAATCAAACTGGACGGGCTCTCCGTAGCTCTCTACTACGACGACGGGCGGTTCGTCAGAGGGGCGACCCGGGGCGACGGCCTTGTCGGGGAAGACGTGACGGCGAACCTCAAGACGGTGAAGGACATTCCGGACCGTCTCCTGAACGGACCTCCGAATCTCGTGGTGCGCGGGGAAGTCTACCTTCCCATACGCGCCTTTGCCCAGCTCAACGCGCGCAGGGAGAGCGATGGACTGGCCGTGTTTGCCAACCCTAGAAACGCCGCCGCGGGCAGCCTGCGCCAGATCGACCCCGTGGTATCGGCAGCTCGGCCGCTGGCCTGCTTCTGCTACCAGATCCTGCGCTCCGAAGGCTATTCGGCCGGGAGCCAGGAGCGACTGCTCGATGACCTTCAGTCGTGGGGATTCTCCGTGGAACCGAACCGCAGGCTGTGCAAGGGCGTGGACGAGGTCGTCGCCTACTGCAGGGAATGGACCGAAAGGCGTCGCGAACTGGATTACGACGCCGATGGCGTGGTCATCAAGCTCGACGATGCATCCCTTCACGAGCTCGCGGGAACCACCGCCAAGGCCCCGCGCTGGGCTGTCGCCTTCAAGTTTCCGGCCGAGCAGGCGGAAACGACCGTGGAGGAGATCGTCGTGCAGGTGGGCAGAACCGGAGCCCTCACGCCAGTCGCCCGGCTCAAGCCAGTGGGCATCGGCGGCGTAACGGTTTCCCGCGTATCGCTCCACAACGAGGACGAACTGAAGCGCAAGGACGTCAGGGTGGGCGACACGGTCCTCGTCGAGCGGGCCGGAGGCGTCATTCCTTACGTCGTCGGCGTGAAACCGGAGAAGCGTCCGGAAGGCGCTTCCCCCTTCGGTTTTCCGACGGCCTGTCCCGTGTGCGGGGGGCCCGTCCACCGGCCGGAGGGCGAGGCCATCGTCCGGTGCGCAAATCGGTCGTGCACGGCCCAGCTCAGGGAGGGGGTTCGGCACTTTGCCTCGCGCTCCGCGATGGACGTGGCGGGGCTGGGCAAGGTCCTCGTGGAAAACCTCGTGGAAGGAGGCCTGGTGAAGGGCCTGCAGGACATCTACGCTCTCCGGCTTGAAGACCTGGCGAGGCTTCCGCGCATGGCCGAAAAATCGGCTTCCAACCTCCTTGATGAAATTGAAACCAGCAAGGCAAGACCCTACCGGCGGGTTCTCTACGCACTGGGCATCCGGCAGGTTGGAGAAGAGACCGCCAAAGACCTGTCGGCCCGTTTTACCCACATCGACGCGCTCATGAGCGCGTCGGAGGAAGAACTCCAAACCGTGGAAGGTGTTGGTCCTAAGGTGGCCGGAGAGATCCGCGCTTTTTTCGACGTGCCCGGCAACAGGGAGATGATCGATCGCTTCAAGGCCGTGGGCCTCAGGCTGGAGACGGGCGTAGAACCGGATGGGGAAAAGCCGCTGTCCGGACTGACCTTCGTCCTGACCGGGACATTGGAGTCCATGACCCGCAGCCAAGCAAAGGCCGCGCTGGAGGCGTTGGGGGCGAAGGTCAGCGGATCGGTCAGTCATGGTACGAACTTCGTGGTCGAAGGGCCCGGCGCAGGGTCCAAACTGTCGACGGCCCGAGAGCTCGATATAACCGTGCTGGATGAAGCGGCACTCAAGGCCCTTCTATCGGGCGATTATTCCCCTGCAGGAAGGTCGGGCTGACGCGGCATTCCGTCGGCAGGTTGCATGATGACGGCGGCCGTGGTTTATAATGGTGCGAGCCAGGAAGGGGATAGCATGGCAGAAGCAGTCAAAAAAAGGAGCCCCAGCTTGAAACTCCCGGAAATTCAGAAATTAATGGACATGCTCGAAAAGAGCAACCTCAACGAACTGGAACTCGAACTGGAAGGCTTAAAGCTCCGACTTTGCAAGAGTGCACCGGTCTCGTCCAACAACTCGTCCGGTTCGCCGCAGATCATCATGGTTCCCTCCGGAGGCGGGGTTCCCCTGCAGACCGCGGGACCGGCTGCGGCGCCCTTCACCCCGGCCGCGCCACAGGCGGCGGGTGGCTCTCCGGACGGAGAGGAGACCGCAGCTCAGCCCAAATCCGACCGCCTGTCAGACGTGAAGAGCCCGATGGTAGGGACCTTCTACAGGGCGCCCGCCCCCGGCGCAGAGCCTTTCGTGAAGGTGGGCGACCTGGTCAAGAAGGGACAGACTCTCTGCATCATTGAGGCCATGAAGCTCATGAACGAAATCGAGAGCGAAGTGGACGGCACGGTGGTCGACATTCTCACCGAGAACGCCCAGCCGGTAGAATACGGCGAAAAACTCTTCGTTGTCGAGCGCGCGGGTTGACGCGGCATGTTCCGTAAAATCCTGATCGCCAATCGGGGAGAAATCGCGCTTCGTATCATATGGGCGTGCAAGGAGCTGGGTATCAAGACCGTCGCCGTGCATTCGGAGGTGGACATTGACTCGCTCCACGTCCGGTTCGCCGATGAGAACGTGTGCATAGGCCCGGCAGCCAGCCGCGACTCCTACCTCAACATCACCAACCTCATAGCGGCCGCCGAGATAAGCAACGTCGACGCCATCCATCCGGGCTACGGATTCCTGTCCGAGTCGGCCGAATTCGCCCAGGTGTGCCAGGCCTGCAATATCGCTTTTATCGGCCCCAGCCCGCAGACCATAGCCCTGATGGGGAACAAGGCCGAGGCGAAACGGACCATGAAGGCCGCCGGCGTTCCGATCCTCCCGGGTTCCGACGGCCCCGTCGCGAGCGCGGAGGAAGCCAAGGCGGTCGCCGAGGAGATCGGCTACCCGGTCATCCTGAAGGCTTCGGCCGGCGGCGGCGGCAAGGGGATGCGGGTGGTTTCCTCCGAGAAGGAAATCGACACGGCCTTTCAGATGGCCGGCGCGGAGGCTGCGTCGGCATTCGGCAACGGCGATCTGTACATCGAGAAGTACCTCCAGGAGCCGAGGCACATCGAGATCCAAATCCTGGGCGACCAGTATGGAAACGTCATCCACCTTTTCGAGAGGGAGTGTTCGATCCAGCGTCGGCACCAGAAACTCATCGAAGAAGCGCCCTCACCGGTTCTGACCGAACTCCAGCGGAAGGAGATGGGCGACGTCGCCGTCACGGGTGCGAAGGCGGTCGACTATTCTACCGTGGGTACCATGGAGTTTCTCTTCAACGAGGGCGAATACTACTTCATGGAGATGAACACCCGCATCCAGGTGGAGCACCCCGTTACGGAGAACATCACGTCGGTCGACTTGGTCAAGGCGCAGATCATGGCCGCCGCCGGCGAGAAGATGACCTTTAAGCAGAAGGACATCAAGATTGACGGCCACTCCATGGAATGTCGGATCAATGCCGAAGATCCCGTTCGGTTCACGCCCAGCCCTGGGAGAATCACGACCTTCCACGCGCCCGGTGGCCCTGGCGTTAGGGTGGATACGGCGGCCTACGCCGGCTACTTTGTCTCGCCGCACTACGATTCTCTGCTCGCCAAGCTCATCGTGAAGGGCGACACGCGGCAGGACTGCATCATGCGGATGAGGCGGTCGCTGGAGTCTTTCGTGGTGGAAGGCATCAAAACCAACGTCGCCATGCATCTGAAGATCATGGAAGACGAGGACTTCCAGGCGGGAAGACTTTCCACGCGTTTCATGGAACGTTTTCTTTCCTGACGATTCCGGGGAGGCAACCGCCGTGCCCCACAAGAGACTCCTCCCTCCGCTTTACCCGGTGACCCCGGAGACCATGTCGGGTAACCGGCTTGCGCACTGGACGGCTACTCTTCTCTCTATGGGTTGCCGATTCCTGCAGTTCCGTCGCAAGAGCGGGGGCGATGACGAGAAGCTGGAAGACCTGAGACTCATGGTCGAAATGGTCCACCGAGCACAGGGGCTGGTTATCGTCGACGACAGGCCGGACCTCGCCCTCCTGGCCGGGGCGGACGGCGTTCATCTCGGACAAGAGGACATTCCCGTTCCGGACGCACGTCGCATGCTGGGACCTGATAAGATCATCGGCTTCTCGACGCATAACCTGGATCAGTTCGAGGCCGCCATCGAGTTCCCGGCGGATTACCTGTCGCTCGGGCCCGTCTTTGCCACGCGCACCAAGGGCCGGCCCGATCCGGTCGTCCCGATGGACATCCAGAAGACCATTCTCAAGCGGTCCACCCAGCCGGTGGTGGCGATCGGAGGCGTAAGACCGGAGAACGCCGCCGAGCTCTATGAACGAGGATTCACCAGCCTCGCGGCGATCAGCGCGTTCGAAAGAAATCCGACGGAGTCATGGCAGGCCTTCAAACGACATTTTCCGTAATACGAGGGTAGCGGTAACCGGCCCTATGGCCACACGGCCATCCTCTGCCCAAGTCGACAGGAAGGGGTCGCCTCGGTTAGTATCTCCTCCGGGGGATGGGAATTGATGCGGCCACCGACTGGTTGTTTCCTCTTCCAGCCCCGGCAGCTGAGGGCAAACACTGGAGGACGGTATGTACGAAGTCAAGGTCATGCGTGATTTTGCGGCGGCCCACAGGGTAGAGGACTATCCCGGGAACTGCGAAAGGCTGCATGGGCATAACTGGAAGGTCGAGGTCATCGTAAGCATGGAAAAGCTCGACGGCCTCGGCATGGTGATCGATTTCCGAAAGCTCAAAGAGCTCACCGACAGGGCGCTCGAGCCCATGGACCACAGCTATCTCAACGAAACGCCTCCCTTCGACGAGGTCAACCCGACCGCGGAGAATATCGCGAGGTACCTCTTCGACGTTATCTCCCGCGACGTGAAAGTCAGCAGGGTTAACGTCTTTGAGACGGAAACGTCCATGGCCTCTTATTACGCGGAGCCGGGGAAATGAATTCCGGCCGGATGCCCGGGGCAGGTCCGGTGGGCGTCGAACGGTATCGTTACGGCGCATCGCGACACGCGACCGTCCTGGTGAACGAGATCTATGCATCCCTCCAGGGGGAAGGCCCGGAACAGGGTTTTCCCACGGTCCTCCTGCGCCTTACGGGCTGCAACCTGCGCTGCAACTACTGCGACAGCACCTTCAGTTTCTTCAAGGGAGAACGTATGGCGCTGGACGAAGTCGCGGCATCGGTCGCGACCCGCGGCATCAGACGCGTGCTGGTCACGGGAGGGGAGCCGATGGCCCAGGCCGGCACCCCCGATCTGTGCAGAGCCCTCCTGGAAAATGGCCACGATGTATCCATTGAAACCAACGGCTCATTCTCACTCGATGCTCTGCCTTCCGACGTTCTGAAGGTCGTGGACGTAAAGACTCCCGGCAGCGGGGAAGGGGACTCGTTCGAGCAGGAGATTCTCCAGGGTCTGAACCACAGGGACGCGCTGAAGTTCGTATGCAACGACCGCGCCGATTACGACTTTACGAAGGCATTCATGGCGCGTTATCATCTTCCCGGCCCGCCGCAGGTCCTGATCTCGCCGGCATGGGGCCGTATCGAACCGCAAGAACTTGCCGCCTGGATCCTCGAGGATAAGCTGGACGCACGGTTGCAGGTTCAGCTCCACAAGGTCCTGTGGGGCGACAAGAGGGGCGTCTGAAAAACGGATCGGGCAGGACGAAATACTATGGTGGATACAGAAGGTTCCTCGGGCGTCCTCCAGGGGCGTTCTTCGGATGCGGTCTTTCCTGATACGAGTCCCGATCGTCCGCTGGCCGTTGTCCTGGTAAGCGGCGGCATGGATTCTCTCACGGCGGCCGGAATGGCCATGTACGACGGGTGCGACCTCGCTTTCATACATTTCAATTATGGCCAGAGGACGGAGGTTGCGGAATATCGCGCCTTTAACAGAGTCGCCGGTTTCTTCGGTGTTCCCGAAGAGCGGCGACTCGTGGTGCATACGAACTTTTTCACCCAGGCGGGGGGGTCGGCCCTGACTCAGTCGTCCGTCGACGTGCCCAGAGCCCATCTCGACTCCGGAAACATCCCTGTTACTTACGTCCCATTCCGGAACGCCGTGCTCCTTTCAATGGCGGTGGGATGGGCGGAAGTCCTCGGCGCGAAGCTCGTCTATTACGGGGCCGTGTCGCAGGATTCCTCTGGCTACCCGGACTGCCGTCAGAGCTTTATCGAGGCGTTCAATGCGCTGGTCGCAGAAGGAACGAGACCCGGAAGCGGTATAAAAGTCGTCGCCCCGCTGGTGCACATGACAAAGGCGGAGATCGTCCATGCCGCTTCGAGCATGGGATTGCCCCTGGAAGACACGTGGTCTTGCTATTCGAGCAATGACAAGGCGTGCGGGGTCTGCGACTCCTGCGCGCTGCGGCTGAGGGGGTTCAGGGAAGCGGGAATCCAGGACCCCCTTCCATACGCGCGCACATCTTCGGCCGACAGGGCGGCCAGGGTCGCGCGCGTCCGGAAACTCAACGTCCTGCTCCGCGCGCTGACGAAGGCGTCATGAGGGGAACCAAGACCACGGCCCTTGTGGCGCTGGTCGGCATGTCTCTGCTGTTCGGTGCGTCCTTTGTCGGCAGCAAGATCGCCCTCGGTGTCTTCACTCCGTTCGAACTCATCTTTCTGCGGTTCTTTATAGCCGCGTTGCTCTTCATCGCCGTGTCCCCCTGGCTCAGGGGTACGCGTATGGACCGGACCGGGTGCGTTAAGATCTTCATCCTCACGCTCTTTGAGCCGGGCGTCTACTTCTACCTGGAAGCCATGGGGATCGAAAGGACCCTGGCCTCGACCGCCGCCATTCTGATCTGCACAATTCCGATCTACGTCCTCATCCTGGAGGTGATCTGGCTCAAGGTTCCCATCGTTCTGAAGGAGGCCATGCTGATCCTTGTTTCACTGGCGGGCATCTTCCTGCTCGTAACGGCGGGCGGGATCAGTCAGGCCTTTGGCGGCAGTCTCGCGGGCAACCTCTTCATCCTCGGAGCGGCCTTTGCGGCGTCCGTGTACACGGTTCTGGCCAGGAAGTTGCTGAAACGGTACGACGCTGTGGCCATATCGCGCCTCCAGGCGATCTACGCTTCCCTGCTCTACCTTCCTTTTGCCGCCTGGGATTTTATGTCCGTGGGCATCCCGCATGTGTCCACTCGGGCGTGGGTGGCGGTTGTCTACCTGGGAATCGGCTGCTCATTCCTGGCCTACCTGCTGCTGAACGTCGCCCTGACCCATCTCAAGGCCTCGATCGTGGCAGCCTTCACCAACGTTATCCCGGTCGTGGCCACAGGATTGGCCGTGGTTCTGCTCGGAGAAAGGCTCCACCCCATGCAGGCGGTGGGAGCGGCGGTCGTCGTCGGTGCGGTCACCCTTCTGACCATGCGGCGTCCTGAGACCGAGGAACCCTTTTCCGGCTGATCGTAGTGGATTCAAGGGGATCCCCCGCCTGAGACTAACGCCGGCCGGACCATGCGACATACGCCCCAGCGGGCGGACCCTCTGGGCACAGATATTGCCGCTTCTCCGGCGGAACGCTACAATCATCTAAATGTACGTGATGGCTTTTATGCATTCATTCCATTGGAGGAAGGCATGTATCTCATCAGACACAGGGGAGCAAAGCCGGCAATCCACGAAACGGCGAGCATCGCGGCGACCGCGGTCGTATCGGGCGACGTGACGATAGGCGAGGACACGGTCGTCCTGGCCGGCGCCGTCATAACGTCGGAGGGCGCGCCGGTTTCGATCGGCGCACGCTGCGTCGTCATGGAGAATTCGGTCATCCGGGGAGCCGGCCGGCATCCCTGTACCATTGGCCACCACGTGTTGATAGGACCGCACGCACACGTTTGCGGCGCCACCATCGCCCCCAGGTGCTTCCTCTCGACAGGCGCCACGGTTTTCAACGGTTCGGTCCTCGAGGAAGGTACCCGCATGGCCGTCCACAGCGTTGTTCACATAGATACGTTCTGTCCGGCCTCCACCTTCATACCTGCGGGTCATACGGCGTTCGGAGAGCCGGCACGGATCTTCCGGCCGGACGAGGCCCTTTCCCTTCACAGGCTGGTTGCCGCAAAGGGATTCACCAGGACCGTATTCGGATTCGATTCCACGGAAATGGGGATTCCCGACTCGGTGGAGCTCCTGTGCGACCGTTATGCAGGCGCCCTCCACAAGCACGCCGTGGACCGGCTGGACGAGGAAGACTAAGGCCGGAGTTGGGTCGGGTTTTCGTATTTCGGGATCACGAAAGGGAAACAGGAAAGAATCCTCCGCGGAAGGCTGAAGGCGAGAGCCTGAAGGCCGGAGAAGAAATGCTTTCGGAGAAGCTCATACGGCTTGGCCACCCGGTCTGGTGAGCGGTACCTTTCCACTCCGCCGGCGGTCCGCCGCCCGGTGTCTGCAGCCCGGTCACCGCTCCCTGGCGGTGCTGACCCGCACGAGTCCGGCGACGATTAGAACGAAGCCCAGAACCTCCCTCAACCCAACCGTTTCCTGGAGGAAGAGAACGGCTAGCGCGCTGGCGGATACGGGTTGGAGCGTCGTGTATGCCGCCACGAGGGTCGGAGATGAACGGCGGACGGCCCAGATGTTGATCGAATAGTTCACGATGGTCGGAATCAGCACGATGTAGGCTACGCCCCACCAGGCGCCCGCGGGTATGGATGCGAAACGGGTCGACAGCAACGAGGGAAGACCGGCGGCCAGTACGGCCAGGCCGCCGAAGAGGAACGCCCAGCCCAGAACGGTCATGGGGTGAAGCCGCTCCAGGAGGGGTCGCTGCAGGACGAGGTAGAGGGCGAAACTGGCACAGTTCAGGAGAACGAGCGCGTTGCCCATGAGCGCCGTCCTTGAAAGTCCCAATCCCGCCATTCCGAGCATGATCAGAGCACCGGTGACGGCAAAAACGACACCAACCCATTTCTTCCACGCCATGCGCTCGATGCCGAGCAGGCCTGCCAGCATGGCGGCGAATACGGGGATGGAGGGCATCAGAATGGCGGCACTGGTCGCCGTCGTGTAGTTGAGGCCGGTTATGTAGAGCAACTGGTTGAAGCAGGCGCCCAGAAGGCCGAGAAGGGCGAGTCTGAAAAGGTCTCCGCGCGATGGAAGCCTGGGCGTGATGCGCCATCCGATCAGGAAGAGCACCGGGGCGGCGCCGAGGGCGCGGATGGCCGCAACGGCCAGCGGTTCGAAGTAGCCGAGGACGTATTTGCCGAAGACGGTAAAGGAGCCGAAAGCGAGTTGTACGAAGATGAGCGCAACGTGCACCCTCCAGTCGACCGCCCGCTTGCGCGCCCTCATGCTATTCCATCCTTTCCCCGCGAGTCGAGTCGGTATCGCCGGTTCTTCACCGCCCTGCCGGGCGTCGGCGGAAGCTGGTCATTGTGCTACAGAGAATGAACGCAATCAAGAGATCGGCAATAGGGGTCTGCCCGCTTCCTTCGAGCAAAGGGGCGGGAGGTTGCCCTCCCGCCCCTCAGGCGCGGTCAAAGACGAGACGGGCCCGTCAGGAACAGCCCAGGCTGTTTCCGCAGTTCAGGCACTTATAGCAACTGCCGTTGCGGACGGTGATGTGCCCGCAGATGTTGCAGAACGGCGCGTCGCCCATCATGTTCGACAGGTGTGAAGAGAGCGGACTGCCGCTCATGGCCTTGTAGACGGGAACGGGCGATGAGGGTTCGGAAAGGGTCCTCTCGGCCTGCTCGACCTCCCTGGCGCTTGCCGTGGGCGAAATGAGGGTCTTTTCCGCCTCGGCCTTTCCGCTTTCCTCGGGCTTGACCTGCACGAAATCCG
>Ga0315556_1000251_pt1 | contig 32070 bp, 33 predicted proteins | sample SalMarSW160310MG_FD_202112 | JGI IMG/M metagenome (GOLD analysis project Ga0315556, IMG submission 202112) | Salt marsh sediment microbial communities from the Plum Island Ecosystem LTER, Massachusetts, United States - Salt Marsh Sediment SW1603-10 ...
CTGATCGCCCAGGGGTCTCAGCTCACGAACAAGTACGCCGAAGGCTACCCGGGCAAGCGCTACTACGGCGGCTGCGAGTTCGTCGACATGGTGGAGACGGTCGCCATCGAGCGCGCGCGGCGGCTGTTCGGCGCAGACTGGGCGAACGTGCAGCCTCATTCGGGCTCGCAGGCGAACCAGGCGGTGTACGCCGCCGCGCTCAAGCCGGGCGACTCCATTCTTGGCATGTCGCTCGCCCACGGCGGCCACCTGACGCACGGCTCGCCGGTGAACCTCTCGGGCAAGCTCTACAAGGTGGTGTCCTACGGTCTCGACGAGAACGAGGAGATCGACTACGACCAGGTCGAGGCGCTGGCACGCGAGCACCGGCCGAAGATGATCGTCGGCGGGGCCTCGTCGTACGCGCTGGCGATCGACTGGAAGCGCCTGCGCGCCGCGGCCGACGCCTGCGGCGCGCTGCTGATGGCCGACATGGCGCATTACGCGGGGTTGGTGGCGGTCGGGCTCTACCCTTCGCCGGTAGGGATCGCCGATTTCGTGACCTCGACCACCCACAAGACCCTGCGCGGGCCGCGCGGCGGACTGATTCTGGGCCGGCCCGAGCAGGAAAAGGCGGTCAATTCGGCGATCTTCCCCGGCATCCAGGGCGGCCCGCTGATGCACGTCATCGCGGCCAAGGCGGTGGCGTTCGGCGAGGCGCTGAGGCCCGATTTCCGCGATTACCAGCAGCACGTGCTCGACAACGCCCGTACCATGGTGCGGGTGCTCACCGAACGGGGGCTGCGCGTCGTCTCCGGACGAACCGATTGCCACATGTTCCTGCTCGACCTTCGCAAGAAGGGCGTCACCGGCAAGGACGCCGAGGCGGCGCTCGGGCGCGCTCACATCACGGTGAACAAGAACGCAATTCCGAACGACCCCGAGAAGCCCACCGTGACCTCGGGCATTCGCATCGGCACGCCCGCCATGACGACCCGGGGCTTTCGCCCCGGTGAGGCCGAAATCCTGGCCAACCTGATCGCGGACGTGCTCGACAACCCGTCCGACGACGCCAACGTGCGGCGCGTCGCGGGCGAGGTCAAGGCGCTTTGCGCGGGCTTTCCGGTTTACGCCTAGGCGCGGGCCATGCGCTGTCCCTTCTGCAGCCATCACGACACTCAGGTGGTGGACACGCGCTCCAACCCCGAGGCGAACGTGATACGGCGGCGGCGGCGCTGCCCCAAGTGCGACAAGCGCTTCACCACCTACGAGCGCGTCGAGTTGCGGATGCCGAGGCTGGTCAAGAAGGACGGCAGCCGGACCGATTTCGACCGCGAAAAGCTGCTCGGCAGCATGATGGTTGCGCTGCGCAAGCGTCCGGTGGCGACCGAGGCGATCGACGCCGCGGTCGACCGCATCGAGGAGAAGCTGCGCTCCCTGGGTGACCGTGAGGTTCCGACCAGCCGCGTCGGCGACCTGGTGATGCGCGAGCTGGCCAAGCTCGACAAGATTGCCTACATCCGCTTCGCTTCGGTGTACCGCAGCTTCGAGACACCGGACGATTTTCGCGAGGCGGTTCAGGAAATCCGCCGCCCGCGGCGAAGGAAGTGACGCCCTTCTCGGACCTCGACCATGCCATGATGCGGCGCGCTCTGGCGCTCGCCGAGCAGGGCTTGTTCACGGCGACGCCCAATCCGCGCGTCGGTTGCGTGCTGGCGCAGGGGGATCGCGTCGTCGGCGAAGGATGGCACGAGAAAGCCGGGGCGCCGCACGCCGAGGCGAACGCGCTCGCGGCTGCCGGTGCGCATGCCCGGGGCGCGACCGCCTACCTCAATCTCGAGCCCTGCGCGCACCAGGGCCGTACCCCGCCTTGCGCCGACGCGCTGGCCACTGCAGGCGTGACGCGGGTGGTCGCGGCGCTGCGCGACCCCAACCCCGAGGCGCGCGGCGGCGGCGACAAGCTCGCCGCGGCGGGGGTGCGATTCGAGCACGGCCTGATGCAGAGCGAGGCGCGCGAACTCAACATCGGCTTCGTGTCGCGCGTGACGCGCGGCAGGCCGTGGGTAAGGATGAAGCTCGCGGCGACGCTCGATGGCAGAACCGCGCTCGCCAACGGCAAGAGCCAGTGGATCACCGGCGCGGCGGCGAGGAAGGACGGCCACCGCTGGCGCGCGCGCGCGTGCGCCGTGCTGACCGGAATCGGAACCGTCAAGGCCGACGACCCGCGGCTGACGGTGCGCGAGGTCGAAACGCCGCGCCAGCCGCTCAGAGTGATCGTCGACAGCCGCCTCGAGACGCCGCCGGAGGCGAAGATCCTGCAGGGAGGGAAGACTCTGATCTTTTTCGGCGATACTGCGAACAAGCCTCCGCAGGGCGCGGAGGCGATCGCGATGCCGAACGCGAAAGGCAAGGTCGATCTCGCCGCGATGCTGCGAGAGCTCGCGCGGCGGGGGGTGAACGAGCTGCACGTCGAGGCGGGCTTCAAGCTCAACGGCTCGCTCGCGCGCGAGGGGTGCGTGGACGAGATGCTGATCTACCTTGCGCCCGCGTTCCTGGGCGACTCGGCGCAGGGCATGCTCGACCTCGCGCCGATGACTTCGCTCGATGAGCGGCTCAACGTCTCGTTGCGCTCGGTCGAGCGGGTAGGCGAAGACCTGAGGATCATCGCGAGGCTCTGATGTTTACCGGAATCGTGCAGGCGGTGGGAACGATCGAGGCGCTCACTCCGCTTCAGGGAGAGATGCGGGGGGGCGTGCGCCTCGCCGTCGAGGCGGGCGGGCTGGAGCTCTCGGACGTGCGGATCGGCGACTCGATCTGCGTACAGGGCGCCTGCCTCACCGTGGTCGCGATCGAGGGCGAAAGGCTTTCGTTCGACGTCTCGCGCGAGACGCTCGACTGCACCACCGGCCTGGAGAGGCCCGGCAAGGTCAATCTCGAGACCTCGCTCGGGCTGGGCGACAAGCTCGGCGGGCACCTCGTCACGGGCCATGTCGACGGGGTCGGCGAGGTGCTCGCATTCGAGCCGGCGGGCGAGTCCGTGCTGCTGCGGCTGCGCGCGCCGGCGGGCCTTGCGAAGTACGTTGCGCGCAAGGGCTCGGTCTGCGTCGACGGGGTCAGCCTGACCGTCAACCGGGCCGAGGGCGACGTCTTCGAGATCAACCTGATTCCGCACACCCTCGCGGTCACGACCCTGTCGCGGCTTGCGCCGGGGGCGAAGGTGAACCTCGAGGTCGACCTGATCGCGCGCTACGTCGAGCGCATGCTTTCAACGTGAGCAAGCTGACGCTCACCCGGGAGAACATCCTCAACGGCAGCCTGCACGCGTCGGCACGCGAGCTGCTCGGGCCGAGCGTGCGCTTCATGACCGATGAGGAGCGCAGGAACAGCTGGCGCGAGATGCTTGCGCGCGCGCCCAAGCCGGAGCGGGTGTGGGTGTTCGGCTACGGCTCTCTGATCTGGAATCCGGCGTTCCATTTCTCGGAGCGCCGGACCGCCCTGGTGCACGGCTATCACCGCCAGTTCTGTCTCTGGGCGCGCGCGGGGCGCGGCAGCCCGGAGCGCCCCGGGCTGATGCTCGCGCTCGAGCGCGGCGGCAGCGTGCACGGGGTCGCCTATCGCCTGCCCCGCACGCACGTCGAGACCGAGCTGGACGTGGTCTGGCGGCGCGAGATGATCACCATGGCCTACCGGCCGGTATGGGTCGCGGCGCGCACGCCCAAGGGGATCGAGCACGCGATCGCGTTCATCGCCAACCACGCGCACGAACGCTACGTGCGCGGCCTCGATGCCGAGGCGACCGCGCGCTATCTCGCCCAGGGCGCGGGGCCGCTCGGGCACTGCCGCGACTACTTGTTCGACACCGTTTCCCACCTGCGCGAGCTGGGCATCCGAGATCGCCGCCTCGAGGCGCTTGCGGCCCGCGTGCGCGAGGCGTACCCGACGCGGGACTAGCCCGCGCCGCGGGCTCAGCCCGTGGTGCCGCTTGCCACGATGAAGGGGCGCAGCGCCGGCACCCGCTGGCGCAGCCGCGCCACGAGCTGGCGCGCTTCTGCCTTCGGCAGCGCCTGCTTCGTCCTCACGCGGTAGATCGCCTTCCCGTCCGGGGTCGTGCCGGGAATGACCCAGGTCGGAAATCCGGCGCGCGTCAGCCGCTGCGAGAGGCCGCGCGCGCGCGCCATGTCGCGGAACGCCCCGACCTGGACCCGGAACACCTGCGTAGATCCCGCTGTCGCCGCGGCGGGCGGCGCCGCCGCGGCCGGGGCGGGCGAAGGCGCGGGGGGGGGCGCCGGCGTTGCCGTCGGAGCCGGGGCGGGCGCAGGCGCGGGAGGCGGAGCGGGAGGGGGGGGTACGTCGGGGCCGGACGAGGGCGCCACGTCCGGCGCAGGCGTGGCGGCAGGGGGCGCGACAGGGGCGGGCGCCGGAGTCGGCGTGGACGCGACCCTCGCCGGCTCGACGGGCCCCTGCGCCGAGGTGTTGCGTGGGACGTCCACCTGCGGCGAAGGCCGCTGGCCGCCGATCATCGGCAGGTAGACCGCGATCAGCACCCCGAGGATCGCGACTCCGGTCAGGGCAAGCGCGACGCGACCGCGGTACGCCCGCAGGGCGTCGAAGGCATCCGACAGGACGAGCAGAAATCTCATTTTTCGGGCTCCGGCAGCAGACCGCAATGATACGGGCTGCTTACGCGGCGCGCTTGCGTTTGGCGTGGGCCATCAGCACCGCGATCGCGCACGACGCGGCCCGGGATTCGGCGCTGTCGGCGCGGCTGGTCAGCACGATGGGCACGCTCGCGCCGACGACCACCCCCGCGAGCAGCGCGCCGGCGAGGTACTCGAGCTGCTTGGCGAGCATGTTGCCCGACTCGAGGTCGGGGACCACCAGGATGTCGGCGCGCCCGGCGACCGCCGAGAGAATGCCCTTGGTTTTGGCCGCGACCAGCGACACGGCGTTGTCGAACGCGAGCGGCCCGTCGAGCACGCCGCCGGTGATCTGGCGCCGGTCCGCCATCTTGCACAGGGCGGCGGCGTCGGTGGTGGCGCGCATGGCGGGATTGACGACCTCGATCGCGGCCAGGATCGCGACCTTCGGCTCGGCGATGCCGAGCGCGTGGGCCAGGTCGATCGCGTTCTGCACGATGTCGACTTTCTCGGCAAGGGTGGGATCGATATTGATGGCCGCGTCGGTGATGAGCAGCGGCCGCGGATAAGTCTGCACGTCGGCGAGGAACACGTGGCTGATGCGGCGCTCGGTGCGCAGGCCGGAGCGGGTAGCGACCACCTCGCCCATCAGCTCGTCGGTGTGCAAGGACCCCTTCATCAACCCCTCTGCGCGCCCCGCGCGCACGAGCGACACGGCCTGGGCCGCTGCGGCATGACTGTGCGGCGCGTCGACGATTTCGATGCCGCCGAGATCGTAGCCCTGCTCTTCGGCGACCGAGCGGATCTTGGCGACCGGTCCGACCAGGATCGGAACGATCAGGTCGGCCTTGAGCGCGGTCATGGCGCCGCCGAGCGATTCTGCGTCGCAGGGGTGGACCACCGCCATCGGGATCGACTCCATGCCCTTCGCGCGCGCGAGCAGGCCCTGGTAGCGCGCCGCGCGGTCCAACAGCGTGACGCCGGGAAGCTCGATGCGCGCGCGCCGGATCTTCTCTGACGGCGCCAGCACTTCCGCGGTGCCGCCGATCACCTTCTGCCCGTCCTGATTGGTGCACGTGCAGTCGAACACGATGTGGTGGTTGTGGTCGAACTTGCGCTTGGCCGTCAGCGTCACGGTGACCGTGTCGCCGACGCCGACCGGGCGCGAGAAGTGCAGCGTCTGGTCGATGTAGATCGTCCCCGGGCCCGGGAACTGGGTTCCGAGCACGGTCGAGATCAGCGCCCCGCCCCACATGCCGTGCGCGATGACCTCGTGGAACATGCTGCTCTTGGCGTACTCAGGATCGACGTGGGCGGGATTGACGTCGCCCGACATGACCGCGAAAAGCTGAATGTCCTCCGGTTTGAGGGTGCGAGTCAGGCTCGCCGAATCGCCGACCTTGATCTCGTCGTAGGTCAGATTCTCGATGAAGTCCGTGCGTGTCATGATTGCGGCTCTGGGGCGATTCGACAGCCCGCAATGTATTCCAGCAAGCCTGCGCCTCCCTTGCGAAATGTCAAACCGCCGCGCCTGAGCTTCGACCCGGCGCTGCCGGTCAGCGCGCGCCGGGAGGAAATCCGCGGCGCGATCGAGCGTCACCAGGTCGTCATCGTTTGCGGCGAAACCGGCTCGGGCAAGACGACGCAGCTGCCCAAGATCCTGCTCGAGATGGGACGCGGCAGCGCGGGCCTCATCGGCCACACCCAGCCGCGCCGTATCGCCGCGCGCTCGGTTGCCGCGCGAATCGCCGAGGAGCTCGGCAGCGAGCTGGGCGCGATCGTGGGCTACAAGGTGCGATTCCAGGACAGGCTGGGGTCGGATGCCGCGGTGAAGTTGATGACCGACGGGATTCTGCTGGCGGAGACGCAGGGCGACCCGCAGTTGCGCCAGTACGACACGATCGTGATCGACGAGGCGCACGAGCGCAGCCTGAACATCGACTTCCTGCTCGGCTATCTGGCGCGCCTGCTGCCGCAGCGGCCGGACCTTAAGCTCGTGATCACCTCCGCCACCATCGACGCCGAGCGGTTCTCGCGCCATTTCGGCGGCGCGCCGGTGATCGAAGTGTCGGGGCGCCTCTATCCGGTCGACGTGCGCTACCGCCCGGTCGGAGGCGACGCGGAAGACACCACGCGCAAGGAGGAGGAGCAGGCGCTCGCCGACGCCGTCGACGAGCTGTGCGCCGAGGGGCCGGGTGACGTGCTGGTCTTCCTGCCGGGCGAACGCGAGATCCGCGACGCCGCCGAAGTGCTGCGCAAGCGCCACCCGCCCGACACCGAGCTGCTGCCCCTGTATTCGCGCCTCAGCGCCGCCGAGCAGGACAGGGTGTTCAGGCCGGGCAAGGCGCGGCGGATCGTGCTCGCGACCAACGTCGCCGAGACTTCGCTCACCGTGCCGCGCATCCGCTACGTCGTCGACACGGGGCTCGCGCGCGTCAAGCGCTACAGCTACCGCAACAAGGTTGAGCAGCTCCGCGTCGAGAGCATTTCGCAGGCGGCGGCCAAGCAGCGGGCCGGCCGCTGCGGGCGGGTCGCCGACGGCGTCTGCATCCGCCTCTACGCCGAGGAAGACCACGACCGGCGCGCGCCGTTCACCGACCCGGAGGTGCTGCGCTCCTCGCTCGCCTCGGTCATCCTGCGCGCGGCGAGCCTCGGGCTCGGCGCGGTGGAGGATTTTCCCTTTCTCGATCCGCCCAGCCCGCGCGCGATCGCCGACGGCTACGCGCTGCTTGCCGAGCTCGGCGCGGTGGACGACGCGAAGCAACTGACCGCCACCGGCCGCGAGCTGGCCAAGCTCCCGCTCGACCCGCGTGTCGGCCGCATGCTGATCGCCGCGCGGCGCGAGAGCTGCCTCGACCAGGTGCTGGTGATCGCCTCGGCGCTCTCGGCGCAGGACCCGCGGGTGCGCCCGCTCGACAACCCGGCGGCCGCCGACGAGCGCCACAAGCGCTTTGCCGACGAGCGCTCGGACTTCCTCGCCTTTCTCAAGCTGTGGCGGCTGTTCGAGGGCAAGTGGGAGAGGGCATGCCGCGAGAATTCGCTTTCGGTCCCTCGCATGCGCGAGTGGCGCGACGTGCACTCGCAGCTGCACGCGACCGTGGCCGAGCTCGGCTGGCGGCCGTCGCAGGCGGATCCGGCCAAGCCCGAAGGCTACCGCGCGATCCATCGCGCGCTGCTCAGCGGCCTTCTCGGCAACATCGGCCTTCGCGAAGCCGAGGGCGGAAGCTACACGGGCGCGCGCGGCATCAAGTTTTGGGTCCATCCGGGCTCCTGGGCGCGCAAGGCAGGCAGATGGCTCGTCGCGGCCGAGCTGGTCGAGACGACGCGCCTGTACGCGCGCACGGTCGCGGCGATCGAGCCCCAGTGGCTCGAGGACCTGGGCGGGCACCTGATCAAGCGCCATCGAGAGCGCCCGCACTGGGAGAAGGCGCGCGCGCAGGTCGTCGCGCTCGAGCGCGGCACCCTGTACGGGCTGCCGGTGTACGCGAACCGGCGCATCCACTACGGACCGCTCGAGCCAGAGCTCGCACGGGAGATTTTCATCCGCTCGGCGCTGGTGGAAGGCGACTTCGACACGCGCGCGCCGTTCTTTGCCCACAACCAGAAGCTGCTGCGCGAGATCGAGCGGCTCGAGCACAAGTCGCGCCGGCCGGACATTCTGGTGGACGACGACTTGATCCACGCGTTCTACGACGCGCGGATCCCGCCGGGCATTCACAACGGCGCCGATTTCGAGAAATGGCGCAAGGAAGCGGAGCGCGAAGACCCCCGGCGCCTCTTCCTGCGGCGCGAGGACCTGATGCGGCACGAGGCGGCAGGCATCACGACCGAGAATTTCCCGCCGCAGCTTCGCCTGGGTCTGAACACTTTCGAGCTCGAGTACACCTTCGAGCCGGGCTCGCCGCGCGACGGCGTGACGCTCACGGCGCCGGTCGCGCTGCTCAATCAGGTCCCGGCGGCGCGCTGCGAGTGGCTGGTGCCGGGGCTGCTCAAGGAGAAGGTGCGGTTGCTGGCCAAGTCCATGCCGCAGCGTCTGCGGCACAAGCTCGGGCCGCTCGAGGCCTTCGCGGAGGGCTTCGTCGCGGCGGTGGCGCCGTCCGATAGTCCCCTCGCAACGGCGCTCGCGCGCTATATCCGGGCCGAGCTCAATCTCGAGGTTCCGCTCGACGCGTTCCGGCCCGACTCGGTGCCGCCGCACCTGCAGATGAATTTCCGCGTCGTCGACGAGCACGGCCGCCAGCTCGGCATGGGCCGCAGCCTCGCGGACCTGAAACGCGCGCTGGGCGCCGAGACGCGGGCCGTGCTGCAGCAGGAGGCGCCGACGGACGAGGGCGAGCGCCATCGCGCCTGGACCTTCGGCGACCTCGACGAGATCATGGAGCTCGCGCGCGGCGGCCGGACGCTGGTCGGATATCCGGCACTCCATGACGCAGGCGACGGCGTCACCCTGCAGGTCTTCGACACTCCCGAGCGCGCGGCCGAGGTCCATCGCGGCGGGGTGCTCCGGCTGCTGGCGATCGCCTTTCGCGAGCGCATTCGGGAGATCGAGAAGTCGGTGGCGCGGGACAACGCCCTGAACCTGCAGTTCGGTCAGCTCGCGCGAGACGTCGAGCTCGCGCACGAGGTGGTGGGCGCCGCGCTCGAGCGCACCTTTCTCGCCGACTCGCTGCCGACGCGGCAGGCGGACTTCGAGCGCCGCGTCGACGAGGGGCGCAGCCGGTTGAACCTGATCGCGCAGGAAATCGTGCGCACGGTCGCGGCGATCCTCGCCGAGCACGCCCAGCTGCACAAGCGGCTCGCCTCGGCCGCCAAGGGCTTTCCACGGGCGGCCGAAGACGTCGCGGCGAGCGTCGCGCGGCTGCTCCACCCCCGCTTCGTTTCCCGCACGCCCTGGCAGCGCCTGCAGCATTTCCCGCGCTACCTCAAGGCGGCCGCCGTGCGGCTGGAAAAGCTGCGCAGCGACCCGGCGCGCGACGCCCGCCTGATGGCCGAGCTTGCGCCGCTGCAAGCGGCCTGGCAGCGCGAGGTCGCGGCGCGGGCGAAGGGCGCGGCGCTCACGCCCGAGATCGAGCAATTCGGCTGGTTGCTGGAGGAACTCCGCGTATCGCTCTTCGCGCAAGCCCTCAAGACTCCGGTGCCGGTGTCGGTCAAGCGCCTGACCAAGTTGTGGCAAAGTATCAGGCACGCACAAACCTGAACAGCATGCGCGGCATCGGCTCCTCAATCTCGTTCGCCCTCGGCAACCTCCTGCATCCCAGAATGCTCTGGCTGATGCTCTGGCCGGTTCTGGTCGCAAGCGGAATTTGGGGCGCGGCCGCGATCTGGAGCTGGGCCGGACTGGTGGCGTGGCTCGCCGGCATACTGCGAGACTGGATCGAGACCGCCACTTTCTTCGTTCACTGGGATGCGAGCACGGTCGCGCTGATTGCGGCAAAGGTTCTGGTGATCATAGGCCTGGTGCCCCTGATCCAGCTGACCGCGCTGTTGATACTCGGCGTGTTCGGGATGCCGGCGATGGTCGATCACGTCGCCAAGCGTGCTTTTCCGGATCTCGTACGCCGTCACGGCGGCAGCTTTGCAGGCAGCGTGTGGAACTCGATCGTCGGCGTCGTCGGCCTGGTGCTGCTCGGCGCGCTGTCGATCCCGTTGTGGATCTTCCCGCCGCTCTGGCCGGCGATACCGGTGGCGATCATGGGTTGGGTGAACCAGCGCGTACTGCGCTACGACGCGCTCGCGGAGCACGCCGATGCGCGGGAAATGCGAGCGGTCTTTTTGCGCCGGCGCGGGGCGATGTACTTGCTCGGAGCGGTGCTCGCTCTGGTCGCCTACATTCCGGTAATAGGATTGTTCGCGCCGGTGCTGTTCGGCTTGGCGTTCATCCATTACCTGCTCGGCGAGCTGCAAGCGCTGCGCCGGGAGCCGATCGACGCGGAGATCGTGTCGCAATGAGCACGGCGATCGGCGCCCTGGTGATCGGCGACGAGATCCTGGTCGGCAAGCGCAAGGACAAGCATTTCGACTTCCTGGTCGCGGCGCTGGCGAAGCGCGGCCTGCGGCTGGCTTACTGCGAGTACCACGGAGACGATCCGCTGCGCCTCACCGCGGCGCTCGACCGCACGTTCGCCGCGGGCGACATCGTCTTCAGCTTCGGCGGCATCGGCGCGACGCCCGACGATCACACGCGCCGCTGCGCCGCCGACGCCCTCGGCGTCCCGCTCGAGGTGCATCCGGAGGGCGAGCTGGAGCTGCGGGCGCGCTTCGGCGCCGAGTTGACGCCGCAGCGTCTGTCCATGGTCGAGTTCCCGCAGGGGGCGCAGATCATCCCGAATCCGGTCAACCGTGTTCCGGGCTTTTCAGTGCGGGAGCATCATTTCGTTCCGGGCTTTCCCCAGATGGCCTGGCCGATGGTCGAGTGGGTGCTGGACGGGAGGTACCGCCACCTCGCGGATCGCGACCGCTGGGCGGAGGCGTCGATCATCGTGTTCGAGGCGGGGGAGAGCCAGCTGATCCCCGTCATGGATGCCGTGGGAGGGGGCTATCCCGGGGTCAAGGTCTTCAGTCTGCCCTCCATGGGCGAAGACGGCAGCCGGCGGCACGTCGAGCTCGGCGTGCGGGGCGACCCGGCGCAGGTGGCGCAGGCGATGGAAGGTCTGCGAAGCGGGGTTCGCGAAGCGGGGTTTCCTTTTCGCGAGGCATAAAAAAAGCCCCGCATTCAGCGGGGCTTTTTCTGTTGCCGGGGTTTGGCCCGGCTCAGGCGGCCTTTTTTGTGGTCTTGGCCATCCCTTTAACGGTCTCGGTCGCGACGTTGACGTTCGCTTCCGCGATCTCGGTCGCCTGCTTGGCGACCTTGTTGAAGTTGTCGTACGCCGAATTCGCCGCTGCGAGCATCGACTTTACCGCGGCAACCGCGACGTCCGAACCCGCCGGGGCGTTCTTGGTCGCCTTGTCGAGCATCGAGACGAAGTTCTCGTTCCAATCGGCGATGCGCTTCTCCGCCATTTTCGACATTTCCGCGTTGGCTTCGGTCGCCACTTCGTACGCGCTCTTCGAATAGGCGATGGCCTTCTCGATCGCGGGCTGGGCGAGGGTGCTCTGCAGGCTCACGAACTCCTGCACGTCCTTGGCGCCGAGCAGCGTGCGGGCGTTGGACAGCGAGTCTTCAAACGCCGTCTTGACCGCGTTGGTGTTCAGGTTCGCGAACTTCTCGAGTGCGGCGAATTGGCTCGCGGCAAGAGAAAGAATCGCTTCGACGTTGGCCTTGTTGGCCGCTTGGATCTGTTCCGGTGTGACGTACATGGAGTGGCTCCTGTAGATGGGTCGCTAAACGAAATCTGGCCTGGTTCGCCTCTGCGGCGCGCCAATTGGTGCGTCGCAACAATTCGCATTTTAGTCGGATTTCTTTGTAAGTCAAGGAGATTGTGCATAGCAGCAAAATCGATTGATGTGAAGCAACATGACAGCTTCGGAGCGTGCATCGGCCTGCCATTCCCGTTTATGTAAGTACTTGCTCACCAAATTGCGTTGACCTGCTGAGCGCGGCTCGCTACAAGCAAGCGAGCGTTTGGCTAACGAGCGATGCCCATCCACTACCGCCCGGACGATCCCGCCTTCTTGGCGGATCCGTTCCCCCTCTATGCGCAGATGCAGGACGAGGACCCCGTGCTTTGGAGCCCGCATCTGAAGGCCTGGGTGCTGACGCGCTACGACGACGTCAAGCGAGTGTGCCTCGACCGCGAATTGTCTTCCGACCGCCTGCGGCCCTTTTTCGCCTCGCTTCCCGGCGCAGAGGCGCAGCGCATCGCGGACATCGTTCGTTACTTGTCGCTCTGGATGGTGTTCCGCGACCCGCCCGATCACACGCGCCTGCGACGCCTGACCAGCAGGGTTTTCAATGTTCGCTCGATGCATGCCATGCGCGAGCGCATCGTCGCGCTCACGGCCTGGCTGCTGGGCGAGATCGGAGAGCGGGACGAGTTCGACTTCATCCGCGCCTTCGCCGGACCGCTTCCGGCACTGGTCATCATGGACATGCTTGGGGTGCCGCGCACCGAACTCGCCCGCATCAAGCGCATGTCCGACGACATGGCGCTGTTCATCGGCAGCTCCCGCAACCAGCCCGAGAAGTACGACATCGCCGAGGCTGCGACGAAGGAAATGGCGGAATTCTTCCGTAGCCTGATCGCCGTGCGGCGAGCCGAGCCGCGCGACGACCTGCTCAGCCAGCTGGTCGCGCTCGAGGATGACGGCGACCGCCTGACCGAGGACGAGCTTGTCGCGACCTGCGTCCTGCTGCTGTTCGCCGGCCACGAGACCACCACCAATCACATCGCAAACGGATTGCTGTCGTTGATCCGCTTCCCGCGTGAGATGCGCGCGCTGCGCGAGGATCCCGGACTTGCCCCGGCGGCGGTCGAGGAGCTGCTACGCTACGACGGGCCGAGCGGCGCCCAGGTTCGCATCGTGCAACGCGAGCACCGATTGCACGACAAGACGCTTCGCGCCGGCGATCGCGTATTCGTCATGCTCAATGCCGCCAACCGTGATCCGCGCGCTTATCCGGACCCGCACCGCCTGGCGCTGCGGCGCGACGGAGTGCCGCACCTGACGTTCGGCTTCGGGGCGCACATCTGTCTGGGATTTCCGCTGGCGCGGCTGGAGGGGCAGGTGAGCCTGCCCGCCGTTCTGGCGCGCTGGCGCCGGATCGAGCTCGCTGCGGAGCGGCTGGAATGGATCGACTCGATGGTGTTCCGTGGCATGAAGGCGATGCCTCTGAGAGTCGCGAGATAATCGAGCGGGGGACGAGCGCCGCATCCAGATCGCCGCCGCGTTCGCCGTTCATGGAGGCGCAGCGATCGAGCGAGCGGGCCGGATGAGCGACGCGTCCCAGCGTCCCAGCGCTTGCCGCAGGATTGCTTGAGCGGTCGCGCCATCGGGCACAGGCTGACCGAGAAACGCGAGCGCGCGCGCGAGCTCGCGCACGGGATTCGCAACGTCGACCGGCTGCGCGCCGGTCTGTTTGCTGAGCTTCTCGCCGCCCGCGGTCACTGCAATCGGCACGTGCAGGTAGCGCGGCGTCGGATAACCGAGCAGCCGCTGCAGCCAGATCTGCCGCGGAGTGGAATCGAGCAGATCGGCGCCGCGCACGACGTCGGTGATGCCCTGGTCGGCGTCGTCGATCACGACCGCAAGCTGATAAGCGATCAGTCCGTCGGCGCGGCGCAGGACGAAGTCACCGACTTCGCGCTCGACCGACTGTACGATTTTGCCCTGCACACGATCGACGAAGCGGACCGGCGTTGCAACGGTGCGTACCCGGACGGCGCGCGCCCGCCGGCCCGGGGCGAGCCCGCCGCGACAGGTGCCGGGGTAGATGCGCGCGCCGTCAATCGCCAGCGCGGAGTCGGCAATCTCGCTGCGCGTACAGCCGCAGGGGTAGGTGGCCCCGCGGCGCTCGAGCGCGTCGAGCGCCTCCGCGTAGCGTGCGCTTCGGCGGCTCTGGTACAGCACCGGTCCGTCCCATTCGAGGCCAAGCCCCTCGAGCTGACGCAGGATCTCGTCAGCCGCGCCGGGAACCTCGCGCGGCTTGTCCAGGTCTTCCATGCGTAGCAACCACATCCCGCCCGCCGCGCGCGCGTCGAGCCAGCTGGCAAGCGCGGCCACCAGCGAGCCGAAGTGCAAAGGCCCCGTTGGCGACGGGGCGAAACGGCCCGTGTAGCGCATGGTGCGGGTATAGTGCCACTTTGAATAGGAGAGTGCTGGATGGCGACAGTCGAGCTGACCAAGGAAAACTTCGAGCAGGTCGTGACGACGAATCCGATGGTGGTCGTCGATTTCTGGGCGCCCTGGTGCGGCCCCTGCAAGGGCTTCGCGCCGGTGTTCGAGGGCGCCTCGGAGCAGCACGAGGACGTGGTCTTCGCCAAGGTCAATACCGACGACGAGCAGGAAATCGCGGCGGCGTTCGGCATCCGCTCGATTCCCACGCTGATGGTGTTTCGCGAAAAGGTGCTGCTGTTCCAGCAGCCCGGCGCGCTGCCGGCATCGGCGCTCGAGCAGGTGCTCGAGCAGGCCAAGGCCCTCGACATGGCGCAGGTGCACAAGGAAATCGCGGAGCGCGAGAGCGCCGAGGGCAAGGCCGGCGCATCCGGCGACGCCTGAACGGAGCGCCGGGTGATCGAGCCGCGCCGCGCGGCGGAACGCGGGCACGCCAATCACGGCTGGCTCGACTCGTTCCATAGCTTCTCCTTCGCCGATTACCACGATCCGCGGCACATGGGATTCGGCAGCCTGCGCGTGATCAACGAGGACCGGATCCAGCCGGGCACTGGCTTCGGCACGCACGGCCATCGCGACATGGAGATCGTGAGCTACGTGCTGGAGGGCGCGCTCGCGCACCAGGACTCGATGGGCAACGGCTCGACGATCGTTCCGGGCGACGTCCAGCGCATGAGCGCGGGCACCGGGGTGCGCCACAGCGAGTTCAACCACGAGAAAGCGGGCGTCACGCATTTCCTTCAGATCTGGATCGAGCCGGCGCTGCGCGGGATCGAGCCGGGCTACGAGCAGAAGCACTTCGACGCCGCTTCGAAGCGCGGCCGCTTGCGGCTGGTCGCCTCCCCCGACGGGCGGGACGGCTCGGTGACGATCCACCAGGACGCGTACATGTACGCGGCGCTGCTGGACGGCGGCGAACGGGCGGTGCATCGCCTGCCGGCGGGGCGGCGCGCCTACGTGCACGTCGCGCGCGGCAGACTGACCGCGAACGGCACCGAGCTCGGCGCGGGCGATGCGCTCAAGGCGAGCGACGTTCCTGAGATCGTCCTAGAACGGGGCGAACAGGCGGAAGTGCTGCTGTTCGACCTCGCATGAACGGATCGCGCACGGAGCGGTGATGGGCGCCACGCGCACCGAGCGCGATTCGCTGGGCCCGGTCGAAGTTCCCGCCGAAAGGCTGTGGGGTGCGCAGACCGAGCGGAGCCGGCGCAACTTCCGCATCTCGGGCGAGCGCATGCCGCTGGCGGTGATCTACGCTCTGGCGCTGGTGAAGCGCTGCGCGGCGAGGGTCAACCTCGAGCTCGGACTGCTCGAGGCGCGCAAGGCCGTCGCGATCGAGCAGGCGGCCGACGAGGTGCTGGCGGGCCGCCACGACGAGGAATTTCCGCTCGTGGTGTGGCAGACCGGCTCCGGCACGCAGTCCAACATGAACGTGAACGAGGTGCTCGCCAACCGCGCGTCCGAAATCCTCGGTGGCGAGCGCGGCGAGCATCGCCTGGTGCACCCGAACGACGACGTCAATCTCGGCCAGTCCTCGAACGACGTGTTTCCGACCGCGATGCACGTGGCCGCCGCGCGCGCGCTTCGCGAGCAGCTCCTGCCGGCGCTGACCCGGCTGCGCGGCACGCTCGCCGGCAAGAGCGATGCCTTCGCGGCGATCGTCAAGATCGGCCGCACTCACCTGCAGGACGCGACCCCCCTCACGCTCGGCCAGGAGTTTTCCGGCTACGCGGCGCAGCTCGGGCACGCGGAAGCGGCGTTGCAGGCGGCTCTGCCGGGCCTGTACCCGCTCGCGATCGGCGGGACCGCGGTCGGCACCGGTCTGAACGCGCACCCCGAATTCGGCGCCAGGGTATCCGAGGCGCTGGCGCGCTCGACCGGGTTGCCGTTCGCGACCGCGGAGAACAAGTTCGCCGCGCTCGCGGGGCACGAGCCGATGCTGTTCGCGCACGGCGCCCTCAAGACGCTCGCGGCGGCGCTGATGAAGATCGCGAACGACGTGCGCTGGCTCGCCTCCGGTCCGCGCTCGGGGCTGGGCGAGCTGTCGATTCCGGAAAACGAGCCCGGCAGCTCGATCATGCCCGGCAAGGTGAATCCGACCCAGGCCGAGGCGATGACCATGCTGTGCGCGCAGGTGCTGGGCAACGACGTCGCGCTCAACATCGGCGGCGCGTCGGGGAATTTCGAGCTGAACGTGTTCAAGCCCCTCTTGATCCAGAATTTCCTGCAGAGCGCGCGCCTGCTCGCCGACGGCTGCGCATCTTTCGACTTGCACTGCGCGCGCGGGATCAAGCCGAACGCGGCACGCATCGCCGAGCTGGTCGAGCGCTCGCTGATGCTGGTGACCGCGCTCTCGCCGAAGATCGGCTACGACCGGGCGGCCGAGATCGCCAAGAAGGCTCATCGAGACGGCACCACCCTGCGCGAGGCGGCGCTCGCGCTGGGCTATGTCAGCGCCGAAGACCTCGACCGCTGGCTGCGCGCGCAGGACATGGTCGGGCCGCGCAAATGATCTAGGCTGATAAACTTCGCCCCGCCATGTCAGTCGTCGTCCTCATCTCCGGCCGGGGCAGCAACATGCAGGCCCTGATGGAGGCCGGGCTGCCGGTCTCGGCGGTGATCAGCAATCGCGGAAATGCGGCGGGACTGGAAATCGCCGCGAAGCGCGGCGTCGCGACCAAAACGGTCTCCCACAAGGACTACCCCACGCGCGAGGCGTTCGATGCCGCGCTTGCGGCGGAGATCGACCGTCATTCGCCCAAGCTGGTCGCCCTGGCGGGATTCATGCGCATCCTGACTCCGGCCTTCGTTTCGCGCCACGCGGGCAGGCTGATGAACATCCACCCATCGCTTCTGCCCGCGTTTCCGGGGCTCGACACGCACGAGCGCGCGCTCGCCGCGGGCGTCAAGGTGCACGGCTGCAGCGTGCATTTCGTGGGCGAGCAGCTCGATCACGGCCCGATCATCATCCAGGCCGCGGTGCCGGTACGCCCGGGGGATACCCCGGACAGGCTTGCGGCGCGGGTGCTGCGCCAGGAGCATGTCGTGTACCCGCGCGCAGTGCGCTGGTTCCTGGAGGGCAGGCTGGTCATCCGCGACGGTGTTGTGAACGTTAAGGGAAATGATGCGCAACTGGTTTATTCCGATCGCGATTAGCGCGTGGGTCTGCGCCAGCGCGTACGCCGCGCCTCCGGCCAAGGTGGAGATCGATTACGACGTGCTGCGCAACGGGAGCGCGATGGCCGAGGTGGTCGACCGGTTCCAGCATGATGGCAAGGCCTACCGCGTGGTCGAGGAGGTGCACGGCAAGGGAATCCTCGCGCTGCTCGGCGGAATCACGCGTACCAGCAGCGGTACGCTCGGCAGCGGCGCGTTGCGGCCGCTCGAGTACTCCGACGTCCGGACCGGCCGCGACCCGGCGCGTGCGCAGTTCGACTGGGCCGACAGGCGGCTGAAGCTGGAATCGAACGGCAAGACCCGGATTCAGCCGATGCCCGCGCATGCGCAGGACAAGCTTTCGATGCTCTACGCCTTCGCTTTCGACGTTCCGGGCAAACAGCCCGTGACGGTCAACGCCACCGACGGCAAGGGAGTGTCGAAGTACGTGTTCGACGCCGAGGGCGAGCAGACGATCGAAACGCCAGCAGGCAAGTTCGACGCGCTCAAGCTGGTCAAGCGCAAGGAGGGGCCCGACGACCACGGCACGGAGATCTGGCTCGCGTCGAGTAGGGGCTACCTTCCGATCAGGATCCTGGTCACGGACAAGGACGGCACGCGCATCGACCAGATCGTCACGCGCATCGGCGAGCCGTGAGGCTGCGCCGGGCGCTCGTCGCTCACGCCGAAACCCTCGTCGGTGAGCTGCTGCGGTTTGCGGGACCCGCCGACCAGGCGGTATCGCGTTATTTCCGCGCGCACCGCGAGCTCGGCCAGAACGATCGGGCGTTCGTGGCAGAGGCGGTCTACGCGGTACTGCGCCGCAGGCGCTCGCTCGAGGCCGCGGCGGCGAGCGCCGCGCCGCGCGCGCTGCTGCTGGCGGCGCTGTCGCGGGTCCAGGGATATTCGGTGCGCGCGCTGGAGGAAGCGCTGCACCCCGGCGAGGCCGCGACCGTCGCCGGCGCCCGCGCCGCACGGGACGACGCCTGGCCTGCCGCGGTGCGGGCCGATCTGCCCGACTGGTTGTGGCGGCGGCTGGAGGCGGAGCAGGGGTCCGCGGAAGCGATGCGAATTGCCCAAGGCATGCTCAACCCCGCGCCGCTCGATTTGCGCGTCAACTTGGCGCGCACCGATCGGGATGCGGTGCTTGGCGCTCTCGCGGCGAGCGGAATCGAGGCTGCGCCGACGCCCTACTCGCCGGCCGGCATCCGGCTCGCGGGAAAGCCCGCGATCAACCGCCATCCGCTGTTCGAGCAGGGCCTGGTGGAAGTGCAGGACGAGGGCAGTCAGCTGCTTGCCTACCTGCTCGCGCCGCGGCGCGGGGAGATGGTGGCCGACTTTTGCGCCGGGGCGGGTGGCAAGACGCTGGCGCTGGCAATGATGATGCGCGGCGCTGGGCGCCTGTATGCGATGGACGTTTCGGCCAAGCGACTGCAGGCGCTGGCGCCGCGCGCGGCGCGGGCGGGAATATCGAACGTGCACCCGCTCGTCCTCGCGGGCGAGAGCGATGTGCGCGCGAAACGCCTCGCGGGAAAACTTGACCGCGTACTGGTCGATGCGCCTTGCAGCGGCTTCGGCACGCTGCGGCGCAACCCGGATCTCAAATGGCGCCACGATGAAGCGGCGGTCGTAGAGCTCGCCGAAAAGCAACTCAGCATCCTGCGCGCAGCGGCGCGCCTGGTGAAGCCGGGGGGCAGGCTGGTGTACGCCACGTGCAGCATCCTGCGGGCCGAGAACGAGATGGTGGTCGAGCGATTCGCCGACATGCATCCCGAATTCACCTCGCTGTCGTGCGACAAGCTCCTCGCGGCGCAGCGCATCGCGCTGCCCGCGGACGAGCAGCTGCGCCTGTGGCCGCACATGCACGGCACCGACGGATTCTTCGCCGCGGCGTTCGAGCGCCGCGGCAACGGTCAATCCGGTCGCTGATCTTCGCTGCGGGCGTAGCGGGAGTGCAGGTGAACGGGCTTGGTCATCGCACGACGCATCCGGATGTTAAGCATCTCCACGCCGACCGCGAACGCCATCGCGAAGTAGACGTAGCCCTTGGGCACCTCGTGGTCGAATCCCTGTGCCACCAGCAGCACGCCGATCACTACCAGGAACGCCAGGGCGAGCATCTTGATGGTCGGGTGCGCCGAGATGAAGCGCCCGATCGCGCCGGCGAAAGCCATCATGAGCGCGACCGACACCACGATCGCCGCAACCATCACCGGGATGTCCTTCACCATTCCGACCGCGGTAATGATCGAGTCGAGGGAGAACACGAGGTCGATCACCATGATCTGCATGATCAGGGCGCCGAAGGACGCGCGCGCGGTCACCGCTGCCGGAGCCTCCTCCGCGCCTTCGAGTAGCTGGTGGATTTCCTTGGTGCTCTTCCACAGCAGGAACATCCCGCCGAGGATCAGGATCAGGTCTCGCCCCGAAATCTCCTGGCCGAGGAAGCTGAACAGCGGCGCGGTCAAACCGATGATCCACGCCAGCACCAGAAGCAGCCCAATGCGCATAAACATGGCGCCGAGCAGGCCGATTCGGCGCGCGCGCTCGCGTTGCGCGGCAGGCAGGCGATCCACCAGGATCGAGATGAAGATCACGTTGTCGATTCCCAGCACCAGCTCGAGCGCGGTGAGCGTCACGAACGCGATCCAGGCCTGTGGGTCGGCGAGCAGCTCGATCATCGGCAAACGCTCCAGAAAGAGGCGGGTTTGAGGAATTCTTGCACACGCCGCGTGCGGCCGGTTTTCCCTTTCGAGGCGGGGAGTTACCGTTTCCGCGGAGCGCGAATGGACGCATCACAGATTGTTTCTTGCGGCGCGGGGCGATTCGCGTAGAATGACGCGCACCTGACGATTTCGTCTCACAAAGCGAAGCCAACTTAATGATTTTTTCCGGTTTTCTTGACCTGCCCTGGTGGGGTTACGTCCTCGTGGCGCTGGGCCTCACCCACATCACCATCGCCTCGGTGACGATCTTCCTGCACCGCCACCAGGCGCACCGCGCACTCGACCTGCATCCGATCGCCTCGCATTTCTTCCGTTTCTGGCTTTGGCTCACCACGGGCATGGTGACCAAGGAGTGGGCTGCGATCCACCGCAAGCACCACGCCAAGTGCGAGACCGTCGAGGATCCGCACAGCCCGCAGATCTACGGAATCAACCGCGTGCTGTGGGCGGGCGTGTTTCTGTACGTGAAGGAGTCCCACAACCGCGAAACGCTGGAGCGGTACGGACACGGCACTCCGGACGACTGGATGGAGCGCAACGTCTATACCCGCCACCCGGTCCTCGGCCTTACGTTGATGGGCGCCGTCGACCTGGCGCTCTTCGGCTTGGTGCCCGGCGCGCTGATCTTTCTCACGCAGGTCGTCTGGATCCCGTTCTGGGCTGCCGGCGTGATCAACGGCATCGGCCACTTCTTCGGCTACCGCAACTACGGCTGCGCGGACGCCAGCACCAACATCGTTCCCTGGGGCATCCTGATCGGGGGCGAGGAGCTGCACAACAACCACCATGCGTTCGCCTCGTCGGCCAAGCTTTCGGCGAAATGGTACGAGTTCGACATCGGCTGGATGTACATCAGGATCATGGAGATGCTGGGTCTCGCGAGCGTGAAGAAGGTCGCACCCAGACCCCGCTTCGCGGCGCCGAAGGCGGCCGCGGATCTCGATACCCTGCATGCCGTGATCGCGAACCGCTACGACGTCCTGTCGCGCTACGCGAAGTCGATCAAGAGGACCTATCACGAGGAGCTGGAACGGCTAGGGCATTGGGCGCCCGGGGACGCCAAGGCGCTGAAGTCGCTGAAGCGCGCGCTGCTTCGGGTGCAAGAGCTGTCGGAAGCCGAACGCGTGCGCCTGGTCGACGGGCTCAAGAACTCGCGTGCGCGGGCTCTGGCGACGGTGGTTGCGATGAGCCACGAGCTGACCGCGCTGTGGGAGCGCTCGAGCGCTTCCAAGGAGCAGCTCCTGCGGCAGCTTCAGGACTGGTGCCACCGCGCCGAGTCGAGCGGTATCGTTCCGCTGCAGGATTTCTCCCGCCGCCTGCGCTGCTACGCCTGAGCGCCGGACGTGCAGCCATAAAAAAGCCCGCATCTGCGGGCTTTTTTTGTTGTCGCGACCCGGCCCGACTACTTGAGCTTGGTCTCCTTGTACATCACGTGCTTGCGCGCCTTGGGATCGTACTTCTTGATCTCCAGCTTGTCGGGCGTGGTGCGCTTGTTCTTGGTGGTGGTGTAGAAATGGCCGGTGCCGGCGGTCGATTCGAGTTTGATTTTCTCGCGCATGACGGGCTCCGGTTAGGCTTTCGCCTCGGCTTTTGCCTTGGCCTTCGCTTTGGCGCGAACCTCTGCGAGCACGGCGTCGATGCCGAGCTTGTCGATGCGACGCAGGCCGGCGGTCGAAACGCGCAGGCGCACCCAGCGGTTTTCGCTCTCCACCCAAAAGCGGCGGTAGTGTAGATTGGGCTGGAAGGTGCGTCGGGTCTTGTTGTTGGCGTGCGAGACCAGGTTGCCCTTCATCGGCTTCTTGCCGGTGACTTCGCAAACACGGGACATGGGTTGCGCTCCGCGGAAAAAAAAGACGATTATACGCTATTAATCAGTGTCTTTTCAAGGAATGGAGGCGGCTGACCGCAGCGCTTGATTCCCGCCGCCGGCTTCCGTGACAAGTGCTCGAAATGAAGACCTGCACATCACCACGCGCGCGCATCGCCGCCGTTCTCACGACCTGGCTCGGCCTGCTTCTCCTTTCTACTGCGGCGCGGGGCCAGGCACCGGAGCCCGCGCCGGACGCGTCGCCGCGCCAAGCCGGGACGGTCGAGTTCGTCAGCGGCGACTCGATGATCACGCCGCAGACGGGAGACAGCCGCCTGGTGGCGAAAGGCATCCGCGTGAACGAAGGCGACACCGTCATTACGTTCAAGGGCGCGGAGACCCAGCTGCACATGCTCGATGGCGCCTACCTCATGGTGCGCGAGAACTCTCGAATCAAGATCGAGGCCTACGTCGCGGACGGGGGCGACAAGGATCGCAGCATCCTCGACCTGATCAAGGGCACGGTGCGCAGCATCACCGGCTGGATCGGCAAGTACAACCGCACCGCCTACGAAATCCGCACCCCCATTCTCGTCACCATCGGGGTGAGGGGTACGGACCACGAAGTGACCTACATCCCTCCGGGCGATCCGCGCGGAGAGCCGGGTGTGTACGACAAGGTAAACGAAGGCAAGGCATTCATGCGCTCGGGGAACGACGTGGTCGAGGTGCCGCCGCAGCGGGCTGTGTTCAGCGCGTGGGGCGCCAAGCCGCGCCGGCCGCGCCTGCTCGCCGCCATTCCCCGATTCTTCAGGCCGGGGCCGCACGAGCGCGAGTTCGCCCGGCGTGCGCGAGCGTCGGTGCGTACGCTGGCGGCCCAGAGGCGGGCGCGGATCCGGGCTCTGCGCGAGCTGCGGCGCGCCGCGCCGCGACGGGCGCCCGAGCGCAGACGCGAGCTGCGCCCGGGTGGCCGCAGTCTGCCAGGGGGGAGTCTGCGGGAACGGGCTCCGCGTCCGGGCGCAATCGGCGAGCGGACACTCCGCGGCAGGGCGGCGCGGACGCTGCGGGAACGCGGCCGGCGCGAACAGCGCCGGCGCTAGCGGCTAGAGCAGGCCGCGCTCCGCGAACGAGAGCGTCTGATTGCCGGCAACGATGAAATGATCGAGCACTTTCACCTCGATAAGCGCAAGCGCTTCGGCCAAGCTGCGGGTGAGCAGCTCGTCGGCCTGGCTCGGCTGCGCCACGCCCGAGGGATGGTTGTGCGCCAGAATCACGGCGGCGGCATTTCGGCGCAGGGCGGCTTTGACGACCTCTCGCGGGTAGACGCTGGTTTGCGTCAGCGTGCCGCGGAACAGCTCCTCGACGGCCGTGACGCGGTGCTGTGCATCGAGAAAGAGCGCGACGAAGACTTCGTGTTCGCGGGTGCCGAGGGCGAGGCGCAGGTAGTCGCGTACGGCTGCGGGCGAGTTGAGCGCCGTACCCGCGCGGAGCTCCTCTCCCAGGCAGCGGCGCGCCATCTCCAGCACAGCCGCGAGCTGGGCCGCTTTGGCTGCGCCCAAGCCCTTGACTTCGCACAACGCGCCGTGCCCCGCGGCGAGCAGGCCCCCCATTCCGCCGAAGCGGCCGATGAGCTCCCGCGCCAGCTCGACCGCGCTCTTGCCGGCGACGCCGCTGCGCAGGAACAGAGCCACCAGCTCCGCGTCCGAGAGCCGTGCCGGACCCAGCGCCAGCAGGCGTTCGCGCGGCCGTTCGGCCGCCGGCCAGTCGGTAATCGCCATGCGTCCCCCCGTGAATTCACCTAGAATCCCCTACCGTCCAACGCGTAAGCGGCCGGACCGATGACAACCATCAAGGGAAAAAGGATTCTGCTCGGCGTGACCGGCGGCATCGCGGCCTACAAGGCCGTCGAGCTGGCGCGCATCCTGATCAAGGAGGGCGTCGACCTGCGGGTGGCCATGACCGAAGCGGCGATACGCTTCGTCACGCCGGTGACGATGCAGGCGGTCTCGGGCCAGGCGGTCTGGACCGACCTGTGGGACCCGCGGGTGCCGGACAACATGGCGCACATCGAGCTTTCGCGCGACCGCGACCTGATCCTGATCGCGCCCGCGACCGCCGATTTCATGGCCAAGCTGGCGCACGGCCTCGCCGACGACCTGCTCTCGACGATGGCGCTGGCGAGGCGCTGCCCGCTGATGCTGGCCCCGGCGATGAACGTCGAGATGTGGGACAACCCGGCGACCCAGCGCAACGTCGTCGCGCTTCGCGACGACGGAATCGTGCTCGCGGGCCCCGCCGCGGGCGACCAGGCCTGCGGCGAGACGGGGATGGGCCGTATGCTCGAGCCGCAGCAGATCGCGGAGGAGGTCGAGGCGATCTTCCAGCCCAAGCTGCTCGCGGGCAAGCGCGTGCTGGTGACCGCAGGGCCGACCGAAGAACCGATCGATCCGGTAAGAGTGATCACCAACCGCAGTTCCGGAAAGATGGGTTACGCGGTCGCGCGTGCCGCCCGGGAGGCCGGCGCCGAGGTCACGCTGGTGAGCGGTCCGGTCGCCCTGGCCGCGCCGAGCGGGGTGGAGCGGGTCAGCGTCCGGACGGCGCGCGAGATGTTCGACGCCGTAAGGACCGCCGTGCCGGGGAGCGATATCTTCGTTTCGGTGGCGGCCGTCGCCGACTACCGGACGAGCAGCGCCTCGCCGCAGAAGATCAAGAAGGGGTCGGGCAAGGGCAGAACGCTGGAGCTGGAAGAGAATCCCGACATTCTGGCCTGGGTCGCGGCGCGGCCGACGCCGCCGCTGTGCGTCGGTTTTGCCGCCGAAAGCGAAGACGTGGCGAAGAATGCGCGTGAGAAGCGCGCCAAGAAGAAGCTGCCCCTGCTCGCCGCGAACCTGGCCCAGAGCGCGCTCGGCGCCGATGAGAACGAGATCACGCTGTTCGACGACCGCGGCGAGCACCCGCTCGGGCGCGGCTCCAAGATCGAGCTGGCGCGCAAGCTGATGCTGCACCTGGCCGGCATGGGCGCCCGCGGCAGGCGCGGCTAGCGGGATGCGCCGCAAGCTCGAAGTGAAGATCCTCGATCCGAGGGTCAAGCACGACATGCCGCACTACGCCACGGCGGGGGCGGCGGGGATGGACCTTCGCGCTTGCATCGATCTGCCCCTCACCCTGGCACCCGGGGACAGCGAGCTGGTTCCATCGGGCATCGCGATCCATCTCGGCGACCCCGGCCTGGCGGCGGTGGTGCTGCCACGCTCAGGGCTTGGCGCCAAGCACGGCATCGTGCTGGGCAACCTGGTCGGCCTGATCGACTCGGATTACCAGGGGCAGGTGCTGGTCTCGGTGTGGAACCGGGGCCGGGGGTCGTTCACCATCCAGCCGATGGATCGCATCGCGCAGCTGGTGATCGTGCCCGTGGTGCAGGTCGAGCTGCACGTGGTGCAGGAATTCGCTGCGTCGGAGCGCGGCGCCGGCGGCTTCGGCAGCACCGGCCGGGGCTAGCCTCAGACTACAGCAGCCGGCTCTTCCTCGAAGGTCAGGCGGATCTGTTCGGCGTCGTCGACGTCGATCGTAACCTTGCCGCCGTGCACCAGCCTGCCGAACAGGAGCTCGTCGGCGAGCGCGCGCCTGATCGTGTCCTGGATCAGCCGTGCCATCGGCCGTGCGCCCATCAGCGGGTCGAAGCCTTTCTTGGCCAGGTGCTCCTTGAGCTTGTGGGTGAAGATGGGCTCGACTTTCTTCTCCTGGAGTTGTTCCTCGAGCTGCATCAGGAACTTGTCCACCACTCGCAGGATGATCTCGTTGTCGAGCGAACGGAACGAGATGATCGCGTCCAGCCGGTTGCGGAACTCGGGCGTGAACATGCGCTTGATTGCTTCCATTTCGTCGCCGGCCTGCTTCGCGAGCGTGAACCCCATCGAGTTCTTCGACAGCTGCTCGGCACCCGCGTTGGTGGTCATGACGATCACCACGTTGCGGAAGTCCGCCTTGCGGCCGTTGTTGTCGGTAAGCGTCCCGTGGTCCATCACCTGCAGCAGGATGTTGAAGATATCCGGGTGCGCCTTCTCGATCTCGTCCAGCAGCAGGACCGAATAGGGCTTCTTGGTGATCTGCTCCGTCAGTAGCCCGCCCTGCTCGAAGCCCACATAGCCCGGGGGCGCGCCGATCAGGCGCGAGACCGCGTGGCGCTCCATGTATTCGGACATGTCGAAGCGGATCAGCTCGATGCCCATGCAGTAGGCGAGCTGGCGCGCGACCTCGGTCTTGCCGACCCCGGTCGGCCCCGAGAACAGGAAGCTGCCGATCGGCTTCTGCGGGTTGCCGAGCCCCGAGCGCGCCATCTTGATCGCGCTCGCGAGCGCGTCGATCGCCTTGTCCTGGCCGAACACGACCGCCTTCAGGTCGCGGTCGAGCTTCGCCAGGGCGCTGCGGTCGTCGGTCGACACCGAGCGCGGCGGGATGCGCGCAATCTTGGCGATGATGTCCTCGATCTCGGCCTTGCCGATGATCTTCTTCTGCTTGCTCTTGGGCGCGATGCGCTGCGCCGCGCCCGCCTCGTCGATCACGTCGATCGCCTTGTCCGGCAGGTGGCGGTCGTTGATGTAGCGCGCCGAGAGCTCCGCCGCCGTACTGAGCGCGTTGGCGGTGTACTTGACGCTGTGGTGGGCCTCGAAGCGGGTCTTGAGCCCCTTCAGGATCTCGACCGTCTCCTCGATCGAGGGCTCGTTGACGTCGATCTTCTGGAAGCGCCGCGACAGCGCATGGTCCTTCTCGAACACGCCGCGGTATTCGTTGTAAGTCGTGGCGCCGATGCACTTCAGCTGGCCGGTCGAGAGAACCGGCTTGAGCAGGTTGGAGGCGTCGAGCGTGCCGCCCGAGGCCGCACCGGCGCCGATCACGGTGTGGATCTCGTCGATGAACAGCACTGCGTTCGGATTGTCGACCAGCTGCTTCAGGACCGCCTTCAGGCGCTGCTCGAAATCGCCGCGATACTTGGTGCCCGCGAGCAGCGCGCCCATGTCGAGCGCGTAGACGGTGCACTTGGCGAGCAATTCGGGCACGCTGCCCTCGACGACGCGGCGCGCCAAGCCCTCGGCGATCGCGGTCTTGCCGACGCCCGCCTCGCCGACCAGCAGCGGGTTGTTCTTGCGCCGCCGGCAAAGCGTCTGGATGACGCGCTCGAGCTCCCGGTCGCGGCCGATCAGAGGGTCGATCTTGCCGGCGAGCGCCAGCGCGTTGAGATTCTGGGTGTAATTGTCGAGCGGGCTGTTGGCCGCCTCGGCCTGGCCCTCCTGCTCGGTTTCCTGCTCGCTCTTGGCGGCGTGCGGCTGAGGCGTCTTGGTGATGCCGTGCGAGATGTAATTGACCACGTCCAGCCGCGTGATGCCCTGCTGCTGGAGGAAGTAGACCGCGTGGGAATCCTTCTCTCCGAAGATCGCAACCAGCACGTTGGCCCCGGTCACTTCCTTCTTGCCGGAGGACTGCACGTGCAGGATGGCGCGCTGAATCACGCGCTGAAAGCCGAGCGTGGGCTGGGTGTCGACCTCGCGGTCGGCCGCGATGCGAGGCGTCTGCTCGGCAATATGCTGCGTCAGGTTCTTGCGCAGCTCATCGATGTTGGCGCCGCAGGCGCGCAGAACCTCCGCCGCGGTGGGGTTGTCCAGCAGGGCAAGGAGCAGGTGTTCGACGGTGATGAACTCGTGGCGCTTCTGGCGCGCCTCGACGAACGCCATGTGAAGACTGACTTCGAGCTCCTGGGCAATCATCCTACGTTTCCTCCATCACGCACTGCAGCGGGTGCTGGTGCTTTCGCGAATACGCGGCCACTTGCTGCACTTTGGTGGTGGCCACATCGCGAGGATACACCCCGCAGACCCCAATGCCTTCGCGGTGAACCTTAAGCATCACTTGGGTCGCCCGCTCCCGGGTCATGTTGAAGAACTTCTGCAGAACCAGCACGACGAACTCCATCGGCGTGTAGTCGTCGTTCAGCAGCATGACCTTGAACATCGGAGGCGGCTTGAGCTTGCTCTTGCGCGCCTCGAGTACGGTATCGTCTCTGGATTGCGTCGCCATGCCGCCCGTTCGCTATGCGCCGTCGAGCTCAATGAGATCAGACATCCCTTTCGCTTGCCCGTTCCCGCTCCGCGTGACGTGATGAACCGGTGCCTATGCCCTTGTCGGATCTATCCTAATCAATGTATCCGGGCGGCGCAATGCGACCGCGGCGGCGGGTGCGGCAGAGTTGGCGAATGGGTGCGGCGACGCCGGCCTGGGCGCCTCTTGACGGCACAGGGCGGGGGGGCGTAAAACGCGAACCGTGTTTGATTTCAGGCTGTCTGTTTCGCCATGGAGAGGGCGGCGGGGTCGTGAAGTTCAGGCATCCCGGGAATTCCCGCGGTTATCCTCAAAACTAGTTGGAAAGGAAGGGTCATGGCGACAGGCACCGTTAAGTGGTTCAACGACGCGAAAGGCTACGGGTTTATCACGCCGGACGACGGCAGTGAAGACCTGTTTGCGCATTTTTCCGCGATCAACATGTCGGGCTTCAAGACCCTAAAGGAAGGCCAGAAGGTCTCCTTTGACGTGGTGCAGGGCCCAAAGGGAAAACAGGCCTCGAACATCCAGAAGGTCTAGCCGCTCCGCAGCAAAGAATTTAAAAAGGCCGCCCTAGGGCGGCCTTTTTGTTTGCTCCTTGCGGCCGTTACATGCGCTCGATCATCGCCTGGCCGAAGCCGGAGCAGGAAACCTGCTTCGCTCCCTGCATCTGGCGCGCGAAGTCGTAGGTCACGACCTTGTCGCCGATGGCCGCCTCGATCGATTTGACGATCGCGTCCGCAGCCTCGGTCCAGCCCATATGGCGCAGCATCATCTCGGCCGAGAGAATCTCGGAGCCCGGGTTCACATAGTCCTTGCCCGCATATTTCGGCGCCGTGCCGTGGGTGGCCTCGAACATCGCCACCGAGTCCGACATGTTGGCTCCCGGGGCGATGCCGATGCCTCCGACCTCCGCCGCGAGCGCGTCCGAAATGTAGTCGCCGTTCAGGTTGGTGGTGGCAAGCACGTCGTACTCGGCCGGCCGGAGCAGGATCTGCTGCAGCATCGCGTCGGTGATGACGTCCTTGACGACGATGTCCGGCCCTCCCTTGGGGTTCTTGAAGCTGCACCAGGGCCCGCCGTCGATCGGTTTGGCGCCGAACTCCTTCTGCGCCAGCTGGTAGCCCCAGTCGCGGAACCCCCCCTCGGTGAATTTCTGGATGTTGCCCTTGTGCACCAGAGTCACCGACTTGCGCTTGTTGTCGACCGCGTACTGGAACGCCTTGCGGATCAGGCGCTCGCTGCCTTCGATCGAGACCGGCTTGATGCCGATCGCCGAGCTCCCGGGGAAGCGGATCTTCTTGACCTTCATTTCCTTGATCAGGAAGTCGATCACTTTGTTCGCCTCGGCCGACTTGGCCGGCCACTCGATGCCGGCGTAGATGTCCTCGGCGTTCTCGCGGAAAATCACCATGTCGACCTTGTCGGGCTCCTTGAGCGGGCTCGGCACCCCCTTGAACCAGCGCACCGGCCGCAGGCAGACGTAGAGGTCGAGCTCCTGGCGCAGCGCGACGTTGATCGAGCGGATCCCGCCGCCCACCGGGGTGGTGAGCGGGCCCTTGATCGAGACCACGTACTCCTTGGACGCTTCCAGGGTCTCGTCGGGCAGCCAGACGTTCTCGCCGTAGACCTTGCAGGACTTCTCGCCCGCGTACATCTCCATCCACACGATCTTCTTCTTGCCGCCGTAGGCCTTCTTCACCGCGGCGTCCACCACCTTGATCATCACCGGCGTGATGTCGACGCCGGTGCCGTCGCCCTCGATATACGGAATGATCGGGTTGTCCGGCACCGCGAGGGAGAAGTCCTTGTTGACCTTGATCTTTTCGCCGTCCGCGGGAACCTTGATGTGCTTGTACGCCATGGCCACTCCTGGGAAGAAGAAAGGCTAAAAGATATATTATATAAGAGTTGCGCCCCGGCCCGGACGGACCGGGTGAAATCCTTGCCGCCGCGCAAAATCATACGCCGTGCGGCTGCCGCCGCCCTGCTGTCAACCGACCCCGCGCTCGAACGTTGTAGAGCAGCGCCCCGGCGCGAGCCGGGCGTCGCTGTACAACGACAACATTCAACTCTAGAGAAGGTAGACCAATGAAAAAGCTGCTGTCGCTCCTCGTCGCCGCCATGTTTGCCGCCGTCTCGTTCCAGGCCGTGGCCCAAGCCGAGAAGAAGGAAGAGAAGACCGAAATGAAGGTCGAGAAGAAGGCGAAGGCCAAGAAGCACGTGAAGGCCAAGAAGCACGCCAAGAAGGTCGCGAAGAAGAAGCAGGTGAAGAAGGAACAGATGAAGAACTAAGCGCTTTCTGGCGCCAAGCGAAAAGGCAGGGTATCTTTCCCTGCCTTTTCCATTTCAGGAACCCGTGAAACGCGTCCTAGCCTCGCTTCTCGCCGCGGCGCTGTTTGCCGCAGCGCCGGTGCTCGCCCAGCCCGGGCCGCTGCGCAAGGTCGATCTCTCGATCGACATGCGGGTGATTCATGCGGAGGTGGCCGATTCCGTCGCCGCGCGCATGCAGGGCCTGATGTACCGGACCTCGCTCGCACCCAATAGCGGCATGCTCTTCGTGTACGAGCAGCCCGCCATGGAGTGCATGTGGATGAAGAACACCCTCGTTCCGTTGTCGGTGGCCTTCATGGACGACAAGGGAACGATCATCAACATCGCCCGGATGCAGCCGCAAACCGAGGATTCGCACTGCACCGAGCGACCGGCGAGCTACGCCCTGGAAATGGAGCAGGGCTGGTTCGCCCGCAACGGCATCCGCCCGGGCGCCGTCCTGCTGGGGCTCGATCGGGTCGGGCCGGGCCCGCGCTGAGGCTTGCGCGCGGGCGCCGCGGGCTCAGCCGAAGTTCTTGCCGGCGAAGTCCCAATTCGCCAGGCTGGCGAGGAAGGTCTCGACGAATTTCGGGCGCGCGTTGCGGTAGTCGATGTAGTAGGCGTGCTCCCAGACGTCGATCGTGAGCAGCGGCTTGTCGGCGCCGGTGACGGGCGTGCCGGCGTTGGAGGTGTTGACGATGTCGACGCCGCCGTCGGCCTTCTTCACCAGCCAGGTCCAGCCGGAGCCGAAGTTGCCGACCGCGCTCTTCGCGAACGCTTCCTTGAAGGCGTCGAACGAGCCCCACTTCTTGTCGATCGCCGCCGCCAGCGCGCCCGAGGCCTTGCCGCCTCCGCCCGGCTTCATGCTGCTCCAGAAGAACGTGTGGTTCCAGACCTGGGCCGCATTATTGAACACGCCGCCCGAGGCCTTCTTCACGATGTCCTCGAGCGAGGCCTTCTCGAACTCGGTGCCCTTGATCAGGTTGTTCAGATTGGTGACGTAGGCCTGGTGGTGCTTGCCGTAGTGGAATTCCAGGGTCTCCTTGGAGATGTGCGGCGCGAGTGCGTCCATCGCGTATGGAAGGGGCGGGAGCTTGTGTTCCATGTCGGATTCCTCTCGGCGGGTGGAAAAGCCTTCGGATTTTAGTGGAAGCGGCCGGGCCGTGACAACGCGCGCGGCCTCAGAGCGGGAAAAACCGCGGCAACAGGAGGGAATACGAAACCAGCATCAGCACGAGCAGCGGCAAGCCGCCGCGCATGAAATCGCTGAAGCGGTAGCCGCCCGCGCTCATGACCAGCAGGTTGGTCTGATAAGCCATCGGCGTTACGTAGCAGAAGTTGGCGCCGAACATGATCGCGAGCAGCAGAGGTTCCGGCGCGACGCCGAGCTGCGCCGCGATGCTCACGGCGATGGGCGTGCCGACCGCCGCGGCGGCGTTGTTCGAGACGAAGTTCGTGAACGCCGCCATCAGCAGCATGAGCAGCGCCAGCACCCATTCGGGCGACAGGCCCTGCGTCGCGCCGACAAAGGCGGAAGCAAGCCACGCCGTGGCGCCGGTCCGTTCCAGCGCCGCCCCGAGCGCCAGGC
>Ga0315556_1000253_pt1 | contig 31934 bp, 25 predicted proteins | sample SalMarSW160310MG_FD_202112 | JGI IMG/M metagenome (GOLD analysis project Ga0315556, IMG submission 202112) | Salt marsh sediment microbial communities from the Plum Island Ecosystem LTER, Massachusetts, United States - Salt Marsh Sediment SW1603-10 ...
GGTAGCGATAGTTGTGATACTGGAGATCGCGCCGCAGCTCTTGTGCTCGCTCTGCGGCCTGTTTCGCGTCCATTGCGTCCGCCCTCCAGGTACAGTCTTTCCTGTCAAAAACCGAAAGAGGTCACCTCGGCCGCGCTCTGCGCGACCGGTCTGCCCCCCATGGCCTGCGCCAGGCTCGCCATAGAGCCGCCAGGAACCTGGCCGAGTCCTTGATCGGGTGGAAGTAGCTGACTTTGCCCGTGTCGTAGATCGTCGCGACGTCTACCCAAGCTAGGCTGAGGCCTGCATGGACGGCGTCGGCGATGACATCCACCTCAAATTCAAACCCCACGGCCTCCTGGTCAGCCAACTCCAATATCGGCCGGCGATAGAGGCGGAAGCCGCACTGGTTGTCATGGATCGGCTGGCCAAGGGCCTGGCTCAGGAGCCAGGAACCAAACGGATTGCTGACCGAACGTGGGAACGGCATCCGGGAAAAGTCTCGCCGGCCGATCACCAGATCAGCTCCCGTGCGCTCCTGGATTTCGAGAAAAGCAGGTATCTCGTCTGGATCGTGCTGTCCGTCGGCATCCAGTGTGAGAACACCATCATATCCCTGCTCAAGCGCCCACTGAAACCCAGTCAACAATGCCGCTCCTTTGCCCCGGTTGACTGGATGGCGAACGACACTCGCGCCACAGCTTGCGGCAACCTGAGAAGAAGCATCGCTGGAGCCGTCATCTACGACGAGCAACGGCAGGTAGCTGCTGACTCTCTTGAGCACCGGTTCCAGCCGCTCCGCTTCATTCCAGGCCGGGATCAGTGCAAGGTTGGACGGAGCTCGGCGAGCTGGCATGGCCACCTGACTTCTAGCATGTTGGGAGAACCGGGCGCCTCCGGCCGGAGACTTCCAGCATTCTACCATTGAGCCTGTGGCCAAATCGACTCCGCGGCCCTTCCGTGCCGCGCTTCGGGGATCGAGGCCAGCGAGATCTTGTCGCTGTGATACATTAGTCGCTTGGCCGACCCTGATTAGCCCACGCAATCGCAAGGATACTCCGTTGAACTCTACACAAGCAGCTGCTCCGCGCTCTGTGGGCGATTCTGAACCCAGTCGCGCAGGAATACTTCTCGCCACCATTCTCGCCTCGAGCATGGCTTTCATCGATCTGTCGGCCGTCAACGTGGCTCTGCCGTCGCTGCAAGCGGATTTGAATGCCACGGGTCCAGAGTTGATCTGGATCGTGAATGCATACTCCCTGATGCTCGCCGCGCTGATTCTGATCGGCGGCTCGTTGGGGGATCACGTCGGACGCAGACGTGTCTTCAATGTGGGGATCGTCCTGTTCGGGACAGCGTCTCTCACCTGTGGATTGGCCCCGATCAGCTCATGGCTCATCGCCGCCCGCGCCTTTCAGGGGATTTGGGGAGCTCTTCTGATTCCCGGCAGCCTGTCGATTATCACTGCCACCATCCCAAAAAGGTCACGTGGATCGGCTATCGGAACTCGGTCGGCGTTCACGACGGTCACCACCATTGGGGGACCAATCATCGGCGGGTTCTTGGCCAGTTCGGGCCTGTGGCGGGGTGTATTCTTCATCAACCTCCCCCTCGCCGTCGGCGCTCTCTACTGCGCCTGGCGCTGGGTTCCGGAGAGCCTGGTCGATGAAGCCAAACCGCTGGACGTGGTGGGTACCGGTCTGGCCATGCTCCCTTTCTCCTTCTTCTTGGCCTCCCTGTCTCGATGGTCTGGAAGTCTGGCCGACCGGTACGGGGCTCGCGCCCCTCTGACGGTCGGACCTATCGTGGCTGGCATCGGTTTCTTCCTGCTGAGCCAGCCCGCCCAAGACTCGGGCCCTTCGCAGTTCTGGACAGCGTACCTCCCAGCCATGGCAACTGTAGGGATCTGAATGGGCATCACCGTCGCCCCGCTGACCACGGCCGTCATGGGGGGGGGCCGTCAATCCTCGGCTGGCAGACACCGCATCCGGAATCAACAACGCTGTCTCACGCATCGCCGGCCTGCTGACCATCGCCGTTCTGGGCAGCCTGGTAATCGTCTTGTTCAAGAGTGATTTGCAGACGTCAACTCAGGGATTGAATCTGGCATTGAATCAGCGCTTAGCACTCATCCAGTCCGCGGATCGCCTGGGAGATACACAACCTCCAGCCGGGTTGGACGACGTCACGCGAGCGGCTGTCAACCAAGCCATCGACCGCTCGCTGGTTGGCACTTTTCGTGTGGTTGGGGTTGTTTGCGCAGCGCTGGGCGTTCTCGGAGGGCTGGTGGCCCTGTTCACCGTTGAAGGTGGTCTGTTTCTCGGCAAGCCGGCGAGGGGTCCCTAAGCAGCCCACGCCTTTGCGTCAGGGTTGGGCCTGATCCTTCACCGTGGCGTCGTGAAGCTTGGTGCGCTCACGGCCATCGCCATCGGGGGCGGCGATTCCAAGCAGTTTGATCACCTGTTTTCCGGTGAGCGCTTCGTGCTCAACGAGTGCCTCAGCCAAGGCGTCGAGCCCAGCGCGATGTTCGGTCAGAACACTCCGGGCGCGATTGAAGGCCTCATCCAAGATCTTCTTGACTTCCTGATCCACATCCCGGGCCGTTTCCTCGCTGTACTCCCGGCGGTGCCCCAGCTCTTCGCCCAAGAATACCTCTTGGGATTCAGAACCCAAGGCGACATGCCCCAGACGCTGACTCATGCCCCAGTCGAGAACCATCTTTCTGGCCAGCCTTGTGGCCTGCTTCAAGTCGTTCTCCGCACCGCTCGTGGCCGTTTGATAGACAAGGTCTTCAGCCGCTCTCCCGCCCATCATCACGGCAAGCCGGTCGAGCATGTATTCTCGAGGGTACAGGTATTTCTCACGCTCAGGCAGCTGTTGCGTGACGCCCATGGCCTGGCCGCGCGGCACGATGGTCACTTTATGAATTGGGTCCGTGTTGGGCAAGAAAGCCGCCAACAGAGCATGACCCGATTCGTGATAAGCAATCATCCGAGTCTCCTCGGCAGTCAGAGCCAGGTTTCGGCGCTCGAGGCCCATCAGCACCTTGTCTCTGGATTCTTCGACGTCGGTCTGCTCGATCGCCTTCTTGTTCTTGCGGGCGGCCAGCAAAGCCGCCTCGTTCATGAGATTCTCCAGGTCGGCTCCGCTGAAGCCCGGCGTTCCACGGGCAATGTATTCGATATCCACATCCGAGGCCAGCGGTTTGTTGCGGCTGTGGATTCGGATGATCTCCATGCGATCCTTGAGGGTCGGGAGATCGACCGTGATCCGGCGGTCAAACCGGCCCGGCCTCAGCAGCGCCGGATCGAGAATGTCCGGCCGGTTGGTCGCTGCCATCACGATCACAGACTGAGTAGCCTCGAATCCGTCCATCTCCGACAACAATTGATTCAGCGTTTGCTCCCGTTCATCGTGCCCCCCACCGAGCCCGGCGCCCCGCCGGCGGCCGATGCTGTCCAGCTCATCAATGAAGATGATACATGGAGCGACCTTCTTGGCCTCTTTGAACAGATCCCGCACCCGCGACGCACCTACTCCGACAAACATCTCCATGAAGTCCGACCCGGTGATGCTGAAGAAGGGCACGTCCGCCTCGCCGGCCACCGCCCGTGCCAATAGGGTCTTGCCCGTGCCAGGCGATCCGATCAACAGCACACCCTTGGGTATCGTGCCACCCAGGGTGTGAAACCGATCGGGATCTTTGAGGAAATCAATCACCTCCATGAGTTCCGTCTTGGCACCTTGCGCCCCGGCCACGTCCTCGAATGTCGTGCGCTCCTTGCGCCGGTCATAGAGCTTGGCGCCGCTCTGGCCCATCGAGAACAGACCTTGTCCTTGAGACTGCAGACGTCGGAAATAGACCAGGGCCAGAACACCCAATAGCACAAACGGCAAGAAGTTGATCAAGAGCGTGAGAATAGAAACGCTGTTGTCGGGTTGGACGCTGACGTCCACGTTGTGGGACTCAAGGGTCGGAAGCAGGTTCTGATCACCAAAACTGGGGACGTAGGTTGTGAAATCCTGGTACGACTGTTCTTTGCCTGAAGAATCCGTCGATTTGGCAGCGTTGATCAGTTTGCCGTCGACTTGATTACCGGTGATTGTGACAGATTTCACATTGTCGGCCTGCACCTGCGAGCGAAACTCAGTGTAGCTAATCGGAGTCGATGGGGTGCCGGCCTGGAAGAACGATTGCCACGCCCAGGCGCCCAAGGCGAACAACAGGATAATCCATATGATCCTCGGTCCAATGTTCGGCGTCTTGTTCTGGGGGGAGTCTTTTTGATTCGCGTCCCGGTCAGGCTGATTGCCTGGGGGTCGCCTACTTCTCGGATCCACTCTACCTCCGGCTTGATATATCCACGCTTAGGCTACAACCAGCGTCTATCTGAAGGATAACATATGAGCTGCATCGTCAGAGCGTCAAAGCTAGGCACCTGAACCCTTGGCCACTTCATCCGGTGAATGGGTGTGGGTTTCTTCCACACCGATTTTCTCGAAGATCTTGGTCTTGATTTGTGTTTCGTACACCTTCCACTTCAATTCCTGATAGTCATCATCCCGCTCACCCGCGAGAAACTCGATAGGAATTTCGAACGCTCCAGCGGATAGTTTGCCGCCGCCGAAGAACTTTCCATCTTCGGACTTGCCGAAGACTCCCTTGATGAACGCGTCCGGGTCCAAGGTCAGTTTTGATGTGCGCAGGGAGCCCACCAGAGCCTCCTGTTCTGCATCGTCACGCACAATACCAAACACAATCGATGTATGCACGTTCTCTTCTGTAAGCAGGAAGTCTGCTGCCTGCGGGATGGCGTCCCTATCCTCCTCGCGCAGGTAGCCTACGCCGACGATTGAATAGTTGTCGACCACATCTCGGTCCTCAAGCGCCCGGCGGATGACGTTCATCGTGGTTTTCGAACGAGCCTGACTCATGATTTGGGCCAGGATGCCCACATCGCGGAAGCCACTCAAGAAGGCCGCCGCCCGGTAATCGCCTGGTGTGGCGCGGATAAAGTCGCCTGTGTCGCTCATGATCCCGTGCATGAGTGCCGTGGCAACTGCGACGTGCTCCTGGATCCCGACGTCAAGCCGCACCAAGCCTTGTTCCAGGTATTCGGCATAGATCGAAGCCGTGGCACCAATCTGCCGAATATCGGCGAACTCAGGCTTCAGTGCCTCCTGGAGCTCATGATGATCAACCACAGCCAAGGTCGGAACCTTGGCGTCACTTAGCGCCTCGACGATGTCCCATGCCGTAGTACCCTGGTTGTCGACAAAGATCGCACCGTCGAAGCCAGACACATCCGGGGCATCGTCAAAGCGGGTCAGTTCGATGTCGAGCAATCTGACCAAGGCCAGATTCTCCTGGTGGCTGATCGGACCGCCGTGCGCGATCACTGTCTCGATCTTGAAGTTGGCGCTGATGAGACTGTGCGCCAGCGCCGAGGAAATGGCGTCGGGGTCCGGATACTCTTGGAGCACAATGACGTGCCTTTCCCCTTCGTGTGACTTCAGGAGTTCCTTCAGAGCTTGTGCGCCTTCCCCAGATCCCTGTGGTCTGGCCGGCTTCTCGCCCGTACCGCCCGTTTCAGCCATTCGTTTGCCTCCGTCCGCCCTAGTCAACAGAGCAATCGAGCATTCTTTCGGCCATCGGCCCCTTGGAAGTGTCTATCCTCCCCCTCAACAACTCTAACCCATTCCTCTTGTGTCCGCCTGCTCATTGGGCTTGAGAGAAGCCGAATTAAGCTATTTATCTTAATTGGGGCAGGCAAGCTGTCCGTCTCGGTCAGTTCCTGAATGGGTACAACGGGCGACTGTTGCACATTGCGGTTGGGCGTATAGAATGGGTGGAATCCTTCAAGAGGAGCCTGATCGTGCGTCCATGCCCCTACTGCGGTAAAGAAGTCCAAGATGAAGCCATCGTTTGCCGCTACTGCGGGCTGGACGTCGAGCGCCCCGATTGGCTGCGAGACAAACACCGGTGCCCTTACTGCGCAGAGTGGATCGGACGCAGTCTCACCCTTTGTCCCTACTGCAAAAGCGATCTGACGGAGGAAGTTGCCCTCTTCGGATCCGACCTGCCCGATTTCACACCCGCGCCTGAACCCGTGGCCCCGCCAGCCCCGACTTTCGAAGATGAACCAGACGAGGAGCTCGAGGACCTGCCGTCTTTCGTCTCCATGGACGATGTCGAGCCAGAGGACGTCGAAGATGACGTTCCGGAAGAGGTCGACGGGCCGGACGCCCCGGTTTCGCCGTATTTCTCGGCCGACTGGTCATCCAGCCCGATCGATGAAGAGCCGATGCGCGCCGTCCCTCTCGACAAGTCGGGCATACCGAAAGACACGCCGGGCGTCCAGTGGCTTCAGTTCGATTGGCAGCGTTTTGTCCGCCCAGCCCTGATCGGCACATTGATCCTGGTGGTATTGGCCCTGGGTGTCGGGGCCGCCTTTGCCTTCCGCGGCGCGCTTCCGGCAGCGGTGCCTCCCACAGACACGCCCACCCCCACCCGCACGACGCGCCCTGCCGTCAGCACCACGACCGTCAGTGCTACCCAACCCGCATCAACCGAAGTGGCCGCAGCCACGCCGAGCAACTGCGTGTCCTGGGACGAGGTCAGTCTGAAGGACGCGCGCAAGACGATGTGCGTTTACGGTATCGTCAAGCGCTGGTTCGCCGCAGGGGACCTCCCATTCGTCGCCATATTCTCCGAGGAAACCGGCACCTTTGCCCTGGTTGATCGGGTGAACGAGCATTCCGATGTCCGACCGGGAGAATGCATCCGGGGAGAAGGTGAAATTGAGGTCATGAGCGGCACCCGGCCGTTCATCGATATCAAAGGCGCGGTGCTCCCCTGCCCGTAAGCTCTTCACGCTGACAACAAGTGCACCTGCACCGTCCGCCGTCGCGGTCCGTCGAATTCGCAGACAAAGACACCCTGCCAGGTACCGAGTACGAGACGACCGGCCGACACTATCACGCTCACACTGCTGCCCATCAAGCTGGCCTTGATATGGCTTGCGGAATTGCCTTCCCGGTGCCTATAGCCCGGGTCCGACCACGGAATCTGCTTATCTAGAGCGTAGATAATGTCTTCCGCCACGGCCGGATCCGCATGCTCATTGATGGTGACCCCAGCTGTTGTATGAGGCACAAACACCACCGCCAGACCATCCTCGACGCCTGACTCGTCCACCACCCTCTGGACCTGGGGCGTGACATCGATCAACTCATCTCTCTGGTGCGTGCTGACATCGAGTGTATACATCGGCTGGATCCTCCCGTGTATGCCCTTCGTATCCCATCCAACAGTCTACCCCGCTGTAGCTTCAACCGGCCCATGCCACGTGACCGATCCTCGCCTGTCTGCTGCACAAAAGTACCAGCCGACCAGACCGTTAGCCAATTGTAGGGTCAAGCCTGAGCCCAAGACAGACGAACTATGCTAAGATTGGCTTGCCAGATTCCCGACCAGCCAGGTTTGTTGCGCTGGTCAGGATCCATCGTTTATTTGCTGGCCGGATTATCGCTTCATCCTTGTTTGAGGTTGATGCTTTCATGAGTGCGTTGGGCGACCTGCTGCGCCGCATCTGGGGCAGTCCGGATCCAAAGTCAGAACAGGTTCCACCGTCCGTGCGACAGGCTGCAAGCTTCTCCGGCCCAGCCGATCGCACTGTGGTCAGCACGGCACGCTATCCAACCCAGTCGCCGACCAAATCACGCTCCGCCACCCCCTCACCTCCACCTCGGACGGCGCAGGTCACTCGGCAAATTCAGCATACTGAACCGCATCGTGGGAACAATCGCGGTCGCCACACTGGCGACACGACCATGATCGCTTCATCCCGCGGCGACGCCCAACGCTACCTTGAGCGTGTTCAGGACAAGATCAACAAACTGGCCGAAGAGTTCGCATCTGGCGCCATCAACCGGGATCAGTTCCAACAGCTGTTTGACCACTACCAGCGAGAGCGCAATTCAATCGAGAACTGGATGAACACCGCCGCCCTTTCAGACGATTGGAAAGACATTTCGAACGAGGGCAAGAGCATCGTCATACGAACCAAGCACACCGCCAAGGTCTTGGGCTATGCCATCTACGAGAACGAATCCGGGATGCCTCTCAACACCATCGGTGATTTCGAGATTGACCCTGCACTGGCGGTACCTATGCTTTCCTCGTACAGGGCCGCCACGAAAGAGATCTTCGGCGGCGAGATGCGATCCACGCAAATAGAGGGCGGAAAGTGGCTGTGCTTCGTCCCCGGTCGCGCCACAACCATGCTGGCATTGTTCAACACCGAACCCGCCGGTCGCCAACTTGAAATCATGGAAGATCTCCACCGCCTTTTTGAACAGGCCAACCGGCGCCATCTGGTCCAGCGGCCGATTGATACGGAACAGCTTGCGTTCCCCCACACGTCGTTTTTGGGTCGACTCCAGTAGCGCTGCTCGCCCAACATGCCGACAATCCCCGTCCTCAAAGTCATCATCGCCGGCGATGGCAACGTCGGCAAAACCTCCCTCATCCGCCGTTACTGCGAAGGCAAATTCGAGCAATCGCGCATCGCCACCATCGGGGTCGATTTTCAGACCAAACTCGTCGACTTGCCAAGCGGACAAGTTAAGCTGTCTATCTGGGACATGGCCGGGCAAGACCGCTTTCAGGTGATGCGTGAGGGCTTCTACCGCGGCAGCCGGTCGGCTGCATTGGTATACGACCTTACCGACCTTGCATCTCTTGCCCACCTCAAACGCTGGCGCGACGAGCTGGTGGCTGTGGTTCCCAGCCTCCCCATGGTCATGGTAGGCAACAAACGCGATCTGGCACCTGAGGCGAGTTTGGCCCCTGGAGAGGCCATGGCACGCGCCATGGGAGCGGCCCATATCGTCACCAGCGCTCTGACTGGGCACGGCGTCGGAGAAGTGTTCATGTCGCTCGCCAAAATGGCCAACCCGAGGTCCGCTCCGGACGGCTGAACATACGCCATGCCTTGCCCACGCCCTCTGGCCGCCCTGCCTTCGCGATTTACGTACACCATCGGCCCTGAACCCGCTCGCTTGACAGGCGAGAGAGGCGGATAGTGAACGACCCCCTCCTCCTGACATTCGTCATTTTGTTCGCAGCCATGGTGCTGTTCCTCAACGGGAGGTTGCGGGCAGACCTGGTAGCCCTTCTGGTCGTTGTCAGCCTGGGCGCCAGCGGAGTTCTAACCCCGGAAGAAGCCTTTTCGGGCTTCAGCCGATCGGCCGTCGTTGCCATCATGGCCATCTTCATCCTGGCGGAAAGCCTGACCACCCTCGGTTTCACGGACTGGGTCTCGCGCCAACTCATCCGATTGGCCGGCAAAAATCCAAATCGCCTGGTCGTTCTGGTCATGGCAGCCTCGGCTCTGCTCTCCCTCTTCATGAACACCATCGCTGCCGCCGCCGTTCTGCTCCCCAGCGCCATCACCACGTCTCGCAAGTCGGGGCTCCATCCCGGCCGCGTCCTAATGCCGCTGGCCTTCGGCAGTCTTCTAGGCGGCATGGCAACTCTTCTCACATCGACCAATATCGTGGCCAGCAGCCTTATGAGGGACCAGGGGCTGCAGGGTTTTGGCCTGCTGGACTTCGCCCCTCTCGGCATACCTCTCATCGTGGCCGGTATCGGCTACATGGCCTTGTGGGGCAAGCGGCTCCTACCGAGTCAGACCTATGGGGATCTCCCTCCGTCAGAATTCGGTGGGGAAGGAGACCTGGTAGACATCTATCGTCTTGAAGATCGACTCTTCCGGGCCCGCGTCCCTCGCGGCTCATATCTGGTCGGTCGGCCACTCGCCGAGTCGACATTTCGTGAGTCCTACAACTTGAACGTCGTTGCATTCGAGCGCGACGGCCGGTTGAAACTCCTCCTGTCCCCCGACATGGAGATCGAAGAGGGCGATGTGCTGGTCCTGGAAGGCCGGCTCAAAGAGTTCCGAAGCATGGACCGAGAGCCTTATCTCGAGATCCTTCCCCGGCGAAGCTGGCATGAATCGGACCTGGAGAGCGGCGCCATCATCGTGGTCGAGGCCGTGCTAGCCCCTCGATCTTCCTTGATTGGAAAGACCCTCAAGAGCGTCCACTTCCGCGAGAAGTATGGCATGTCGGTGCTGGCTGTATGGCGCAACCAGCGCCCCATTCGAACCGGACTAAACGATCTGCCGCTGGCTTTCGGCGATACCCTGCTGCTTTTCGGACCGCGAGAACGGATAGGTGTGCTGGCCTCCGAGCCGGACCTGATCATGTTGACTGAGCGGAAGGCCAGGCTGGTGCCGTCCAAGGGCAAGCGGCTCGTTGCTGCGGCCCTGATTCTGGCAAGCTTGGCCACGGCCGCCTTCCGTCCGGACTTGCTGGGCGAGATTCTCCTGGCCGGAGCGGTAGGGATGGCGGTGCTGGGTGTGATTACGATGGATCAGGCCTACCAGGCGATCGACTGGCGAAGCGTATTCCTCGTGGCGGGAATGCTGCCGATGGGTGTTGCCATGGCCAAGACAGGTGCTGCGAGCCTGCTGGCGAACACTCTTTTCGGCCTGCTCGGGGCCGGGAGTGGGATTCTTCTGGTGGCAGGCTTCCTCTTATTGGCCACCATGCTGAGTCAGGTCATGGCTGGTGTTGCCACGGGTGTGGTTCTGGTGCCGGTGGCCATTCAAGCCGCCAACCATGCGGGGATCGATCCGCGGTCGGTCGTAATGGCCGTCGCCATCGGCACATCGATGGCCTTCATCACCCCTCTCGGGCACCCCGTCAACATCTTGGTGATGACTCCCGGCGGGTATCGATTCGGCGACTACTTGAAGGTCGGCTTGCCCCTTACCATTCTGCTCTTTGTGATCGTGCTCATCCTTCTTCCCGTCATTTGGCCGCTCACACCGGCCTGAGGAACAGCCGTCAAGCCTGCCCGCCAGCCACTCCCGCACCGGCTGCCGAGCTGCGGCTGCGGTGAACCAGCCAGATTCCCAACAACACAACCAGTCCACTGGCAGCCTCCCAAGGGCTGATCCACTCACCCAAGATCGGGCCCGCCAGGATGGCCGTGACCACCGGCTGTCCCAACATGGTGGGGGAGACAATTGACGCCGGAAGGTGGCCTTGCGCATAGTTCACCGCCAGCCATCCGAGCGCCTGCGGGCCGAGACCCAGTGCCAATAGGTACACATAGGTGACACCCGAGAACCCGACGACCTGTTGGCCCGTGGCAAGGGCGGCGGCGCCCAAAATGATCATCGCCGAGAAGCTTGAGACCCAGAAGTAGCTGATGACATCCAGTCTTTGACGCCCGCGTTGGGTCACCAGAAAATAGGTGCCATAGAACATCCCGGCCAGCAGCCCAAGGAGAGTGCCCAGCCCCAGGCGAAAGGACTCGACGGCGTCAAGGCCGAGCACAGCCGCAGCCCCGACCATGGTCAACACCAGACCAAACCAGAAGCGGCGCCCCAGGCGCTCGTGGAATAGGAGTATGGCTCCGAGCCCAACCCACAGCGGCGCTGTGTTGGCCAGCAGGGTTGGATTGGTTGCGCCCGACATCACGACACCTGTTGACCAGGCCAACAGGTCACCGGCGAAGAAGGCGCCCGCCAGCAGGGCTGGCCACAAGGCCGCCCAGGTGAGTCTGGTTCGACCCAAACGCTGCTGGACGAACAAGGGCAAGATCGCCAAGACGCCGATCGCCATCCGATAGAGAACGGCCACGACACCCGACGTCCCGGCCAGGCGGATGAGGATGGCAGAGGTACCAATCGTCACCAAACCGAAAGCCAGAGCGAGTGGGGGCAGCCAGGGTTTGCTGGGCGGAGCAGGCATGCGGGGATGATAATCGCTCGGCGCACAACGGGCCAGCGTTTGGGCCATGTGGCGGGTTGATCGCATGCTCGAAGCCAAGCCTCCCCAGCCGGGATGGCGTGTGATAAGGTTAGGGCCATCCGTTGTCAGCCTTCCAGCATCACTCCCGAGGTTCAAATGTCCGTCCTGTGCGCTCACATCACCCCCGACGACATCAAGCGCATGCCTTGCCGAGCCGAGACTCTGGCCGAGGCAGCCCTGAGCGAACCCGAAGGGGTCTACACAGTAGCTCGAACCTATCATCGAGATCAGATGGTGCTCTTCGATGCCCATCTCGATCGACTGGAAGACTCAGCTCGCAGAGGGGGAACTCCCATCGAGCTGAACCGGGAGCGGCTTCGCCAGGCGCTCAAAGGACTTCTGGACGCGGCTGGCTTTGCGGACACTCGTCTTCGGCTGACCGTCCCCAGTGCCACCCCGCAGATCGTTGCAGTGATCATGGAGCGTCTACCGGTATTGCCTGAAGCCTACCTACTGCACGGAGTGAAGATGGTCAGCGTGCGCTTCGCGCGATCCCACCCACGGATAAAGAGCAACCGCTTGGAATCGCTACGTGCTCAGGTCCGAAGCCAGATGGCGGAAGGCGCCTATGAGGGGCTGATCACCGGCCCCAGGGGGGAAATCCTGGAGGGGCTCAGCAGCAACTTCTACGCAATTTTGGAAGGGGAGATGCGGACGGCCGATGAGAATGTGCTGCACGGAATCTCTCGCAAGATTGTGTTGGAGATCGCCGAGCACCGTGTACCGGTCGACCTTCATCCCGTCACGATCGCCGACCTCCTCAATGCCAGCGAGGCCTTCATGAGCAGCAGCAGTAGAGGCATCCTGCCGGTGGTCACCGTCAACGAAACAACCATCGGGAGCGGGAAGCCAGGCACAATGACAAGGGAACTTATTCGGGCGTATGACGAATGGGTCGAGGACCATCTCGAGCCACTCTGGCAGGAGAAATAAGCCGGGAGATCTCGGAAACTCGTATTCTCGACGTTCGAAATCTAGCCGCCGACTGGCAAGTTCATATGACGAGGCGCAGCACGATGAGCACAATGCAGATCGCCAATACGCTGATCATCTTGGGAGTGCTCGCCTGGCTGCCCTTCTTATGGCAGCTGGCTCAGGGTGCCTACCCCAATCTCCTGCCCTACCTGGCATTCCACCTGACGGGCGTGTTGAGTGGCGCTTGGCTCCGATCCCGCCAGTCCGCTGGCTCTGATGTGCAGGCCATCGGCAGAGGCCGAGTGCTCGCCAGCAAGGTGATGATCTACCTTGGCGTGCTGGCGTGGGGCCCCTACTTCTATCTCACTCGGGTGGCCGCCGCCGACGTCGAAATGACGGGCTTTTTAGTCGCGCACTTGACCGGCGTTCTTGGCGGGGCTGCCCTGCGCGGCAGCGTCGAGATCCAACGCATGGCCCACCGTCGACGGAACGGCGGCGAAGCGGACAGCTGACCCTCTCAAGGTCTCAATTCGTGAAATCCATCACAATGTGAAGATCTGTGCTGCCCTCAGCCTCAAGGGGCAGCGGTTGGCGCCGGCTCGGTGGTTGGCGTCGACGTGAATGTAGCCGTGAACGTGGCCGTGAAGGTTGCTGTAGGTCCCGGGGTGTTGCTAGGAGTCGGCGTGCTGGCGGCCGGTGCCGTTGTGGCTGTGTTCGTTGCCGTGGCTCCCGGCGTTACCGAAGTGGCAGAAGGCGTGGCGGTGAAGACTTCGACGGTGGGCGAGCCCAGCGCGGCGGTCGCGAATGGCGTGGCCGTCACAGATGGCGTAGCAGTCGCAGATGGCGTGGCCGTTTCGGGCTTCGCAGTGGCCGTTTGGCAGGCCTCAAAGGCAGCCGTCGCCGTGGGATGGAGTGAAGCCTTGTCCCGAGTTGTGAGCGAGGCGTCGTACTGGTCGACGGCAGCACAATAGTCCTTGTCGCGCGATATCAAAAGATCGCCGTAGCTGGCAGCCGACTCAGCATACTTGTAGCACGAATCCCAGACACCGGCCCCACACAGGCTGCTGAAATTGGTCGCCGCCTGCTCCCAGTCCAAACCGAAGAAACTGTTGGCATACAGGTAGAACTCGGCGGTTCTCTTCCAGCTGGCGGCCTGGTTGTCGAGCGCGCCAAACCGGGAAGCCAGTGTCAGATCGTAGATCCCCTGCTCCTGCTTCCCATTCAGGATCTCACTCACGCCGCGATTGCGGAGCGCACCGAAGAACATCTGGTTGACCTGATCCAACTGATACTCTGGGTCCTTGCGCCGCAGCGCCAGCAGGACGTCGATCGTTTGATCCCAATCCTGCTGGCTGAGTGCGCCTTGGGCTGCCGAGAAGAGTCCATCCAATGTTTGCACACTCAGGGTAGGCGTGGGGGTGTTGACCACCTCCGTTGGCGGAGGCAAGGGCGTAGACGTCGGCTGGTTCAGCCCCTTGAGCGTGAGATCCAGCAAATCATGGACGCTGGGATAGTTGGGTTCAACCTGAAGTATGTATTCGAAACGCTGCCGGGCGATTTGGAGTCTGCCATTCTGCAGATCGGCCACCCCCAGGTCAAACTGCTCCTGCAGCAAGTTCACCTGCTCAGTGGCCTTCTGGTCCACACGCTCCTGCTCGCCGCCCATATAGCCTGTGGCAGCGGATGCACCAAGGGCAACCACCGCCAGCACGGCGCCGGCCACAATCCATGGCCAATATCCCAGGTTGCGGTATCGGCCGAGCGCGCGCGTGCGGATTGGCTGCGTGTCGCCGGCGGCCGAGGGCCGCGTGACCGAGGCCGAACTGGGACGCGTATGACCCGAATCTTGGGCACGCGTCCGACCGGAGTCTTGCGGGCGGGTCTCGTCGTCTCTCATGGTTGGCTCGTCGCCTCGATCGGGCCCACCGAAGGACCAATGGCGCTTGAATCTACGAAGATCTGGTCGCGAAGCTGGCGGATTTGATCCGGCACCGGCCGCAGGACCTGGGCGCCGTCGGGGCGGGTGAAGAAGCCGACCATCTTTGGCGGAGAGATGACTCCGTTGGTGATGTCGGTTTTGGGAACGTGCACCGCCAGCCAGCCCAACGACACCATATCCTGAAGCGACATATTGGTGCGGATCCCGGATGAAATCTCCTGGTACAAGCGCGGGGCTTTTGAGATTAAGGTCGGCACCATGTTGAATCCCACCACTCGGTCAACAACCGCCAGAGCCACCTGCTGCTGGCGTTGAGCACGGCCAAAATCGTCCCCAGCCCCCTTGCGCACACGCGCGTAGGCCAGGGTTTGCGCACCATCGAGGTGATATGGCTTGGGCTCGAGCCACCGACTGGTCTGGCCAATCGGCGAGATCTTGATGCGCTCGGCAACCAGCACATCCACCCCGCCAATCTCGTCGATCATCCGCTCGAATGCCGAGAAATCAATCACAGCGTAGTATTGGATCGGCACACCGATCACCGATTCGACTGTTTTGACCGCCAAGCCTGGGCCGCCTCCCGGGAGACGGTTGGATTCGCCGTAGGTATAGGCCGTGTTGATGCGGTTGAAGCCGAAGCCTGGGATTTCAACCCACAGGTCGCGCGGGATCGAGAGCATCCCTGCATGCATGGTGAGGGGATCGATCGTGATCAACATCATCGTGTCGGTGCGGGGAGCCCCACTGCCCGCCAACCAGTCCCGGTAGTCCAACCCCATCAAGAGCACCGTCACCCGGCTGTTGCCTGTCCAGGGCGGCGGAGTAGCCTCCAGCAGCACCAGGGTCGGCGTAGCCACTGGCTGTGCCGTGCCCGAGCCGGGCTGGGTTGGCTGAACGTTGAAGCGGTCCAAGGCGAATCCGCCTCCGGTCGCCACGGTCTGTCGCACCACGTCATGCACGATGTATGACGCCACCGCCAGGGCGATCACAAAGGCTGCGCCAATGCCGATGACCAGCAAGTCATACCACTTGGGACGTGAGCTGGATGTGGAATCGCGTTTGGGTGGATTGGGGCGGGTCGCCATGTGATGCCTCAGACACAATAGTGCAAGTCGAAGGCCATTCTATCGCAAAGGCGATAAGATGGGCAGTTGGGGGAAAGTCAATCACCCATCCGTGATTCGGCTCCAGGAGGCCGCCGGCCAGTGTTCCCGAGAGAGAGAAGGCTCCAGAAGGCCAGAGCTCTGCTGCCTGCGTGCAGGCCTTGTGCTAACGGTACATGGGTCGACGTCGGCAGCGGCGACGGGGTCTTCGCCGAAGGTCTTCTGGAAGTCACACGGGGGGTGACGTGCGTTGTCGGCTTTGACAACGATCGTTCCAAGCTCTCGCGTCTGCTCGCCTGGGGGGCATCCTCCGCCGCCAAGCAGGCGATCCGAGCTGTCCAGGGCGATTTCGCTCGGCCGCTGCCATTCCGCGAACTGAGAGGGCTGATAGCGGCCAACGCCCTGCACTTTGTCCCCGACTCTACCAAGGCCGCCGTCCTCGCCCAATTCCTAAGCGCCCTGGCACCGGGCGGCCAACTGATCCTGGTCGAGTACAACGCGACCCAGGGCAACGGCGCCGTGCCATTTCCCAGGCGTGAATCGGAGTGGGTGCACTTGATTGTCCAGGCCGGGTTCGAGAGGGTTCGGGTGGCGGCGCGTGCGCCATCTTCTTTCTTGGGGGAAATGGTGGCGATTTCGGGGTTCCGCCCGATGGAAACCTAGGCCAGCTGGCCCTCCTTGGCGCGCTTGTTCTGCCGGCCGCGCTTTTCGGTGTCCAGGATGCGCTTGCGGATCCGATAGCTTTCCGGCGTGACTTCGAGCAGCTCGTCTTCGGCCAGATACTCGATAGCCTCATCCAAGCTGAGATCCCGCGCCCCGGCCAAGCGGACCTCGATGTCTTTGGTCGAGGAACGCATGTTGGTGAGATGCTTCTTCTTGCAGACGTTCACCGCCAGGTCCTCGGGCCGCTGGTGTTCGCCGATCACCATGCCCTCGTAGACTTCTTCGCCTGGAACGACGAACAGCTCACCGCGAGCCTCAGCGTTCTTTAATCCGAAAGTCGTGGTGGTGCCGGCCTCCCAAGCCACCAGCGAGCCGGTGGTTCTCGAGTCAATCGCGCCGGCGTACGGCAGATAGCCGTGGAACAGCGTGTGTATCACGCCCTCGCCGCGGGTTGCTGTCAGAAACTGCTGGCGAAACCCCATCAAGCCGCGCGTCGGCACCACAAAGGTCAGGCGCACGCTCTCATCGCCCATGTCGGTCATGTCGATCATCTGACCCCGCCGAGATCCCAACATTTCCACGACGGTGCCCATTGTTTCTCGAGTAGCTTCGATGTGCACCTCTTCGAACGGCTCCAGCGTTTCTCCCGCCTCATTTTCCTTCAGGATGACTTGCGGGCGAGAGATCTCAAATTCGTAGCCTTCGCGGCGCATGGTTTCGATCAATATCGCCAGGTGAAGCTCGCCACGGCCCGAGACCAGAAATGTCTCCGCCGACTCGCCATCTTCCACCCGCAAGGCCACATTGTGCCGAAGCTCTTCAAACAGGCGATCGCGAAGCTTGCGAGAGGTGCCCCAGCGGCCCTCTCTCCCCGCCAAGGGCGAGGTGTTCACGCCGAAGGTCATCCTGACCGTGGGCTCCTCGACCCGGATGGCCGGGAGTGCGATCGGTTGTTCGGGGTCCGCCAGCGTCTCACCGATGGCAACTTCCTCCAACCCGGCGATGACCACGATTTCACCGGCCTGGGCCGATTCGACTTCTTTGCGCTCCAATCCATCGTGGACATAGAGGTAGCGCGCCTGCTCGTCGACCCGCGTGCCGTCGAGCTTCAGGCGCGCCACAGTTTGCCCGGCTTCCAGCTCGCCGGCCGAGATTCGCCCGACGGCGGTGACTCCGCGGTAGTCATCGTAGCCCAGATTGGTGACCAGCATCTGGAGCGGGGCCTCCCGGTCCACCTTCGGCGGGGGCACGTTACGCAGGATCGACTCGAACAGCGGACCCAAATCAGGGCCGAGCTCGGGTGTCAAGCTGGCCTGTCCCGTGACGGCGTTGGTGTACACGACTGGGAAGTCGGCTTGCTCGTCGCTTGCGCCCAATTCGACAAACAAATCAAAGGTCTGATTGAGGCAGCGAACCGGGTCGGCGCCCTTGCGGTCCACTTTGTTGATGACCACCAAAGCGCGGTGGTTGAGGGCCAGAGCTTTCTTCAGCACGAACCGCGTCTGCGGCATCGGACCTTCGGCCGCATCCACCAGGAGCAAGACGCCATCCACCATGTTTAGGACGCGCTCAACTTCGCCCCCAAAATCGGCATGCCCCGGCGTGTCTACAATGTTGATCTTGACCTCTTGCTCGGCCTGGGCGTCCCAGATGTGGATGGCGGTGTTCTTGGCCAGGATGGTGATACCGCGCTCTCGCTCGAGATCGTTCGAGTCCATCACGCGATCGACGAGTGTCTGATTCTCACGGAATACGCGCGCCTGGCGCAGTAACCCATCGACCAATGTGGTCTTGCCATGGTCGACATGGGCGATGATGGCGATGTTGCGCAGATCGGTTCTCGGTTCCAACATGTTTCTCTTCCGCATGCACTGTGCATACACAAAAACCTCGGCCCAGAGGGGCGAGGTCTATCGAAAGCCCTTAATCTAGTCCATTCGATTCTACCAGAATCTACCCCATACAACGGGCCCGATCACGGCCTGTTGTCAGCGGCCGGCCATCTGCGCCAGCTGCTTCCTGAACTCAGGCGCGCCACCGTGCGCCGGGTGCCTCATCTCAACGAAGGCGTACCCTTCGCCTTGAAGGCTTTCGGCCGCCACCTTGCCGACCGCCGCCAGACGCGCCTCGGGAAAGAGAGCCAACACGGATTTGAGGGCCGGCATGCCAAGGGACAGCTCATCGGGCTTCGGACGGCGATTGGAGAGCAGTCCGCGATCCGCGCGATATGGATGCCAAGCGAACGTGTTCCACAGCGTAACCTTCAAGGGATCCATCCCCATCTGCCTAATGGCTCCCCACACGATCGTGGCAGTTGGCTCGCTGAACCCCTTGGCCTTGAGGCCAGGCCGACTGGTCCGCTCTGGCGACAGATTGGGGAGAACAAGCGACGGATGGATTCCCGCCTCGGTCTTGTGCCCCAGCAAAATCCGTTCTGAAGTCATGGGAACGCCGCTGAAATGGCCGCCCTGATAACCCATCGCCTCGCCCACCAATACCCATGCCGCTCGACTTCGTCGGGCCTCGAAATAGTGCACAAGCTGGCGCCGCCGAATGGCCGGCCCGCGATCGCTGCGGCCATTGTCGCGGTCGATATCCACCCAAGGATTGAACACGGGACCCCCAAAGCGGGCCTCCGCCAGCAACCGTACGACGTCAGATACAGCAGGGTCCATTTGTGAAATCCCTCTCAAGACTATGGCAGAGAGCTGCCAGATTGGTGTCTATGCGCAAGTTCGTGGCGGCCATTCCGGTGAAAACAGCCTACCACAGCCGGCCCAGGGCGCGCCAAGCGCTGGATATGCGCACGGGCGCAGCCTTTGAGCTGCGCCCGTGCTTGCCGGAGGGTTTTCAGGCGCCGAGGCGCCTTATGGGGCGACAAGCGCCCCCTGATAGGTAGCGACGTAGACATTCGTCTCGGAACCGTTACCGAGTTCAAAGTACAGATAGTAGGTGCCCGCCTGGTAGACCAAATCCGTGTACCAGATGGCTTTTCCGTCTGGGACCACCTGGGGTACCAGCACCGGGTTGCCATCGAAACGCGCCCAGTTGATGCCGTCTTCGCTCAATGCCAATCCGAGCTTGCCGTCGGCACCGGCGCCGCTGCGATAGAGCATCACCCAGCCATCCGGTGTCAACTGAACGCGGGGCTGCTGGGCGAAACTGTTGTCCCAGACCGATCCGTCATCGGCCGGGGAAAGCACTGGGTCACTCTCGGCGAACGGCTCCTCCGATGTGGCCGGATCGTCATACTTGGTCCAATGCACGCCGTCGGTGGATGTTGCCCGGCCAATCCGCCACGGATTGTCGGATGTCAATCCACCGCCTGTGTAGTACATCACGTAGCCGTCGTCGGTTTTGATCACGCTCGGCGCCAGGACGGTGAAGGAGTCCCAAGCACCCTCGGGCCCCGCTTCAAGGACCGGCTCAGGATCCGCCGTCCAAGGCCCATTGAGATCGGATGCGGTCGCCCGCCCAATCTTGCTCGAGGCGGCGCTGTACTGCGAATCCCATGTGTAGAAGTAGAGCACATACTGATCCCCAACCTTCAGGATGCTGGAGGCTAACAGGGTAAAACTGGCGTAGTCCACGCCGTCTTGGGTGAAGAGCGGCTGATCGCCTTCGCGGCTCCAGTGCAAACCATCAGTGGAGACGGCGTGCCCCACCCCGACTTTCGCCGGCCAAGAGGCGAACCCGTTGGGGAACATCTGAAACATTCCGTCGACGAAGCCGGCGGCACCCGGATCCGTGTAGCGCCCGTCATAGCCTCCGACCGGCCCGTGGGTGACAACCGGGGTGTCGACCGCCAGCGTGAAGGTCGCTGCGGGATTCTCTGGCGTCGGCGCAGCCGCCATCTCGGTCGGAGCCAACGTTGGCGCTCCAGTGGAGGCCATTGTCGCCGGAGGGCGCGACGCCGTAGCCGGCACGGAAGCTCCCGGACCGCAGCCGGCAATAGTCGCACCGAGCATTACCACCAAGACTCCGTAACGTCGCATATCATCCGCCTCCCAAGGCTTCTTCAGTATCCGATCAACTGGTCTCAACCGGACGATCTTGCCCGCCCGTGGCGCTGGACGTGCCTATCTGTTCTCAGAAAGTCGTGATCGATCCCTACAGGCTGATCTAAACCTACGCCACGTAGATTACACGTTGATTACGAGTGAAAAGTGATTTCGGTTCAGACAAGCACGTCACGGGTCGACATCGCTCCAAAAGCAAGGAGCGGGCCCCTGGGGGGCCCGCTCCAGACTTCTAAGCTCTCCGCTCTGCTAACCGACGATTTCGAGAAAGGCGAAGTTGACGCCCGATCGATGTTCGTTAGCTCCCAGGTTGACCTGCTGATAGGGATCACCACTTGTGCCGAAGCCTCCCGGATACATCGTCCCCCATCCGTAGGAGGCAGGCGGCAGCGTGCTCTTCTTGACGGTGACACAGTAGGTGCCCGGAGGGAGTTCATCAAAGCTGTAGCTGCCGTTGGAAGACGTCTTGGTGGACCGGTAGCCGCTGGACGAGCACGAGCCCTGACCCAGGGTCACCGTGACTCCCCCAAAACCCGATCCTGAGGGGCTGGAGCTGGTCCCGCGATAGACCGTGCCCGAAATGGTGCCTTGCGGCGTGGGCGTGGGGGTCGGCGGGACGTAGCACGCGCCCGGTTCGGATCCGTTGGGCGTGAAGCCGTAGCCCCAACGGCACGAGTTGTCGACTTGGGCCAGCTGGTTCAATGGGTAGTTGCTGGCGCCCGACACGGGCGAGCCGGCATCGACCGGGCTGAAGTGGTCATTGTAGTCAAAGAACGCAGGATCCTGCGGCCCGGCATCGGCCCACACGCCCCACATGAATTCAGCCGGAGCGCCGATCAGCGCCTGCTTGAAGGCAATCTGGATCTGCGATCCGGAGCTGGGGGAGCGGCGAATCCAAGCAGCGTCGGGGTCGCTCCCCTGCCCGCTGTCGAAGACCACCTGGTCGTATCCATTGCCGATTTGGGGCGGCGGCTCGGCCTTGATGGGAGTCGAGTCCCCGACGTCGTTGTTGGTGTCTTGCAGGGCCTGAACGCCATCCGTGGTCCAATTCGCATCCGGCGGCGCCATCCCCCAAATCAACCAATCACCCCGCCCATCCTTGTCGATATCCACTTCGACCCCATAGCGAGCGGCTGCATCAGAAGGCGGCGCATCTTCCAGTGAAAGCGTGATGTAGTACCACGGGCTGGAGGCGCTGAGTTCCCCTCGTGTGAGATCGAGATAGCCTAGGTAGTCCATGTTTCCGGATGTGAACGGTCGCTCGAAAAGGAGTACGTCAAAATTGTCGCCGATGGCGCGCCGCTCGCCCGCCAGGGCTTTGGAAGATCGGTCGGTCATGAAGCTGTTGGTCGAGCCGGGATTGCCGGGGATGGCCGTGTGAACGACCGTGGCTGTCGCCGTCGGCTCGGCCACCGTGGCCGTTGCTTCGGGCGCCAATGTTGCGGCAGGAGCCCCAGGCTCGGTGGCCGAAGGTACCGCCTCCATGCTGGCCAACGCGACCTGGGTACCGACAGCTTGAAGAGTGAGTTGATCCGGGGAAACCTGGGGCGTGCCCAGTTGGGACGGCAGGCTGCACGCCAGACTGACGACCAGCAGGACGGCCAGCGGAAAGGAGATGCGGCGAAGTTGGCGGGGACGGGAAGGCATGGCGGATCTCCTCTAACTCGGTCGGGCGGCCTCGCGTCTGCCGCCTAGCGGAATGTCTGTCAACCCCCTCTACGTTCGAACCCATCATACGCAAGAGGCCGCCGGCACGCCATCCCTTCGGATCAGTTGGCGCCTGGCCGCCGCGTCAGCGGTCTTCCCAATCGGGCACATCCTCTCCCACGCTCCACAGGAACACGAACGCGCCGGTGCGGCCCAGATGTTCAAAGGCCGCCCGCAGGGCGCGGTTGACGTCTCGGTAAGGACGGCCATCGAGCGACCTCAAAAACCCTTGCATCGAGCCGTGTTCCGCCCGCAGGGCCAGTATTTTGCGCGCGTTCCACACGGTTGCCTCGATCTTGCGCCGATTGCGCACGATCGCCTCATCCTGCACCAGAACGTCCACATCGCTGGGAGTCAGAGAGGCCACCTTCTCGATCGAGAAGTTTTGGAACGCCTTCTGAAAGGCGGGCCATTTCCGATCGACGACCTTCCAGCTGAACCCGGCCTGGAAGATGGCCTTGGTCATCTGTTCAAAATACCCATCATCGCTCTCAGGTGTCCGGCGCGGCGGGATGATGATCTCCGGCACGTCAATCTCCGTTTGTGAATTCTTTCACAACCAGTGCTGTTGCTTCTTGTTCGCCTGAATCTACACCCATTCCCCGTCGAAGTACCCACCAAATCCCGCTCCTACTTGCTCCGTCGGCCACGTTTGCCGCCTGGCGCCCTGACCGTTCCCGGCGGATAATGGGAGAATTCCGAAGCGAGCGCAGACCAACCCTATGCCCCCTGACCTGGCGCACAGCCTCTTCTCTCCCACCTTTCCTGCCATCGGCGCAGCGCTCTTGGCGGGGAGTCGGAGGGATTTTGCCGACGACGCGCGCTCCTTGGTCAACGGACTCGATCCGGCCTTGCGTGTGCCAGCCGCCCCACTCGTGTTGCCCCCTGGCCCCTTGGTCGTGGCAGTTAATCACTATGCCCGGCCGGGGTTCCACGCCATGTGGATCGCCTTGGCGGTCTCATCCAGCATCGATCGCCCGATCCGGTGGGTGGTGACGAGCGAATGGACCGCAACCTCGGGCCTGCGCCAGTGGGTCATCCCTCCGGCCAGCCGATGGGTGCTGCGGCGCATCGTGAAATGCTATGGGTTTTTGGCTATGCCGCCCATGCCGCCCCGCAACCAGGACACGCAGGCCAGGGCTTTGGCGGTAAGGAAGATCTTGGAGTACATGGGTTCGGGCGGGCAGCCCACCCTTGGACTGGCTCCAGAGGGCGGGGATTCGCCGGCCCCAGGGCTTCAGCGCCCGCCCCCCGGGAGCGGCCGGTTCATCAAACATCTGGCGTGCGGTGGGGCTACCTTTCTTCCCGCCGGCATCTTCGAGACCAATGGCCACCTCTGTATCGCCTTTGGAACGCCCCTCGTAATCGACCCTTCAATTGCCGCAGACAGTGGGCCAGACGCTCCCTCCGAGATCGTCATGCAGGCCATCGCTGATCTTCTCCCCACCGCGCTTCGTGGACCCTACGCCTAGGAGGCGTATCTTGGAGCGAGCCACTCGCCGAGAATTGATCAACCTAAACGCGTTCTGGCTGGGGCTGGCGTTCATGTGGAACAGCCTGCATGTACTGGTGCTCCCGGCGGTCCTGCTGAACTTCGTACCTGACGCCAGAAAGAACACTGTGCTCGGCCTGCTGACCTTCGTGGGCCTGCTCATCGCCACGGTGGTCCAGCCCCTTTCCGGCGCCTTGAGCGACAACCTGTCAACCCGCTTCGGCCGCCGCCGGCCGCTGATGGGTCTGGGAATTCTCCTCGATCTCCTCTTTCTGGGCGGCATGGCCCTGGCCGGCGGCCTGGCATGGTTGGCGCTGGCGTATTTCGGTCTTCAGATCGCATCCAACATCGGGCACGGTCCGGCCCAAGGCTTGATGCACGATCGGGTGCCCCGATCCCAAATGGGTACCGCCAGCGGGGTGAAGAATCTGTTCGACATGGGAGGCGCCGTGCTGGCGGCGCTGGTCACTGGGCGCGTGCTGGTGCCCTCCAATCCCAGCGTCGCCTACTTGGTCATCGCCATCCTCTTGGTGGGCAGCGCCGCGATCACGCTGTTTGGGAGCCACGAGGACCCGACGACCAAATTCCCGTCGGGTCAGACCGTGCGTGAGCAATTCTCGCTCGATATACGGGCCCACGCCGCGTTCTGGCGGCTGATCCTGGCTCGGGGTGTCTTTCTCGTCGGGGTGCTGGCGGTGCAGGGATTCGCCGAGTACTTCGTAAAAGACGTGCTCGACGCCAAAGACCCGGTTCAGCTCACAGGAAATCTCCTGGCGTCGATTGTGCTTTCGATTATGGCCTTCGCCTTGATCGCCGGCAGGTTGTCCGATCGGATCGGCCGCAAGCCCATGCACGCTGTCGCATCCGTCCTGACGGCCAGTGGCAGCCTGCTGCTGCTCACCGCCCGCTCTACGCCGGCTGTGCTGGGTTTTGGGGTCGTCGTGGGGGGCGGGATCGGAGTGTTCCTGACAGCCAACTGGGCCCTGGCCAACGACCTGGCCCCGAAAGGAGAAGGCGGCAAGTTTCTGGGATTGACCAATTTAGCCACGGCCGGGGCCGGAGCCATCAGCCGTCTGGCTGGTCCCGGTATTGACCTGCTGAATGCCGCCCGCCCAGGCGCGTACCTGGGCTATTCCGGGCTCTTCGCCGGCGCAGCGATTTTGGCCCTACTCAGCTTAATCATTCTGCGGAGTGTTCCGGACCCGGCGAAGGGGAACCTGGAGAGAAGAAGCTAACGCCTGGGATTCTAGGGCCAGTCGATCTTGACCGGGTCCGTGTAGCCGTGCTTCTCAACGGCGTAGAGCTTGCCCGACGAGGCCGAGTCGCAATCCGTGTCATCGGTGAGGGTTAGGGACGTTCCGTCCGTGTGGACGGCGGTGTCGAACAAGAATCCGTTCTGACACAAACGGGCCTCGATCATGTAACCGCGAAAATCGTCTTCCGTCATCCAGACCGAATCCCAGGTCACTGTGACCTTATTTCCGTCCCGTTTGGCATCGACGTTGTTGGGCTGGCCGTACAGCACCGAATGCGGCAGCCGAGTCTGAGTCACCACGACGCTCTTGACATTCCCATCTACGGTCACCACGGAGGCCGCCACCCAGCAGGCGTAGTTCAGCTTGTCAAAGCGTACCCAAAGCCAAGTGGCGCTGTAGTTGCGATTCCACAACAGGCCGTGATCGCCTTCATACAGATCGCCGGCGTGCAGGTAGGCGGTGCCAGGACCATAGCGGCAATGCGCTGCACCTGTGGAAACTGTCACGTCCGGGAAATCGAATGTGGGCGTGGGGGTGATCGATGGCGTTGGCGTGATGCTCGGCGTCAAGGTGATTGTTGGCGTATCGGTGGGCGTGGCCGTCGATGTGAAAGTTGGGGTGAAGGTTGATGTGGGCGTCAAAGTCGGCACGGGGGTCGCCGTCGGCGTCGGGGTCGGCGTAGCGAACACTCCCAGAGGCTGCGTACATGCCGCGAGAGCTAGAGCCCAAACCCCCAGCGCCCCCAGGAACAGCGCCGGGCGTCGCCCAGACTTTCGCAGGCTTCGGTGTGTGGCATTCATTCTGGGCCGCATTCTAAGCCACCCGCCCTGCCCACATCAATGACCCATTCGGCACGGTGCAGTTCCGCGGCCGAGGTCGAACATCACTCGGGCAAATCCAGGAGCCGCACCTGCTCCCCGACGTCCAGAAAACACAGCCTACCGATGGGCCGTTCTCCTTGGAGCTTCTCCACGGCTTGGACGTACGGCCGGATCTGCCGCTTGAAGTAGACGTACGCAGCGTCGTGCATGGCCGACTCGTCGGGCAGATGGTCGGTCTTGAAATCCAAGACAATCCAGCTGCCATCCAGACGGTAGAGCAGATCGATAACCCCCGAGCGAGCCCATGCCGTCCCCAAAGAGACTGTGAACGGCACTTCATGCAGTCGGGGTTCAGCCCGCTGCAAATCATCCCAAATCCGATCCCGCTCAAGCCGCGCCAAGAGCTCTTTGGCTTGCTCCTGGGCCTCCCTGCGTTGGTTCGGCGCGACCAAACCAGCCCGCAGGGCTTCGGATTCCATCAGGCTCAGAAACGCGGGGTCGGAGGGCCGACATTCTCTTTGGAGGGCCACGTGGACCAGGCGCCCGAGCGCAGCGCCAGGAACAGATCTCTCGGATCGGGTCGCACGCCAATCCGGCTCGGCTTCTTGATCCAGATCGTCGTCGGTGGCTTCCACCTGCGCCACCTCAATCGGTGCGAACAGATCGATCTCACGCGAGGCGGGCCAGCTGGGAGCCTGGCCCGGCTGCACATCAAACGCCGCGTCTTCCGCGACAGCGCTAAGCCCCAAGCGGTTGCCCTTCGGCGTAGTCAGCACCGCCAGGCTCGGACCCGCAGACGCCACTTCGCCTGCGTCGAGACCCAACGCCAAAAGGATCTCACCCATCCATCCGGCTGCCGACCATTTCCCTCGGGCCTGAGTGAGGTGTCCGTTGACGATGAGCTTGTCCCTGGCCCGTGTTGCAGCCACATACAACAGGCGCTTTGCCTCAGCCTCCGATTGCGCCTGGTCAATGGCGGCTGCCAATCGATACGCCAGAGGCTCGCCCTCCAGGCGGTCCGGCCGAGGTGCCACCCCGACGATGGGCGAGAGATACACGCTGGCCCGCCTGGTCGGCGGCTGGCGGGATGCGTCTGCCAGGACGGTGACATCAAACTCCAATCCCTTAGCCTTATGGATCGTCATCAGCCGCACGGCGCCTTCCGCCTCCGAAGCGGCCTCCCCCTCGCGGGCACCGACGGCGCGCAACGTGCGCAGGTAGGCCAGGAACTCCGTCAAGCGGACAACTTGGCTCGCCTGCGCATCTTCGACAAGCTTGTCCACATTGCGCCATAAACGGCTATGCGAAGCCGCCAGAACAGCCCGCAAGTCCAGCCGATCGACGACGCGTTTGATCAGTACAACCACCGGGAGCCGATCAACCCAGGGCAGCAGATCGTCGAGAACCGCCAGGGCGCGTTCGGCGGCGGCCCGATCCGACGGCAAGCCCAGTCCGCCCTGCTCTGTGATCCCCTGCAGCATCGGCCTCAGAGTCCCATCTTGGACTCGCAGTTTGAAGACCCCGGCGTCACTCATCCCAATCGCTGGGGATCTGAGGAAACCTGCCATGGCCAGATCATCGGTGGGGTCCGCCAGCACCCCCAGCGTGTTCAGCAAGTCGCGTATCTCTGGCCGATCGTAGAACCCGCGGCCGGCCACCGTGACAAAGGGGATACCGGCCCGTTCCAAGGCGCGCTCGTAGTCGTCGAAGCCGGTTGAGGCGCGGAATAGGAGAGCGACCTGGTCCCATGTATTTATCTCTCCGCTTGATTTCAACGCCAGCAGCCTGGCACACAACGCCTGGGCCGCCCTCGGCCGGGCGTCCTCGGCATGTTCGCCGACACCCAGGGCCAGTTCGAGAAACGGGGAACCCGCTTCGCTCGGTGCCAACCGGAACGGCTCTAATGCCGTGTAAGGGACATCGTAGAGCTCGTCGCCCTCCTGGGTTCCCATCACTTGACTTAGGATCTCATCCAGCCCGGCCAGAATCCCGGCATGGCTGCGGAATGTGGTTGACAGATCGAAGGTCTTACCGCCGCTGCGGGCTTTTTGTACTCGCAGTTGGCGAAAGACCGTTACATCGGCGCCTCGAAAGCGATAGATGCTCTGGCGAGCATCCCCGACAACAAACAGTTTGCCCTGGTCCTCGCCGGCCAACCGCTCGATGATCTCTCGCTGCCTGGCGTTGGTATCCTGGAACTCATCCACCAGGACGGCGCGAACCGCCTCCCCCCACCGGCGTTGAACCGCGGGGTCTGAGAGCAGCGAAAGCGCACCGGCTTCCAGGTCGTCGAAATCCAAAGCCCGTCTCGCATCCAGTTGTCGGTGGTATCCGAGCTCAGCCCGACCGAACAGTTCTTTCAGCCGGGGAACGTCCTCGGCGAATCGGGCTTCGATCGACGGATCGGGTCGGACATCCCGGGCACTGGCTCCGCCAAGCCAGGATTCCAGCCTCGTTCCATAGTGCTGGCGGACAACCTCGATGGCCGATCTGGCCGAACCGTCCTTGCGGCCGACATTGGTCCTCATGGACCCCCGGCGCAGGTCGAAGAGCTCCCCGGCCGCCTCGATGGGACGGCGAGCATCGAGAGCGGAGTGCACGGCATCCCACCCGGCGAGGAACGTTTCGACCTGGGAAGCCATGCTGTCGGTCATATCATCCTGGGTCAGCTGGGCCAAGCCTCGGACCGCATCTCGCACCGATGGATCATCCACAAACGCATGCATGGCGGCGGCGATCGCGGTGGATGCCATCCAATCGGATTCAGACTCGACATCAAAAGCTTCGCTGGCATCCAGCCGGCCGTCGAGAAGATCGGACAGGACGGCACGCAGCGCATACGGCCGGAAGGCGACAAACAGCTCTGCCATGTCTTGCTGGCCGACAGCCCAGGCCAAGGCATCTTCGACGGCCTGGGCTTTGAGGGCGGCGGACCAACCCTCATCGACGACGTCAAACCCCGGATCGACGCCTGCTTCAGCGGGATGAGCTCGCAGCACCTCCGCACACAGGCTGTGTATGGTCCCGATGCGGGCCGCATCCATCTGGCTCTCCAGCGCCTCCCATCCTTGGCGCTGATCACCTGCCGCCTCCCGGGCCAATGCTGCCACCTGCGCCCGGATGCGGTTCCGCATTTCGCGCGCGGCCTTCTCGGTGAAAGTGATGGCCACAACCTGCCTGGGTGTCAGCCCATGCGCAAGATGCCAGAGATAGCGGGCGACCAGTGTCTGGGTCTTCCCTGTCCCGGCACCCGCTGTGACCACCACGTCGCCATTGGATTCGACTACCGCTGCCAGCTGATCCTGGGTGAGGCGGAGCAGGCGCTGTAGAGCCTTGGATGTGAGCAATGGGGCCGAAGCGGTCATGATGAGATCAGCCCCCCCAACTCGACGGTGTGTAGCGCCAGCACCAAGCTGCTGCCGGGCAGTATCCGGGGCACCCCCCGCGTGGCGGAACTGGAGGGAAAGCGCCCTGCCGTGCGCCGGAAAGGATGCGTTCCACATGGGCCCGGGCGACGGCGTAGGCGGCGGATGGTCCAGAAAGTGATTCCCCGTCAACTTCTGCTTCAAACGAGCCCAACTTGAGGGACCCCGGCTGCGCCTGACGGATCTTCCAGTAGAAGCCTTCCACGGGCTCCCCCATCTCCAAAGCCTGCGCCGCCCCCAGGGCGTACAGAGGAAGCTGCAGCCGACGGCCGTCCAGTAGATCGCTGGCCGCCAGGTGACTCGACCCTGTCTTGTAGTCAATGATGCGCAGCTCTCCGGCCTGATTGCGATCGACGCGGTCGATGAAGCCGCGCACACGGACCGTTCCCAGCCGCGTTTCAAGCTCCAGAGGCGGCGCGCCGCCCAATCCGAAGGCGGCTTCGAGCCCGGCCGGTGTCCACCCAGCGCTGGCCTCCACCAGGGCTTCCACGGTGGCTTCGAGCATCCCCACCAGATCTTGGCGCTCGACCCCCCAAAGCGGCGTCGGACGGAAACCGTAGCGCTGAGGCGCTTCCCGGAAGACTTCTTCTGCAGCCTGCGTCAAGCAGCGTTTGACCGAGTCCAAGTCGTCGGGGTCGTCCGCTTCCGCGTAGGCTCGCTCCAAGATAGCGTGCAGCATGGACCCCAGTTGGGCGGCGTCAAAACCCAGCTCCGGAGGCTCGTGCGCCTCCAAGCCGAGCGCAATCGAGACGAAGAACTGATGAGGACATGCGCCGTAGGATTCAAGGCGGCTGGGGCTCCAAATGTGATCGGGGCCATACAAGGCGGCGAACTCGTCGCTCTCGGACGACAAGTCCCCCTCGTATGGGCCCGCCGCCTCAGGCTGTGAGCGAGCTGCCAGCACGTCACGCGCATGCTGGAGCTGCGCCCATCGCTCACCCAGGGAGGCAAGATAGTGTTCGGGAAGGCCTCCGCGTCGAACCCCCCAAAAGAGCACCTCCTGGACCGAGGCGGCATCCGCCAGCGGACGGGGCGACTCGGTGGAGATGCGACGGACGGAATCGGGGCTGAGTTGCGCAACTGCTTCCCAAAACGGCGAGGCAAGCCAGGCTTCACCGTCGTCCGCCAGATAGGGCCGCGTCAAAAGCAGCCAGCCGTCGGCGCGCGTCACGGCCTGGTAGAAGAGGCCAGCCTGCTCGCGACCAAGCCTGGGCTCGAGGCCCAGATCATTCCGCACCTCGTCGGGCAGGAAGGGATCTTCGCGCTCGACCTGTGGCAGCAAGCCTTCGGACAGCCCCAGGACTGCCACAGCCTGGTAGCGGACGCCGCGGGCTTCGAGCAGACGGAGGACGGTCACGGGCGGCCGGTCCCAATCGGATTCTTCCTCGAACTCTGCTGCCTCCAGCTGGCCGGTAAGTTCGCGCACAAACTCCGAATAGCCCAGCGCTTCGGGCTGCGCCAATTCATCTCCCAAGACCAGCGCTCGTAGAGCGGCCCTCAGCCTGGCCAGCGCGGCCTTGTCGCCGGCGGTCGTCTGCCGAGCCGTGAAGCCCAGATCATCGATCAGGTCTTCCAGCCACCTCACCCAACCTCCCGGTGTCTGCGCGTCCGGGGGTCGGAGGCGCGCGGCAAGCTGGCTCAGGCCCCGCTCAAGCCGGGCGGCCTCGGCCCCGCGGGGGGTGCCTTCGCCCGGCACATCGACGGCCTCCTCCGGCCCGACTAGCGATGCATCCGCCCTGGCCAGACGCCCCAGAGCATCCCGCCAGGTCTCCAGCCCGTCCACAACCTGACCGTAGCGGCTGGCTGCCTCCAACAGGTGGCGATCGGTCGTCATCAACCCGAAACGGCCCAGGTCAAAATAGGGTGAGTGCACTGCATCCAGGGTCAGCCGCTGCGGCCAGTCCAGTAGGGGCAAGGCAAGCAGGTCCAACAGCGCCACGACGCCAGGAGCAGACGTGAGCGGATCGCCGTGGGTGAATCTCAAGGGTACCCCAAATTCAGCCGCCGCGCGCCGCAGAAGCGGCCGGTAGCGGGCTGGATCGGGCGTGACCATGGCGCAGTCGCCGGTCGAGAACTGATCGCGGCGAATGCGAGCCTTCAGCCAGCGCAGTGCCTCGCGCGCTTCTTCAATCGGCGATCGGGCTTCGATTAGCGCCAGTCTAGAAGACGCGGGCAAAGGCTCTGCCCCAGCTTCGAACAATCGCCCCTCCAATGCGGCCAGAGTCTTTTCTTGGCGTGGTTCTGCTGAAGACACGTCGAGTTGGAATTGGAGACCGGCCTCAAGGAGCCGATTGAAGGAGCGAGCAAATCGCCGGTGGGCCCTGCGCTGCATGCCCTCCGTTCCGGGCAGCGTCAAGCGCAGCTCGGGGACGGCGCCGGCCAGGGACACGAGAGCACGCAGCTGATCGCCCTCGAAGGAGTCAAACCCGTCCACAACGATCAGGGCCACATCGCTGAGGAGATGCGGTGCCGCATCCAAGGCGGCGCAGGCGCGGGCGTTGAGGCTCTCACTATCCACCCAGCCCGAGCGCTCAAGGCGGGCGCGGTAGGCGGCATGAATCTTCGCCAACTCATCCAGCTTCGCCTTCGGTCCCCCTGAACTCTTTCCGAGGGTTTTGGGTGCGACGCCAGCCTGATCCAGCTCGGCGATGGCCTCCGCCATCGCCTCCAGAAATCCCGGCCGCGCCACCAGGGGCAAGTAGTGAGACAGCTCCCCGGCGGCAGCCACC